>Ga0302326_10006914_pt1 | contig 25355 bp, 16 predicted proteins | sample Palsa_T0_3_FD_202264 | JGI IMG/M metagenome (GOLD analysis project Ga0302326, IMG submission 202264) | Peat permafrost microbial communities from Stordalen Mire near Abisko, Sweden - Palsa_T0_3 | ecosystem: Environmental > Terrestrial > Soil > Palsa > Peat permafrost | place: Sweden: Abisko... | reverse complement strand
TGTTCGCCGATCGCCGCGAGCGCTTCGCGCAGCGTCTCGAAGACATGGTCGGCCCCGATGACGTCGCTCAGGCGGTGCCGCCGTAGATCGGCACGCAAAGACGGTTCGGTATGTACGAGCACGACCGTGACGCAGCGCCGAAGGAGCTCCTCGTGCAGATCTGCCAGCACGCGCGCGGCCGAGTAGTCGATGCTCGTGATCGCGCCCGCATCCACCACGAGCCACTTCACCGGCGTGCCGGCGCTCTCGACCAGCGCGCGCACGTTCGTGGCGAAGCCGCTGGCATTTGCATAGAAGAGATCAGCGCCGAATTGAAAGACGATCACGCCCGGACGGCTCACGGCGCCCGGGGTGGCTGGGATGGGGCGCCATTGCCCGCCTTCCTCGACGAGCACGGCCGTGTGTGGCTGATAACTGTGCCGCACGTGCCGAAACAGCGACAGGACCATCGCCAGCACGATGCCCTGCTCGACGCCAATCAGCACCACCACCGCGGCGGTGACGACCGCCAATCGAAACTCACCCGGGCTCTCGCGTCGGATGTCGCGCAAAGCGCGCAGATCGACGAGCCCCATGGCGATCGAGAAGACGACGGCCCCAAGGACGCACCGCGGAAGAAAGCGCAGCGGGTGCGTAAGGAAGACGAGCACGAGCCCGACAACTGCGGCCATGGCGAGGTGCGTGACCTGGCTACGCCCGCCGGAGCGCTCGACCATGGCGCTCTGCGTCGGGCTTCCGTTGACGACGAACGCACCGCTCATCGCCGCGACCGCGTTGGCGGCAGAGAGGCCGACAAGGTCGGCGTTCTCGTCGACCGTTTGGTGATGGTGGGACGCGTAGGTACGCGCGGTCGCTGCGCTCTGAGCGACGATCATCAAAAAACACGACGCGGCAACCGGCAGCAGCGGCGGGATCTCCCGAACGCTCACGTGCGGAAAGCCAAGTGACGGTAGTCCGCCCGCGATTCCTTGTACGAGCGTGACCCCGTGCCCGGAGAGATCGAACGCGGCGCTCGCTGCAATCGCTCCGATGACTGCAAGGAGTGGCCCGGGCAGCCACGGCGCGAGCCTCCGCGAGAGGAGGAGCATCGCCATGACCGCTCCGGTCACGCAGAGCGTCGGCACATGCAGCCGCGGAAGGTGGCGACCAATGTCGGCGAGCTGACCCAACGTCGTGGTCGCCACGATCTCCAACCCCAGCATCTCGCCCAGCATGGCGATGCCAACCTGGAGGCCGACGCCAGCGAGAAAACCGACGAGCACCGTCTGCGACAGGAAGTCGGCGAGGAAGCCGAGCTTGAAGAGGCGAGCGAGCAGCAACGCGCCGGCCGTCAGCAGCGCAACCATCCCGGCAAGCGCGACGTAGTGCTCGCTGCCCAGCGGCGCCTTCCCCGAAAGGCCGCCGGCGAGGATCGCCGCGGTCGCCGAATCCGCCGCGACGACGAGGTAACGTGACGAGCCTAGCGTCGCGAAAGCCACCACGGGCAGCAGCAGGGTGTAGAGCCCCGTGACGACCGGCATGCCGGCGATCCGCGCGTAGCCCATCGCCTGCGGCAGGCTCATCGCGGCCAGATTGATGCCCGCGAGCGCATCACGTGCCGCTTGAGCGCGGCGGAGAGGTCGGACGCCGCGAAAGAACCATCTCCCATGCGGCGACTTGGACGCGAGAGACTGTGCAGCCGCGCTAGGTCGTGTTGCAGGCACGTGGCTCACGCTCGCATGCTACGCGACGCCATACCGCCTCACTTGTGGCGAAATGCCACGACGCAACCTTCTGGCGCGCCGAAAATCGTTGGCACGCGCGCTGCAAAACGTTTTGAACCATGGTGAGAACTGCGCAATCTAGCTCTTCGTTCGACGAGGCAGATTGGGCCAGCGTCTCCATGCGTCATCCGTGTCCCATCTGCGGCGGCGAAGTCACATGTCGCCTGCACGAGGATGACGTCTTCGTGTGCTGTGCGCGGTCGCCGTCGGAGTGGCCGCTCACGAACGGTGCATGGCTCCACCGCGTCGACACGGGTGGGGGTGGCGGATCGGGTCCGTGAGCGCGGCACCCGCGATTCACCAACCAGAGGCATCCCCCGTCAGCAGTCGCGAGCCGAGCGGGTGCGATGGCGTGAGCACGACGAAGAGGTGGGATGATCCCGCGGCGCTCCGCGGAGAGATCCACACCGGCGACCGTCTCGCCGCGCACGCGGCGGAGATCGCTAGAGCGCACGGCGTCCCTGTTTCACGGAGAACACCAGGCCCGCTACGCGCGCGTCTCGCTGCTGCAAAGGTGCGCATCGATGAGGCCTATGAGATTCTCTCGCGCGAAGTTCACGCAAAGTCGGAGCCGTCGCCCGCCGAAGAGTGGCTCCTCGACAACTCGCACATCGTCCAAGACCAGCTGCGTGAAATTCAGGAGGATCTTCCGTCGGGCTATCTAGTGGAGCTGCCGCGCATCGCGGACGGGGCGATGCGCGACTTCCCGCGTGTCTACGGACTGTGCATCGACTATTTGCGTCATACCGACGCTCGCGTCGATCTCGACACGCTCGCGAGCTACACGAGCGCGTATCAGACGGTGTCCCAGCTCACGATCGGGGAGCTATGGGCGATTCCCATCATGCTTCGCCTGGGTCTCGTGATGACCGTGGGCGCGCTCGCGGCGTCCGAAGCGAGCGAGCACGATCGTACGCGCGCTGACGCGTGGGCAAAACGTCTGATCGAACATGCCCACACGTCGAGGAGCGTGACGACCACGCTCGATGCGTTCGCCAAGAATGACGCACCGGTGACGGCCGCTCTTCTCGTGCAGCTCTTGCGACGCCTGCGCGAGCACGACGTGCCGCTGGGTGCTGCCTCGCGATGGGTACGGCGTCGGTGCGTCGCGATGCACACGACACCTGAAGAGCTGAGTCGTAAAGAACACCTTCGTCAGGCCGCGGACCAGGTCTCCGTGGGTAACGCAGTCACGAGCATGCGCACGATTGGCGCGCTCGGTTGGAATGCATTCTTCGAACGAACGAGCGTCGTCGAAGAGGTCCTGCGACGCGATCCATCCGCGCACTATCGGGCGATGGACGACGCGACGCGTGATCACTACCGCCGCACGATCGAGAGCCTCGCGCGCCGATGCGCACACGGAGAGCGCGCGGTCGCTGCCGCCGCGCTCGAGCTCGCAACGCGCGCGCACACCGAGGATGAGTCTGACGAGGCACGCGCCCATATCGGGTATTGGCTCGTGGACGAGGGCCGCGTCACGCTCGAACGCGAAATTCGCTACCGCCCGCGGGTGCGAGAGCGCGTCGCGCGCATCGTCCTCGAGCATGCGTCGCGCCTTTACATCTTCGCCATCATCGCGACGACGTTCGGTATGTGTGCAGCGCTGTGGGCTCCGCTTCGATCGCTCACGCTCGCCCTGCTGCTTGCGGCTCCGGCGAGCGAGCTTGCCGTCGCGGTCATCAACGCGATTGCGATCGCGATTGTGCCGCCGCGTCTCCTACCGAAGATGGCCTTCGACAAGGGCGTCCCGGCCGAACGTCGCACGCTCGTCGTCATACCCGCCCTGATCGATTCGCCTGCCACCATCGGAAAGCTGCTGGAAAGCCTGGAAATACGCTCGCTCGCGAACGCGGAGAAGCACTTTCACTTCGCGCTCCTCACCGACTTCGTGGACCACGACGCGGAGCATGCGAGCGCGGACGACGCGCTGCTCGAGCTGGTCACGCACGGAATCGAGGCGTTGAACGAGCGTCACGCGAAAGCAAACGAGCACCGCTACATCCTTCTCCATCGCCATCGCGTTCATTGCCAGACGCAAGATTGCTTCATGGGTTGGGAGCGCAAGCGCGGTAAGCTCGAAGAGCTCAATCGGCTACTACGCGGGGCGGCCGACACGACGTTCTCCGTGGTGAGCGCTCCGCGCGAGCTGCTCGAGATGGTCCGCTACGTGATCACGCTCGACGCCGACACGGATCTGCCGCGGGAGGTGGGACGCAAGCTCGTCGCGACGATGGCGCACCCGCTCGTCACGCCGCACGTCGATCGCGCGAGGCGATGCGTCCTTCGTGGTCACGCCATCGTGCAGCCACGCGTGGGTACACTTCCGATGAGCGCGCGCACATCGCATTACGCGCACGTCTCCGCCGGCCCGTCCGGCATCGATCCGTACACGACCGCGTGCTCGGACGTCTATCAGGACCTCTTCGGCGAGGGATCGTTCGTCGGCAAGGGCATCTACGAAGTCGACGCATTCGCCGCGGTGATGGACGGGCGTGCACGCGTCGACCGCATCCTAAGCCACGACCTCTTCGAAGGGATCCACGCACGGTGTGCCCTCGCGAGCGACATCGAAGTCCTCGACGAGGAGCCTGCGTCGTACGCCGTCGCGGCGGGACGCGCTCATCGCTGGATACGCGGCGACTGGCAGCTCCTGCCCTTCTTGTTTCGGGGCGACCTACGCGTAGTCGACGCGTGGCGCATCGTGGACAACTTGCGCCGCAGCCTCGTCGCGCCTGCGCTCGTCGTGGCGTGTGCGATCGCGTGGCTGTCGAGCGCGCTTAGCGCCGCCTGTGCGACCGCGATGGTCGTAGGGCTGCTCGTCGTTCCGGTCATCGCACGCGCAGTGCTGGCAGCCGTGCGCACGGCGAGCTCGCGTAGCGCGTCGCTCACCGGCGTATGGGGCGATCTCTTCAGCAACACGCGCCAGGCGCTCGTGCACGGCTGCTTCTTGCTGGACTCGGCGATCGTGTCGACCGACGCCATCGCTCGGACGCTCTATCGCCTCGCCATCTCGAAGCGCCGACTCCTCGAGTGGACCACGACCAGCCAAGCCGCGCGGGCGTCCGATGGCGGCTCGGCGTTCGCGAGGTTCCACCTCCTGATTGGATCGCTCTTCGCGATGACGACGTGGGCTGCAATTGCGACGCATACACCGGCGGCGCTCGCGTTCGCCACACCCGTGCTCGTCGCATGGGCGCTCGCACCGGCGTTCGCGTGGTGGTTGAGCCTACCGCTTCGCAGAGACGACTTGGTCGGACGCCTATCGGCGGCAGACCGGCGCTACATGAGATCGATCGCGCGAAAGACCTGGCGCTTCTTCGAGGAGTTCGTGACCGAAGGCGATCACCACTTGCCACCAGACAACTATCAAGAGGCACCGCGCGGCGTCATCGCGCATCGTACGTCGCCGACGAACATGGGGCTCTATCTCGTGTCGGTCGTGGCGGCACGCGACTTCGGTTTCATCGCGCTTCGCGATGTGGAGTCGCGGCTCGATCAGACGCTCAGCACCATCGAGCGGCTCGAGCGACTCGAAGGCCACGTGCTCAATTGGTACGACACGACCACGCTCGCGCCGCTGCAACCGCGCTACGTATCGACGGTCGACAGCGGCAATCTCGCCGCGTACTTGTGGACCGTACACGAGGCGTGCGCCGATCTCCTCACGCGTCCAATCGCCGGCGCAGCGACACTCGCGGCACTCGACGACACGCTGCGGCTCGCGGGCAAGCCGACTAGGCGCATCCTTTTGCGTATCCGCAGCGCTCATGAATCCAGCATCGATCTGGCACGAACGCGAGAGCAGCTCGATGAGCTTCACGCCGATACGATCGCGCTGCGCGACGCATCGCACGAACGCGACGAGGAATCACGAGACTGGCTCGCGCGCGCCGTCCACCATCTGGCGACTACAATCGCCGAGATCGACATGCTCGCGCCATTCGTCGCGTTGCTGTCGCAAGTGCCCGACTCCGTCGCGTCGACGTCTGCGTGGTCACGCGCGTCGGCGCTGTTGTCGCGCGCGTCGAGCCCACGGGCGATCCTCGCCTGTCACGACGAAGCGCTCGATGCGCTGAGCCCGCTGGAGGATCCGTTCGTCGTCGCCCTGCGTGAGTGCATCGAGCGCGCACGCGATGCTTGCGCGAATCTCACGGGCGCGCTCGCGATGATTGGAGCGCGCGCAGCGGCGCTCGCCGACGGCATGAACTTCCGATTTCTGTTCGACGAAGAGCGCGAGCTCTTCTCAATAGGCTACAACGCCCAGAGCGCCCGCCTCGACAACGCGCACTACGATTTACTCGCGTCGGAAGCACGTCTCGGCAGCTTGGTCGCGATCGCCAAGGGTGACGCGCCGCAAGAGCATTGGTTTCGTCTCGCGAGGCCGCGCGCGGCTCTCGCGTCGAATCGTCGCGTGCTTCTGTCGTGGAGCGGGTCGATGTTCGAGTATCTGATGCCCCTGCTGGTCTCGAAGAGCTACGACGAGACGCTGCTCGCCGAAACGTACACGTCGTGCGTCGCGCGGCAGCGCGCATACGGCGACGAACGCGGCGTGCCTTGGGGCATCTCCGAGTCGGCATTCAACGTGATGGATCTGGCGCTCACGTATCAATATCGCGCCTTCGGCGTACCGGGCCTTGGCTTGAAGGCGGGCCTCGCGGACGATCTCGTCGTCGCACCGTACGCGACTGCGCTCGCGGCCCTCGTGCGTCCGGACCTCGCCGCGGAGAACTTCAAGGCGCTCGCGGCCGCTGGCGCCGACGGTCGCTTCGGATTTTACGAGGCCATCGACTACACACCGAGCCACGTTCCTCCGAATCGTCGTCACGTCGTCGTGAAGACGCTCATGGCGCATCACCAAGGCATGGTGCTCGTCGCGCTCGACAACGTCCTCCACGAGGACGTCATGCAAGAGCGCTTTCACCGCGACGCGCGCATCAAGGCAACCGCGCTCTTGCTCGAGGAGCGCGTGCCCGTGCGTTCACCGCTCGCTCCTACGCCTGCGTCGCGCATGCCCACGCCGAGCACGGCCGACACGGACTACGACCTCGTCGAACACATCGGCCTTCGGGCCGATCCGCTCACGCGACTGCACGTGCTCGGTCACGGAGACCTCTCGACCTTCGTCACGGCGGCCGGCGAGGGTGCGACGACGTGGCGCGGCATCGATGTTTATCGCTTTCGCGAGGATCGCTCGCTCGAGGCTGGCGGCATCTATGTCTACGTCCGCAATCACACGGCGAAGAAGCTCTGGTCGGCAGGCTTTCAGCCGACCAAGACGGAGCCGTCGTTCTACGACGCGGCATTCGCCGTCGATCGCGTGGCGATCGCGCGCCGTGATGGCGACGTCGAAACCGCTACCGAGATCGTGGTGTCGCCCGAGCACGCCGTAGAGGTGCGGCGTTTCACGTTCACGAACCACGGGAAAGCGCCGTGCGAGCTCGACGTCACGACGTATACGGAGATCGTATTGGCGTCGCGCGACGACGACGTCGCGCACCGCGCGTTCGGGAGCCTGTTCATCGAGACCGAGGTGCTCCGCGAGCGCGGCGCGGTGCTCGCGCGCCGGCGACCGAAATCACCGGGCGAAGCGGAGACCTGGGTGGCGCAGGTGCTGGTGGCCGACGGCGAGATGTGGAGCGGCTTCGAATTCGACACGTCGCGCGCGAGCTTCGTCGGTCGCGGACGAACGTTGGCACATCCGACGGGGCTCGACGCGACGCTGATCGAGACCGTCGGCGCGGTGCTCGACCCTGCGATCGCGCTTCGGCGCAAGCTCACGCTGAAGCCCGGTGCGCACGCACGCCTCACGCTCTCCACTGCCATCGCGACGTCGCGCGCGGAGCTGCTCGAGCTCGTCGACACGTACGCGACGCTACAGGCACTTCCGCGCACGCTCGAGCTCGCGTGGGCCGACGCGCGCGTGGAGCTCAAACACCTCGGGGTCAACGCGGCGCAATCCCATCGCTTCCAGCACCTCTACTCCGCTGTGGTGTTCCCGCACCGCTCCTTACGTGCAACGCCCGAGCGCGCGAGCATTCGTCCGCGTGGACGCGGAGCGCTTTGGGCGCATGGGATCTCGGGCGATCTACCCATCCTCGTGCTTCGCATCGACGACGCAGACTTCTCCGAGTTGCTTCGCGAGGTGCTGCTTGCGCACGAGTTCTGGCGACTCAACGGCGTGCTCGTCGACCTCGTGGTGTTGAACGAGGAGCACGCGGGCTACATGCAGCCGCTCCAGCAGGACGCCGTCGCCGTGCTTCGCGCGAGCCCGTCAGGCTCGCGAACGGACCAGCGTGGCGGCGTATTCTTGCGACGTGCGCAAGACATGGTCGCAGAGGATCGCACGCTCCTTTTGTGTGCCGCCCGCGTCGTGCTTGCGGCGTCGCGCGGGTCGCTCGCGCACCAGCTGAGGCGCGTGACCGTGGAGACGGAGCGATTGCCCGCGGCCCTGGTCACGACGCGCAAGCCGCAGGTGCCCCGCACGGAGACGCCGCTGCGCGTGGCGCTCGCGTGCGACAACGGGATCGGCGGCTTCAGCCGCGATGGCGCCGAGTACGTGATGGCGCTCGGACCCCAAACGCGTACGCCGCTGCCCTGGTGCAACGTGATGGCGAATGCGAGCTTCGGTACCCTCGTCTCCGAGAGCGGGGCGAGCTGCACGTGGTTTGGGAACGCCCAACGGCATCGACTCACGCCGTGGAGCAACGACTCCGTGAGCGATCCTTCCGGCGAGCTTTTCTACGTGCGCGACGACGAAGACGGTGCGACGTGGTCGCTCACGCCGGAGCCCGCCGGCGGTAGCGCGAACTATCGCGTGTCGCATGGTCAAGGCTTCAGCCGCTTCGATCACACGCGCCGAGAGCTCGAGCAAGAGCTCTCGATGTTCGTGAGCCCCACCGATCCGGTGAAGATCTGCCGCGTGCGCATCAAGAACGCCGGCACACGCCTCGCGAAGGTGTCGCTCTACGGATTCGTCGAGTGGGTGCTCGGCCGCAGCCGGGAGACCACGCGCACGTCGATCGTGACCGATTGGGACGCTACAACGTCGACGCTCATGGCGACCAATCCCATGTCGCACTTCCCAGAGCGCCACGCGTTCTTCACGTCGAGCGGCGTCGTTCGCAGCGTTACGGGCGACCGCGAAGAGTTCTTCGGCGTGGCATCCTCGCGGCGTACGCCCGCGGCGCTCGGGCGCGTCGCGCTCTCCGGCCGTGTGGGCGTCGGACTCGACCCGTGCGCAGCACTGCACGTTCCGCTGCGCATCGAGCCGGGCGCGTCCGTCGAGCTCGCCTTCGTGCTCGGCGACGCCGAAAACCTCGACCACGCACGGGCGCTCTCCCAGACGTACCGTGCGGCTGGGGCGGCGACGCATACGCTCGAAGAAGCGACGACCGTGTGGCGCACGCTTCTCGGCGCCGTCACGGTGAAGACCGAGGACGAGACGTTCGACGCGCTCGTCAACCATTGGCTCCTTTACCAAGTCACGAGCTCGCGGTTGTGGGGACGCACGGGGTTTTATCAGTCGAGCGGCGCGTATGGATTTCGCGATCAACTCCAGGACGTGCTCGCGCTCGTACACACGCGACCGGATCTCTCGCGCGAACACATCCTACGAGCAGCGCAGCGACAGTTCGTCGAGGGTGATGTGCAACATTGGTGGCATCCCGCGAGCGGAGAAGGCGTGCGGACGCGATGCTCGGATGACATGCTGTGGCTTCCGTACGTCACCGCGGCATATGTACGAGCGACGGGTGATGCGTCGGTGCTCGACGAATCCATCGCGTTCTTGAAGGAGCGCGCGCTCACGGCGAGCGACGAGGATCTGTTCGGAACGCCCGCCGTGTCAGACGAGCGCGCGTCGCTCTACGAACATTGCACGCGCGCGCTCGACGTAGGCACAACCGCAGGCACCCACGATTTGCCGTTGATGGGTTCAGGCGATTGGAACGACGGCATGAATCGCGTCGGTCGTCTCGGTAAGGGCGAAAGCGTATGGCTCGCGTGGTTTCTTGGGGCAACGCTGAGCGATTTTACGGCGATCGCGGAGAAACGCGGTGATCGCGAGCGCGTGCAGCGGTGCAAGGACCAGATCGCACGGCTGGCGAAGGCCGTCGACACGTCGGGCTGGGATGGCGCGTGGTACCGCCGCGCGTTCTTCGACGACGGCACGCCGCTCGGCTCGAGCACGAACGACGAGTGTCGCATCGACGCGATCGCGCAGTCCTGGGCCGTCATTTCCGGCATCGGCGATCCTGCGCGCGCACGTGATGCAGTCCATGCGTCCCTCACAGAGCTCGTCCACCCGACCGCACGCCTGATGCGACTCTTGTGGCCGCCGTTCGATCGCACGGCGCACGACCCCGGCTACATTCGCGCGTATCCCAACGGCGTGCGCGAGAATGGCGGCCAATATACGCACGGGGTGCTGTGGACGGTACGCGCACTCACGATGCTCGGCGAAGGCGATGCGGCGATGAGGCTTTGGTCGATGATCGATCCCGCGCGTCACGCGAGCTCACCCGAAGGTGTCGCACGCTATCGCGTCGAGCCCTATGTGGTCGCTGCGGACGTCTACGAAGCGAAGAATCACGTAGGGCGGGGGGGGTGGACTTGGTACACGGGATCCGCAGGGTGGATGTATCGCGTTGCCCTCGAGGACATTCTCGGCGTGCGCCGCGTCGGTGATCGGATCGAGATCGCACCGTGCATACCGCGCGCATGGAAGCGCTTTGAAGTGAGCTACGGTTCGGTGCACGTCGTCGTCGAGAACCCCCGCGGCGTCGAGCGCGGCATCGCGCGCTTCGAGATCGACGGAGAAGCCTCGGCTGCGCGGACAGCCCCACTCGATGGCAAGAAGCACGAAGTGCTCGTCGTCATGGGCTAGCGCGAATGGAGCTTCAACCGTCCCTGCGAAACGAGTTGGTTGAGCTTCGACCCTTGGTGGTCTTGGACTTCGATACGCTCTACACCGTCGCCTCCGACCCGCTGATCTGGGAGCAGCACCCGAGCTCCGACCGTTATCTGCGAGACCAGTTCCAGGTCTACTTCGATAGCGGAATTGAATCGAAGGGGGCGCTGCTCGCTTTGGATTCGAGGTCCGGGCGCGTGATTGGCTGCTCGCGATTCTACGACCACGACCCCCAGGCGAAGTCGATCGTCATTGGTTACTCCTTCTTGGCCAAGGATTGTTGGGGCAAAGGCTACAACCTCGCCATGAAGACGCTGATGCTCGAACACGCATTTCGATGGGTCGAGGAAGCGCTCTTCCACGTGGGTACGGGCAACGTTCGATCGCAAAAGGCCATGGAACGGCTCGGCGCGGAGAAGATCGGCGACGCCATCTACCGAATTCGCGCACGCGATTGGAAGACGACTCGACCTCGTCGGTGACACAGACGTCACGGTGCATCTCGCCTCACCTGTGGCCTTTCGGGTCATCAAAGCACCGCGATGCGAGGCAACGGTCGACTTCTTCGAAGGAACAGAACGTGCGTACGGGATGTCCATGGCGAGCACGCTGCAGATACAGCCCGAGCGCAGACACTTCCGCCGTCTTCACGTGCCGGTATTCTGCCGTCCTGCAGGAATAGCGGTGATGACCCATCGTCACCCGATCGACTTGAGCCTCAGTGGCGTTCGTATCTATAGCGACCAAGAGTTCGCGCGCGGCGAGCTCCTGACGCTGGAGTTCATCGCGGACATGCCGGGCACATTCACGGCGGAGGTGGTCTGGATTGCGGCTCTCCCACCCGGATCGCCGGCGCCGTTCGACGTAGGGCTTCGATTTCGCAGTGTAGGCCCCGATCAAGCTGCGGTGCTCGAGGGCATGCTAGCGAAGCCGGGCTAGCCTGCGCTCTCGATGACCGATGCAATCGTGCTGACGGACGTGATGTTGAAGAGCGCGCCTTCAGCGAGGTGGACCTTGAACTCGTCTTCGAGAGCGAGCAGGAGGCGCAGCGTTCCGAGGGAATCCCAGCCTCCCTCGACGGCGTACGCAGCGCCGAACGTATTGGCGATCACGCTCCGCACGCGCTCGGTGAGGTCACCGCTAACCTCCCCTGCTCGTTTTTGACCGTGCACGCGTGCGGGTACGCCCGAGGCAAAGACCCCCATGGCGATGACACCCGCGACGACGCTCGCCGGTCCAATCGAGGCGCCCTTCCCAATACGTGCGCCTTTCAGCACGACGACACCGTCGTCGAGACAAACGCCGTCCTCGATGACGATGGGTGCGGGCGCGCTGGGCGAGCCCATCGAAGTCACGTCGTGGAAGTCGGTGTCGAGAATCATCACGTTACGCCCGATATGCACTCCATCACCGATGTGCACACCCACTTCACATGCGATCGCCGTCCCCGACTCGATCGTCACGCCATTTCCGATCACGACGCGACCGCCGCGTGAAACGACGATGTGCGAGACCGTCGGCTCGGACGAGAGGAAGAAATCGTCGCCAATGTCGATGCAACCGCGATTCTTCACGTAAGGCGAGCCGCAGGTGCGAGCACGGGCTCCGATGGAAGTCACTCCGCGCATGCGAACGTGCGCCGTCGCGAACGATATCGCACCGTTGGCGCGATGGATGGCCGAGTGGACGCGCGAAACGCCGCTCACGCTGCCCCCTCGACGACCACTTCGATGTTTCGTGGACGCGGGTAAGGCTTTTCTCCGTTCCACACGAACATGTCACCTACGCGGGCGAAGGACTCCTGCGCTTCGAAGAGTGAAAGGCACGGCTTGTTCTTCGAAGTGGCCGCATACGGCGCGCGCAGCTCGCTAGCCCCGTGCTTACGTGCGCGCTCGACCGCAAACCACAGGATTGTCTCCTCCACACGGCGACCCATCACGCGACACGAGAGTACGTAGTCAGTGACAGTGGCGACAGCGCGCTCTGTTTCGATGCCGACGATGCCCGTGAGCCCCGCGTCGCCGAGCTTGTCCGACACGGTGACGCTCCACAGCTCTCGCCCCTTTGCACACGACCACTCCATGAGCTCTGGCTCGCTCATGCGGCGTGTACGCAGGTTCATCTGATTCGTCTTGTTGAGGAGCTGTGTCGTCCGCGGAAGATTCGACGCGCTGAGGGGCGCAAAACGGACGATGGTGCCGAGGCCGTCGAGCCATTCGTCGAGCGACGGCACCGCCGACTGCAGCTGGTGGCGTACCCGCTCTTGCGCATACATCTTGGTTCGCTCGGCATCTTCGCGGCTGATGCTCGGCACGTCGAAGCAGCGCAGTGATTGAAAGGCCTCGACATACTGCGTCTTGTCCTCTGGCCAATCAGGCACGAACACTTGGGGAAGCGCCTCGCGCACTCGAGCACGCTCGATGGGGTTGTCGTCGATGAAGACGATCGACTGCAAACCGAGGTTGAGCTCTGCAGCGAGCTCACTGATGTTTTGCGCTTTGTCGCGCCAATTGATGCGCCACCCCGCAAAGTGCTCGGGTGTCACCACCATCTCAGGGTGGCAGCGGATCGCCTCGAGAGCGACCGACTCTTCGTTCTTGCTCACGATCGCCAGTGCGACGCCGCGGCGTGAAAGCGCGACCACGGCGCGCTGGAATTCGACGAGTGCTTCACCTACGGGATCGTGGCCGCCGAGGCGCAGATTCTGCCAACCGACGTCACCCACGATACCGCCCCACATCGTGTCGTCGAGATCAAGGACCAGGAGCTTGCGTGCCTCGCCGCGCACGCCACGCAGCGCTGCCCGAAGGTCGTGCGCTGCGTTGTCGAACACGTCGTTGGCGAAGCCGACTTTGCTCATGTACCAGAGGCGTGAGCTATAGGGCGACTTGCCTGTCATCCAGCGAGCGGCGTCGAGGACGAACACGTTCGGTGACTGCTCCAACCTCTCGGCGAGGCGGAGGTTCATCGCGTTGATTGAGCGCGAGACGCCGCCAGAACGCATGTCCAGCATGCCGTGGCCGCGAGAGTACGGCGGCATCGTCCATGTGGCGACGAAGACGTAGCTCGCCCCCCGCACCGCGAGGATCCGATCCACGAACACGTCCACCTCCGCAAGGATGTCGGCTTGTGTTGCGTTGCCGTCGAGCAATCGTGCAAACGCGGCTGAAACGCGATCTGGACGCGTCCATACGAACGCAAAGTCTTTCGTGTGTTGATTCGGCTGGGCCAGTGCATGAAGTGTTTGCACGACTTGATCAAACGGTGCGATCTCCGCTTCGATCGTCGGCCCAAGCACGTCGTCACGTTCGAGAGCGAGAGCGAGATCGTTCGCGGTGAAGTCGGCTACGACGATCCCGCGTGTGTCCGGCAGACGTTTGACCGCGACTACCGGGGCAGTGGTGGCGATTACGCCCGTGGGTCTGCGTGTGCGCAATACCCGCGCGGGTGTACCGCCTGCGACGACGCCCGGTGGAAGCGACGTCTCGACGACACTCCCCGCTGTCACAACGGTGTCTTCGCCGATCGTAACGCCTTTCTTCACGCGCACGCGCGCTGCGAGCCACACGCCGTCGCCAATGACGACCGGCGCTGCCTCGCCGGCCGGTTGGTCGTAATCGTGGTCGGCAATGGCGACGTGGGGACCCAAACTGACGCGCGAACCGATCGTGACGCTGCGCTCGGCAGAGATCTCAGCGCCGAAGTTGACATTGACGGCGTCCCCAATGCTCAACGTTGCACCGTTGCCACAGTGAAGTCGCACGGGAACGAAGGCGCAGTTGGCTTGAAAATCGTCCCCGATCTCGATGCGGCCTAGGTTCTCGATGATGGGTTTACCGCGCGTGCGTGCGCGGACACCCACGCGATCGCATCGACGCAACAAGAATGGCGCGGACACGAGGGCCGTGCCATTCGCAACCACCTTTTCGGCGAGCTCGCCGACCGAGAGACCGTTCCTGTGCAGTAGCGACGCGCGAGCGCGTGCGAAGAGGGTCATCATGGTCGGGCGCTGCGTCCACGAAACAGTTGTCGCAAGACGACGAGCGCAAATTCGGGATCACGCAACAAGTAGCGACGCCACAGCCGACGTGGTTCGCGCACGAGTCTGTAGAGCCACTCTAGGCCAGCGCGGGACATCCACGTCGGCGCGCGAGGAACCATGCCAGCGATGAAGTCAATCGTCGCGCCGACGCCAACGATCACGGCCGGGTGTAGCCGTGCAGCGACCATGTGTGCGAAGTGCTCCTGTTTCGGTGCGCCGAGCCCGACCAGAACGAGGTCCGGCGACGTCCTCGCAATCGCGTCGGCAACGACCGCGAACGTGTCCGGCGCATCGATGTCGATTCGAGGGGACGCGACACCGACGATGTTGACGTCGCGCTTGGCGAGCGTCGATGCGGCGCGCTCGACACTCCCTTTTGCCCCACCGAGAAGATAGACGCGCCATGCGTGCGAGGGAGCAAGATCGAGCAGCGCGGGCACGAAATCGGAGCCGGAAATTTTCTCGGGCAATCCGGCGCCAAGCGCGTGGGACGCCCAGAGTACCGGCATTCCATCGACGAGCGAAAGCGAGGCCGCTTCGTACGCCTCGCAAAACGTAGCGTCGTGCTCGGCGATGACGATGTGATCCACGTTCGGCGTGAACACGGTCCCGCCCTGTTTTCGAGCGATGAGCTGGACAACCGCCTCGAGCGCACCCGAGAACGTGACACGGTCGATGGGAAGCCGCCCTACACGCACGCGCGGAGTGATGGTCTCATCCAGAACGAGCCTTTCTAGGATCAGACATTGGGACCCTTTGTTGACAGAACGCTCGCCGTTTCGAGAATGCGGCAACCAAGACGTGCAAGCTCTTGGACGAAGTGCTCTCTCGCACCCTCGCGAAACTGAGGCTCGATCGCTTCAGCCTCGTCGAGAAGGGCGCGCGCCACGCTCACTTGCAATCGAATCTCACGGATGCCTTGAAGCAGTGCGCGCTCGGGGAAGACACTGACGGTAGCCATTCCCGTCGCACTGCATTGGCCATGCCGGCACGAGTCGTCCGAGTGCCCTAGAGTTGCGGTTGGGAATGTGTGGCAGATCACGTCACGTGTGGGCTTTTGGCTGTGCGAATTTGTCGATTGTGTGCAGCTCGCCAAGCGCGTGTTCTCGAACGGCAAACACCTGAGCAAAGGCCGAAACGTCACTACGGCTAAGCTTGCGCAGTGCGTCATGCGTCTCCACGGTGGAAGCGGGACGAGGGAGGGAGCGGAGGTGCGCATGAGGTCGAATGCTGTTTGTTTCTCTCTGGTCGCCGCGTTTGCGGTCGTTGGCTGCAGTTCACAAGTCGGAACCGTTGGCCCAACGCCCGACATCATCTCCGGCGAGGCGCAGTTCCCGCACGAGCTCGTTCGAGTCCAAGCGACTGCGGCCGGTGACGCGAGCTCAGACACAGCCGACGCATCTGAACCTACCGCGTGCATTGGCTCGTCGCTGCTGACGAGCCTCGGAAAGACCCGGATGCTCGTGGGCGCGACGATGACGGACGCGAGCGCAGTCGCTGCACCCTTCGATTTTCGATACATCTACATCGCCGGTGGTCTCTTCGATTCGAGCTCGGTGTGCTCGAGCTGCGCAACCAACTGCACCTCGAACGGTGTGTCGTGCGCGAACAGCGGGCCGGGCTGTGCGTGGTGGGGTTGTTGGCAATCCGATCAACAGGCGCCGGGGCAGTATGCTCGCGACTTCTTCACGAAGGTCGAGGGGGACAACCAGATCCCGATGATCACGTACGACGTGCTGCTCGAAGCGAGCGGTGTGCAAGAGGGTACCGCCGAAGCAACGCAGGCGGCGACCAGCGTCTCGTTCATGACGCGCTACTTCGCCGACTGGCGTCTCTTGCTCCAATCGATCGGGAACGCGACCGCGTTTCTCCACATCGAGCCAGACTTCTGGGGATACGCAGAGCAAGCGTCGAGCGACCCTCACGCGGGCGCAGCCGTGGCGACCGCCAACCCTACCGACTGTGCAACCCAGCCAAACAGCATCGCGGGCATGGGCAACTGCATGATCGCAATGACGCGCAAGTACGCACCCAACGCCAAGGTTGGGCTGCACGCTTCGTCGTGGTCGACGGGGGTCGAGGTGGCGTACAACACCAACACCTCTCTCGATGTCGTGACGCAGGCGCAAACGACCGGCGCATATCTCAGCGCGTGTGGAGCCAATGTCAGCGACTTCGTCGTCGTCGAGGTCTCCGACCGAGACGCGGGCTACTATCAGTCGATCGGCGGGGCCAATCACTGGTGGGACGCGACGAACACTACGCTCCCGGACTTCACTCAAGACTTCACGTGGCTCAAGGCGCTCGCGGAAACGACGAACATGCCGCTCCTCGAGTGGCAGATCCCGATCGGGAACATGTCGCTGACGAACGTGACCGGTGCGTGGAAAGACAATCGCGTCGACTACTTTTTCGCGCACATGGCAGATCTCGCTGCGGCGCACGTTTTTGCGATCGCCTACGGCGCTGGTGCAAGTGGGATGACGACCCCCGAAACCGACGGCGGCAACTTGCTCGCCAAGACGACCGCCTATGCAAGTGGTGGTGGTCAGCTCCTGTGCCCGTGACGACATCATTCGACGGTCACGGTCTTCGCCAAGTTTCGCGGTTGGTCGACATCGGTCCCTTTGAGATCGGCCATGTGATACGCGAGGAGCTGGAGTGGAAGTACGGTGAGGAGCGGGAGAACCTCCGGCTCCGCATCGGGGACGAGCATCACGTCGGTGGCTAGGCGCATGGCTTCGTCATCGCCGCGCGTGCATACAGCGATGATCTGCCCCTCGCGCGCGGCGACCTCTTGCATGTTCGAAAGGGTCTTGTCGTGGTGAGCATCCCGCGGCACGAGCACGACCACCGGCATGTTCTCGTCGATGAGCGCAATCGGCCCGTGCTTCATCTCGCCGGCGGCGTAGCCCTCGGCGTGAATGTACGAAATTTCCTTCAGCTTCAGCGCGCCTTCGAGCGCGATTGGAAAGCCCGTGCCGCGTCCGAGGAACAGGAAGTCGGTTGCACGGAGATATTTCCGTGCGATGGCGCGCGCCTGATCGCTTGTGCCAAGCACGTCGCGCATCAGTTGAGGGACACGGAAAAGCGCGTCGAGGACGCGAAATGCTGATGTCTCATCGAGTACGTTGCGGCACCGTCCGATGTGTACGGCGAGGAGCAAGAGGCTCGCGAGCTGCGTGGTGAAGCACTTCGTCGATGCGACGCCAATCTCGGGACCCGCGAGCGTGTAGAGCGCACCATCAGCCATGCGCGGAATCGCGCTGCCTTGGACGTTGGCGACCGCGAGAATGTGGGCGCCCTGCGCTTTTGCCGCCTTCGCCGCAGCCAGCGTGTCGAGCGTCTCCCCACTCTGGCTCACCACGACGACGAGATCGTCCTCGCGAAATACGGGCTGCCGATAGCGGACCTCGCTGCCGATCTCGACGACGGCGGGAATGCGCGCGAGTTGCTCTATCCAGTAACGTCCGGCCATCGCGGCATGGGAGCTCGTCCCACACCCGACGAAGTAGACACGCCCAATCGACGCCGCGAGCACGGCAGAAACGCCCATCGTCTCGGCGATGACGCGGGCCGAAGCCAGATCGATTCGCCCCCGCAAAGTGTCTTCGACGGCCCGTGGTTGCTCGAAGATCTCCTTGAGCATGAAGTGTTTGTGGCCCGCCTTTTCGGCTTGGATGGGCGACCAGTCAATGTGCTGCGGGTTGCGCTCGATCGGCACTCCGGCAATGGTCGAAAGTGCGGCTCCTCCCCTCGTAAGGACCGCCATTTCACCTTCCTGCAAGAAGATCATGTCGCGTGTGTGCTCGAGCATCGCCGGGATGTCGCTCGCCGCCCATGTCTCACCGTCACCAAGCCCGATGACGATCGGTGACTCGTTCTTTGCGACGACGACGCGGTCTGGGCTTTGCGTGGCCACGACGGCGATCGCGTACGAACCCTTCACTCGCGAGAGCGCGACGCGCACCGCTCTTGCGAGATCAGGCGAGCCGGTGCGAAGTGCGTGGTCAATCAAGTGCGCGATGATCTCGGTGTCCGTGTCGCTCGAGAAGCGCACGCCATTCTGCTCGAGCTCGCGTCGGAGCCCGACGTGGTTCTCGACGATGCCGTTGTGGACGACTGCAACGCCGCCGGCGATGTGTGGGTGCGCGTTGAACTCGCTGGGACGCCCGTGGGTGGCCCAACGCGTGTGGCCGATGCCGACAGTGCCCGCGAGAGGTGCCTGCGCGAGCGCAGCGTCGAGGTTGTGGAGCTTACCAACCGCGCGAGTGATCTCGACGGACCGACCCGAGTGCACGGCAAGGCCTGCCGAGTCGTAACCGCGATACTCGAGTTTGCGTAGGCCACCCAAGAGAAGGGCAGCGCAGGGCTTGTCACCGACGTACGCGACGATGCCGCACATGATTACGTGGTCCCCCGAGCGAACGGCAGCTCCTGAACGACGATGGCGGGGTTACCTGCCACGAGAGTGTTCGGTGGCACGTTCTTCGTAACGACCGCGCCTGCCGACACCACACACCCCCGGCCGAGGCAGACGCCAGGTAGAACGATGGCGGCGAGCCCAACCCAAGCCCCGTCTTCGACGACGATCGGGTGTGCCGCGACGACGCGCGACATGCGGCGGGTCTCCGGACCAAGCGCGTGAGTCGCCGTGTAGAGCATCACTTTCGGCCCGATCGAAACGCCGCATCCAATCGTGATGCGCTCGTCCAGGCAGAAGGTCACGTTCGGGCCGATCAGCGTGCCTTCGCCAATGTGAAGCCTCTGCGCGGCGCCGTGCGGACCCACGATGTCGACGCGCCCGAGCACCGCGACGCCGCGAGCGATGTGAGCACCCTCCGCCCTGAGCAGCTGCGCACGAATGCCAGGAAAGGCGAACTCGGGAAGCGCGCGAGCGAATGCACCGATTGCGACACGTCGCGCATCGACCGCGGTGGCGGTCCGAGCTTCGCGAAAAAAGCTCGTGAGCACGTGGCGCGGTTTCACGAGGGGACCACCATCGACGGTTGCGGGTCTGAGAGGGATCATGATGTTGCGCCGGACTCCGTGCTGCTCGCGAAGGCTCGTGCAGTGACGCGGGGCCGAACGTCGGGGTTCGGCGCCGATACGAGCGAATGCGACGGAACCGATTCACGCACGACACAATTCGCCATGATCTTCGTGCCCTCGCCAATCGTGATGGGTCCTAACAGCGTCGCACCGGGGCCGACGTGGACGTTCCGTCCGACATTTGGCGCGCCCATCGATGATTCCCCGAGCGTCACGTTCTGGAAAAGGATTGCATCCTTGCCGACGCGAGCCTTCGAGCTGATCGCGAGACCCATGCCATGAACGACTTGCACACCGGGTTCGATATGCGCCTCCCAATGGATATCCGACCCGTAGAGGTGGCGAATGAGCCGCGACGTGACCATCGCCGCAAGCGGTGAGCCTGCGTCACGAAAAAAGTGCATCAATCGAACCGCGACGAGTATCTGGAAGCCAACGCGCACGGCTACATCACGCGGCAGATCCTTCTCGGATGACTTCGGCCCACCGTACTTCGCACCATAGCGGCGAAGCGTCGCATGATCCTCGCGCACGGCGCTTCGCATGCCCCTCGCCGCGAGGAGAGCGCGCTCGCTGCGGCCAGGGTTCCCGGCGCGCCCCGCGTAGTCGAGCCAGTCTGAAGCTGCCTGCCGTAGATCTCCCGCCTCTTCGCGCATGCCACGCGCGTACTCCAGGCCGAACGCGAGCGTGGTCCCACGTAGCGCTGCTCGCTCTTGGCCCACACCCGCCAACGCCGATGACACGCCAAGCACGACGCTTGCGAGCTTCTCCCCGACGTCCGGAGCTGCGAGCGCCAATGCGAGTAGCGGGCGGGACACGCGCGACAACTCTCGGAAGTACCGCCATGGACTCGCATGCGGCACGTCGGGATGCTTTTTCCCGATGCGCGAATCGAACACCCCATACTTCTTCGCGCGCCGCCGCCAACCATCGAGACTCGCGCGATCGGACGAATGCACGCTCGCTGCGGTGTCGCTCAGATAGAAGGTCGCGCCGTCTTTCTCGAGGCGTACGCCGAGCTCGGCGTCTTCGGAGTGGGTGAATGTCGGATCGAAGCCACCAACTCGTGAGTAAGTGTCACGCCGCATCGAAACATTTCCCGAGTAGACGTTTGGGCCGCGCAGTGGTGTTCGGCCAGCAATGGCGTCGGCTGCGAAGCGCTCGAGCACGTCCGCGTGAAAGCGCTCGAAGAGCTCGAGCTGCATGCTCGGGTCAGGTTTGATTCGACCGAGAACGACCGCGCGCGCGTCGCGGTCGTGGATGTCGAGATGAGCCGCGACGAGCATGTCGTTAACCTGCATGTCGTCGTCCAGAAAGAGCACGATTGGGCTGGTGGCGAGCGCGACTCCACGATCTCGCGCAGCCGCCGCACCCGCGTTGGCTTGATGCTCGACGACGAGCCTGCTGAAAGGAACGGGAAGCGAGCGAACGCGTGAGGTCGGATCCTGATCGGAACCATCATCGATCACGACGACCTCGATATCTTGCGCGACGCTCTGCAGTGCCAGCTGTGCAACGAGGCGTTCGAGCGACGCCGCCCGATTGAACGTCGCGATGACGACGGAAAGGCGCGGGATCACGTTCTAGCTCCACGCGCTGGCACCTTGACGGTGATTCGGGTGGCGTCGAGCTGCACGAGCTGCGCGACCGCAGCGATCGGCTTCTTCTTCTTCGTGAGAATCATTCCCGCGAAATGGTCGTGCCCGATCTCCGCGACCGTAGACGTTGCGGACTTCATCGAAGTGTCGCCGAGCCGAACGACAAGGACTGCTGCGTCGGCTGCGCGAGCAAGTGCAATCGTCGATGGATTCTGTTGGATCGCCGAGAGCGCGACAATGACACTGGCGCCCTTCTTCGTATGCGCCTCGATTTCTTTCTTGTGGTACTCGACGACACGGAGATTGATGTCTCGCAGATCGAGGACAACCGTCGGTTCCCCGCGGTAGTGCCAGGCAACTTCGGCAATGAGATTCGCGACCTCGAGCCCACCGATTTGACGGGTCGCAGGAACGACCGCGAGCACTTGCCAGCTCGTCTTCTGAAGCGACAGCCACAAGTTCTGCAGACCGATATCCGCGACGTTCACTTGGCCTTCTCCCTCGTCGTTCGAACCCACGTCGGCGGACGCACCGCCGGAAGCAGGAGTTTCCACGCTACGAAAACCGGCGCCCAGAAGAGGTCGAGTACGCCCCGTACCCCCACGCCGCTCAGCTGCACGCCGCGCAGCACATAGGCGACGACGCCAATCGCAGCGGCTGTCCATGGTAGCCATGCGAAGGGCGTTATCCCGCTACGCAAACCGAGCGTCGCCACGACGACTGATGTCGTGAGCCCAAGCACTATCCACATCGTAATGCGGGTTAGTGGCGGTAGGAGCAAGTCCGCGCCGAGGTCGAGCAGAAGCCCGCTGCGTTCAGCAAGGCCGCGTCGAATGAGACGCCACCCATGCGCGCGCGCCAAGTCGCGGCGCCCCGATTCCCAGCGTTGACGTTGCGACCGAGCATCAGCCCCCTTCGCAACCATCTCACCGAGCACTGCAGCCTCGCCCACATAGGCGACGCGATACCCCGCTTCGCCGAGTCGAATTCCGTACTCGACGTCTTCGACGATGGAGAACGCATTGTATGGAACGTCGCGAAGAACGCGAGACGAAAAGCCCATGCCGTTGCCGCGCAAGCCGCACGAAACGCCAAGGCTCTCCCGCGCGCGAGATCGGAGTGTATGAAAGAGCGCGAGCGCGATCACCATCAGCCGCGTGCGCCACGAGACATTGGGATTGCGGACGCAGTACTCGGCTTGCACGATCTCCTCACCAGCTTCGAGTCTCGCCGCGAACGCCTGGAGGAGATTCTTCGACACGTAGGTGTCCGCGTCGACGACGACCACCGCGTGCGCTCTCCCGCGTTCCAGCGATTTCGCGAATGCGCATGCCAGTGCGTACCCCTTGCCGCGCTTGTCGGGGTCAATGCGCTCGAGCACCTCCGCCCCCGAGGCACGAGCAATCTCGGCGGTAGCGTCCGTGCAGTTGTCAGCAACGACGACAACGTGAAACGACTCACGGGGATAGTCGATGCTGAGCACGTCGGCGACCGTTGCCGCGATCTGCGCTTCCTCGTCGTGCGCCGGGATGATGACGTCGAAAAACGGATGGGTCTTCGGCGGGCGTCGTCCCCTATTCGGAATGGACATCACCGCCAGCAGCTCGAGATAGCCCGCCGCAAGAACGGCCGGCACGCTCGCCATCGTGGCGCAGATATCAACGACGCGTAGGATCGGCACAAGCCAAGGGGTCATGTTTCGAGCTCTCCCAAGATGGGCATCTTTAGGCCGCGCTCGACCTGCCACGCTTCCACGACGAGCCCGCGGCTGCGCTCTCGCAAGACGACGCCGCCGAACGCAATCAAGAACACGAAGCAGGCCAGCCCGATGAACAAGGCAAAGGGGTTCGGCTTGCTCGGGCGCCTCGACACCTCAGCTGGCCGAATGATGCTGAAACGGTACTTGTGCGCAGTCTTCGCAATGTCGAGCTCGATTCTCGCTCCGTCGATGCGCGTCTCGAGATCGGCATATTTCTGCGCCGACTGCTGAAGGGTCATCCGTGCGACCGTGACGGCTGGATCTTCCTCAATCACGAACGAGGACCCAGCCGAGCCGGTGAGCGCAGCGATTGTCGCTGCCGACGTAGGCGTGTGCGACGCACTCGCGATTGCCGCGGCGAGCGGAGGCGCATTCACCGCGAGGCGGTCAATCAATGCGCGCTCCTGGCTCTTCAGCCTCATGAGGTCGGGTGGCTCGACTTGGGCTGCTGCAAGCTTCTCAGTCAACGCCACGACCGTTGGATGCTCTGGCTTGTACGTCACGAGCGCGTCGGAGATCTGGCGGTTGATTTCCGACACCCGGGCCACGCGCCCGGCTTCGAGCTGCTGAATCGACCCGCGTGTTTCTTCGAGCGATCGCAAGAGCTCGGGATCGACTGTCGTCGTGATGGGTGACGACGCGTGCACCCCCGAACGCGCCGGCCGTCCCGCTGGGGTGGCGGAGGGGGACTGGGGCTTGGGCAGTGTGAGCTCGACCGATTCAAAGTCCTTCCGTGCCTGGTCGAAGCGCTGTTTCTCGTCGTTCGCGTGCTGTTGAAGAATCTCGATGGCGTCGTTGATGACGCTGATCTCGGCGTCGTAGCGAGCGTCGATGAAGTTCCGCTCGACCGCGGACGCAATGTCGTACGCCATCTGCGCATCGGTCCACTCGGAGGTGATCGTGATCGTCGTGTCGTCACTGACGACGACGAGCTTCTTCTCGAGCAGACCTTCGATGGATCGGATGCGCTCCTGCTCGGTTTGCGGCCCGCTGAGCTTCGTGAACAGTCTGTCCTTTGCGCGCAGAAGCGTCGGGCGCGTGGACTCCCATCGATCGATCAGGTTCACTTGCTTGATCAATCCAACGAGGTTGTCGTGCTGCAAGATCGCGTCGCCCACGTTCTTCGTGGGGTTGTCAGCCTCGCGCGGAACGGTGCGATTGGGATTGCCCAACGCGGGCAGGACGAGGTTGCGTTGTGCGAGAATCTTCACGTCCGTCGAGTACGTTCGCGGGTAGAGCACGAACATCGGCACCGCGATGAGCAGCGCGACAGCGAGCAGCGCGCAAAATTGCCACGCGTGCCGCCTTGGAGCGCGCAGCACGTAGCCCACAAAGTCGAAAACGCGACGAAGATCGAGCCCTTCATCGTCATCATCGCCCTTTTGATGTTGTTGCGTTGAGCGCACGGGCTCCGAACTGGGCATGGGCCAGCACGCACACAATACTCATGCCAATGCCACCGGCACGGTTGCTGCTCTGGATCGCCTCATGCGAGGTGTCGTCTCGGTTGGTTTGGACGTGGTTGACGTTCGCGACGTCGAAACCTCGATTGCCCATTTTGGCGAGCGATACCTGTCACGTGTGTTCACGCCGAGCGAGATTGCCTATGCCACCAGCGCAAGCAATCCCTCTACCATGGCGCGCCGCTTAGGCGCGCGCTTCGCTGCCAAAGAAGCCACACTCAAGGCGTTGTGTGCGAGCGACTGTGGCATAAGTCCCCGCTCCATTGAGGTCGTGCGTCGAAACGACGGCTCGACCGAGCTCACGCTCTCAGGCCCAGCATTTGCTGCAGCTCACGCAGCGGGCGCTCCGTCGCTCGCGCTCACCATGACACATGAAGGGTATCTCGCCGCCGCGGTGGTCATTGCACACACACCCATGCGACGTAGCCGAATTTGGCGGAAACAATGAATGACCAGATTCGACAGATTTTGAAGGACCACGGACGCCTTGCGGTCGATGTCACGGTCCTCGCCGACGACGGCGATCTCTACGAGGCGGGTATGACGTCTCACGCAAGCGTGAACGTGATGCTCGCTCTCGAGGGAACGTTCGACATCGAATTCCCCGACCGCATGCTTCGGCGGGGAGTGTTCGAGAGCGTAGCGGCGATTGCCGCCGCGCTTGCTGAGTTGACGCAAAAGGAAAGTGCTCCATGAGTCTCGACCCATCGCCTCTCGAAGTCGTCACACGCATTGCACGCGAAGTCGCCGGCCCCCACGCGGACACG
>Ga0302326_10006913_pt1 | contig 25355 bp, 21 predicted proteins | sample Palsa_T0_3_FD_202264 | JGI IMG/M metagenome (GOLD analysis project Ga0302326, IMG submission 202264) | Peat permafrost microbial communities from Stordalen Mire near Abisko, Sweden - Palsa_T0_3 | ecosystem: Environmental > Terrestrial > Soil > Palsa > Peat permafrost | place: Sweden: Abisko... | reverse complement strand
CGATTGTAGGGCGACGGATTACCCGTCGGCCAGAAAATCAAGTTCGTTGTGGGATCGTACACTCCGGTGATCCAGGCCGCCGCACCGCCGGTTTTATAAGACTCGCCCTCCCAAGTTTCCTGACCCGGCTCACCGCGTCCGGGGACCGTATAGAACCGCCAATTTCGTTTTCCGGTTTCGGCATCGTACGCGTCGATGAAGCCGCGGATGCCGTACTCGCCGCCGGCCACGCCGATCACTACCTGATTCTTTACAGCCAGCGGCGCGGGCGTGAAGCTGTAGCCCTGCGTGTAGTCGACAGCCGAGACGTCCCACACAACGTTGCCGGTTTTGGCGTCGAGCGCCAGCATGTGGGCATCCAGCGTGCCCATGAAAACTTTGTCGCCAAGGATTGCGAGACCGCGATTGACGCGGCCGCAGCACGGCCGGAGGTCGCCTGGTAGCTGCCGCTGGTAGAGCCAGATGGGCCGGCCGGTGCGCGCGTCCAGCGCGAAAGCTCGATCGTCAGGAGCCGTGCCGTAGAGGATCCCGTCCACCACCAGCGGAGTTGTCTCAAATTTCCCGGTCGCGCCGGTTTGATACACCCACTTGGCCGCAAGCGATTTCACGTTGTCCACGTTGATCTGATCCAGCGTGCTGAAGCGGCGTCCGGAGTAATCGCCGGAGTAAGTGAGCCAGTTCTGCGGTTCCTTGGACGAATTCAGAATGCGATCGAAGGTTACCTGCGCCGGTGAGATGGAAGCAGTGAACAACAAGATTGAAGCAAGGTTCGTGCGATTCATTTTGCCTCCACGCTCATCAAGTAGGCCACGATGTCTGCCAAATCTTTGTCGCTCAACTGAGACGTAGCATAGGCGGGCATCAGCGACGTGCGGGTCTTCTTGAAGGAACGCAACTTGTCTTTGTCGAGCAGGTAGATTTTCTCGGCCGGGTCCATAATCTGGACCGTGAAGCTGTCTTCGTTGAGCGTGACGCCTGTGATGGTTTTGCCCTCGGCGGTAACTACCGTCGCGGTTTCGTATTCCTGCGGAAATGCTTTGGTGGCTTCGGTAAGTCCGGCCGCCAGGCGGCGGTTCGGATCGCGAATGGATTCTACGATAGATTCGAGGGAGCGGGAGCTGCCCGTGCCCGTTAAATCCGGCCCCAAACGTCCGCCTTTTCCCTGCACCATATGGCAGGCAAAACATTTGGCGGATCCAAAGAAAGCGTCTTTGCCATTGGCGGCATTGCCGGGAGGCTTGGCCGGTGTTTTCACCTGCACGCTTCTTAGATACGTAACCACTTGCCAGATTTCTTCATCCGTCATGCCGACGCCGATGCTTCCAATCGCCGCCGGCATTGCGGTTCCAGCGATTCCATCTTTGATGTTGTGGAACATTTCGACGTCCGACGCTCCGTGACGCTTGCGCGCCAGCGTGAGGTCCGGCCCGCGCCCGCCGCCACGCGCTCCGAGACCGTGACAGAACGAGCAGTTGATGCGGAATTGGAATTCACCCGCTTGGGCGGATTTCGGATCGCCGGCGACAGGATTGCGTTCCTGGGCGAAGAGGACAGTGCCGAGCAAGAGAAGTCTCACGACTTTTGGAGGCATCTTGTTTCTCGAAGTATACGACACCGTTGAAGACGTTGGTCCGTGATTGAAAAACAAAGGCACCGACTCCCTCACGGTCGCGGCTCTGCAAGGGGGAACCTCATTCCGAGCCGCAAGCGTAAGCGACCGGTGATTTGGTTTTTCAAGCGTCTTCATCAGTTTTGGTGGGCCAGCGGGCCCATGCTCACTCCGTTGAAGACGCCGGTTCCCCCGTGGCGCGCGGCTACAGGCCGTGGCCGAACGGGAAAAGCGTTTTGTAGCCAGGATTGCTGCGTTCCAGGCTGGTGGAATCGCCGCGGGGCCAAGTGAAAGACAATTTGCCGGTGGGCTTATAATCGCCAAAGAGCACGTCGGCAACGCCGGCGCCTTCCGAGCCCGGCAGCCATGCCGCCACAATCGCATCGGCCTTTTCCAGGATGCTGTCGATCAGCAAGGGTCTGCCCGAAACGATTACGGCGACCACTGGGATTCCGGCGCTCTTCAGGCGATCCACCACTGCTACATCTTCCGCCGCAAGATGCAGATCCGTGCGATCACCCTGCATTTCCGCGTACGGTTTTTCGCCGATCACTGCGATTCCGACACTCGCGCCCTCAGCACCGCTTCCATCGAGCGAAAAGGTAACCTGCGCGCCCGGCGCCACGCTGCGGATGCCGGCAAGAATGGTTGTGCCCTTGGTGATGTCGCCGCTCTTGCCTTGCCAGAAGATGGTCCAGCCTCCGCACTGGTTTCCGATATCGTCCGCGCATTTGCCGGCTACGTGGATCCGCGCAGACTTCGGCACTGGAAACGCCTGCTTCTCATTTTTCAGCAGCACCAGCGATTCGCGCACGCATTGCCGTGCTACTTTGCGGCGCTCGGGCGAGCCGAAGTTCTTATGCAAGCTGCGATCGGCTAAGAACGAGCCGTTGGGATTCATCAAACCCATCGCGAATTTTACGCGCATGATCCGCGCGGCTGCATCGTCGATCCGCGACATAGGGACGGTGCCTTCCTGCACCAGCTCGCGTAACGTATTGAAATATTCGGGATAGCGTTCCGGCACCATCACCATATCCATGCCGGCGTTGATGGCGACCGCGATCTGCTGCTTCCGGGTCCCGGGAATTTCGTCGAGCGCGTTGTAATCGGAGATCAGGAAGCCGTCGAAACCGAGCTCTTGCTTCAGAATTTCAGTAAGAAGCCGGTGACTTGCCGAGCATCTCACTCCATTCCAGCTGTTGTACGACGGCATGATGGAGCCAACGCCCATCGCGATAGCAGTGATGTAGCCCTGCATATGGATCTTGCGTAGTGTAGCTTCGTCCACCCGAGTATCGCCCTGGTCTAAAGGCCAAAGCTTCCCGCCCGGGCCCTTGAGCTGACCGGAACCGAAGCTGGTTCCACCATCGCCGGCATAATGTTTCGCGCAAGCCAGCACGGAGAGCGGATCGGCGAGCGACTTGCCCTGCAAACCGCGCGTCGCTGCGGCGCCCAGCGGTTTCACGACATCCGGATTCTCGCTGAACCCTTCATATGTCCGGCCCCAGCGGATATCCTGCGGAACCGTGACGCACGGCGCGAAAGCCCAATTGATGCCGGTGGCGCGAACTTCTTCGGCGGTGATGCGGGCGGCCTGTTCCACCAGCGCGGCATTGCGCGAGCATCCCATACCGATGTTGTGCGGGAAAATAACAGCGCCGATCACGTTGTTGTGGCCGTGCACCGCGTCCACGCCGTAGAGCAGCGGAATGCGCTGCTTGGTTTTCAACGCCCGCGCTTGGAAACGGTCGTACAGGTCCGTCCAGGACAGCAGATCGTTTCCGGTTTTAGGGTCGGAGTCGCCGCCGCTTAGCACGGAACCGACATGGTATTTCTCGACGTCGTCCAGGTTCGCGATAAACGACTGATCGGGCTGCGTCATCTGCCCTATCTTTTCGTCTACCGTCATCTCTGAAACCAGATGGCGCGCGTGCGGATCGAATTTGGAAAAGCGGCTCTTGTCGTCGGCGGCGGCGCCGGCTAGGCTCAAGGCGGCTGCGGCACCTACGGAACTTGCGAGAAATTGACGGCGGGAGGGATCCATCAAGCAGTGCTCCTTCATGGTCTATCGGGAAAGCTCGACTTCAGGATAGACCATGCCGGAGTTCAAAAGCACCGACTCCCTGACGGTCGCGGTTCGGAACGGAGATCCGAGCCGCGACCGTGAGGGAAGTCGGTTGGTCGCTTACTGGCGGGAACGGCCGTGTCCGGCGCCGCCCTGGGTCACCTTATAATCGGCGGGGACTTGAAATAGCGCTGCGTCCGGCTCAGCCCGGGTCACACTCGTCAGCTTGTACGTAGAGATTCCAGTTCGGGGATCGTTGGTGGTGCTCATCACCGTTGTTTGCAAGTCGGGCGAGTACCACCGTTCCGTCACAACCAGGAGCTGATGTTCGTTGCCGATTTGTCCGGCAGCGATGGTTCTGGTAATACGTGTGCCCTGCACCATCAATCCTTCCATAGTCTGGGTGCCGAGTTCTTCGGTTTTCACTTGCGCCTGCGATCCAGCGTGCTCCGTTCTCTGGTGCATTTCGTGAGCGCCGGGGGCATCGGAATTCAGCGTGAAGTTCCTGGGCTGCGAAACACGGGCTGTTTTGCTCGCGGGATCGAGCACATAGCTGGAGCCCCCCACCGGATCGTGAATAAAGACGGCTTTGGGCGATGCCGTGGAGCCGGCTAACGCTCCGATGGCGCCGACGGATTCCTCGCGCCGCACGCGGCCTTCGCTGTCGCGTGCCACCGACGATGTGGTGGCGCGCTGAATGTGGCTGCCGTCCGCCAGCGTCTGGGTGAATTGGGAAACGGCTTGCGCGGAATACGGCGCACCCTTCACCAGCTTCTGCATACCCATGCGGGCATGCATGTACTGGAAATCACCGCCGGAATGTGGGGGAGGGGGGGCGGGCTCCTGCGCAATCGCCATGCCGGCCAGGAGCACGCCCAACGGAAAAGCCAAACGGAACTGAATCATTTCTAATCTCCTTCTTAAAAAAAGCTACTCGACAAATCGAACTCCGCGCGCCAGGCCGTCCTGGCCCAGCAGCATGTCGGCTTCTACCAAATCGGCGGCGCGGTCGTCGCTCACCGGCAAGCCGATCAATCGCAGGGATGACATAGGCAACTGAACCCGAACGATAATGGCGCTCTCGAGCGGAGGCAGCTCATCGGAATCCGGCAGCCGGTAAAAACTGAGAGCAACATCATCGCCCGGATCAGCCGCGGCTCTCGACGAAAACGCTTCGGTGGAAACCACAGCTTGAGCCGGGGCCTGCACGTGATGCATACGCGCAGGAGCAATCATGGTCAGCGCCAGACCCGCCGCAATCGCCACGGCTCCCAGGCCCAACCAGCCATTGCGCCGCCGCGCGCGCGTCCGCCTACGCAACTCCCCCAACAATCGTTCTTCCACCGAGGCCGGAGCTTCCCGCGGTCCATCCGCCGCCAGTTCCCGCAACCCTGCCTGAAGTTTTTGATCGATATCGTTCATACCGCACACCTCTCTTCGGCCCGCATCTTCTCACTCAGCAACGCGCGCGCCCGGTGCAGGCGGCTCCGTATGGTTCCAATCGCGCAATCCAGCGCGGCCGACGCTTCGGCATAATCCAGCTCATGCAGATCGCACAACACCACCACTTCGCGATAGGCCGGCGGCAGCGCGAGCACGGCCCTTCGAAGCGACTCGATCCGCTCATTCCGGGTTAATTCCACGAGCGTGTCCTGACGATCCGCAACATCGGTATAGGCGCTTTCCGGATCGTCCAGCGCGGTGAGGTAGGGCCGTTCCTGTTCCAGCCGCCGCAGCACAAAGTTGCGCGCGATTCCATAAAGATATGCGGCTACCGAACCACGCTTGCTGTCGTATTTCGCCGCGCCACCCAGCACCACCATGAAAACGTCCTGCGTAACTTCTTCAGCGATTTCCACTTGCCCGCTCATCTGCACGGCGAAGCGATAAACCGGCCCCTGATAGCGCCGGTAAAACGCGAGAAACGCGCTTTCATCGCCGCGCGAAATCAAGCGCAGAAGTTGGTCGTCGCCGTCAGTCAGACCGTTCGACATAGGGTCGATGTTAGGTATTCACCTTTAGCGCGGAAAAAGTTCCACTTTTTTCCGCGCGGTGGTGGGTGGTGGGTTGTAGGTGGTGGGAAAGCGTCACGATTGTGGCTCCCCAGCCGCCGGCGTCCAGTGGAGCGTCGCCGTAACTTTCGACGAACGGCGTGTTCGCCAGGATGGAGCGAACCATTTCGCGTTGCGCGCCGATTCCCCGGCCGTGCACGATGCGCAGCGCTTTAAAACCTGCCCGATGCGCTTCTTCCAGATATTCCTGGACGATCGGCTGGACATCGCGCGGCGGAACACTGTGCAGATCGAACACATCCGTGATGGGAATGCGGACTGGGTCTTCGTCCATGCTCCACTGCTGTTAGCCTAACATTGTGGCTCCAATCTTCGGTGTGGCTCCAATCTTCGGTGTGGCTCCAATCTCCGGTGTGAATCCAATCGCCGAATATCAAAGGCGTCTCGCGGAGCGCCGGGCGGCAGCCCTACGCGAACAAAAGCTGTTTCGCAGGATCGGCAACGCGCGTTTGGGAACCGGGCTGGCCGGCGTCGGCTTGGCCTTCTTCGTTTTTGGCGAGGTGCTGATCTCCTTTTGGTGGCTCATAATTCCTCTTCTTTTGTTTCTGGTGCTGGTGTTGATGCACGCCCGGGTGGTGGAGAGTCTGGAACGCGCGAACCGGTCGGTCCTTTTCTATGAGCGAGGTTTGGAGCGTCTGGACAACCGCTGGAAGGGTAAAGGCGAGACCGGGGATCGATTCCGGAATCCCGCGCACCTCTATGAAGAAGACCTGGACATCTTTGGAAAAAGCTCGCTGTTTGAGTTGATATCGACGGCACGCACGCGCGCCGGCGAAGATGCGCTGGCCGGATGGCTGCTCGCGCCGGGGGAACGGGCGGAGGCGATAGCCAGGCAGCAAGCGGTTCAGGAACTGCTGCCGTTTCTCGATTTGCGCGAGGAGTTGGCAGTGCTGGGAGAAGCGGTTCGATCCACCATGGATCCGGAAGCCGTGGCGCGTTGGGGCGAAGCGCCGGAGGTGCGATTTCCGAAAGCAGCGCCGGTTATCGCACTGGTTCTGGGGGCGGCGGTGGCTTTCACGTTCGGATTGTACATGGCGGAACTCATCCGGCGCACGCCTTTTCTGGTGGCTTTGTTTATTGAGCTTGGATATGCGTTTTTCCTGGGCTCGCGTACCTTGCAGGTCGCGGCGGCGGTGAACTCGCCCTCGCGCGATCTGGCGCTTCTGGGAAAGCTGCTGGCGCGGCTGGAAAATGAAGCTTTCCATTCACCGCTTCTGCTGCGCATCCAAGCGCAACTCAAGTCCGGCGCTCTGGTGGCATCGGAAGAGATTGGACGGCTGAGTAGTTTGGTAGCGCGCCTGGATTGGCAGCGAAACATGTTCTTCACGCCCATTGCGATGGCGATTCTTTGGAGCGCGCAAGTGGCGATGGCGATTGAGCGCTGGCGCAAGCGTTCCGGTCCGCACATACGACGCTGGATTGCCGGGGTGGGCGAATTCGAGGCGTTATTCGCGCTGGCCGGATATAGCTATGAGCATCCCCGCAACACTTTCCCCGAACTGAAGGAAGCCGACGGCGGCTGGTTTGACGCGGTTGGGCTATGCCATCCTCTGCTGGCGGAGTCGCAATCGGTGGCCAACGATCTGCGGCTGGGCGGCGAGCTACGGCTGCTGATCGTGAGCGGATCGAACATGTCGGGCAAGAGCACGCTGCTCCGATCGGTGGGCTTGAACACGGCGCTGGCGTGGGCTGGTGGGCCAGTTTGCGCCACGCGTCTGGTAATTTCGCCGCTGCAGGTGGGTGCGTCCATTCGCGTGCAGGATTCGCTACAGGACGGCCGGTCGCGCTTTTACGCCGAAATCACGCGTCTGCGGGAAATCGTGAATCTGGCGGCCGGCCCCGGCACAGTGCTGTTCCTGATTGATGAACTGTTGAGCGGCACTAACTCGCACGATCGGCGGATCGGCGCCGGCGCCATTGTAAGAACGCTGATCGAGCGCGGCGCCATCGGCATGATCACCACGCATGACCTGGCGCTGGCGCACATTGCGGACGACCTGCCTGGCCGCGCATCGAACGTACATTTCGCCGATACCTTTGAGGCTGGCAGGCTGCACTTCGATTACCGGCTGTCGCCGGGGGTGGTGGAACGGAGCAATGCGTTGGATCTGATGCGGTCGGTGGGGTTGGAAGTGTAGAACCCGATCAACCGGTTTTCCACTAGGCTAACGGCCGATGCACCCAACGGTCCACGGCCTTCTGCAATTTTTCCAGGCCGATGGGTTTGCTGATGTAGTCGTCCATGCCGGCGGCCAGACAGCGCTCGCGGTCACCCTCCATGGCATTGGCGGTGAGCGCGCAGATGGGCGTGTGCGTGCCTACTTCGCGGCTGCGCACGATGGCCGTGGCTTCGAATCCGTCCATGTCCGGCATCTGGCAATCCATCAACACCAAATCGTATTTTCTTTTCTCGAGAGCCTGCACGGCCTCACGCCCATTCACCACCGCGTCAGCCGGCACGCCGAGTTTTTCCAGCAGACGCATTGTGATGCGCTGGTTAATTTCGTTGTCTTCAGCCAGCAAAACCCTTACATGGCTGGCGACGGCAACCGGTACTTTGGGAATTGCGAAGCGTACCAGCGGCTTTTGCACGGGCGCGGTCTTTGGCGCGGGTTTTGGCGCCGGTATATCTCCGGCGGCTGCTTTACCGAAGCTGGCGGTGAACCAAAAACGGCTGCCCTGACCGGGCGCACTCGCCACTCCGATTTCACCGCCGAGCAACTCCACCAGTTGTTTCGAGATGGCCAGGCCGACACCCGTTCCACCATGCCGCCGGGTACTGGATCCGTCCCCCTGGGTGAAGCTCTCAAATAGGCGCATCTGTTGATCGGTGGACATCCCGATCCCGGTGTCGTGCACCGTGAATCGAAATTGAATGACGTTGGTCGCCTCGTTCAATAGTTCCGCATGCAGTCCGATTTCGCCGCGGTCGGTGAATTTCAGCGCGTTGCCCAGAAGATTCCGCAGCACTTGCCGGAGCCTTCCCGGATCTCCCACCACCACGCGCGGCAGGTCCGGCGGAAAATTGGAGAGGAACGCCAGCCCCTTCATGCGAGCTTCCAAGGCGAACAGAGACGCGATATCGGCCAACGTGGCGCCCAATTGAAACGGAACCCGGTCCAGCCGCAATTTGCCGGCTTCCATTTTGGAAAGATCCAGAATGTCGTTGATCAGCGCCAGCAGCGCATCGGCGGAACCCTTGATGGATTCGGCGAACTCCTGCTGCTCGGTGGTGAGTTTGGTGGCTAGCAGGAAATCCGTCATTCCCAACACGCCGTTCATCGGGGTGCGAATTTCGTGGCTCATGTTCGCCAGGAACCGGCTGCGCAGCTGCGTGGCCTCGCGCGCAGTGGCCAGGGCGGCTTCCAGTTCTTCGTTCTTCCGTTCCAGCTCCTGGGCATACTCCGTCAATTTCCGTTCGACGTCTTTGCGGGCGGTAATATTGCGCACCACTGCGATCCAGTGGTCCCAGCTGAGAGGCAGCAGACGGCTTTCGTATACCTGCTCACCGTTCCGGCCCTCCACCTTGAACTCGATCAGCTCGAGCGCGCCGGATTTCCTTACCTTGTCTTGAGCCTCGCCGAACAGTTCCGCTACCCCAGACGGCAGAATATCCCGCAAATTGTGATCCAAGAATTTGTCAGGCGATAAGAACGGATCGGAACTCTGGCCGCCTTTGCAGTCCAAAACATTGCCTTCCCGATCCACGCGCAGAAACAAATCCGGAAAGGCCTGGAACAGCGCGCGCAGTTCCGCGGCGGTTTCGTAGGCCTGATCCTCACTCTTCTTGCGTTCGGTAACGTCGACTGAGGCCAGGCGCAGACCCACGATAATGCGACGCTGGTTCTCCAGCTTGTGTTCGTGGATCTCGACAGTGACTTCGGCGCCGTCCGGACGCAGATATTGATGCTGGTAAGGCAAGAGCGCGGTCTGTCCGGTGAGTCTGCGCTCAATTTGCTCGCGATACCTCTGCCGTTCGGCCGGCGGTATCAGATCCCAGCAGTGTTGTCCGATCATCTCGCGCTGCGCGAGTTTACGCAGTTCGCATTCCCGCCGATTCACGCGGCGCACGATTCCCTTGAGATCTATCTCGAGATAGCCGATGGGCGCTGTCTCGAAAAGATCATCGTTGGCCGACTCATCCCACACTGCATCTTGTGTTCCATCTCCGACCTTTTCGACGTGGCGTTTCCGCCGGACGTAACTGGTCAGAAGGGCTAACGCGATGAAGCACAGCAGCCAGATCATTGGGGGTACGTCCGACACGCTCAATAGCTCCAGAAAACAGACAGAATAGTACCGACAGGATTGGATCGGCATAGGATGATAAATCCTTTAGATGTAGAATCTTGTAGGGCGAATGGGAAGTCTTGCCAGGGGACCGATGCCCCGGCTTAGCCACCGATCAGGTTGATGGCCCCGATACCGCCGCGAACGTCCAGCCGAATGGTGGTCTTGGCGTGGCCGTATAGGTCGTTCACATAGCGGTCGTCACGCTTTTCCAGGCCTCTGGCATTGACGCCGCCGATGCCGCCCTTGGCGTCCGCGATTACACCCACGCCGGAAGGAAGGTAAATGGTCGCCTCCCCTATACCGCCGTGGACGCTCACGTTATAGTCGTTCTTCGGTGTGCCGCGGAGATCGATTCGGAGCTGCCCGACCCCCATGTGGACGTCCAAACTGCGGAGCGTAAGGCTACCTACGTTTAGCCGGCCTTCACCAGCGCCGAAGTTGACTTCCAGATCCATCGGTTTGTCATCGTTGAGGCGCACATCCCAGCGATAATCCGAGTTGCCAATGTGCGCGCCGTGCGAGGGTTGGTCGATGACCAGATGGCCGCGGAAGCCCGTTGAATCGTAGCGTACCTCCGGCTTCATCCGGGAGCGATAACGGAATTCAGCCTCCATCAGCTTCGGAGAGCCGCCTTGCACCGTGAGTTCCCCGGCGCCCATTTTCAACTCGACGTTGACCAGCTCGGATTTGTCCAACTCAATTGAGCTGGTTTCGGTGCGAGTTGGACCGCCCGTATCGATTTCCACGCAAGCTGTTAAAACCAATAGGCTCACGGCAGCAACCGCAGCCCACGTTCCCCGCGTTATACGAAGCATTTGACCCACCCTCCTGAAGATATACGACAAGTTCTATGCCCCCTGTTCCACCATTTTGAGGGGGCCGGAAGCCATCTAAGGCCGAGGCCCTAGTACACATGGCACTGAACGCCCACTCCCCATTATATTCTTCCCTTAGTACATTCCTTTGTGGAAACCCAACTGGTAAACTGGGGCATCCTGATTGGACAGGAACTATTGGCGGCGTGCCAATGGCCAGCAACCTATGCTTTGTAGATACTGCCGCAAGAAGATCGGTCCGCTGCGCAAGCTGAAGGATCCGCTCTTCTGCTCAGACGATCATCGCACGAAGTTCAGTTCGAAATCTGCTCGCGTGCTGCGCGAGGCGGAAGATCTGTACGGATACGACGATTCCAGATTACCCACCTGGCGCGCAATTACGCAGGCCAAGCGGGAGGAAAAAACGGGACGGCAAGGGATGTCGGGCACCGTCTTTGCCGGGCTGGCGGTGGTATTCGTGTTGCTGGCCTTGTCGCAGTTGCCGATGGGCACCCGGGCAGCCAAAACCATATCTCCTTTGCCGGACGCCAATCCTCACCCGGGAACCGGCGCCTTCGGCCAGATGATCGGCAGCCTGCTGCAGAGCAAGAGCTCCGGAACTTTGCGGGAAGATTTCCAATCGGGCGTGGTGAACTGGGAAGGTTTCAAGTCCGTCGCGTCGGACTGGTCGATGGACAAAGGCGAGGTGCATCCCACTTCGCTGCGGGTTTGGAAACCGTCCACTTCCATGTCCAACTACGAGATGGAGTTCATGGGCCAGATCGAGCGCAAGAGCATCGACTGGGCTTTTCGCGCCTCCGACGTCCGGAACTATTACGCCACCAAGCTCATCATCACAAAACCCGGCCCTCTCCCCAACGCCGGTTTGGTTCGGTTTATTGTTCTGGACGGACGCGAGCGCGAGCGCGTGGAACTGCCCCTGCCCCTCACGCTGGAACGGGGTGTCGATTATCGAGTTCGGGTCAGCGTGCGGGGTGGACGGTTCCTGACTTCGGTGAACGGCCAGTTGGTCAGTTCCTGGATGGACAATCGGCTCAGCCGGGGCGGCGTGGGATTCTTCTCCGAGAACGGGGAATCGTCGCTGCTGAAATGGGTGAGCGTTTCCGAGCGCGATAGTTTCCTGGGGCGGATCGTTTCACATTTCTCGCTGATTGCTTTCCCCACGGCAGCGATCGCGATGCCTTGGTAGGTCCTGAGCCCTTCCTCACGGACTCGCAGCGGGGAAATGCGTCCAGACTGTTCAAGGCTCAAGTCTCCATGAGGTGTGTAACATAAAATTGGTGGCTAAGAAATCTCCTCCATCCCTAAATCCTACGGGAACGGTTCGCGGCCCGCATGGCCCGGACGGTGTGATTTCGCGTCGAGGCTATGAGAGAGTTCCATTTTTGCAGACTGGGGTAAAGAGTAGTTCTCCAAGGGAGTGACCATGGGCCTGCTGGCCCACCAAAAGTAATGAAGACGCTGAATGAAAAACGGTTGGCAGGCGCTTTCGCCTGCCAAATCCAGCGTCTTCAACGGAGCGCGGAGTGGTGATCGCTGAGCAACTTATCAAAGGGAAGTTTGTTCCTGTTGGTCCTTTGGAGCCAGAACGAAGAATTGACAAGATTATAAATAGGGCAGCTGAAGTACTTGGGAATCGCAATGAGGCAATGCGCTGGATTGGGAACCCAGTTCGCGCCCTCAACTTCGCCACCCCGATATCGGTGCTGGGAACCAAACAGGGCACGAAGCGAGTGAAAGATGTTTTAGGCCAGATGGAGAGCGGTGTTTGGAACTGATTGACCATCTACGGTATTGGCAGTTCTCGATACCCGAAGAAGGAGATTTGCCATCTGGTTGGAAGAACCCCAGGCCTATTAAGTTCACAAAAGATTTGGGGACAAAATGGGCTCGAAACAAATCGACTGTCATTCTGTCCGTTCCTTCAGCGGTTGTTCCTCGTGAGCGCAATTTTCTACTGAATCCAAAACACGCCGATTTCTCCAAGATCCGCCTGAGTTCGCCGGAGTCATTTGTCTTTGATCCGAGACTCAGGTAACGCTCGACCGTCACTCAAACGCAGAGCCATACTCCGGCCAACGCTTGGAGAAGATGACCGTAGCGCAGACCAATCTAAATCGCGAAAGATAATCTTGATGTTGATACCAGCGCCGTCTGAATTTCGGGACCTCTGCCTGAGATGCTCCTTAGTGCGCTAACAGCGCAAGGCTCTCCATGTCAGGGAAAACCGATACCAGTAGCGATTCCTGTTTGTGGGGCACGCACGTTAGGACACCGTCGGGCCAGCCGGAGGCTCACCCCACTGTGCTACCGTGAAAATTCAGAAGCATTTCCATGCGTAGCTGTAGTTTTCTGCTGCTGTCACTCGCCTGCTTTTCGTCTTCTTTGCTGGCTTCCAATCCGGCGGCGCAGAAAGCGTTCAAGGAAGGGCTGCGCGAGGAAGCGGCCGGCCGGTGGAAAGAAGCTGAAAAAGCGTATACACAAGCCATCCGAAACGACGCCGGCGATGCGTCCTTCTACCAGCATCGAGCCAAAGTTCGATCGCTCGCCGGCGACCAGCAACACGCGCTGGAGGATTGCGCGGAGGCGCTCCGTCTGCTGCCGGACGACGCACAAATTTATCAGACGCGCGGCGATGTCTACAGCGCTTTACAGGAAGCGCGTAAGGCGCTAGGCGATTACAACCGCGCGATCCAACTCAGGCTCGACACCCCTGCTATTTACAACAGCCGGGCGGCTGCGCACTCCAAGCTGGGCGAGACGGATGAGGCCATTGCCGATTATACGCACGGGATAAAGCTGCGGCTGGACGATCCGGTACCGATCGACGCGCGCGGCAATGTGTACGCGCGCGCCGGCCGTTATCGCGACGCAATTGAAGATTACGACCAGTGCATCAACCTGAAAGCGGACTACGCGGACGCCTACCTGGACCGCGGTTTCGCCTGGGGGCAACTGAGCGATTTTCCGCGGGCCATCCAGGATTTCAATACGGTACTTCAAATGCGGCCTCAGGATCCTAAGGCCTACGCGCTGCGCGGAGCAGCCTATCTGCGGACGGCAGACTATACCAAAGCCATCGCGGATTTCTCCGAGGCCGTAAAGATCACTCCGCAAGACCCCTATCCTTATCTGGCGCGCGCCACTGCCCTGGTTAAGACAAATCGCCTGGCCGAAGCGCTGAATGATCGCGAAGAAGCGGTGCGGGTGGCGCCGAACATGGCGGAAGCGTACCTGGCGCGCGGCGGCTCCTATCACTTGCTTGGGCTGCACGAGAAAGGGCTGGCGGATCGAACCAAGGCGATCGAATTGAAGCCCAACATGCCGGAGATCTGGTATGCGCGCGGCAGCGCATACTATTTGTTGGGCGATTTTGCCAAGGCGCGCGACGACCTGGCGCAGGCGCTGCGGCTGCGGCCGGAGTATTCGGAAGCATCCGATGTACTCAGGAAGGCCGAGGCGAAGTTAGCCGAGGCGCGGCCGGCAGAGCCGGAGATAAAGACAGAGGCCGCCAAGCCGGCGGAACCGGAGCCCGCGCCAGAGCCGGCTTCGCTGCAACCACCGCAACCAATCGCGCCGCAACCAATCACGCCGCGCGCCAAACCGCCGGCGGCTGCATCGGCCTACCAGCATGACCTGAGAGGACGCGCTCTGACATCGTCTGGAAAATACGACGACGCGATCGCGGAGTTGACAGAGGCGATTCGGCTGGAACCCACGCTAGCGCGCGCTTACAATGCCCGCGGCTTCGTGTATCTACTGAAACGCGACTTCGAGCGCGCTCTGGCTGACTTCGACGAAGCCATTCGCCTGGACCCGAAATACGCCAACGCGCTGCAGAATCGCGCGCTGGCCGTGAAGGGTCTTGAAAAATCGGTTGGCAGACGGTAGGTAGCGTCTGCCCCACAAGGTTCATCAACCCCGCCGGGCAGAAATGACGGAAGACTTTCGCGGCAGCTGGTCCACCATTTCCTGTGAGATTCCAAAATTGTCCGCCAGTAATGATCCAGGATTCCCACCCAGCCACGACGAGAGCGAAATCTCTTGGTAAAGGCCGCTGTTGAACAGGATCAGAATTCGGGTGGGTTCGTCGCCTGCCTGTTCCACATAGTGTCCATAGCCTTGCTTGATGAACGCCACCTGGCCGGGCCGGAACTCCTCGGTACGCACGCGGCCATGCGATCCAAAGATGGTGACGCGCGCGCCGCCCTGCACGTAATACTGCCATTCATCGGCGTGTGGGTGCCAATGCATTTCGCGCAGCGCGCCGGGTTTTAAATCCATCCGGACGGCTGTCAGAGTGGTCTGAATGGGAAACTCGCGCGAGGAAACAATGCGCTCTTCTCCTCCCTCGAACACGCGTGGCGTCTGCTTATCCAACCGGAATTTGTGCTGCGACTGGCTGGGTTCCAAATCGGTGTTGCGAAACGGCTCCAAAGCGTCGGCTGGAATATTGCCCGGCCCGATATAAACTTCCTTCTTCGGGAACTGGGCGAATGCGGACTCCGGGAGTCCGAGATTGCGGCTCAGTATGTGCGCGGGTGTGCGGGCGATCCAGTCGGTGATACTGAAGGTTCCGAATTCCGAAAAATGTCCATTGTCGAAGCCAAGCAGAAAGTGGCATTCGCCGGGCCCCAGCCCCTGCAGCGCGTGGCCGTGCCCCCGGGGAAAATACCAGGTATCCCCGGATTCGAATTCGGAAATCTCGGACTGTCCGTTCGGCGCAATTACGGTGGCGCGGCAGCGGCCATCCAAAACATAGGCCCACTCGGCTGCCAAAGCGTGCCAATGCAGCTCCCGGATGGCCCCCGGCTGCAATCGCATGGAGACGCCGGCGATGCTCTGGGATACCGGAAACTCCGCGACGGTGGCTTCCTTAGCGGAGCCGGCCGGACCCACCCAGCCTTTCTGATTTTCGATATCGAATTTGAAATTATCCAGAAGCTCCGGATGGATCTCTTGCGGCGGCGCCGCTTTCACTTCACGGGCAATCAAAGCGGTTGCGGCGATTCCGGCTGACGCGCTGGATAAGGCGTCCAGTAGTTTGCGCCGGCTCAGGGCGTCTGGTGTATTTGCCATGATATGAATTTTGGCACGAAATGCGATCGAGTTTGACGTCCCGCACAGCGCAGGCTCGAAAGCCGGCGGTTGGCAGGCGGAAGCGCCTGCCCCACACCGGTGTAACTATTTCTAACTGAATGTTAAACCTTTTTCGTAGGGTGCTTTCTTCTTTGACACTCAATTGGAAGCGTGATAACATTCCGTTTCGAAGCGTGAATTACCGGAAGCAAAGCGAGAGCGTTCCTAGCAAACCATAGAGAGTGGCTCGATCAAATTCCCTCCGATCGAAGCTGAAGATCGAACCCATTCCGAAGGAGATATGTATTGCCTCGGTCAAAAATGGGTATCCGTTCGGCTCGAATGGATACGCTAAACACCCTGTCAGTTGAGGAGACGCAAGCGCTCCGCTGGGCGCCCCAAAAAGGCGGGCTGAAGAGGCTTCTGGGAGAACGGCGGCTGAACAAAGTCCTGCACATGATCGAAGCGCAGCCTGCCTGCTCGGTGAGCGAGTTGGCCCTCGAGGTTCAGCTCAGTCCGGCGCATCTGCAACGCCTCTTCAAGCAAAAGACCGGGCGGCACGTCAGCGATTTGATCGGAGAACACCGGCTGCAAAAGGCGGCTCGCCTGCTTTCGTCCAGCGATCTGCCGATCAAAGAGATCGCCCACGCCGTCGGATACGAACATCACTCCAGTTTCGTCCGGGCTTTCCAACGCCGGTTCGAGCGGCCGCCCAGATACTATAGACGGCAGAACTACAGCGTTCGCACGGACCTCTTGCAACTTGACGAAAAATCGGCCGCTGATTGAAGACTCTACTTATAAGTTATATGTTTCGTATCCATAGTACTTTGCGTCGGAAAAGGCTAAGTAATATTCGAAAGTGTGGGGTTGTTTCGATGCGGATACGATGATATTCTCTCTCCGTTACCTAGTACGGCTAGTAAGTTTCGCGTCCCAGCCGTCCGGGTTTTAAATAGAACTGAGTCGTAACGGGCTCCCTTCACTTAGTAACCGATAGAAACGTGTGTCTGAGCTACCACTTACCTGCCGGTAACTAGGATCGGTGTGTTCACTCGGGGAGTAGAGAGTCAAATCAAAAACCAGGAGTGTAAGTAGACATGACATTATTCAACGTGTTGTCGATTTCGATACTTGCGGTTGGATCGAGCGCGGTTTTGTTGAACGGCCAGGTGGATCCAGGAGTTCGTCCAGGGCCGCCGGGTGCGGGTACGACGCTTGCCGGGATGTCGGGAGGCGAGCAGGATTTCTTCGCCAATCACGGCTTTCCGGAGTTTAGCGAAGTGGAGACGGTGGCGTCAGGACTGGGTCCGAGATTCAATCTCGATTCCTGCGCCGGATGCCACGCGCAGCCGGCCCTGGGCGGGTCCAGCCCGGCCATCAATCCACAGGTAGCTAACCTGGCAAGCATGGCGCCGGGTAATACGGCACCGCCCTTCCTGAGCTTGAACGGACCGGTGCGCGAGGTCCGGTTCATCCGCAACCCGGACGGAAGCCCGGACGGCGGAGTACACAACATCTTTACGATCACGGGCCGTCCCGACGCCCCTGCCGGTTGCGCCATTACACAGCCTAATTTTTCAAATACGAATAACATCATCTTCCGCATTCCTACACCCATCTTTGGAGGCGGCCTGATAGAAGCGATCCCCAACTCGACGCTCCAGCAGAACCTGGCGGGCGATCCGCAGGGGCGGAAGTCGATCCTCGGCATTCGGGGCCGCCTGAACACCAGTGGCAACGACGGCACCGTCACGCGCTTCGGCTGGAAAGCGCAAAACAAGTCGCTCGAAATCTTCGCGGGCGAAGCTTACAACGTGGAGATGGGGGTGACCAATGAGAACTTCCCGAATGAACGCGAGGAAGATCCGGCATGCGCCACCAACGGAACGCCGGAAAGCTCCTCGGGGATGAACATTGGAAGCACCGCGCCTTCCGACATTGTGGCTTTCATGGGATTCATGAAATTTCTGGATCAGCCTACGCCGGCCTGCACCGGCGCCGCCTGCTCCCCTTCGGTTCAAAACGGCCGCAACTTATTCAACCTGATTGGGTGCGCAACCTGTCACACGCCGGCGCTCAGCACCGGGCTATCCTCCAGTGCGGCGCTCAGTCATCAGCAGGTCAACCTCTTCTCGGACCTCGCGGTGCACCACATGGGGTCACAACTGTCGGACGGCGTGACGCAAGGTTCAGCGGGCCCGGACGAGTTTCGCACGGCGCCGTTGTGGGGAGTTGGTCAACGGATCTTTTTCCTGCATGATGGCCGCACCAGCGATCTGCTGCAGGCCATTCTGGCGCATACCGGCCCGAATTCGGAAGCCGATCGGGTGATCAACGTATTCCAGGCACTGGGGAGATCCGAGAAACAGGATTTGCTTAACTTCCTGCGATCGTTGTAGAAACGGCAAGCCGGAGGCTTGGCCCACTCATTCTGCGTTGAGGGTATCGATGTTTCAGTATCATGTAGGAACTGTATGGCTACCCACGCCGAAGCCATGGCGCAAACGCTGCGAGCGCGCGGCGTCCAGTGGGCCTTCGGCTTGCCCGGTGGTGAAATTGTAGCGTTTATCGACGCCTGCCGGCGCGCGGGATTGCGATTCCTGCTGGCCGGCCATGAATCGAGCGCGGCCTGGATGGCTCAGGTAGTGGGACAAATGACCGGGACTCCGGGTTTGTGCATCGCCACTCTTGGCCCTGGCGCTACCAACCTGGTTACGGGCGTTGCGAATGCGTGGCTGGATCGGGCGCCGATGCTGGCCGTCACCGCGCAGATTCCGAGCCGGGTGATCGACACTTTGACGCATCAGCGGCTGCCGCTGGAAAAACTGTTCTCAGCCGTCGCCAAAGGCTCATTCAGCGCCGGCGAAAATGACGCCGTGGAGATTGTGGCGCGCGCTATGGATCTGGCGGCTGCGCCGCGGCCGGGGCCGGTCCACATTGCACTCGCGAACGATTTGGCGGTGCAGGAATACGCGGGCGCCACGGAGGCAGCTTCCCGATTGTCACCGCACGACAGTGGCGCAACCGTGGATGAGATCGCGGCTCGGCTAAACGCATCCGAGCGTCCGCTGGTTTTGATCGGTCTGGCGGCGACACCCGCGGTTCGCGCACTCATCGAAAAACTACAGTCGCCATTTCTGGTTACAGCGAAGGCCAAGGGCATCGCCAGTGAGGACCATCCTTTGTTCGCCGGCGTGGCGTCCGGAATGGCGATGGACAGAGAAATTATCCAAACCATTCACGCTGCCGACCTGATTCTCGGAGTGGGGTTCGATCCAGTAGAGTGCGACAAGACCTGGTTCGCCGATGTGCCGATAGTTGCTCTCGACACCGTTTCGATGACTGCGGGAGACTATCGGCCGCTCGAAGCGATCGGCGATCTGGAATCCATGCTGGCCGCGCTCGAAGCCGGAATCGCCGATCCGAAACCCTGGCCGCCGGAATTGCTGGAAGCCCGGCGGGCTGCGATTCAGCGCGCGCCGATGGAATCCACCGGCGGGTTATCGCCGCTGCGATTAATCGAAGAGCTGCGCGCCGTGTTCCCGCGCGATGGAATCGCCACCTGCGATGTCGGATCGCACAAGTTGGTAATGGGGCAATTCTGGCGATGCTATGCGCCGGGGACGTTTCTGATGTCCAATGGGCTGTCCGGCATGGGTTTCGGAATCCCGGCTGCGATTGCCGCGCAACTGGCGGCACCCGAAAAGCCAGTCCTCGCGGTGGTGGGCGATGGGGGCATGCTGATGATGCTGCACGATCTGGCGCTAATCCGGGAACTGGCTCTGCCGGTGATTATTGTCGTGCTTGTGGATCGTTCTTTAAGCCTCATCCGCGTGAGCGCGGAGCGGCGCGGCTTCGCTCCCTATGGCGTAGACTTCACCCCTCCCGATTTCACTCGCGTGGCCCAAGCGTTCGGAATCGGAAGTCAACGGGCCACCAGTATCCGGGCAGCTCAAGCCTGCGTGGAGACTGCGCTGGCCAAGCGAATTCCTTTTCTGCTGGAGGTTCCCATCGATTCCCGCGAGTATTACGATCTGGTGTGATGCGCTGTTATATTGATTCTCTATGAGATGCTTTCTCTTTCTGGCCGCGGCCGCAATTGGGATGGCGGCGGAAACACCATCGCCCGCGTTGTTGATCCTGAACAAGGAGGAGGCGACGTTATCCATCGTCGATCCTTCGACATTGAAAATTGCCGGCCGCGCCTCCACCGGCGAAGGACCGCACGAAGTGGCTGCGTCTTCCGACGGGAAGCTGGCATTCGTGGGCAACTACGGAAGCAAGACTCCGGGGAGCACTATTTCGGTGATCGATCTGACCACTCAAAAAGAAATCCGACGCGTGGATTTGGGAACGCTGCGCCGCCCGCACGGCATGTTCTTTGCCGAAGGCAAAGTGTACTTCACCGCGGAGGTCAACAAGCTTATCGGGCGCTACGATCCAGCGGCGAATCAGGTGGACTGGCTGCTGGGCACCGGTCAGAACACCACACACATGGTAATGGTGAGCCGGGATGGGAGCAAGATTTTCACCGCGAACATTGGGTCGGACAGTATCAGCATCATCGAACGAGCGGGCACCGCGGGCTGGAACGAAACCGTGGTCCCAGTGGGCAAAGGACCGGAAGCCATCGGCATCTCTCCGGACGAATCCCAAATCTGGACCGCGCACTCCCGCGACGGCGGCGTTTCCATCATCGATATTGCGTCCAAGAAGGTGATCCAGACTCTGCAGGTGGGGACCAAGCGCTCCAACCGTCTGAAATTCACACCCGACGGAAAACTGGTGCTGATTTCCGATCTGGAAGCGGGCGAGCTTGTGGTGCTCAATGCATCCACGCACAGCGAGATCAAGCGCATGAAACTTGGCCGCGGCGTGGAAGGCATCCTAGTTGCGCCGGATGGATTGCGCGCCTATGTTGCCGTGAATGGCGAAAATTTCGTGGCCGTGGTCGATCTCAAGACGCTGGAAGTTACCGGCAAAATCTCCACCAGTTCGCCCGACGGCATGGCTTGGGCGAAATAATCTAACCGGTGGTGGCCGCCGGCCCCAGTGCGACTTTGACATTTCTTAACGCTCGCATCGGCATTCAGGCACGTATTATGGCTGCATGACCTCGCATCCGACGCAGTTCAGCTTCACCCGGAGGAGTTTGCTTCTCGGAGGGACCACGGCCTTGGTTTGGAGCAGTGCCAAGTCTCAGACACCAACGTGCGCGCTGACCGCGGAACAAGAGGAAGGCCCTTACTATATCCAGGAAGGTGCGGTTCGGGGGAACATCACGGAAGGAAAGGCCGGCGTTCCATTGCAACTTAGAATTCAACTAGTTGACGCCAAGCGCTGTGAGCCGATCGAGAACGCGGCCGTGGATATTTGGCATTGCGATGCACTCGGCATTTACTCCGGCTTCGTTAAAAATAATCCGGATGGACCACCTGGCGGCGGTCCGGGCGCGGGTGGGCCGCGTCCATCGGGGCCGCCTCCCGGTGAATTTGGACCGTCGCCGGAATTCGACGCGGGGGGGTTCCGGTCCCCCGGTCCCCCGCCTGGGATGCGCTCACGCGACCTGGACGCCACCCGATTTCTGCGTGGAGTGCAATTCGCCGATAAAGGTGGACGTGTCGAGTTCGCCACGCTGTATCCAGGCTGGTATTCCGGCCGCGCGATTCATATCCATTTGAAAGTTCACCTGGGCGATCACGTTTGCCACACCGGGCAGCTCTTTTTCCCTGAGGAGCTCACGGCCGACATCGCGAAGCTGGAGCCATACCGAACGCGCCTGCAGGTGCACCGGACACTTCAGAGTGAAGATGGCATTTTCAACCACCAGCACGGCGCTCGGTCTCTGCTGAATCTGGCGCGGTTGGAAAAAGGCAAGGACGCGGCAGGGTTCCTGGCCACGGTAACGCTCGCGGTGGATCCAGACGCCACCCCGGCGCCCGTGCGGGGCTTCGGTCCCGGTGGGCCGCCGCCTGGTTTCCAAAGACCCTGAGGCGTATTCTGAAAGAAGCCGGCTGCGATCTGCCTGGAAACAATTTGATGCAAAAGAATCAGCGGCGCTCCATCCTGTCCTGGTCGCTCATGGGCGCGCTGCTGCTGTTCTGCCTGCTGCTGGGAGGTTGGCAGTATCGCTTGATCAGCCAAGTGAGCGTCGCCGCTCGCGAACGGCTGCGCGCCAGCCTGCAAAACAATCTGGGCGAGCTGAGCCGCGATTTCGATTCACAGATCACACTCGCGTGCCAGGGACTGATCCCACCCGACGGCACCCCGGACCCGGCCGCCGCCGAAGCGGCTGTCAGGGCCAACTGGCGGCGTATGAAATCGTCCGGCCAGGATATGCGGATGTTTCGCGCGGTGGCGTTAGCCCTTCCCGGAATCGGGGGACTGATGCTGCATAATTTGAATCTTGACGAAGGCGCCTTTCAACCTGCCGATTGGCCGCTGGAATGGATCCCATTGCGGAAGCGTCTGGAGCGGCGGATGGCTTCCAATGTTCACTCAGATCGTGGCCGCCTGGATCACGGGCCAGATCCCGGCGGCCCGTTGGCCTCTGAGGATCTCGTGTTTGAAGCGCCCGTGTGGGGAGCCGCCCAGGAAGGCCCATACGGGCGTCGCGAAACCACCTGGCTGATCTTCGAACTCAGCCCACCTTATCTTCGTGACGTTCTGCTGCCCGCAGCGATTCAAAGGCACCTGGGAAGCGGCGAGCGCCTGGACTATCAAGTGGAAGTGGTTGCCTGGGCCCATCCCAGTTCTGTGGTCTATCGCTCGGACGCGGACCAGGCGCAAGACTTGACGCAAAATGCCGATGCATCGATTGGACTATTTCACGCCGCATCGGGTCCATTCATGGAAGGCGCCCGAGTCCGGCCAGCGGAGCGCGGAGGGAGACCCCCGGGCCCTCCGGGTCCCTCGCCGCAAGGACGCGGGCCAGCGCTGGCGAATCGCTGGCAGATGTATGTGCGCAACCGCGCCGGATCTCTGGAAGCGGTGGTGGATCGTGCCCGCCGGCTCAATACTCTGGTGACGTCCGGCGTTCTGGCGCTGATGCTGGCCACCGTTGCCGCGCTCATCCACTTTACGCGCCGGGCCCAGAAACTGGCGGAATTGCAATTGGAATTTGTGGCCAATGTATCGCATGAACTGCGTACTCCGCTCACTGCCATCCATACCGCTGCGTACAATTTGCAGGGCGCGATGGCCGACCAACCCCGGCAAGTGGAACGCTACGGCGCCATGATTCAGAAAGAAAGCGGGCGCTTGAAAGAGCTGGTGGAGCAGGTTCTGCAGTTCGCCAGCGCGAACGCCGGACGCGCCATGCGCGAGCAGGAGGCTGTTTCGGTTTCTGAAGTCATCCGCGACGCAGCCCAGTCCGTTCAGTCCGTCTTCGAACAGGAGGGTTGCATCTTACACCAGAATCTGGAAGCGTCCCTGCCGCTGGTTCTGGGAGACCGCGCCGCGCTCAAGCAGGCGATTCAAAACCTGTTGAATAACGCAGCCAGATACGGATCGAGCGAAAGCAGGTGGGTGGGCGTGGAGGCCTCCAAGTCGCGCGTGAATGATCGCGACGTGGTGGAGGTCCGCGTACTGGATCGCGGCCCTGGAATTCCCGGCGACGAGCAGGAGCATATTTTCGAGCCATTCTTTCGCGGACGTTCGGCCGTTCGGAATCAGATCCATGGCACCGGCCTGGGCTTGAATCTGGTGAAGCAGGTGATTGAAGCCCACCATGGAACTATCCAGGTGAAGAGCCAGGCGCCACAGGGAACCGAATTCATTGTTCGGCTTCCCGGCATGGAAAAGGAGGAGCCCTTTGCACATTCTGTTGATCGAGGATGAACCAAGCCTGGTGCTCACTCTCACCGATCTGTTGTCGGAACATGGCTACATCGTGGAAAGCGCGATGGATGGCGCAGGCGGTTTAGCCAAAGCCTCCAGCCAGCGCTTCGACTTGATCATTCTCGATGTTATGCTTCCAGGAAAAGACGGATTGCAGGTTTGCCGGGAGCTGCGCGCAGGCGGCAACAACGTGGTGGTGCTCATGCTGACGGCCAAGACGCAATTGTCGGACCGCGTGGCTGGTTTGAAACTCGGCGCCGACGATTACCTGGCCAAGCCATTCGAGCCGCCGGAACTCCTGGCCCGGATTGAGGCTTTGCTGCGGCGTTCGGATAAGCAGGCGCCGGACCGCGTGTCGCGCTTTCGGTTTGGTGAAGTGGAAGTGGATTTCGAAAAGGGCGACGTCGCCAAGCGCGGGAAACGGATCAACCTGGCGGGGAAGGAGCTGGATCTGCTGCGTTACCTGATTGACCATCGGGGGACCGTGGTTTCGCGCAACGATCTGCTGCAGACCGTATGGGATTACCAGCCCGGCGTATCTTCCCGCACCATCGACGTGCATGTAGCGTGGCTGAGGCAGAAGCTGGAAGATCATCCGCAAAACCCGCGGCATATTTACACCATCCGCGGCGTTGGTTATCGATTCTCGCCCTAGCTTGCTCGCGGAGTTGGCAGGCGAAAGCGCCTGCCCCACCTGGACGCTGCCAACCGTTTTCATTCAGCGTCTTCATCACCGGTATACTGAGCGTTTGGACTTACGATTTTCGCGCAGAAGGCTGCTCGGGGCCGCCGCCGCACTAACTGTGCGGCCATTGCGAGCCGCTCCGCGCCCTATCTTCGAGGAAATCGCGCCGGAAGCGAGCGGCATCGCATGGGTGCACGAGAACGCTAAGTCACTGGGGCGCTATCTTCCGGAAAGCCTTGGCCCCGGTTGCGCGTTCCTGGATTACGACAACGACGGTTGGATGGACATTTACCTGGTCAATAGCGGTCCGTCCGATTTCTACACGCCGAAACAGCCGCTCGGAAACGCGTTGTACAAAAACAATCGCGACGGCACCTTTACCGACGTCACCGAAAAAGCCGGCGTAGCAGCCGGAACCAGCTTCGGCATGGGCGTGGCCGCGGCCGACTACGACAACGACGGTTATCCGGACTTGTTCGTCACCGCTTATGGCCGCTGCATTCTTTATCACAACAACGGCAACGGTACGTTCAGCGACGTCACCGTGAAATCCGGCCTGGCCGTGCCCGGCTGGACCACCAGCGCCGTATGGTTCGATTACGATAGCGATGGACGCCTGGATCTGTTCGTGTGCAGCTTCGTGGATTACACAAACAAGCCTTCCTGCGGCGTTAACAAGCTGGGCCAGCGCTATTACTGCATCCCCCGCCTGTTCCAGCCCACCCATAGCTTCCTGTTTCACAACAACGGCGACGGCACCTTCACCGATGTCACACGCGGCACCGCCATCGAACGCGCCCTGGGAAAAGGCCTGGGCGTAGTGGCCACCGATATCAACAACGACGGGCGCATGGACCTGTTCGTGGCCAAC
>Ga0302326_10006910_pt1 | contig 25358 bp, 19 predicted proteins | sample Palsa_T0_3_FD_202264 | JGI IMG/M metagenome (GOLD analysis project Ga0302326, IMG submission 202264) | Peat permafrost microbial communities from Stordalen Mire near Abisko, Sweden - Palsa_T0_3 | ecosystem: Environmental > Terrestrial > Soil > Palsa > Peat permafrost | place: Sweden: Abisko... | reverse complement strand
CGGTTGTGACGAATCGTTTCAATCGCGTCGCTTTTGTGTCGCTCGGGTGTGCGAAGAATCTCGTCGACTCCGAGGTGATGATCGGGAAGCTCGGGTCTGCTGGGTGGGAGCTTGTTCCCGATGCCGCGGAAGCTGACGCCGTTGTCATTAATACGTGCGCGTTCATCGATGCAGCGAAGGCGGAGTCGACCGACACGATTTTACTTCACGCGGCGGCAAAGCGGCCGGGGCAGCAGCTGATCGTGGCGGGGTGCTTGTCGCAGCGCTTTGGGGAAGAGCTGCGGGCGCTCGTTCCGGAGATCGACGGGGTTGTGGGGACCGGTGCGTATGCTTCGATCGTTGAGGTGCTCGATGAAGCGCGGGCGGGCCTTGGGCCGGTACGGCTTGGGTTTGAGGCGGAGCCGGAGCATGACTTTTTGCCGCGGCTCGTGACGACGCCGCGGGCGACGGCGTATTTGAAAGTGGCGGAAGGCTGCGATCACCCGTGCACGTTTTGCATCATTCCGAAACTTCGCGGAGCGTTTCGCAGCCGGAGCCGGGAGTCGATACTGAAAGAGGCGCGTGCGCTTGCCGATGCTGGGACCAGAGAGCTGATTTTGATCGCGCAGGATACCTCGATGTATGGGCGCGATCGCGGCGAGCGGCGTGGGGGGCTGGCGCAGTTGCTCGAAGAGTTGAGTGCGGTCGACGGGATCGAGTGGATTCGGCTCCTCTATTTGTATCCGGCGACGATCGATCGTGAATTGATCGACGCGATGGCGCGCTTGCCGAAGGTTTGCAAGTATATGGACATGCCGTTGCAGCACGCGCATCCCGAGGTTTTGCGCGCGATGCGGCGGCCGTCGAACGGCGAACGCTATTTGGAGATTCTGGCGGAGTTTCGGGAGCGGGTGCCGGGAATTACGATGCGCTCGACGTTTATCGCGGGCTTTCCGGGCGAGACCGAAGAGCACGTCGCGTACTTGGAAGAGTGGATCGAGCGAGCAGAACTCGATCGGGTTGGGTTTTTCACCTATAGCCGCGAGGATGGGACGCCGGCGGGAGAGCTCGAGGCTCAGGTGCCGGCGAAGACCAAGCGGGAGCGGTTGCTGCGGCTGCGCGATGCGCAGCGGCGCGCCTCGGAGCGAGCGCGCGCGAAGCGGGTTGGGCGTGTCGAACGAGTCCTCGTCGAGGAGCGGCGCGCGCTGCGCAAGAGCGATCCGGTGCGGGGAGCGCTCGGTTGCTCGCAGGCATGGGTGGGCCGTTCGATGGGCGAAGCGCCGGGAGTTGACGGCGGGGTCTATTTTACGGGCGATGCGAGCCCCGGCGAGTTCGCCGAGGTCACGCTTGCCGGGTCAACCGCGTTCGATTTCTACGGCGTGCAAGCCGGCGTGCCGTGCGGAGCATAGAATTTGGCTAAACACATGGCGCCCCCGGAACCGGGCAAGCATCTCAGCGTGGGCCGGTTCTTCGGGCGGTTGCTGATCGCTGCAGGGCTGCTCTGCGGGCTCGTCGCCGGCGCCGTGACCGTGCAGTCGATCGTCGAGCATCGCAACGTGTTCACGACCGCGATGAACGATTTTCCGGTGATTCCGTCGCCCCAAAGCGAATTTCACAAGGATCGCGTTTCGCTGCTGCTGCTGGGAATCGACTATGACTACAACACCAAGGACGAAGAGTATTCGGCGAACGCCCGCACCGACACGATCAAGGCCGTCGCCCTGAATCTTCCGACCGATGCAAGTCCAAGCGGATCGATCTCGATTCTGTCGATACCGCGCGACACCGACGTCGTCATGCCGAACGGGCACGAAGACAAGATCAATGCGGCCTACGGCGGATACAACGGGAACACGGCAGCGGCCGCTCACAACTCGGAAAAGGTGATCGCGAGCTTCCTCGGGATCAGCGGTTTCGACCGGTACGTCACGTTGCGCATCGACGCGACGAAGAGCCTCATCGATGCGATCGGCGGGATCGACGTCGTTCCCGATGAGACGATGAACTACGACGACAGCTGGGGCCACCTGCACATTCATTTCATCGGCGGCAAGAAGTATCACATGAACGGCGAGCAAGCGGTCTCGTACAGCCGCTTCCGCCACGACGCATGCAGCGATCCGTGCCGCATCAAACGGCAAGACCAAGTCATCAAGATCACGATCGCCAAGCTCAAGAACGACAGGCTGAACGACCTGATGCACATTAACGCGCTGATCGATGTGTTGCGCCGTAACGTGTACACGGACTTGTCGCAACAGGAGATGCTGAGCTTGGCGTGGGCCTTCCAGCACGTCGACCTTTCGAAGATCGACACGCAGCAGGTTCCGTACGTCGCCGACAAAAATCTCGTGTGCTGCGGGAACGTGCTTATCGCGGACGATGCGGCGAAGAACGCGTTCGTCAAGAAGATGTTTTTGAGCCCGCTTCCCGGCGGCGCGACGGATGCGAGTGCGGTCGCCAAGGTCGACCCGGCGACCATTCACGTCGACGTTCGCAACGGCTCGGGAGTGCGCGGCCAGGGGGCCAAGCTAGCGGCGCAACTCCGCAAGAGCGGGTTCCTCGTCGGAACGGTCGGGAACGCCGACTCGTTCACGTACGACTCAACCGAGATCCACGTGCATTCGACGGCCACGCCGCTGGCGGGCGAACGCGTCCGCGCGGCGCTCGCTATTAAGACGGCGACCGTTCAGGCCGATCCGGCCGCGAACCCGGCGTTTGCGAGCGACGTGACGGTTATCGTCGGCCGCGACTATGCCGCCGCGACGCCGCAAAACGAAGCATCCGCGTTGAAGTGAGGCGCCCGCGCGCGATCGCGGCGCTCGTTGCGCTCGCTCTGGCGGCAGCGGGGTACGGCATCTTTCGCCTCGTGCATCACGCACTCGGGCCGGTCATCCCGCCGATCGTGGCGCGCGACGCCGACGCACATCGGTTGCTTTCGGGCAGCTTACCCGCGCGCATCGATCGCTTGCTGCACGATCGTCCGCCGCCGCTCGCCGAGCGCTCCGGCAACCCGCGTCTGATCGCGCTGACCTTCGACGATGGGCCGTATCCGGTGGAGACGCCCCTGTTGCTCGACATGCTCGCCGAGCTCCACGTGCCGGCGACATTTTTCTTGATCGGTGACGATGCCGAGCATTTTCCGCAGCTCGTGCGGCGGATCGCGAGCGCCGGCAACGAGATCGCAAATCACACGCAAACGCACCCGGTCGACTTCCAGGCGCTCAGCGCGGCTGAGGTGACGAGCGAACTCGATCGCGCCGCCCGGACGCTCGACCGCTTCGCGCGGGATCCCGCGATCCGAACGATGATGCGCCCGCCGCACGGCCGGTTCACCGAGGCGACGGTTAGCGCAGCGCAGCGCGACGGTTACGACGTGGTCCTCTGGGACGACGACCCCGGGGATTGGCGCGTCATCACGCCGCAAGCAATTGCGACCCATATGGAGGCGAACGCGACGGCGCCCGACATCGTGCTTCTGCATAGCGGACGCCTGAGTACGATCGAGGCGTTGCCCGAGGTGGTCGCGCGCTTTCGGGCGGCCGGGTTCTCGTTCGTCACGGTCGGCGCGTTGCGCGCGCGGGTCCCGCTCGCACAGATTCTGCACCCGGCGAAGTTTCGGGTCTAAGAGCGGAGAAGAACCGTTCCGACCGTGATCGACGATACCGGGACCCCGGTCGAGCGCCGCCGGCGGGCGGAAAGCCTCGAGCGGACGATGTTCGCCCTGCGCGACGCGCGCGAGGCTCACGACGTGCTCGCGATCGTGGCGCGTGGGCTTGGCCGCGACTTCAGGCGGCCCTGCGTTGCTTACGAATATCGCGACCACACGTTTCGTCCGGTGGTCTCAAGCGAACCGCTGGGCGACCGCCCGGCCATTGGCGCCGGAGAGCTCGATCTCGAAATGCTCCGGTTGCGGGTCGTCATGCGCCGGGACGACGATGACTTGGTCGCGATTACCTCCGACGGTCAGTTGCGCGCCCTCTTCGTTCTGGAGCGCGCGGCGGCGCCTTTACCCGAAGACGACGTCAAGTACTTGCGCGCCGTCGCCGCCCACGTGGCGCTCGCGCTCGCGAACGCGCTCGCCTTCGATCAGCTGCGACGTTACGCCGCTGAAGGGGCGGCGCTCACGGAAGCCGCGCGAACGATCCTTGGATTTACCGAACTCGAGCCGCTCGCCGGGTCGCTCTGCCGTTTAGCGCTGCGTTTGACGTTAGCCGAACGCGCGTGCATCTACGCGCATCGCGGCGACTCGCTCGTCCGAATAGCGTTCGCGGCCGCGCGTCACGAGTTAGGACCTCCCGATCGCGTGCCGCTCGGTGAGATCGACATCTCGCGCGCGCTCGCGGCCGCATTCGGGAGCGCGCCGCTCATCGTGACCCGGCTGCGCCTTCCCGGCGAAAACTCGAGCCTGGATCACAACGGCTTGCTGGTCGTCTCGCGCTCGCATGCGTTCGAACGCGCGGACCTGCGCATGATCGAAACCCTCAAGACGCTTGCAGCGCTTGCGATCCGCAACGTCGACCTTTACGAGCAATCGACGAATGCAAATCGGGCGCTGGCCGAAAGCAACGCGTTCAAAGACGATTTGATGGCGATGTTCGCGCACGATTTCAAGGGGCCGTTGACGGTGATTTCCGGTTTTTCCGAGCTGCTGTTCGACGTCGACGATCCCGAGGTGCAGCACAGCGCGAGGACGATCGTCGAGCAGACCCGGCGTCTGGCCCGGCTCAGCGAAGACGCGCTGACGCTCGCGGCGACGCAAAGTGCGGGCTTTTCGCTCAGTCGCGCGCCGGAAGATCTTGCGGAGTTCGTGCGCGGGGCGGTCGGGCCGCTCGACCGGGACGGTCGCGTCGTGGTCGAAGCGCCGGAAGAGCCGGTGCTGATCGCGTTCGACCGCGCGCGGTTGCGCCACGTGATCGACAACGTGATCGGCAACGCACTCAAGTATTCGAGCGACCGGGTCGACATCTGCATCAAAGAAGACGACTACGAAGCACGGATCGAGGTCGCTGACCGCGGAATCGGAATCCCGTCCGCCGACATCGAGAAGATTTTTGCCCGCTACGGCCGCGGTGCCAACGCGCGCTCCCGAGGGATCGCCGGCTCCGGTGTCGGCCTGTATATCACGAAGAAGATCGTCGAAGTCCACGGTGGCCGCCTGGAGGTGAGCTCGATCGAGAACGAAGGGAGCACCTTTAGCATCGTCCTCCCCTTCGTCGGCCTGCGCCTCGCGCCGGCCATCCCGCCCGGCGAGCCGGGACCGGTTCCCGTCTAGGCGGAACTCTCCATTTCCCCGAACTGTTGTAGTAACGATGGCTTTTCTTAAGACGATTTTCGATGGAAACGAGCGCGAGGTCGCGCGGCTGCGGAAGACCGCAGTCGCGACCAATGCGTTCGAGCCGGAGATTTCGGCGCTCAGCGACGAGGAGCTGGCAGCCAAGACGCCGGCGTTTCGCGAGCGGCTGGCGGCGGGGGAAGCGCTCGACGACATGCTCCCCGAGGTCTTTGCCGTCTGCCGTGAGGCGGGGAAGCGCGTGCTGAACATGCGCCACTTCGACGTGCAGATCATGGGCGGCGAGGTGCTTCACGAGGGTAAGGTCGCCGAGATGAAGACCGGCGAAGGTAAGACGCTGGTCGCAACCCTTGCCGTCTACGCGAACGCGCTGCTCGGGCGCGGCGTGCACGTCGTCACCGTCAACGATTACCTGGCGCGGCGCGACGCCGAATGGATGGGTCCGCTTTACCGGTTCTTGGGACTCGAGGTCGGCGTCATCCAGCACGACCTGCCGCCGGAACAACGCCGCGCGGCCTATAACGCCGACATCACCTACGTCACCAACAACGAAGTTGGTTTCGACTACCTGCGCGACAACATGGCCTGGCAGTTGCAGGACATGGTCCAGCGCGAACTTTTCTTCGCGATCGTCGACGAAGTCGACTCGATCCTCATCGACGAAGCGCGCACCCCGCTGATCATCAGCGGTCAGGGTCAGGACGCGACCGATTTGTACGGCAAGTTCGCGCAGATCCTGCCGCGTCTGGTGAAGGACGAGGATTTCACCGTCGACGAGAAGGCACACGCGGTTCCGATTACCGAGAAGGGCGTCGCCAAGGTCGAGAAGATGCTCGGCGTTCAGAATCTCTACGACCAGCGCAACCTCGAACTCACCCACCAGCTCAACGCCGGCCTCAAAGCGTGGAACCTGTTCCACAAGGACCAGCAATACATCGTCAAGGAGGGCGAGGTTATCATCGTCGACGAGTTCACCGGCCGGCTGATGTACGGACGGCGTTACTCCGAGGGCATCCATCAAGCGATCGAGGCGAAGGAAGGCCTCAAGGTTCGCAGTGAGGACCAAACCCTCGCGACGATCACGTTCCAGAATTATTTCCGGCTGTACAAGAAACTCGCCGGAATGACCGGTACCGCCAAGACCGAAGAGCGCGAGTTTCGCGACATCTACGGGCTCGACGTCGTCGTCATTCCGACGAACATGCCGGTCGCGCGGACGGATCTCGGCGACATCGTCTACAAGAGCGAGAACGCGAAGTTCGAAGCGGTTGTCGACGAGATCGTCAAAGAGCACGAGAAGGGCCGCCCGGTGCTGGTCGGTACGCGTTCGATCGAAAAGAGCGAACGGCTCGCCGGGATACTCCGGCGGCGCGGCGTCGAGTGCGAAGTCCTCAACGCAAAGTACCACGAGCGCGAGGCCGAGATCATCAAGGACGCGGGCCAGCACGCGGCCGTAACGATCGCGACGAACATGGCCGGCCGCGGCGTCGACATCAAGCTCGGAGAGGGGATCGCCGAGAACGGCGGCCTGCACATCATCGGTACGGAGCGCCACGAGTCACGCCGCATCGACAACCAGCTGCGCGGCCGCGCCGGCCGTCAGGGCGATCCGGGTTCGACCCGCTTCTATGCGTCGCTCGAAGACGAGGTGATGCGGCTCTTCGGTGCGGAGCGGATTCAGAACATCATGAAGGCGGTCGGGTTCACCGACGACACGCCGATCGAGGCGAAGCTGATCTCGCGGTCGTTCGAGCGCGCGCAGTCGAAGGTCGAGAATTACAACTACGAGATCCGCAAACAGGTTCTCGAGTACGACGACGTCATGAACAAGCAGCGCGAGGTCATCTACGGCGAGCGGCGCCGCATCCTCGAGGGCGAGTCGATGCGCGACTTCATGCTGCAGACGCTCTCGGATAAGGTCGATCAGGCCGTCGAGCAGAACGCGCCGGACAACGTGCACCCCTCGGAGTGGGACCTCGGAGAGATCCTGACCGAAGTCGAACTGATCTTTCCGATCAAGGGGAAGATCGGCGTCGAAGAGCTCGAGAAGCTCGATCAGGATGGAATGAAGGCGCGGCTCTACGCGGTTGCGGTCGAGGCCTACGAGGCGAAGGAACAAGAACTGACGCCCGAGATCGCGCGGATGATCGAGTCGCAGTACATCATGTTGCCGGTGATCGATCGCTTATGGGTCGACCACCTCTACGTGATGGACGCGCTCAAAACGGGCATCGGCTTGCGCCAGATCGGTCAGAAAGACCCGCGCGTCGAGTACGAAAAAGAAGCGTACGAGATCTTCGAAGACCTCAAGAACAACATCGCCGACGAAGCGATCAAATCGTTCTTCCGCGTCGTCGTCGAGCGAACGGACGAAGCTCCGCCCGGCGGCGTCGCCGGCCCGCAGGGTGGTCCTGCGGTTCCGCTAAGCCCGGCTGCCCCAGCCGGTAACGGCACGCCGCACGGCTTCGAGCCGGTCCCCGACGGATCGCTCGCTCCCGCGCCGCCGCAGTCCGCGCGGCTCGATCCGGCGTACGCGCAGAAACTGCTCGGCCCGGTCCCCGGCGCCGACCAAAAACGCGAGCTGCACACCAATCGCGACGAAGCCGAGCCCCGCAAGCCACGCAAAGCCGAAGCCAAAGTCGGCCGAAACGAAGCCTGCCCCTGCGGCTCCGGCAAAAAATACAAACGCTGCCACGGCGCAGTAAACGCGGGGGCATAGGGCAACGCCGAAAAGCTAGAACGCTTCGGCACGCGGCGCTTCGCTGAACGGAAAGTACCACCTTTGTCACGCTGAGCTTGTCGAAGCGCAGACGGGATATGGCGATACTCCGTCTGTCCTTCGACTTCGCGCCTGCGGCGCTTCGCTCAGGATGACAAAGTGTATGGAAAGCGCGCGAAGCGTGGGAGGGCGGGTCTCGAAGCCCGAAGCGCGACCTCGATGGCTGAGGGCGGCGGCTGGCGCGATAGTCTGAAGAAGGCGTGGGGCGACCTATCCGGCGGCGCGCACAAGGTCGAGCAGACCGTCGTCGAGACCGCAAAAGACGTGCGCGCCGACGTCGCCAAGACCGCGGATGCCGTGACGAAAACCGCCGGCGAAGAGGTCGATGCGGCCAAGAAGTACGTCGACACCAAAGAACACGAAGCTAAGGACTTCGCGCGCGACAAGATCGATCGTGCCGAAAAGGCTGTCGAATCCGGCGCCAAGGCGGTGCGCGAGACCGCACATGAAGCGAAGGCATACGCCGAAAAAACAATCGATCAGGGCGAGCATGCTTACAGGCAGATCAAGGCCGCCTCGCAGGAGGCAGTACACGACCTCAAAGATGCCGTCAAGTTCGAGGCAAAAGAGGTCGCAGACCAAGCGCTAAAGGTCGCGACGTTCGAGAAAACGACTCCCGAGGCGGTCCGCGACGCGGTCCACGACACAAAGAATGCGTTGCTGCCCAACGATCCGCCGGCTGCGCCGGTTGCGCAGACCCCGGGCAGGCATCTGCTCGACGATGCCTTCGTCGCCGCGGGCGCGGCATACACGCTAACCAAAGGCGGGAAGCCGCCCGAGGGCTGGGGCGAGGTCAAGTATCCGCCCGACAGCGCGATGGGCAAGGCGATGAAAACCGCGGAATGCTTCGAGATCGTTTCGCCTTCCGGACAGCATTTTGTGACGTTTGCCGGTACCCATAAAGCAGCCGATGTCTTGCCCGACATCGGCAACGCTCTCGACATGAAGACCGAGAAGTACGAAGCTGCGGCGACGATCGGCGAGCACATGCCTCCGGGCGCGATCGTCACGGGTCACTCGCTCGGTGGCGGGGAGGCGAAGACCGCGGCGGCCGTTGCGTCGCATGCGACCGGCGGTCACGCGGCCCAGCCGGTCGTGTGCATCGGGTTCAACCCGGCGCCCGTCAGTTCGAACGTGCTCGCCGAGCATGGCGTCGATGAAAAACATCCCGACAGCATCAACATTCAAGTCATTAATAAACAGGATCCGCTCAACCGAGACGTCTACGGAGGCTTGATTCACGCCGCGGACGGGAGAGCGATCGAGGGCCGGGAGAGCAAGAACGAAGTCGTCGTCCTTGCCGGCGGGCAAGGCAGTGCTGCGTGGGTCTCGGGCCACGGAATCGCGTCGCTGGCCGATCCCGATCACCCCGATCGGTTGGTCGCCGATCTGAAAATCGACGGCAATCCGATCGACAAGGCTGCAGCCGACCGCTTCTCCGCTGCCGAGCTGGCGGCCAAGAACGCGCCCGGCGTGACGCAGCAACTGGAGCAAGCCGCACCGGCGCAATCACTGAAGCAGCAACTCACGCCGGAGTACAGCCACTAACGTGACGCTGCCGGCGCTGCACTATCGCGACGGTGGAACCGACAAAGTTTTTACCGCCCCAACGGTAATCATCGGCGACGTCGTCGGAATCGACGTCGACGTCGTGACGATCGCGATGCGCGGACAAGAGACCAAGCTGTACGTCGACGACTTGCAAGGCGTGCTCGGCGACCCGGACATGACGCTCGGTATCCTCATCGACGCGGCAAAGCACCGCGACCGCGTCCGCATCGCATTGACGCCCACGGGCATAACGTATGACAACCCGGCACAACTCAAGCGCTACCGGGCAAAGACGGCCGCCGAAAGCTGACTTCGGCTACAGCGTGACTTCGGCGATCTGGATGATCGGCTGGATCTTCGTGTAGTTCGGGATGTCGCCCATGATCTCGTCAGCGTGCGGGGTAAAGGCCGCCGCGAATGCTTCGGCTGAGTCGAAGAGCAAATGGCCCGCAGCGGTAAATGGCGGTTTACTGCCGGGCGCACCGCCGCTGATGCCGCCTTCGGCCGCGATTCCCTTGCACGCGCTACCGCAGAGGCGCTGTACCATCGGCATGTGCTTGGTCCGGTAGTACTCCATGTCGAACGTTTCGCCGCCGTCAGAGGGATAGAAAACGCTTACTTTTACCATGCGCCAATCTTCCAGGACATCCGGCGCGGGCCTCCCGGTTCTAACGATCTGCGGGCGTGGAACTGTCGAGCCGCGGGAGGCGTGTGATCGTCGTTGCCAGCAGCGTGCCGTCGGCCGCGTAACTGCCCTCGACGATTACGAACTTGCCGATGAAGAGCGGCGCGGAATAGCGCCCGGTGGCAAGTGGGCTCGTCGCGTCGACGCGCACGAGGCGGCGATCCCGAAGCTGCACGAGCAGCAGCCGGCCGTTTATCTTGACGATCGCGCCCGAAACGAAGTGCTGCGGCAGGCGCGTATTGGGCGGCGTGTTCGTGTTCGGTCGAACGGGGACGGCAACCGGCGCGGGCCGGCGAATTGTTGTCTGCGCGACGGCCTGCGACCCCGCCGCAACCGTGGCTGCGATTAGAAGAGCGATCATCGCCTCACCTCTCATTACTGAAGTCCGAATACCGCGACGCTGCCGTCCGTCGGGACGTAGACTTTGCCATTTGCAACGAGCGGAGAAATAAGCGCGCCTCCGATGTAACTCGAGTTCGGTCCGATCGTCCAGTTGCCCGCGGGTGCCGAGTAGAGTACGCTCATCGTGAGCGCGTTGAAGGCAAAGAGCGAGATCGTGCCGCCGCCGCCTCCGGGAGTCTGAAGGGCCCAAACCACCGCCGTTCCGGCGTTCGTACCCTGCGACGAAACGATCGGTTGAGAACCCGAGTCGCGGCACTCGAGGCAGCTGACGTTCGCCGAGGCGTACGCTGAAAGCGAAATGGGCGACAGGCTCAGGAGGTACGTGGTTAGCGGGTATCCGGTCCCGAACACAACGTACGAATTGCCGTTCGTATCCTGGAAGAAGGCCGGCCCACCGAACAACCCGCCCCCCGTGTCTGCGTGCCAAAGGGGTCCGGTGTCGCCGCTCGTGATTCCACCCATCGCATCCCGGTTGAGGATGTATTTTTGACAGCCCTGCGTGCCGCCGTTCGAGCTGCCCGCGCCGCACTTTCCGCCCTGGATCAGCAAATGAGGATAGGTTCCGGAGAAATTCGGGAAGATGAGCACGCCGCCGGCGGCGAGATCGTCGTCTTGGTTCGAGTCGGCGGGCGCGCCGTGCGGGCTAAAAAACTGCGCCGACGCAAGGTTGAGACTTCCCGGAACCTCGACGTCCGACATCCCGAAATTCGTCGTCCCGTTGACCGGTCCGTTGCCGCTCGCGAAATAGACATTGCCCTGCGCGTCGGCTGCCGGCCCGAAGCCGCTCATCCATACCGAGCCAAGGAAGACCGAATTGACGTTTTGATTGGTGACGTCGAGCAAGTTCCCGGCCGGCTGCAGCGACGTCGCGTTGAACGCGAGAATCCAGCCGTGGGTCGTACTTGACTGGTAGTCGCAGTGCGAGCCGAGCGGAACGTAGATCGTGCCATTGGCCTCGAGCAGCGCGCCTCGGTTGAAATTCCACCTCGGATCTGTCGTCGCCGTCCCGCCGCCGCTCATCGCGAGGGTCCCGGTTACCTCAACCGGTGAGACCGCGTCCACACCGTTCGACAAGGCGAGCGCGTGCAAGCGCTGGTGGTACGTGCCGTTTTCCAACGTCGGAACGACGACGTACAGCCGGTCCAGCGTCCGGTCGATGACCGGCGTTCCGGTGATGCCTACGTCGGGATTGACGTCGTTACAGCCAGTCGCCGTCGAGCTCTGCTGTGTGATACCGGCACCCGGGTTCGTGAAGTTGGTCTCCCAAACGACTGAGTCGCTCGCATCGTCGAACGCGTAGACTTGATCGGTCGCGGTCGCGACGATCACGAGGTTATGCAGGTTGCCATCCGAGGTGCGCTCGCTCGTCACGTAGAGCGGCTGCGCGTAGACCTTGCCGAAGGCCGGCATCCCTGACGGCGCGCGCAGGGTCGCCACTTTCGCGAAGCTGGAACTCCCGACGTTCGTAGCGTTGAGAATCGTTTCGGCCTGATACCATCCCGTTCGCATCGCGTTTTGATGGAAGGTGATGTTGTCCCCCGGGTTGCCGCTCGCGTAGGCGTTCACCGAGACCGGCAACGTTGCGGATTCCGCAGGCGATTCGGAGTCGGTGATGCCAAGCGTGCACGAGCCGGCCGCCACCGGGCTAACCGTCAGCGTGCTGCCTGAGATCGACGCCGACGCGACGCCGGAGCAGCCGCTCGCGGCAAACGGTGCAAGACCGCCGGAGATCGTTACCGCGGCGGGCGTCGCCGCGGGATTCGCAAAGCCCACGGTCGTCGGCGAGAGCGAGATTGCGGCCGGTGCCTGAACCGTTACCGAGACGGTCGCCGTCAGTCCGGTCGAGTCCTCGACGATCATCGTGCAGCTTCCCCCGCCGGCCGGCGAGATCGTCAAGGTCGACCCCGCGATCGAGCCGTTCGCGACGCCCGCGCAGCCCGACACGCTGTACGGCGCCTGCCCGCCGGAAATCGTTACGTTTTGCGCTGGAGCCGAGGGTGACGTAAACGTGACTTGAGACGAGCTCGTGCTCAGCGGCGGCGCGGTTCCGACGCGGATCTTCGCCATCATCCCGCCGTCCTCGTGCGAGAGGATGTGGCAATGGACGAGAAACGTGCCGACGACGACGGGGTCCGTGAAGTCGAGCAGCAGCACGACGACCCCCGGTCCGTTAGCGGTTGCCGAGGGCACGTTGACGTTGTCGAGCACGAACTGTTGCGCCGGCGCCACCCCGTTGACTGACTGAATGACGAAATGGATCTGATGCATGTGGAACGTGTGGACTTGGAACGAATTGTTGATGATCGTCCATTGCTGGACCGTTCCGGTCTGTGCGTAGAACATCGGTGCCGCGCTCGGATCGTAGGCGACCCCGTTGATCGTATTCTGATCGCTGTAGTAAACGGTTTGGGTGGCCGCTATCGGCTGCGTCACGATGTCGCGCACCCGGTGAAAGCGGTAACGTATCGCCTTGCGTGAGACGCGCTGCTGCTCGTAGCGAACCTGGTCGCTCGGGGACGACGTCGGATTGAGCGACGCGAGCACGGCCGCGGGCATCGCCGGGCCGGCCGAGCCCGCGTCGAAGCAGAGTGTTCGCAGATACGACGTCGTGCCCGCGGGCGGACCGGTCACGATGAAGTCGACGCGGCTCGCGGGCGCGAGCACGTAGTCGCTGACGGTCAGCGAGGAGGGCGCGTTGACCCCGCTCGAGAGCGGAATGCCGTCGAGCGCGATGATCTTCATCTGCGCGTTGTCGATCGAGACGTCGAGGTACGAGTTGGAGCCGGCGTTGATCAAGCGCCAGAATTGCTGCTCGCCGGGACGAATGCCGATCGACGGCTGGACCGCGCCGTTGAGCGTCCAGATCGTCGGTGCGGTTTCAGGGCCGGTGCAATGCGTGTCGGCGACGAGCGGCCGCTTGAAGCGCCGATAGTTGGCATCGACGATGACGTAGGGGTTGTGCGGGCGTCCGCGGGTGGTCGCGCTGCGTGCCTCCGGCAGGCTCATCGACATCGAATCCATCGACATGTCGCGCATTCCCCGGCGCCGCGAATGTGCCATCGCCCAGCGCATCGCGGCGATCTGCTTCTTGTCGGCCGCGGGCAACGCGACGCCGGCCGGTTCGGCTTCGCGCGCGATCAAGATGCGCTCGGGAAGACTTGTGACCTGCGGAACGTACTGCGCGATCCCGTCGATGATGATGGCGCCGGACATCCCCGCGAGATTCTGGCGCTGCGCTTCGCCGTGCGCGTGCGAGTGATACCAGTACAACCCCGGCGGGTGGTTGAGCGGAATCTGCACGACGTAGTTGAGCGACTGTCCCGGCATCGCGAGCATGTCGATCGAATCGTCGCCGGGCGCATTCGGGCTGACCTGCAAGCCGTGATAGTGCAGATTCGTGTCGTTAAAATAGCCCGCATTTGCCGGCGGCACCGGCAAGTTATTCGTCAGGTTGACGATGAGCGTATCGCCCGGGAGCAACCGCAGGGTCGGCGGGACGGGCGAGCCGTTGTACACCAATTGCGGGTAGCCCGTGCTTGCGTTCTGCGACGCGATCACGTTGAAAACGAGCTTTCCGTTTTTGCTGCGCAGCTCGGGCGGGTTGACGAGCGCGCCCGCCGGCAGCGGCGCGAGCGGAATGGTGCCCGGACTTCCCCCTTGCGGGCACGTGTAGCGATACGGGTGATTTCCCGGCAGGCGATTCTGCAAGCCCCACTTGCAGGCGAGGTATCCCTCGGCCGTCGCCTGCTCGGCGGCGGTTAGGAACCGGTTGTAGACGAGAACTTCCGCGACCGCCCCGCTGAACGGCAGCGCGCCGCCGCTCGCTGCGCCGACAACGAGCGGGAAGGAGCCGCTCGTGCTCGCGCCCGGGCCGCTCGAGGTCGCAAGCGTGTTCCCGTTTTTGCGCAGCAGCTGCGTGCTTTGCGAAACGGACCCGGCCGCCGTCCACACCGCAGGCCCGGAGGCCAAATCGTTCGCGCCCAGGCGCCCGCTCGTGCTGTTGCCGAAATCAAAGTCGGTTACGCTGCCGTTCGAGAGCTGGAGACTGTAACTCGGATCGTTCGGATACGCGCCGCTCCAGAGCACGGAGCCGCTGGTCGCGGCCGCGCTCTGATTGGTTACGACGAATACGCTCGACTCGTTGAAGAGCGCGTTCGAAAACGCCAGGTTGTTGGTCGACAGGAAACTGCCGCCTCCGAAGTAGACGCTGCCTTGGCGATCGATCCCGGTTCCGTACTCGGGGAGGGCCGCCGCCGCGGTCTGCGCGAGAACGTTGCCGTTTCCGCTGCGATCCTGCCAAGCCGTTACCGCCAAGCCGGCGAGCGACAGCGTCCATGGATCGGCGGCGTCGTACCAGGCCGCCAGGTTGGGGATGCTGGTCGGAAGGAACGCTGAAGTCGGAGCGCGCGGGTGCCGCACGATGGCTGCGGGTCGCGCGGTATTGGGGACAGTCGTCGCTTGCGAAGCGTCAAAATTGCCCGTGCTCATGAGAAGCAGCACAAGGCCAAGACGCGCCGCCCATACAGGGCCGGTCACTCGGGAGCCTACGAACCTAGGGAGCGGGGCTCCTTGGTCCAGAAGTCCCGGGTAATGAGTGATTCCCAGCTCACCTCGATCGCCCGTCTCGAAGACCGCCTGCGCACGCTCAAGGAGCGTCTTTGACTACGAGCGCAAAGGCCGGGCGGTAGCCGAGCTCGACCGGCGCACCCGCGACGAAGCGTTTTGGAACGATGCCGAAGCCGCGCAAAAGGTCATGAAACAACTGGCGGATCTGCGCGAGGAAACGGGCGAAATTGCAGAGGTTTCACAGCAGCTCGCGGACGCTCGCGAAACGGCCGAGGTGCTAGGTGACGAAGAGGGTGCCGCCGCCGAGGTCGATTCGCTACTCGCTCCGGCACAGGAACGAATCGAGCGGCTCGAGATGGCCGCGACCTTCGACCGCGAGTACGACGATCACAATGCAATCATCTCGATCCACGCCGGCGCCGGCGGGATCGATGCAGCCGACTGGACCCAGATGCTCGCGCGGATGTACGTACGCTGGGCGGAGCGCAAGGGGTTCTCCGCAGTGATCGTCGAGGAGTCGCCGGCTGAAGAGGCCGGCCTGAAGTCGATTACGTTCTTCGTGCGCGGCAAGAACGTGTACGGACTGCTCGAAGGCGAGCGCGGCGTGCACCGTTTGGTCCGCATCTCGCCCTTCGATCAGCAGCACCGCCGCCACACGTCGTTCGCGTCGGTCGAAGTCGTCCCCGAGATCGCGACCGACGAGAAGATCGATATCGAGATCAAACCCGAAGACCTGCGCATCGAAACCTATAAGTCCGGCGGGGCAGGCGGTCAATACGTCAACAAGACCGAATCCGCGATTCGCATCACGCACGTTCCGACAGGGCTGATCGCCGCGTCGCAGCAGGAGCGCTCGCAAATGCAGAACCGCGAACTCGCGATGACGATGCTGCGCTCGCAGCTGGTGCAGCGCGCGATCGAAGAGCGCGAGGCGAAGCTCGCGGAGCTCCGCGGCGAGCGCCGCGCGAACGAATGGGGGTCACAGATTCGCTCCTACGTGCTCCAACCATACACCCTGGTGAAGGACCATCGCACCGGCGTCGAGGTCGGAAACGTTTCCGGCGTGCTCGACGGCGAAATCGACCCGTTCGTCTGGCCGTACCTGCAGCAACGGCGCCGGCTCGAACCGGCGAGCTAGAGCGCGTGGCCGTCGTCGACGTCGTCGTCGTGTGCTGGAACGACAAGGAGAAGATCGCGACCGCGCTCGACTCGGTGTTCGCGCTGCCCGAGGTCGCTCACGACGGCGGGTTCGCCGAGGTCGTCGTCTCCGACAACGGCTCGACCGACGGCAGCCGCGCGTTTCTCAGGGAACGCTATGGAGAGCGCGTGAGGATACTCGAGAACGGCGCGAACCTCGGCTTCGCCGCCGCGTGTAACCGCGCGTTCGCGGCGACGCGTTCGCCCTACGTCTTTCTCCTGAATCCGGACGCCGAGCTGCGATCGGGAGCCCTCGAGCAGGTGGTGCGCTTCATGACGGCCCACCCGCGCTGCGGCATTGCGGGCTCGCGGATCTACAACTACGACGGCACGATTCAGGAATCGTGCGGCGAGTTCGACACCTGGACGGGCGCGTTTCTGCGCTCGAGCGCTTGGGGCGAATGGCCGGTGTTCCGCCGGTTTGCGAACGGTCAAACGCTGCGCGCCTGGGGGCATTCGTGCGAGCGCCGCGTCGATCTCGCGATCGGTGCCGCCCTCTGCATTCGACGGCGCCTTCTCGAGGAGATCGGTCCTTTCGACGAGCGCTTCTTTCTCTATCACGAGGAAGTCGATTTTGCCAAACGAGCGGCCCAAGCGGGGTTCGAAACGTGGTATGTCCCCGCAAGCGAAGCGGTGCACGAGGGCATGGGCAGCGCGCGCGGACAGTACAACGTGGAAAAGCGCAAACAGACGTCGCGCCGCAAGTATTGGCTCAAGCACCACGGGCCGATATGGTATGCGGCGCTCGTCGCCGCGCTCGTCGGCCGGTACGTGGTGTATGCGGCGGTGCTGTTCGGGGGCGCGGCGGTCGTGCGCCGGGCGTTCTCCGGAAGGTGAGTGCCGCGTGGTAGTGCCCGAAGCGGTCGTCACCTTCGAGCGGCTCGACGGCTTTAGAGTCGCCCGTTCGTTCGGCATCGTGCGCGGGGAGGCGTACCTTCCGCACAATCTGCTGCGCGCGACGTTCCGTTCGATCGGAACGTTGATCGGCCTCGGTCCCGCGGACTACCTCACCGACGCCGACCGGGCGCGCGGCGAAGCACTCGCGCGCCTACTCGCGCAAGCGTCGACCCTCGGCGCGAACGGCATCGTGGGCCTCAACTTCGAGGCGAGCGAAGAGAGCGATGGCTCGACCCGCGTCGTCGCGTTCGGTGAAGCCGTCACGCTCGAACCGTCGCCGCGATGAGCGTCGCCGAGCGCGCGCGGCGCGAGCAATTGTTGGCGAACGCGGCCGCGACGGTCGACCGGTGCCGGAGGTGTGAGATCGGGTCGACGCGCCGGCATAGCGTGTACGGCGAAGGGGATCCGTGCGCCGGCGTGATTGTCATCGGCGAGGGCCCCGGTGAAACCGAAGACGAGCTTGGGCGGCCGTTCGTCGGCCGCGCCGGCGTGCTGCTCGACAAGATGCTGCTCGCAATCGGCTTGCAGCGCGAGGACGTTTTCATCTGCAATACGGTGAAATGCCGTCCGACGTTCGACGACGGCGTGCGCCTGCGTAACCGCGCGCCTCTCCCCGACGAGATGGAGAACTGCCGCCCCTATCTCGACGAACAGATCGAGATTATCCGCCCGCGCGTCATCCTGTGCCTCGGTGCGCCGTCGGCCAAATCGTTCCTCGGCCCGAAGTTTTCGATTACGAGGCAACGCGGTCAGTGGTTTGAAGGGCCGAGCGGGATTCCGCTGATGGCGACCTTCCACCCCGCCTACATTCTTCGAATGACCGGCGGCGAACTGAATGCGACCAAGCGCCTCGTGTGGGCCGATCTGCAGGCGCTGCGCGCGAAGCTCGACGCGGCGCCGCCGCCGGCCCCGCCGGCGGATGTGGTCCAGCCGTCGCTTTTCGAGAACTGACGACGGTCGCAGCCCGCGTCGAGTCCCGCGTGCTATACTTCTAGAGCTGTGTCCCGCGCGCGAGAGATTTGGTTCGAGGAGAAAGTTCGCACGGCCGGCTACGAGAGTCCGGAGGCGTTTGCGCTCGCCCACGAGCTGAAGCCGTACCGCCTCGATCAGCTCTATCGCGCCGCGACCAAAGAGCTGGCGCCGAACCTCGATGCGATTACCGTTCTGCCGCTGGCGTTGCGCGAGACCCTTTCGGCCGAAGGCTTGCGCTTGGAATCGATAGCGCCTGTAACGATCCAGCGTTCGAACGACGGCCAGACCTCGAAGGGCTTGTTTCGCTTACACGACGGAAACGAAGTCGAGGCCGTGCTGATGGAACACTGGGGGAACCGGACGACGGTCTGCATCTCGAGCCAAGCCGGTTGCGCCTACGCGTGCGCGTTCTGTTCGACGGGGCAGGCCGGCTACACGCGCAACCTCAGCGCCGTCGAGATCTTCGATCAGGCGCGCTTCTTCGCGCGCGAGCTTGCGACGCGCGGCAAGAAAATCACCAACGTCGTCTTCATGGGCCAAGGCGAGCCGTTCGCGAACTACGCTGCCGTCATGGATGCGGTCCGGCTGCTCAACGATCCTGAGGGCTTTGGGCTCGGACATCGGCACATTACCATTTCGACGGTCGGCCTGGTTCCGCAGATCGACGCATTCGGTGACGAAGGCGTGCAGGTCAACCTCGCAATTTCGCTGCACGCTCCGACCGACGAGCAGCGCTCGGCGATCATGCCCGTGAACCGGCGCTATCCCGTTACCGATCTGATGGACGCGTGCGCGCGTTACGCCGCGAAAACGAAGCGAAAGATCTTCTTTGAATACGTCATGCTCGAGGGTGTCAACGATGACGACGCGTCGGCACGGGCGCTCGTCAAGCTGATGCGCGGACACCTCTACCACGTGAACTTGATCCCGTACAACGCCACCCCGGACGCGCCCCTCCGCGGCACGGCCGAAACGCGCATCCGCGCATTTCAGAAAATCCTCGACGCGGCCGGCGTAGCGACGACGGTTCGCACGCCGATGGGTCGCGACATCGCAGCCGCCTGCGGCCAACTCCGCGCCCAAACGCAACCGCGCGCAAAGGCGAGCTAAGCCCGCTCGCCTAATCCGGCCGCAATGACGAACGAGTTGCAACCACGAGTATCGATGGACGAGATTAGCGCGCTCGCGAAGCGGCGCGGCTTTATCTTTCAATCGAGCGAGATCTATGGCGGCATTGGGGGTTTTTTCGACTACGGTCCGCTCGGCGCGATCCTCAAGCGTAACGTCAAGAATGCCTGGTGGCGGGAGATGGTCGAGCTGCGCGACGACGTCGTCGCCTTCGATTCTGCGATCATCATGCATCCAAGTACCTGGATTGCCTCGGGGCACGTCGCGGCGTTTCACGACAAAATGGTCGACTGCAAGAATTGTAAGCACCGGTTTCGCGCCGATCATCTGCCGTCGCTCGAAAAATGCCCGGACTGTGGGATGCGCGAGACGTTGACGGAGCCGCGGGACTTCAATCTGATGATGCAGACGAGCATCGGGCCGATGGAGGATTCGGCGTCGCGTACGTACTTGCGGCCCGAGACGGCTCAGGGCATTTTCGTCAACTTCAAGAACATCTATCAGAGCGCGCGGAAGAAGCCGCCTTTCGGTATCGCTCAGATCGGGAAATCCTTTCGCAACGAGATCACCCCGGGCAACTTCACCTTCCGGACGCGCGAATTCGAACAAGCCGAGCTCGAGTACTTCGTTCCGAACGACGGCAAGGATCTCGCGTGCTACGAAGAGTGGGTCGCCGCGCGCAAGAAGTGGTATAGCGACTACGGCGTACGGGAAGAGCGGCTGCGATTTTACGAACTGCAGCCCGAGGAACGCCCGCACTACGCGAAGGCCGGGACCGACGTCGAGTACCTTTTTCCGTGGGGCTGGGGCGAGCTCGAGTCGATCGCGCACCGCGGGACGTACGATCTCGACGCACACATGGCGCTCTCCGGAAAGGATTTGACGTATTTCGACGAGGCGACCAAGACGAAATATACGCCGATTTTGATCGAAAGCTCGGCGGGGATGGACCGCACGACGTTGACGATGCTTGTCGATGCTTACCAGGTCGAGGCCATCACCGACGCGGAGAGCGGCAAAGAGAGCAGCCGCACCGTATTACGCTTTCATCCGAAAATCGCGCCGATTCAGGCCGGCGTGTTTCCGCTCGCGCGTAACAAGCCGGAGCTCGTCGAACGGGCTCGTGCGATCGAGCGCGGCCTGCGGCCTCACGCGCGCACGCTATACGACGAGGGAAACGTCGGTCAGTTATACCGCCGGCAGGACGAGATCGGTACGCCGTTCTGCATTATGATCGACTACCAGACCCTCGACGACGGAAGCGTCACCGTCCGCCATCGCGACTCGATGCTGCAAGACCGCGTCGACGCCGCGCAATTGCGGGAATTCCTGGGCGAACGGATCTGACGGTGAAGGGTTCGTTTGCCGTCCGTCTCTGCGCCGGGGCACTGGCCGGATTGCTGGCGTTCTTGGCAGCCCCGCTTTGCGCGCAGCAAGAGGACGTCAGCCAGGACAAGCCGGTCAAGGCGGTTGGGGACAAGCAGTTTCTCGTGACCGGGCCCGAGGGCAGCGGGACGCTGCGCTACTTCGGTACGGGTTCGCTCGATGGAAACGCGCAGGCCACGCGCGCACTCATCGTGATCCACGGTTTGTTGCGCAATGCCGATGAGTACGAGCGAACCGGAGAAGCCGTTCTTGCTGCGGCCCAAGCCGCCGGAGTAAACACGCTTCTGATCACGCCGCAGTTTCTCGCGCAGATCGACGTGACCGCACACGGTCTCCCGGCCGGAACGTTGCGCTGGACGCCGCAGACCTGGAACGACGGGTATCCCGCGGCCGGCCCAGCACCCCTGAGCGCGTATTCCGCGCTCGACGCGATCCTGCTGCGTCTTGCCGACCGCACGCGCTTTCCGGCGCTTCGCGAAATCGTTGTCGCCGGACATTCTGCGGGTGGGCAGATGGTGCAACGCTATGCTGTCGTGGGCCGTGCTCCTGACGCGGTTACGTCGGGTCCGGTCGCCGTGCGGTTTGTCGTCGCCAACCCGAGTTCGTATCTCTATTTCGACGGCGAACGCCCGCACGGTGACGGCTTCGCGTCGTTCGACGTGGCAGCGTGTCCGCAATACAATCACTGGAAATATGGTGTCGAGGATCCACCTCCGTACGTGACCGGAAGCTGGTCTGAGTTGGAAGAGCGCTTCGCGACGCGCAACGTGACGTACCTACTGGGACTGCTCGACATCGATCCGAACCATCCGGTTCTCGACAAGTCGTGTTCCGGCGAAGCCGAAGGCCCCTACCGGCTCGCGCGCGGCGAAGCGTACGTCCGCTATCTGAAGCTTCGCCATCCATCGGGAACGGCCCAATCCCTAGCCGAAGTCGCCGGCGTCGATCACGACGCGCGCGGGATGTTCGCTTCCCCCTGCGGCCTCGCCGTACTCTTCAACGATCCCCGCACGCCGTGCGTCAACCCGCAGCGAATCTAACGGGGTCGCTGAAATGAAAACGTCAGCTCTGTCGCTGAAATTGAAAGCACTAGCTTTGTCGCTGAAATTGGAAGCACTAGCTTTGTCACGCTGAGCTTGTCGAAGCGCCAACGGGGTATGGCGGGGATCCCGGCGGTACTTCGACGCCGGCGCTTCGCGCCTGCGCTCAGCATGACAAGAAGGCGCTTCGCGTTACTTTGTGTACCCTGACATGGGTTCGGCGCTGCGCGCTAGTCGCGAGCGCGCGGGTCGAGGTCTAGCGCGGGCGGCGCGGCCGCGGAAGGCTCGTTCTGCCGGGCGTATTCGAGAATCTTGACGCCGGAGATTCCGAGCAACACGCCGATGCCTCGAGCCATCCTGAACGCAGCGCGGGCGGCTCCGCCGCGACCGTGCCGAGCGGTTAGCGCCGGTAAAGCGAACAGCCCTCCGACGAGCGCCGTGGCTGCGTCTTTGAGGTGGTACGCGACGCGTCGCGGACCGGGCCGCACGACTCCCGCGTTGCCGATTACCCAGCAGTTGCCGTAACGCATGTTGCGCATAAGAAGGTAGCGCAGTGTCGCGCGGTTGGGTGGAACGGTCTCGCGGACGGTCGCGTGCGCGGCCCGCACGACGCGTCCGCCGCGCGCGATGAGCTGTCTCGAAAACAGTTGATCCTCACCGCCGGTAAGGTTCAGTATCCGATCGAAAGCCAAATGGTAGCGTTCGGCGGCTGCGGTGCGAATCAGGACGTTGGCGGTCGAGAATTCCTCGAGCCGTGCTCGATCGGCTATCGGCGCGGGTTCGAAGAAACGAGTCTCCACGATCCAGTCCGGAGGTGGAACCGCGAACGCGGCGAGCGCGACTCCCTCGACGGCGTCCGCGCCGGTCTCTCGCGCAACGCGGAGCAGTTCGGCAAGCCAGCCGGGGTCGGGTCTGGCGTCGTCGTCGATCATGATGAGGGTGTCGAAGCCGCGGGACAGCGCAAACTGCAGCGCAAAATTTCGGACGACCGATAGACCGGGTTCGGGTACGAGCGCGTAGTGGAGGCTGACGGGAAACCGCTCGCGCCGGCCGAGCACGAGGGCGCGCGCGCTTGCGTGCGGGTCGTTGTCGACGATCGTCACATCGACCCGTGGCTGTCCTGCGCCTCCGATCTCGACAGCCAACGCATCGATCAGGCTTCCCAGAAGCGTTTCGCGGCGGAACGTCGGGACCGCGATGCAAACGTTTTCAATCGATGCTTCGGTCGGCGTGACGGTCAATATCCCACGGTTGCGTCCAGGCGCTGCAGCGCATCGGTGATTTGGTCCGCCCTGATTACCAGCGGCGGAACGAAACGCAGCGTATTCTCGCCCGCCGCGTTCAAGAGCAGTCGTTGCTCGACGCGGGCGCGTTCGACGATCGTTTTTGCCGAATTCGGCTCGCGCACCGGTAAACCGAGCATGAGGCCGGCGCCGCGTGGCGGGGCGAAGAGATCCGAGCGGCGCTCGTGCAGCGCAAAGAGCCCTGCGCGTAGCAGCTCGCCCACCTCCGCGACGTGCCGGTCGAGATCCAGCGTCCCACGAACGTTCAAATGCGCGAGCGCTGCCGCACATGGGACGGGCGAACCGCCGAAGGTCGAGCCGTGATCGCCGGGTTGCAGAGCCTTCGAAGCGACGGCGTCGACGAGCATCGCGCCGATCGGCAAACCGTTCGCGAGAGATTTCGCAATCGTCACGACGTCCGGGCGCACGTCGAAGGTTTGAAACGCGAACAGCGTTCCGAGCCGGCCCATCCCGCATTGGATCTCGTCGAACATCAAGAGCGCACCGTGGCGGTCGCACAGGCGCCGCGCCGCGGCGAGGAATTCACGGTCGGCCGGCTTCACGCCGCTTTCGCCCTGCACGGGCTCGACGATGAAGGCCGCGACGGTCTCGTCGATCGCGCGCTCGAGCGCCGCGATGTCGTTGAACGGCGTCGTCGTGAAGCCGCCCGGGAGCGGTTCGAACCCTTCCTTGTAGTGCGGGTTCGCCGTCGCTGCGAGCGCCCCGAGAGTGCGGCCGTGAAAACTGCCTTCGCACGAGAGAATCGTGACGCGTTTGGTCTCACCCTTTCTGTAGGCGAGCTTGCGGGCGAGCTTGATCGCCGCCTCGTTCGCCTCACTGCCGGAATTGCAGAAGAAGACGCGCTCGAGCCCCGAGAGCGCCGCAAGCCGATTCGCGAGCGTTCCCGCCGGCTCGTGATAGAAGAGGTTACTCGCCTGCACGAGCGTCCCGGCTTGCACGGCGACCGCCTCGGTGATGTCGGGATGCGCGTGGCCGAGCGCGCACACGGCAATCCCGGCGACCATGTCGAGATAGCGGTTTCCGTCCGCGTCGATCAGCTCGCAACCTTCGCCGCGGACGATCTCGACGGGCGCGCGCGCGTAGTTGGCGAGCAAGTGACGCTCGCCGGTAAATTGTTCGCGAACGGCTTCCACGGGCGCGACGATCGCAGCCGGCGTCCGGAATGCGCTCACGTGCGGTAGTGCGCGTTGATGCGCACGTAATCGCGCGAGAGGTCGCAGCCCCACCCGGTCGCGGTGGCGCTGCCCATGCCGAGATCCAGTCGCACGGTCACGAACGTGTTCTCGAGCTCCGCGTGACCTTCGGCTTCGGAGAGGATCTCGATTGCGCCGCGATCGACCCAGAGCTTCTCGCCGAGATAGAGCGACCACGTTTCCGGATCGATCCCGGCTCCCACGGAACCGGCGGCGGCAATGATCCGGCCCCAGTTCGGATCCTCGCCATACAGCGCCGTCTTCACGAGGTTGGAGTTGATGACGGCGCGTGCGACCGCTTGCGCCTGGAGTTCGTCGCGCGCGCCGGTCACCTCGACCGTCAATGTCTTGGTCGCGCCCTCGCCGTCGGTGACCATTGCGACCGCAAGATGCCGGGTGACGGCGCGCAGCGCGGCGGCGAAGCCGTCCGGTGCGGCGCCTTCGCCCGGCGGCGCGAAGGCATAGCACGCGTCGTTCGTCGACATGCAGCCGTCGACCGAGATCATGTTGAAGCTCGCGGCGTTGGCTAGCCGCAACTCGTCCCGCAGCGCCTCGCGCGACATCGGGGCGTTGGTCGCCACGAATGCGAGCATCGTCGCCATATTGGGAGCGATCATCCCCGAGCCTTTCGCGATCCCGCCGACGACATAGCGCGTCTCGCCGTCGTAGAAGGCGTACGATGCGAGCTTCGGCTCGTTGTCGGTCGTCATGATCGCTTCGGCCGCGTCGTAGGCCGCATCCATACCTTCCTCGAGATCCTTGACCGCGCGTTCGAGTCCCTTGACGACGCGATCCATCGGCAGGTAGACGCCGATCACGCCGGTCGATGCGACGATCACCTGCGAAGGCTCGATGCGCAGCAGTGCCGCCGCTTGGCGCGCGGTCTGGCGCGCGTCGCGCTCGCCGCGTTCGCCCGTGCACGCGTTCGCGCAGCCGGCGTTGCAGACGATCGCGCGCATGGCCGTTCCGTTCGTTGCAATGTGCTG
>Ga0302326_10006909_pt1 | contig 25361 bp, 32 predicted proteins | sample Palsa_T0_3_FD_202264 | JGI IMG/M metagenome (GOLD analysis project Ga0302326, IMG submission 202264) | Peat permafrost microbial communities from Stordalen Mire near Abisko, Sweden - Palsa_T0_3 | ecosystem: Environmental > Terrestrial > Soil > Palsa > Peat permafrost | place: Sweden: Abisko... | reverse complement strand
CCGCGGTACGCTCGATGCCTGCCGCCTTTGCGCGCTGGATGAACTCGGCCTCGAATTTCTTGGTGTGGTCGTCCAACGCGCCATAGAACGTGGTCGGAATCGTCGTCCCATCACCGGCTGCGCCCATGAGCCTGGGCAGTTCGGGATCGGCGATTGTCGATCCCGCGACAAGCGTTCCCTTATGGCCCTGACGCCTTAGTTCCTGGACAAGACGGGTCGCCGCTTCGGGGCCCGAACCAACCCCAACGAGGTCGGTCGGCGCCGCGACGAGCTGCGATACTTGCGGCGCAAGATCGAATGCCTGGTTTTGGAACGTCACACTCAGCTTGATGTCGGTGCCGGCCTTTTTCATAACGTTGGGAAGAACGATCTCACCCATCGTCTTGGAGACCACGTCGTCGGTGGCGTAGGCGAGCGCCGCGGTCGCGGCCGGCAAACTGTGCTCCTGAAGGGCCCGCATCACGCGGCTGAAGAGATAGCCTTCGTCGGAGGTGTTGCGAAATGCGTAGGTGAAAGGCTCCGCCAGCTTCGGCGCCGACGACGCCATCGACATCGTCGCGACACCGGCGTGTTCCGCGGCCGGGAATGCCACCCGGCATTCGCTCGAGCTGAACGGGCCGATGATCGCCAACACCAGGTCATCTTCGGCGAGCTTGCGCAGTCCGACCACCGCTTGATCGGGCTTGCCGGCGGTATCGAACGAAGCAATGCGGATTTTCCTGCCCGCAATTCCCCCTGCCCCGTTGATCTCCACCACCGCCATCTGCGCCGCGACGAGGTTCGTCTTCGAGAACGTGGCGAACGGCCCGGCGCCGGCGTGCAGATAACCGAGCAAGATATCCTCTGCCCGCGCCGTTGCCACGGCCGCCATTACCGAAGCGGCGGCAAGTACCGAAAGCGATATTCGCCCTTTCATGTCCGATTTCTCCTTTGCCACCCCCGGTTCAAACGACCCATTTCACACCGTCCGCTTGCGTCCCGCGCGGCTGCGTTACCCCGCTGCGGCCGAGATAAGCGTCGAGCAGCGACCCGTCCGCCAGGAGTGTCTCCGGCGTACCTTCGGTGACCACGCGCCCAAGCTCGACCACGTAGGCGCGATGGGCGAGCTCAAGCGCGCGCTGCGAATTTTGCTCTACGAGAAGTATGGTGATGCCTCCTTCGTGACTGAGCGACCGGATGCAGTCAAAGACTTCTTCCGACAGGCGGGGGCTCAATCCCAGCGAAGGCTCGTCGAGCATCATCAGTTTGGGCGCCGCGACCATGGCGCGGCCGATGGCGAGCATTTGCTGCTCGCCGCCCGAAAGTACCGCAGCGGGACTGTTACGGCGCGCCGCAAGGTTGGGGAAGCGCGCGTAGATATCGTCGATTTCGCGAAAAACACCTCGTGTCAGCCTGCGATTGAATGCGCCCATGAGCAGGTTCTCGTGGATTGTAAGTGTCGCAACGATTCGGCGGCCTTCCGGGACCAAGACTAAGCCCGCCGCCACGCGGCGGGTCACCGGCCATCTGGTGATATCCTGCCCGTCGAATTCGATGCGGCCGCGGGCGAGCCGCTGCGCGCCGAGCAACGCCCGCAGCAACGAGGACTTACCAGCGCCGTTCGCGCCAAGCACCGCGACTACCTCGCCGCGCGCAAGGTCGAGCGACACGCCGTGAACGGCGTCGATCTGCCCATAGCGCACGCCGAGATCACGCCCCGTTAGCAGCACGGCGATTCTCCGCTTTTTCCGGCATGGCGGGCGCGACCGGCTTCGCGGCCGGGCCACCGAGATAGACTTCCTGTACACGCCGGTTCTGCCGGACGGCGTCCGGCGACCCTTCGGCGATTTTCTTCCCGAAACTCAGGACGACGACGTCGCGGCACAGTGCGCCGACAAAATGCATGTCATGCTCGACGATGAGCAACGTCAGGCCGCTTTCGACCGCCAGTTTTTCCAAATAGATTTGCAGGGTTTCGGTCTCGGCGGGGTTGAGTCCCGCGGCGGGTTCGTCGAGGAGGAGGAGCGCGGGTTTCGCCATCAACGCGCGCACCACCTCGATACGTTTCTGCACTCCGTACGGAAGGCTGCCGACCGCGGCGTGCGCATAGTCCGCCACCCCCGCATCGGCAAGCGCCGCGCGTGCTTCTTCGCGCCAGCGGTTGCGGGGGACGAGATTCACCGGATGAAGAACGCCGCGCCATCCGCCGCTGCGCGAATGCTGGCCGACGATGACGTTTTCCAGAGTCGAAAGATGCGGCATCAGCCGCACGTTCTGAAACGTGCGCGCGATGCCGTGGCGGATGCGGTCGCGGGATGAAACCCGCGTGATGTCAACGCCGTTCATGCGAATCGAGCCGCCGTCGAGCGGAAAAACGCCGCTGACGAGATTGAAGACGGTGGTCTTGCCGGCGCCGTTCGGACCGATCAGGGCGGTCCGAGATCCCCGCCGTACCGCGAAGGTGAGGTCGTCGGCAACGCTCAGTCCGCCAAAATGCTTGCGGACGCGCTCAAGTTCGAGGATGAGCTCCAGGCTCATGCAATATGCCCCGTCAAACGGTCAGCGGCGCGCTCCGGAGATCGCGGATGGTGCCAGGCGAACAGGCGCTCCAATTGCCCGCGCGTCAGCAAACCCTGTGGCCTCAGTGCCATCAGCAAGATCACCGCCGCCGCGAACACGACATAGCGCCAGCTCGCACTCTGCCGCAGAAGCTCCGGCAGAAGCGTGAATATCGTCGCGCCGATCAGCGGACCCATTGTGGTTTGGGTGCCCCCCAATATCACATATAGAACGATCGTGATGCTCAGCCCGACATTGAAATATTGGGCTTCGATATAGCCGTATTGATGCGCGTAGAGCCCGCCGCCGATGCCGGCGATCGCAGCGCCGAGACCGAAAGCGGCGATCTGGAATCCACGCACTTCGACGCCCATGAGATCCGCGACCCGTTCATCGTCCTGCACAGCGCGCACCGCAATACCAAAGCGCGTCCCGAAGAGGAGCGACACGAGCACGACAACGCCGACCGCGAAACCGAGTACCGCCGGCAGTCGGATGGAATCCGTGACCGGGTAGCCTGCCGCGCCGCCGATTAATTCGAGATTGAGAATCGCCGCTCTGATGATCTGTCCCAGCGCGAATGTCGCGAGCGCAAGGTAGATGCCGCGGGTTCGCAGCACCGGTACCGCGACGGCCAGTCCGACGAGACCGGAAAGAATGGCGCCGAGCAGTATAGCGATGAGCGGATGAACAGCGAATTGATTGCTCAGATAGGCTGACGTGTAAGCGCCAATCGCCGCAAATCCGGCAAGTCCGATATTGAGCTGGCCCGCTGCCAGCGGCAAATACGCCCCATAGGCGAATACGGTATTGATCGCGAGCAAAACTAAAATGCCTTCGAAATATCCGCTCATATCCCGGCCCGCGCGATTTGCATGCCGCGAAACAGGCCCGTGGGCCGCACGAACAAAATGAACAAGAGAAGCCCGAAAACGGCGATATCGACGAAATCGGCGCCGAAATAGCGAATGGCGAACACTTCAGCGAGGCCGATGACAAGGCCGCCGACGATGGAGCCCCAGATATTGCCCATGCCGCCGACAATCATTGCCGCGATGGCCTTGAGGCCCACCGCCTCCCCCATGAACGGGTGCACCTGCCGGTAATTGAGCGCGAACAGAATTCCGGCAAATGCAGCAAAAAGTCCGGCAACGACGAAAACGGCGGCGGCGACACGATTGATATCCACACCAAGCATCAGGGCTGTCTCCGAATCCTCCGCGATAGTCCGCAGCGCCCGGCCGAACCGCGTGTGCTTGAGCAGCAGCGAAAGTGTCGCGATCAATCCCGCAGAGCAAACCAACCCGACAAGTTGCGGAACGCCGATCACGAGCCCAGCAAAACGCCAATTCCCGGTCGCCAGCAACTCCGGCATCACTCGCATATCCGAGCCCCAATAGGCGATCGCCAGATGCTCGAACAGGAGCAGGAACGCCATCGAACTGACGAGCGGCACGAATGGCGATGAGGTGCGCATCCGGCGCCAGGTAAAACGCTCGACGACGAGGGAAGCCGCGGCCGCGAGTGCGAGAGCGCCGACCATCGCGATCGGAAGCGGGACACCCGCATGCGCCAGCGCCCAAACCGTCATTCCGCCCAACATGAACAGGCCTGGGATGCTGAAATTGAGGAAGTTGAGCACCCCGATACTTAAGGTCAGCGCCACCGCCACCATCGCATAGACCGATCCGAGCATCACGGCGTTGACGACCTGCTGCGCGAACACGGGCGATATCCTCGGGCAATGTCCTAAGAACGTATGACGCGTCCGGATTGTGCCGGCCAAGCCACAATCTTCGCTTCCAGCGCCTTGGCAGCGGTTGCCGGGCCCGCCATCGCGGAGAGGAGAGGAGAGGAGAGGAGAGCTTGCCCTGCTTGTGAAATTTCACAAGCATTTTTTCTGGGCAGGAACCGCCGCGCATGCGGGCAATCGCGCACCAAGGGCATTCCGGCACGACTATTCTGCGGCCACGCGCCAAGTGGCGACTTCAGCCCGGTTCAGGCGCGCCGTTGCATTAGCCGAACTAAGCACGAGTTCGGCCATGGTCGTGGAGAGCGCGGCAAATGTGCCGCGCGTCAGCGCGCCGAAAAAGGCATCGTTGACCGAACGGATCTCGTTGCTGGATCGCTCGATGAGCGATCGTCCCGTGCGCGTCAGGCTTAAGAGCACGGCGCGCCGATCCCTGGGATTGGCACGTTTGGCCAGCAACCCGGCCTGCGCGAGTTTGCCGGTTTCGGTCGCTACAAATGCGCTCGAGACGTGCAAAATTTTCGCAACAGCCGTCACCCCGGCGCCGCCCTCACCGTGGAATTGGCCGACGGCCATCAGCAAGCTGAATTGCGGAGCGGTGATGCCCATGCCATTCGCCAGATGCTCGCGAACCACCGTCATCCGGCTGGCGATGGTGAGAAGATCATAGACCAGCCGCCGAAACCGTGCGTCGCCGCCTCTCTCCAGCAGCGCCGCCCGCGACACGGTCGCGGGAAGGCTCGACCCGGCGGTTTTGATCGCGGCGGGCGCCATGGCACGGCGCCCGCTTATCCGCTTGCGGCGCGGTTTAGAGATGAACATAGCCCGTGTCGTGCAGGAGCTGACTTTCAACCGGGATGTGCAGACTGTCGTGCACGGTGTTGTAGAATTTCCAGAAGCCCACCACGCACGCAAGCTCGACGATCTGCGCTGGCGTCAGGTGTTTTTTCAGCCGTTGCAATATCTCGTCGGGTACGGAAGTCGGGTCTTCCGACGCCGCACGCACGTAGTCGAAGCAAATGCGCTCGAATTCGTCTTTTGGCTCGATGTGGCCGGTAATGAGGTCCTGCAACTCGTCTTCACTGAGACCCCAACCCTCGAAATCGTCGCCTCGCGGCTTTTTCAGCATCGAGCAACTGTGCGCTGTGCAATAGGCACAGCCGTTGGTAGCACAGGCGATCGCCGCGAGCTTGCGCTTGAGCAACTGGTCGAGCGTGGACGACGGATCGCGCATGACATTGCTGTTGAGCTGCCATAGCGTCTCGGCGATTTCGGGTCGGTAGGCATAAAGCTTCAGCGCATTGGGCAAAAACCCCATCCGCTTCTTGTAAGGATCGAGCACAGGCTTGAGTTTCGGCGAAATATCCTCTTCGCGCACATAGGGGATAAAGGGCTGCGCCTCGACCAGCACGTGCGGTTTGGGCGGTGTAACCGGCTTGTTCATGGTTCTCGCTCCTCTCTACAGAAAATCTTCCAGACGGACCTTGCCCCAGTTGATCGGCCAGGCCCGTTCGAAATCGGCGGGGTCGTGGCGCGACTTCCGTGTCGCATCGATGCCGATTTTGCCGACGGTGCGCAGCGGCGATTGTCCCTCGATGGGACGGCCCGAGGGATCGAAGGGCGAACCGCGCGTATGCGGCACGATAACGATGTCCCGCGCCGGATCGACCCGCGTCGCTATCGCGTGATAAACCTCGCGCGCATCGTCGATGTTGGTGTCCGGGCTGACCGCGACCACCATCTTGGTGTTGAGCCAGGGCGCTCCCATAGCGGTCATCAGAGCATCGTTGACGAAGCCCTCGCGCGGATACTCGAACTGCAAAATGCAGGACAGCGCGGCGCCCCAGGTGGGAAACCGCACATCCGTGACGTTCAACCCGATCTCGGTGAGACGGTTGTAGAGCACGGCCTCGTGGCATAGCCGCGGCAGGGTCTGATGATCGGTGTCGGGCGTCGTCTGGTGATTGCGGTAGAGCGGCCGATCGCTCCGCATCGTCATCGCGGTAATCTCTAGTTCCGGCACCTGCTCCGAATGCGGTAGGTGATACATCGACGGCGAGGTCACTTCGCCGACCGGAAATTTCCGTCCAAGATGCACATAGCCCTCGACGACGATCTCGGCCTCGGCCGGCACCGTTAAATCTATCGTCTCACACGGCACCATCTCGACGTCCCGGTCCATGATGGTGCCGACCATTTCCATCTCACCCCACATGTCCATGTGAAGGCCCGAGAAATTGCCCATGATTTCGTAGGCCGGCGGGATTCCGAAGACGAAGGCAATCGGCATCTTGTCTTTGCCCATCGCCCGATATTTGTTCATGATGATGTGCGAATGCGGGGTGATGAAACTGATCAAACCACGCCGCGGCCCGACGGCGTATGTGCCGGCGTGGCAGGAGTTGTAGAAGCCGGTTTCCGGGTCCCGGATGATGTTCATCGCCGTAACGTACGGCGCCTCGTCCTTGTCCTTGTGGCGGGGGATCGGCAGCACTGTCCAGTCCACGTCGCTGCCGGTCTTGATGACCTCCTTCACCGGCCCGGTCTTCACGTCCTTCAAGCCGCGCGGTGGCTGACGCAGGCGGAAAGCAAGCGTTTTCAGATAATTCTCCGGCGTCACGCCAAGAGCTCGCGCTTGCGAGCGCCGGTTCTTGACCAACATGTCGCAAAGGCGAAAGCCGGACCTGCCGACGATATTCTCGAAGACAATCGGCATGTCGCTTTGCGCCGACAGGGCGCCGATATCGTCGATGTGCACCGGCTTGGTGATGCGCGTGACGATATCCGAATTTGTTTCGAGATAGTCGCGCAGGCTCGCGTCGAGCAATCGTTCGTTGGCTCGCATCGCGACTTCGGCCGATGCAGCGCCGGGCTTCGCCTGCATGAGAAAGCGGTCTCCAGATAGCAAAGTAAGTTTATTATGCTGGTTTACTATGTCAACGGGCCACGACGGCCCGACCGCGCCATTTGTCAATGCCCCGCGGCGACGGCGGCAGCGATGAGGCGATGCGGCAGGCCAGGCTCACCGGCCGATCCCGCACCCAGCGCAAACAGGGCGCGGATGTTCACGGCCACCGCCTCCGCCGCTCGTATCCGCGGCCAGGCGTCGAGGCGCGAAGCGGTCCAATCCTCCAACATCGTTTGTTCGACCCGCTCTGCCTCGAGTTCCATCGCCTTGACGTTACGCCGTACCGCCCCCGCCGCGGCAGCGATGGACGAGGCGTCCGTCGCGAACGGCTTTAGCGCGCGGCGGGCCTCCCGCAGGTTGGTCACAATTTTTGTGTGCCACTCGCTCACGAGATCAGCCGCCTGCCTGAGATCGCGAGCCGGCAATACCGCGCCGTGAACCGAACCGATAAAAGCGCAAAGCAGCAGCAGATTGACGTCGACGTCGTAACGATCCTGAAGATCGAGGCACTCTCTCTGAACGGCAGTATCGCCATACACGGCCAGCGAAAACGCCCAGAACCGCGACTGGTGCATACTATCGTTCATTTCGCTAATCGCTTCGGCCACTCGCGGGAACGATAGCAAACACACGCAACGGACTGCCGCTGCCATTGAGGATTTTCAGCGGTGCCGCCACAACGAGCGCACCCGTTGCTGGCAGCCGATCGAGGTTGCACAAACATTGCAGCCCGTATTTGCCAGCGCCGTGCATGTAATAATGGCATGGATACGGGGGCGCGAAGTGCGCGGCTTGGCCGGCATCGGTGCCGATGGTCTCGGTACCGAAGCCGAGGACGTCGCGCTCTTTTACCAGGAAGCGGACGCAATCCGGATCGGGGCCCGGCGTGTGCTGGCCGGTTTCGTCGAGATTCTGATAGGCGACTGGATCCGTGCGTTTCGACCAGTCGGTCCGCATTAGAACCCAGGAGCCAGCGGCAATGCGGCCGTGTTGCTTTTCCCAGGCGGCGATACGGCCGACCGTGAGGAGGAAATCGGCGTTGGCGCTCGCCTCAGCGCTGCAGTCGACCACGCAGGCCGGCCTGACGAAATGCTCGATCGGCATACTGTCGACCGAGTTGTTCGGGCGGTCACGGCCGGATATCCAATGGATAGGCGCGTCGAAATGCGTGCCGGTATGCTCGCCGAAGCCCACATTGTTCCAGTACCAGGCGGGACCGCGATCGTCGTAGCGCGAGATTTCTTCCATGCGAAACGGGCGGCTCTGGCCCATCTCCGGGGGTAACACGATCGGCGGAAAATCGGGCGAAAGCGTTTGTGTCAGATCGACGAGGCGAACATCGCCGGATGCAATGACGCTGCTCAAGATCACGCCGAGGTCGGGCTGTGGCTTTGGCGTCGCCTCACCCTTTTTTGCTACCGTCATTGCGCGCCCTCGCTCAGCTCACGCTCGAGAGCTTTTGGATTGGCGAGGTGCCGCGCGAGCCAATCCTGTGCCACATCGCCCGGATAGACGTCTTCAACCGAGCGTTTAAGAGCATCAACGATCGCGGTGGCCACCGCGGCGGGCGACAGCTTTGGCGGTCGCTCAAGCTGGTCCCACTCGTCATCGATCGGGCCGGGAAAGACATTGATGACGCGAACGCCGGCCGGGCCCAGATCCGCTCGCAACGCCTGCGACAAGGAAAAAGCTGCCGCCTTCGAGGCCGAATACGTGCCGTGCGAAGGATAATTGGAGAGAGCGAAGATTGAGAGCAGATTGACCCAAGCAATAGCGTTTGTTGCGCCATCCGCCGCACGCGCCTTGAGCGCGGGAGCAAACTCCTGGGCGAGCCGCAACAAGCCGAAATAGTTCACGTCCATCTCCAGCTGCGCGGTTTCGACGCCGCGGCGTGACACAATGGAAAAGGTGCGGTGGCAATCGCATGTATTGACCAAAATATCGACTTTGCCGCCGATCTCGCCCGCAAGCTCTCGCACCGAGTTGCCGTCGGTGACGTCGAGCGGAACGATCATCACCTCGGGCAAATCGCGCAACGCCTCGAAGCCCGGATCCTTTTTCCAAGGCTCGGCCTCGCCGATCCAGATGTGATCCGCACCGGCCTCCATAAGCGCGCGCACGGCGGCCTGGCCAACCGCCGACTTGCCGTCCGTCACCAGAATTTTGCGGGAACGCGGATCGCACGTCATTTCGCGCAGTTTCGGATCGTCCGACAAGTCAGGCCTCCCGTGTGGCGGAACAGCGATCAGCACCGCCTGCCCCGCCCGATCGAGCGCGGCATCGATGCGCACGCGGCACGGTGCCGCACCGACGCTCGCGTGCACAAAAGCAATGACGTTGACCCCGGCATCGAGGCGGATGTTGCCGACGCGCCACGGCAGCCGCTCGCGAAAGTACAATTCCTGGGGAGCGCGCAGCACTGTTTCGGTGATCAGTTCGCCTCGGCCATCCTGCAATCTCCAAACCAGACAATGCGAAAGACAGGCGCGGCACACTTCACGCGGCGGATATTGGACCGCGCCGCAATCTTGGCAAACCTGAAGCTCAAACAGGCCGCGCGCCGCAGCGGCGGTCAGCCCGAGCGCAACGCGGCTGCGGGACGCCGGAGGCAGCGTCGGCGCCCGCGTGCGCTGCACCGGGTTCTTCCGTTTCGGCTGCTTCGCAGGTTCGGGCATCCTTTGCTTCCTTTGCGATCCCTGGAAATCAAGCTGCGGCAAGCACGGCGGCGCCGCAACAAATGCCGCGATCGTAGTTGATCATACCGAAGCCGGAGACGAGTCCATGCCGGGCGTTCGGAACGCGGGCGCCGAGCGTCTCACCCGTGAGCTGGCGAATAGCTTCGACGATGCCGAGATGTCCGCCCGCCGCGCCAGCCTGGCCGACTGATAATTGTCCGCCCGATGTGTTGAACGGAAAAGTGCCAGCGGCCTCAAAAGTGTTGGCACGGATGAAGGAGGCCCCGTCGCCTTCGCGACAGAAGCCGAGGCCTTCGAACTGCAGCGCGTTGATCACCGGATAGTCATCGTAGGTCTCGAGAAAATCGATGTCGTCCGGTGCAATGCCCGCCTGTTCGTAGAGTTCGTCGCGGTCCAGCGTCCAGCCGCCGCGATATTGCACCGGATCGTCGGGAAAGGCGTTGTGCCGTTCAATCGCGCCAAGGAGGCGCGCATAACGCAGCCCAAGATTTTCCGCGGTCGCACGCCGCATCACCAGAAAACCCTCCGCTCCAGCGCAAGGCATCACGCAGTCGAACAATCGCAGCGGATCGGCGACGAGACGCGCATTGAGATACTGATCGAGCGTCAGCGGTTTTTTCAGCAGCGCCAGCGGATTTTTCAGCGCGTTGTTGCGTTGGGCGACGCACAGTTTGCCGAAGTCCTCACGCCGCGCACCATATTTGCGCATGTAGTAGTCGGTCAGAAACGCAAAGCTCGCGTTCGGGCCTCCGGAGCCATAGGGATAGACCGCGTCCTGTGAAAACTGGCTGAAAGACGCCGTGTTGCGGCGAAAACTGTCGGTGTGATTGGTGTCGCCGGCAATGCAGGCCACGATTTCGGCATCGCCGGTCTGCACTGCCCGCGCCGCGCGGCGGATCGAGACGATGCCCGACGCGCCTCCCATCGGAATATGGTCGAGCCACCGCAGCGTCAGTCCCAGATGCTGCGTCAAGCCGACGGCGGTATCGGGCGCAAGCGTGAAGCTGGCGACGGCAAGACCATCGACGCGCGCCTTCGGGATTTTCGCTGCGGCGATGAGCCCGGCCATGGCGCGGCCGAGAAACCAGTGCGCGCTTCTGATAGAATAGCGGGTATAAGGAACCGTCACCGGCGCCGCCAGCACCACGTCGTCATACGCCAGCCGCGCCGGCATCAGTCTGATCCGCCGAGATAGGTCGTAACCACGCGCGCATCGTGTGCAAGCATCGTTGCGGGGCCTTCATGGGTGATTTCGCCCATTTCGAGCACATAGCCGTAATCGGCGGTCTCAAGCGCAGCACGTGCGTTCTGCTCGACAAGCAGTACCGACACCCCGAGGTCGCGCAACGACGCGACGATGCGAAAAATCTCACGCACGATCAACGGCGCCAACCCAAGGCTCGGCTCATCGAGCAACAGGAGCCGCGGCCGCGCCATCAGCGCGCGGCCAAGCGCCAGCATCTGCCGCTCGCCGCCTGACAGCGTTTGCGCCTTTTGCCGCCGCCGCTCGGCGAGGCGGGGAAAGCGAGCGTAGACCTGTTGCAAGCTTTGCTTCACATCGGATCCGTTACGGCGTCGCGTGTAGGCGCCGAGCAGAAGATTGTCGGCCACGGCCATGTCACCGAACAACTCACGTCTCTCGGGCACGAGGCAGAAGCCGCGCTCGACACGCTCCTCGACGTCGAGCCGCTCAAGATCGACGCCATCATAGATCACCTTGCCGCGGGAATGCAGCAGACCCGCCGCAGCGGCTAACAGCGTAGTCTTCCCGGCCCCGTTCGGACCGATAACGGTCACGATCTGGCCCGGCTGCATGGTGAGACCAACACCGCGAACGGCTTCGACCTTACCGTAGGCGACGTGAAAGTCTTCGATCTGGAGTAGCGGTCTCATACAACGCTCCCGAGATAAGCTTCCTGTACGCGCGGATCGGCGCGCACAATGGCCGGCGTTCCCTCGAGCAGCTTGCAGCCGAAATCCATGACCACGATGCGGTCCACAAGACCCATGACGAACTCCACGTCATGTTCCACCAAGAAGACCGTGACGCCTTCCTTGCGCAAGCCGCGCAGCAATTCGGCCAGCGCTATTTTTTCGGGCCGGCTCAATCCGGCGGCCGGCTCGTCGAGAATGATCAGCGCCGGATCGGCGGCGAGCGCGCGGGCGACCTCGAGAATGCGCTGACGGCCAAGGGGCAGATTGCCGGCCTGATCATGCGGTTTGTCGCCAAGCCCGACCCGCTTGAGCTGGGACAAGGCCTCGGAGCGGGCGCGCGCTTCCTCGTTTCGATCGAGCCGCATTGCGCCTTTGACAAACCCCGCGCGGGTTCGCAGGTATGTTCCGAGAAGCACATTGTCGAGAAGCGACATGCTCGCCCGCAATTTTACATGCTGGAAGGTACGGGCGATCCCGGCCTGGGCGACACGCCGCTGACCCGCGCGGGTGATGTCCTGCCCGAGAAAGAATATCTTGCCGTCGTCGCTTTTGAGCGCGCCCGTGATTAGGTTGAACACGGTACTCTTGCCGGCTCCGTTGGGGCCGATCAGCCCGACGATCTCGCCGGCCTTCACTTCGAAGCCGACCTGACTGACGGCCTCAAGGCCGCCGAAACGCTTGAGCAGACGCTCGACGACGAGGAGCGGCGCGCCGCCTTGCGGCATGGCCCGTCGCGGCAACGGCTCGGCAGCCGCAATCGGAGGCTCTGCTTGACGCGGCAGATAACGAAGCACCAAGGGCATCATGCCACCGCGGGCAAATTGCAGCGCCAACACGTAAATGATCGCGAAAACGATCACCTCAAGTTGCTCGCCGTTGCTGGAAAAGTGCGGCAGCACGTCCTGCAGCGCATTCTGCAACAAGGTGAGCAGCGCGGCGCCGACGACAGCTCCGAGGATATATCCCGAGCCGCCAAGGATAGCCATGAACAAATACTGGATACCCATGCGCAGATCGAACGGCGCCGGGCTGACGTAACGGCTCATATGGGCGTAGAGCCAGCCTGAGAGTCCGGCGAGCAAGGCCGCGATCACAAAAATGATCAGCCGGACGCGGAACACGCTGATGCCGAGGCTCTCGACCATCACGACGCCGCCGCGCAAGCTGCGAATGGCCCGCCCCTCGCGCGAATCGAGCAGATTGGCCATCACGATTGTCGCGATCACGAGCAAACCCCAGATCAGATAATAGATCGCGTAAGTCGGCTCGAGCGAGATCGAGCCGAATGAGATCGGCGGTACGCCGGTGATGCCGTTGTTACGGCCGAGCGACTCCATGTTGCCGAACAGAAAATAGATCGACAGACCCCAGGCGATGGTGCCGAGCGGCAGGAAATGTCCGCCAAGCCGTAGCGTGATGGCGCCCAGGAAAGCGGCTACAATTCCGGTCAAAATGAGAGCGAACACCAGCCCGAGCCAGGGTGAGACGCCCTGCGCCGTCGTCAGCCACGCGGTCGCGTAAGCGCCGATGCCAACAAAGGCGGCCTGGCCAAACGAGGTCAACCCACCGACGCCGGTCAACAGCACAACGCCCAGCGCGACGAGGGCGTAGATACCAATGTAGTTTAGGAGCGTAATCGTGAACGGGGCGGCCCAGAACGGCGCCGCGCCAAGCGCGGCGATTGCCACGATCACGAACACGCTGCCGGCGCGGGCGGTCATCCATCGACCTCCGCATCCTCTTCATCGACCTGACTGAGGGAAAGCGAACGCCACAACAGGACCGGGATCAGCACGCTGAAGACCACGACCTCCTTGAACGAGCTGTTCCAGAACGAAGCGAAGCTCTCGAGCAGGCCGACCAGAACGGCCCCGATCGCGGTCCCGGGATAGCTCACCAGACCGCCGATGATCGCGCCAACGAAAGCTTTGAGCCCGATGATAAATCCGGAGTCGTAATACACCGTCGTCACCGGGCCGATCAGAATGCCCGATATGGCGCCGAGCAGCGAGGCCAGCAGGAATGCAAGCGTACCCGCACTCGCCGGCCTGATGCCGACGATGCGTGCGCCCACCCGGTTGATTGCCGTCGCGCGTAACGCCTTGCCGGAGAGCGTATGCTCGAAGAACAAAAACAAGAGCAAACTGAAGACGGCGGCCGTCGCCACCATCAGTAGTGTCTGCGAGGTAATGATCACGGTGCCGAAGCGAAAAATCTCGTTGGTCAGCGGCCTAGTGCGGAATCCTTCAGGCCCGAAGAACAAGAGGCCCAGTCCGGACAGGCCGAAGGTCAGCGCGACCGAAACGACCAACAACAGGAGAACGGAAGCGTCGGCGATCGGCCGCAGCGCAATCCGTTCGATGAGCGGCGCGATCGGCACGACAAGAGCGATGGCAAGGGGAATTTGCGCCCATTCGGGCAGGCTCGTACCGGCGAACAGCCAGGCAATCGCGGCCGGAATGAGCGGCAAAACGCCGTAGCCGAGGAGACCACGCCCGATACGACTCGGTTGGCCGCGCCGCCAATGATGAATGCTGACAACGACGCAAGCCACGACCGCTAGCGTGGCAACCAGGTAAACCGTGCCCGGCATGCGACCGAGTTGCAGCGATGCAAGCGTGAGCGCCGAGAACGCGACGATATCGCCAAACGGTACGAAGACGACGCGCGTGACGGAAAAGATCAGAACGAGGCCGAGTCCAACCAGGACATAGATCGATCCGGTGGCGATACCGTCGATGCCGAGGATGAGCGCTATGTCGGGCGTCATGGGCAGCGCCCACGCGGCTTGACCGTTCCATTGCGCCGGCGTTGCATACAAAGTTCTTCAATTTGCTCGATTGAAGCCAAACGCCCGGTATTTGGCTCAATCAGCCAATAAAACATAGGATTTCTACGGTCGTTTGTTTCCCAGAAATCCAGCATGGGAAGCGTCTGGGAAGCGGTCCTGAGCAGGTGTTAGGCGGCCAGTCTAAAGAGTAATGTGTCTTGGGCAAGCCACCGGAGCACAGCCCGCGGCTGACGCCGCCAAATCCATGCTCAATAAATGTTCGATATCGGGGAGGGATTCAAAATGCCGGAGAAACCTCGCGCGCGAACCGAACCGCCACACGACAGACCGGTCCTTGCGCTCGTAAAGAACGCGAGCAGCCATGAGATGCACGCAGCGGTTTGGATCGTTGCTGAATGGAACGATCACGCGGAGGAGTGGCGTCCGGTAAGGGTTCATGGCGATCCCGATTCCGGCATCAAGCTCGAACTTCTTGCATGGAACGATATAACGCCGGCCGATGACGAAGTGTGGCAGCAGCCAAGCGCTTTTCCCGGACCGGCTTCATAATGCGGGGCGAGCGCCTGCCCGCTCACCGCCGCCCGGACTCGACTCCACCGGCGCTGTGCTTATCTTCTCTTCGATGCCAGTAATGCGTGAGCTTCGGCGCCGGGTGAGATGGCACAGACACTTACAACCGAATTTAGCGGACAGACCGCAGACGAGGTGAATGCCAAGTTCACAAAATGGCAGGAGGAGAGCGCTGGGCGTGTCCGAATAATCAAAAAAAATGAGATCGTCCGCGTGGCGCCCGGCCTGCAACAGCGATCGTTTGGGCATCGCTCTACAATAGCACCGATCGCCTATTCGATGCGGGTCGACTACGTTTTGGTTGCGCAGCCCCACAGGCGTTAACGCAGGGGCCGCCACATCGCCGTTGCGCTGCGCGTGGGGCTGATGTTGGAGGGCGGCGAATGCCGCGGATAGACCGCAAGGAGAGCTGCTAATGGCCGAGACCGCGCTCCAATTCCTCGAAAACTGGCGAGAAATCAACGTCTATGCGGAGCTACGCGCGCTTGAACAACTCGACGCGACTGTAATCGAATGCATAGGCGATGCGGCAGAGGTGGGCATCTCCGTCGATGACTTAGAAAAAGCGGCGGGTGGCAGCCTCAAAGAATACCTTCGAGCGGCAATTATCGACACGAGCGAATAATGTCCCGCCGCTTCCCGCCGCCACGGACGATCGAGGAATACGAGGCGGGCGCCGCTCATTCCCCGAGTACCCCCCGCGTGTGTTCGTCGCGCAGTTCGTCAGCGATGCTTTTGTCGGAGAGGCGGACGAGTTCGGCGAACGGGGCATGCGGCCGACAGCTACGACACGACAGTGACGGGATCAGGCTGGTCAGCGCGGACCAAGGGTGGCGATCGAGGGTTCGGAGATCGATGGCCTGCGTGGTGTGGCAGGCCGGACAGCGCACCCACAGGAACCAATGCCGGGCCTTGAGCGCGCAGCCAATCGTTGGCGAGAACAGCATCGGCATGCGTTTGGCCTGCCGCTCGTTCCACGCCGCGACCAGGCGGCTGGCGTCTTTGAGGATTTGCGCCTCGGTCGCAGGTCGAGCGGCCGCTGCCTTCTCGGCGGCTTCCGCGCGGCGCGCCCCCATCTTGCGCTTGTTGAAGCCCATGCCCGAGTGTGAGAACGCGCACGGAGCGGCGTCAATATCGCGAGCCATTGGAGAGGATTGGCGGGCGGGCGTACCAGATATCGCGCCGGTGATCATCGGCGTCGTTGCCCAAGAGGCGAATCGCGGCGTCGAGTGCCGGCCGCAATAAAGCTCGCCGCTTCCCGCTGCCGTGGACGGAGCCCACGTTACGCGCAGAAAAAAGCCCCGGTCTGGCCCGGGGCTGAGTTGAAGGATCGACAAGACAAGTGTCCCTCGCGGGAATGAAGCTTACCCGCTTGGGGGGTAACGGCTTCACTCTAGTTCGCCGATGCGAATAGGCAATGGCCGCATTCGAGGCGCTGCGCATGGCGGCCAACTTCGCCAAGCTGCCGGAGCTGTTGCGGCCGACGCCGCTGCGTTCCTAGGCTTCGAGAGGCGAGGCGTCCAATATTGAATCAATTCGTTGCTGAGCCTGTATTTCCGCTATTTCCGGCGCGGCCGTGATGATTGGTTCCAGTGTCCAGTCGATCGCCGGCAAATTGCTGCTGTGATAAATCGCCGCCCGCCACATGACGAGGATCTGCGTAATCTGCACCTCATAATCACGATACCAGACCCTCTGTGTTTTCATTGGGTCAGTCCCTCTATTGCCTAATCGTGTGGTCGTCCCGCGTGACGTACCTCGTCGAACAATTCGAGCATATCGCCATTATTGGCGCCGGCTCCGTAGAGCCAGCGCAATCCAATGTCCACCGAGCGTGATGCCATTTGCTCGCCCAGGGGAGTCAAATCGCAGCACCCGTCCACAGGAAATGACTATCTGTGCAAAACGGGTGTCAGGGGCGAGCATCGCAGCCGGCCCGCACTAAACCTTCGCATCGGTAAGATACTTACGTCCAGTAGAGCGGCTTATTTTCCGGTCTTAGTTTTTTTTGCCAGATCAGCCGGGCGGTTGTCCCCATCCCCCCAGATGCCCCGCTGCCCGGCCGATAGAAACCCCAAGGGCGCCACCCGCTGCTTGGGGTTTCGCTTTTGTGAAAACGCGGAGCCAGCCAGTCACCGCTTCCAGCAGCGAGTTGTGTCCTTCATTGATGAGTCAGCTAGTGATATCCAGGTCGCCGTCGCTAATTCGCAAACAGCGACTGATGATCCCTTTTGCAGCGTGACAAAGACTTGGGAACTAAGGGTCTGACCGGCGAAAACTTCCTTTGTTGCTGCGTCTGACATCACGGTAACAGCCTTCACTTCATACCCAATCGCCAGCAGACTATCGATCGGCATCTGCACGGAGGTCGGCGACGCGGCGTTAGTCGACGCCGTTTGGGCTAACGCTGGTTGCGCAACAAAAGCAGCGAAGCCAAGAAACGCTAGTGCTCGGAAATTCATAATCCCCTCCATTGGTTGATTAGTTCCACCGAGACCCTCTCAGGCTGGGTGGCCATGTCAACAGCAACGAAGGAACGCGGAGCCAGCAAGTCAGGATCTGGCCGTTTAAGATATTTGATCGCCGATGAGCGGGTCATGATTGCACCGCCTCGTCGCTGTCCACTTCGATGCTTAAGGCACCCAATGGATCATCGGGTTGCGGCAGCGCTCCCAGCGTTCGTATGTGGTGGAAAAACGTACGGATCAGTCGATCAGACGTGGCCGAATCAGGGGCAAACGAGAATATGTCCAGATCTGCGAGCAGGTATGCCTCTGCCTGCCACGCGAGGTCGACGACGGTTTGCGGCTTGTGATCCATTATAGCCTCGGCAACGTCTCATCGCTCATCACAAAGCAGGGCAGTCTCGGCTTCGTCGAGTTCACACGGAGTCGGAACTTCCGCGTAGACTTTTTCTCTCGCCGCCACCAATTCTTCGAAGCGGGGATGGCCGCGATTGATGTCATCCCAGTTAAAGCCGGTGGCCGCGTAGAACCGTCGATCGATTTCGTCGCTCCATAATATTTCTACCTGTCTGGAACTCAAATACCAGGCACGGACGCGCAGAAATCGCTCGATCAGATCGGGCGGTAATGTGCACGCGGAAGTGGCGGTTGATGCAAGTGCCGCCGATGCAAGCGCAGGCACGGATGCTGCGCCGGCCAGGATGGCGCGGCGGCTGAGATTTTCGGGCGACATGCTTCATCTCCTTGATGTTTGTGGATTGAGCCACACACCAGGGCGGGAAGCCGCGCAGACTCATGGTATTTTGGGAATCGGTCATGGCGCCGTCCTAAGCCGGTGCTGTGGCAAGTGGCGGCGGGTCGGTGGAACGGCCCGCCGCTGCGCAATCATGTTGCGCCTGCTTCGGGATTCACGTCAATAGGGCAAACCACAGCAACCGGGGGACGATCTCATGCTTTTGCTCCTAATAAACATACTTATCATCATCGTCGTCGGTGCGCTCTTATTCTGGGCCATCGACAAATTCGTGCGCGATGGCCGGCTCGCAAATCTGCTCAAAATTCTCGTGGTGTTGATTTGCGTTGCAGCAATCCTGCAGCGACTGTTGCCGATACTAGGGTTTGGATTTTAGGGAGATAGGGCCGTGAGCCGAAGTAACATTATCTACCTCGTCGTCGGCGCCGTGAAGCCGGGCTTGAATATTGAGGTTGGCCCCAACGGCCTGTCTATCGATAAAAAATAGCTCGGCGTCCACTTATGGCAAAGCAGCTCAAAACCGCTCATGAGCTTAAGGACATAGTTGCCGCTCGCCTCGGCGTCGGCGATGTGCTCATCGCGGTCAACAAAGATCGAATCGACAGTTGGCGCGCAACGGTCGTAACCACGTTGCAGCCGACGAATAGAAAACAGTACCAGGCGAGCGTCGATCAGATCGTGGCGGAGCTGCGGAACGAATACGATTTGGATGAGTGGTGATTTCGGACAAATTCGACACAAATTTCGATTAGCGGTGATAAGCCAATCGTTAGTTGCGGTTCACTACGTGGTTCCCGGCACATGGGAGCCGCGCATCATGAACTCGGTAAAGCCGAAGGCCGAAGAAGAACGCAGTGCGCCCCGCTATCCCATAGTGCGCTTGGCGAAGATCCAGCTCGAACTAGGCGATCCGCCGCGATACTGTGTCGTTACCGAGATTTCCGAGGGCGGCGTTCGGATTGATACCACCGGATTCAACGTTCCAGACGAATTTGTGCTGATCCTCTCCGACGACGGACCGGCCGGGAATGGCACATAACCGAGTGATCTGGCGGCGCGACGATGAGATTGGCGCCAAGCTCCTTAGTTCCTCGATCTCAACCAATTAAACAGCTCTTCGAGCGAAGCAGGCCCAAAACGGCGCCGCTGCGCGACGGCGACGTAGCGACTCGCGTCGTGAGCCCTTCCAAAAGGAACATTTGCGCGGGTGTTCCATGGAACAATGTTCCAGTCCCACAAACAAATAACGGCGGTTGACCCCCCGGATTTGATTAAATATAACCCAATAATCCTCAACAATTCAGATGGTAAGAGATGCGTATCATTCTCGCTGCGTCAGCTATGCTTGCGTCCATTGTCTCTGCTCAAGCCTCCACCTACCACGAACATCATCACCACCGCTTTATTGTCCGACATCACTCTGCCGATCATCATCGCGTAGCCGATCGCGGAAGTATCGTGGCACATCCGACGGGATGCCCGCGGTCTGCATTTTGCGGCTGCGGGGTGAGCGCGCGCGTGTTCGGCCATTCAGTGCGATCGTTGTGGCTGGTGCGGAATTGGTACCAATTCCCGCGCGCGGCCGCGGCACCGGGCAATGTAGTGCTCTTCGGCACGCGGCATGTAGCTTATATCGAAGCCGTACATGGCGACGGCACGGCGACGCTCTACGATCCAAACTCCGGTGGCGGCATGACGCGCATGCACCGCGTTCGCATCGACGGTCTGGCGATCGTCAGCCCAAATGGTCACGTGACGGCAGAGGCGCAAACACCGCGTCGTGTATATCGGGTCGCCCGCCGACATTACCGATACCAGGAGCAGCGGACGCGCTACGCCTATAACGTCTCTGGCACCACCGGCTTCTGGCACTAACAGCGGAAGCTAAGTAGAGCGTTTGATTTCACGACAAACGCCTAGCTCAAAAAAAGAGGGCCCCGACGTTTGACGGCCGGGGCCCAAGGGTCTGCTGAGTTGGCCATGCCTGACGCTTCCAGAGGGAGTAATGCGTCAGGCTAAGCAACAGCCAAGATATCTGATTCGCGGGCCTAACGAGGTCGCTCTCTATTTTAGTCCCCGGAGCGTATTTCCAAGTAGGTTACTAATCCGATTGCGAATATCAGCGCAGCACTTATCAGAGCCAAAGTCGCCCAAGCTGTTATTTTGTGGGCTTTCGCGGCACTCGTTTGTGCTTCAGCGGCCTTCAGTTGCGCTTCGGCTACGCGTCGCTGGATTTCAATAGTTGCAACTTGGGCAATGATCGATTCCGGATTGGCGGCCGCGGCGGCCGCCACTTCGTCTAGGGACATTGCACCGAGCTCGCGCAGACCGCTCGCATCCTCTGCCTGCTTTTCTCCGGCCATATATGGCGGCTCCCTGTTTCAATATTTCAACAGGATAACACGGGCGAGAGGCGTTGACTCTCTCAGAGCCATGGGATGCAATCACCGGTAGTGGGCGACCGAACTGGGTGGGGCGGTCATGTGGCGTTTGATTACTGCGCTTACGATTGGGCTCTCGATACTCGGGGCTCTTTGCCGTCCTCTCCAAGCATCGACATAAACAATTTCGGCCGGAGAGAATTTGAGCGTCTCGTCGGTTGGAACATCGGGCGTTAGCGTCACTTACACAGGCGACCTTCCCGCCTTGGTAACCTTGGACGTCACCATAAACGGCTCCGTGGGAATAACAGACAACTATATGATCACGGCATATGACTGGCTTGCAGGTGTAACAGTCAATGGCGGACTTGTGTTTATCGGTCCACAACCTTGTGGCTCAAACTCTCCGGGCTTTCCTTGCTCTGAAAGCAACCAGGGAATGGAAGGCGCGTATCTGCCCTTGCTCAGTTTGAACGTTCGGGCAGCTGTCTCGGTGAGCTTGATGGCTTCCATGTCCCCTCTCCCCGATTTCTGGGAAACGACTGGGAAGCGCTCAATGCTTCCCAACTATCACCAGTAACCACTTCGATTGAGGGTGTGCCGTAAGAAATGCGATTTTTCAAGGCTCAATATCGCTTAATGTTTCCCAATATCACTTAGACTTTCAATTTGCTCGATTGCCGCCCAAACACCGGGCGAAAACGGCTTCGGCCATGTCCGTATCATCGCAGGCGCGCCCGCGCCAGGCAACGTGCTGATCCGGACGGACCAGCAAAAGCCCTCGACCATAGAGCGTCTCTTGCTCGGGCTCCGCTTGCAGAATATGCAGCGGCGCGGCAAATTTTTTTGCCGCATCAATCAGCGCGCCGCTCGGCACTACTCCGGAACAAACAAGCGTAAACCAGTGCCCCAGCCGGTCGTAGATCGGCGTGCCGTCCCGCAACAGGACACTCGGCAAACGAGCGCCCGGCATCGTGGTCGGGACATAATGCAGATCGGAACCGGGAATTTCGGTGTCGGGCTCAGCGCAAACAATCGGCGAGTCGTCGTAGACGTATCCGAATTCTATGCCAAAACTCTCATTTTCGGCGTTTCCTATCGCGGCTATTTTGCCCCCCGCCACGGCGCGCGCGACGTCGCCGGCGCTACCTGGCGCCTTGAGATCGGCGCCATATAAACTACCGATTTCGCCGCGGGTCCTGCTATGCCGGTCCGAGGCTTCGCGATTACGCAAGCCGACCGGCCGCCGCTCACGATCGTACGACTTGAGCAAAGCCGGCGGGGCAAAGCCGTGAAGGACAGCAGCGAGCTTCCAGCCCAGATCGCAGACGTCGCCGATCCCGGTATTCATACCGTAGCCGCCGGTCGGAATGTACTGATGCGCGGCATCTCCCGCCAAGAACACGCGATCGAGGCCGTAGGATTGCGCCACTAGGAGATGCTGCGTCCAGCTATTGGCGACCAGAATCTCGTGATCGAAGTCGCAGCCTGCGAATTCCCGTAGCAATACCTGCGGATGTCGTTCGGGCAGCACGGAACGGTTCGCGAACCGTGACTGCAACGTCCAAATGTCGCGATCATTCTGCGCGATCAATGTCCCCGAAGCCGACTGATAATGCCAGGCCTGCCCCCAACGCTGGAGGACGCCGGCGTTGGAGCGGAAATGCGTCATGAAACGCTGGGTGACGGCGGCTTGACCTTCGAGACGTATGCCGAGGCAACGGCGCACCTCGCTCGAGCCGCCGTCGCAGCCGACCACATAGTCACATCGCACCTGCTCCACATCACCGGCCGACGGCCGGAGCGTCACCATCACACCCGCGGCGTCCTGGGAGAGGTCTTCGAACGCGACGTTCCACCGGGCCGTCACCAAAGGCAACGAACGGACGACGCGCGCGAGCACGGGCTCGATCTCCACCTGAGAGACGCGCATCGGCGGTTCGCCCGGCATGGTGCCATCGTTGCGCTCGCGGATCAACGCGCGCCACTCGGCAACGCTCGGATAGTGAAAGCGATGGAGTTCATGCCCAGAAAGCGTGGTGATCCATGAGACGTCGAAATTGTTGGTTTGGGGAACGCCGACCTTTCGTAATTCGTCCGCGAGGCCCAAGCGACGAAACAATTCCATGCTGCGAGCGTTGGTGATGTCCATTTTTGGATGACGGGTCGTCGTTGCATTGCGCTCCACCAGCATTGCCGAGATATTCCGGCGCGCCAATTCGCAAGCAAGCGTCATGCCCACCGGCCCGGCGCCCACGATGATGACCTGAACGTGATCCATAATCACTCGGAGCTAGCCAGGTCGGGCGATAGCCAAAAAGAGACTGTTGAACCGCCGGCGCCCGGCCTCTCGACCTTGCCGGCCAGGATTCAACAAAACCATTGCGGCACAATTGTTTCAAGCCTAAAACAGATTGCGTATTCGCACGAGCGCTGGCCGCATCTCCAAGCGTTGCGCCAGCCACCCGATCGGAGGCTCTCGTGAAAAGTTTTCTGCGTTTTGCCGGCGCCGTCTTGACCGCGTCGGTTTTGGCGCTGCCCGCCGCCGCAGCGGATATCACCGTAGGCCTCGTTACCTCCATGACCGGCCCGGGCGCGTCGATCGGCATCCCCTATGCGAAGGGCACCGCCGCGGGTCTGGCCTACAAGGACGATGTCAACGGCATCAAGCTCAACCTTATACAGCTCGACGACGCCTCTGATCCGTCGACCGGCACGCGAGATGCCCGCAAGCTCATCGAGCAGGACAAGATCGACGTTCTCATGGGCGCCGGCAGTACGCCGACATCGCTGGCAATTACCGCCGTGTGTCACGAGCTGAAAGTTCCATGCATTACCCTTGCTCCAGCGGACGTGCCCGGTGAGCCCGGCTCGTGGATGGTTTCGATACCGCAGCCGCCGGCGCTGATGGTGTCGGTCGTCGTCGACTACATGAAGGCGGCCGGCGTCAAGACCGTCGGCTATATCGGCTACAGCGACGGATGGGGCGATCTCGTTTATGGCGGCCTGGAAAAATCCGCTGATCCCGATGGCATCAAAATCCTGACCAACGAGCGCTACGCTCGCGCCGATACGTCGGTAACCGCGCAAGCCTTGCACATCGTCTCGGCCGCGCCGGACGCGGTCATGACCGGCGGATCGGGAACGCCCGGCGCGCTGCCGTTTATCGCATTGCGCGAGCGCGGCTACACCAAGGAAATCTACGGCACGCCGGCGCTGATCAATCCGGATTTCGTGCGTGTCGGCGGGGCCGCGGTCGAAGGCGTGATCGCCTCGACCGGTCCGGTCGTCGTGGCCGATCAACTCCCTGACTCCTATCCCACCAAGAAAATCGCGCTCGAATATCAAGCCGCGTATCAGAAGGCCAACAACGAGCCGGCGCGCGGCGCCTTCGGCCCGTACGCGTTCGATGGTTGGCTCGTTCTTCTGGATTCAGCCGCTCGCGCATTGGCGACCGGTGCAAAACCCGGAACACCTGAATTCCGTACCGCGCTACGCGACGCCATGGTCACTGCCAGGGACGTAGTCGGCACGCACGGAATCTACAACTTCAAGCCGGGCAACAGCTTCGGCGTCGACAGGCGTGCGCTGGTGCTGGTGAAACTCGTCGACGGCAAGTGGAAACTGCTGCAGGTGCCATGACCCGGGCGGGCGCGCGGTCACAAACCCCTCGGGTTCGCGATGAACTCCGCGATGATCTCGGGCGGCGCTTTGACGTAGTCCGACACGCGGCTGACGGTTAGGCCGGTCAATCGCTTTAGCTTCACGGCAAGTTCAGCCATCTTGACCACGATCGGGATGCCGTTGATCACCGGTGCGCCGTCGACGGCGTGACCGCTGACGGCGGCGAACAGCAGCATCGGGATGCCGCCGCCGGGGATCAACACATCGCAGCCCGCTGTCACCAAAGGCCGCGCTTGCTCGGCAAAAAGGCGCACTACATCGGCGGCAAGCGCTTCCGACTCGTAAGCCTTCAATATCTGACCCGGCTCGAATGTCATCGCATGTACGCCGGTGACGCGCCGGTCCAGCCCGTACTTGCCGATTTGATGGTGAAACCAGGAAATGTATCGCGGGTTGATGGTGACGATGCCGCTGCGCTGGCCGAGCTGGCAGGCATAAAGCATCGAAGCCTCGCCAAGCGACACGACCGGAATGTCGACGACGGAACGTGCCTCATAAAGCCCCGCGTCCTGGAAGTGACCGATGATGAAAGCATCGTAACCCTCGCGCTCGGCTTTAACCGCGTTGCAGATCACCTCCCTGGCGCAGCGGAACTCGACAATCGGATGAGCATAATTATCGTGCGGCGTAATGCCTTTGATATCGACTGTCGTGCCGGGATCGACGATGACGGCAAGGTGGCGCCGCAACCGATCCCAATAGACCTTGCCGTTCGGCTCATCGACATAGCTCTGATACCAGATACGCATCGGGTGATCATTCTTTCCGGGATTACATTTTCCTAAAGGCTGAAGCTGGAAACGCTCGCGCCGCCGCAGACGTAGAGAAGCTGGCCTGTAATGAACGAGTTTTGGGGATCCGCGAAAAACATCACGGCGCGCGCAACATC
>Ga0302326_10006908_pt1 | contig 25361 bp, 19 predicted proteins | sample Palsa_T0_3_FD_202264 | JGI IMG/M metagenome (GOLD analysis project Ga0302326, IMG submission 202264) | Peat permafrost microbial communities from Stordalen Mire near Abisko, Sweden - Palsa_T0_3 | ecosystem: Environmental > Terrestrial > Soil > Palsa > Peat permafrost | place: Sweden: Abisko... | reverse complement strand
CTGGGCAAGGCTCATGTCAACGAGGTCACCATTAAGCGGCTCGATTCCAGACTGGCTCTCGCCGACCGCAAACGATTATGGGCAGACGCTGCCTTCGCGCCGGCTTGGATTGCCGGCATCATGCGGCGTCTGGCCGCTGGAACTTGACACATGGACGATTTTGCAAAGTTGAAACCGGAGGAGCGGAGGATTTATTTCGAGGGCACAGCCACCGCGCGGAACATCCAGGCCCAAATCGTTGAGAAGGACTTTTGGGTTTGCTGGACTTTGCAGGAATTGTACCGGCTGCCGACCATTGGCCGGCATCTGATATTCAAAGGCGGCACTTCGTTGTCCAAGGTGTTCAAAATCATTGAGCGGTTTTCAGAATTATGGAAAGCTTTCCATAACTCGGAAAGGCGTTGTTTATGTAAAGCTGTCAGGTGGCGAGATGGCGTTTTCGAGGGAGATTGGGGGGTGGAGACGGGAGTGAGCTTGGCATAATCAAAGAGCTTCGAGAAAGGCGAGAACTCGGGATGGAGGCTCTGGCTGCCGACGCCTCGGGGCTGAGGTTTCCACGAGACGCCGAAGGCAATCAGCCTTCATTTTGAGGTCAGCTTCAATGTAGCCATGAGTGGTGGTTGGCTGTTCATGTCCGAGAAATAGTGCGATGACTTCGAGAGATACGCCTGACTGGAGAAGCGCCATGGCCGTCGAATGGCGGATCGAATGGAGGCTGATGTTGCGGTCTTTCAATGTGGGGAATTTTTGGGCTGCCTGACGCACGGCCAAAGCGAGACGGAAGGAGGCTCCTTGACGGGTCAGAGGGGTGCCGCGTTGATTGGTGAATAGGAATTGGTCTGGGCGAAGGCCATTGGTCTGGCACCATTGTCTGATGCGGCGAGCGGTTTGGGGCCACAAGGGAGCGCCACGCTCTTTGCGTCCCTTTCCATGCAGCCGGACAGAGCGGTTTTGGACATCGACGGGCCGTAGCTGGAGCGCCTCTGAAATCCTGGCTCCGGTGTTGTACAGCAGCGTGAACAAGAGATGATCTCGCCGGCCTGACCAAGTTGAGTCATCGATGGCTGCCAAGATAGCGTCGATTTCCTCGCGCGTCAGGAAACCAAGGAGCGGTTTTGGACATCTCTTGTCCGGGATTGCCAAAATGCGTTGGTTGGCGACCAAAAAGTCGGGGGCGGTCTGATTGAGGGCGAACCGCACGAAGGATCGAATGGCTGCCAGGCGGTAATTGCGGGTGCGGGCCTTGTTTTTGCGGACCTGTTCGAGGTGGTCGAGGAAGGCGAGGATGGTTTCTGGCGAGAATGTTTCGATCGTGAGCAGATCGATCGGTTTCCGCAGCCGGGCTGACAAGAACGGCAGCAATAGGTGGAAGGTATCGCGGTAAGCACAAATGGTGTGAGGGCTGAAATTGCGCTGCCGGGGCAGGTAATCGGCGAAAAACCGCTGTAAGAGGTCTGGAAAGGGATTACCCATCGTGACGGCTCGATACGTGGTGAAATCGTCGGAACTGTTCCGCGGCGGATCGCAACGCCTCGGGATCGCTGGAGACATACCACCATGTTGAAATGAAATGCCGGTGCCCAAGATAGCGCGAAAGAAGCAATAACCGGTGAGCGACCGGGGCCTTCTGGCGGGTCCATTTTGCAATGAGCCTCGTTGCGAAAGTGTGGCGCAGGTCCATCAGACGCGGACGGGCGCCGCTTGATTCGATTGGTCGAGCCAACTGCCGGAAGATATACTCCAGCTGATGCAATTGAACCGGCCAGCCAAGCCGTCCGACAAAGAGCCTCTCCCCAAAAGGAAAAGTCTGCTGACGCGCTTGCCGATAGCGTTGCAGTGCATGGACGACAGTCGGGTGCAGTGGTAATAGGCGCTCCGGGCTGGTCTTGAGAGGCAAAATGCGCAACCAACCAGCACTCGGATCGAAATCGACAAGACGCAATCGTACGGCCTCGCTTGGGCGCAAGCCCACGGCCGCGATCAGTCCGATCATTGTTTCATAGGTGTGGGCGTGAAGCGGCGAGCGTTGCAAAGGCAAGGCCCGGGCATGTCGCAGAATCAAGGCAACCTCCTCCGCAGTATAGATGTGCGGGATCCGGCGAAGATACGCGGGGCCGAGAAGGCCAGAGGTCGGCACCTCGAAGCGGGGATCTATCGTGGCGCAATACCGGGCAAAACTGCGGACGGCGGTGAGACGTGACGTAAGATAACCCCGGCACGACGTCTTCGGTTGAGTGGCCCATTGCAGAGCGAGCGCTGTTTTCAACGGCTGTCCCGGAGCGATTTTGTCGGCAAAACGCGCAAAGCCGAACAGGTGCTGGCCTTGAATGGACAAGGCGAAACCCAACTTGCGCCGATGGGTCAGGTACTGTCGGACGAGTTGGAGCATGGAAGGCATGGTTAAATGGGCCACGGCTGAGCCAATGCCCGCAGGCCTTGGAGGTCAACTTGGGCATAAGAGTTTGTCGTGGACAGGGACCGATGGCCGAGCAGGTCCGCGATGTGTTTCAAGTCAGCGCCTCGGGCGTACAACCTCGTCGCGAAGGTGCGGCGAAGACGATGGGTTCCAGACCAACTGGGGGGAAAAGCACAACGGCGATAAGCGGCTCGCATCGCGCTTCGCACCGCACTGGTGGAAACTGGCTGTCCAGTTCGGAAACGATGGCCAACAAACAGGCGGTCGCAATCAGTCGGCGGCCGCATCGAAACATAGGTCCGCAATGCCTTCGCGAGATGAGACGGAAGAGGCAGTTGCCGCCCCCGGTCTGTCTTGGTGGCTGGTACAGACAGAATCCGGTTTTCCCAGTCGATATCGGAAAGCCGCAACCGGACGACTTCGATGGAACGTAGGCCAAGGTCAACCATGCACAGTGCCATCATATAGTCGCGGCATCCACCGCCGGTTCTTCGCTTAAACGAAGCCAATAATGCACGTCGCTGCCGGCCATTGAGAACCTCCGGCCGAACGGATTGCCCGAAGGTAGCGACATGGGGAACGGATTGAACGAGATGCAGGGGGCAAGCACCCCGCATCTGCACGAAGCTCAAAAAGCGCCGAAGGACTGAAAGTCCACGGTTAGCTGATCTCGGTTTAAGCTGGCGAGCACATCGCTCCGCATAGGACCAAAGGTCTTCCACGCTTACTAGCGACCAGCGAACCCGACCATTCTTGAATCGCCATGAGAGGAAATCTTGCGCAAAATACTTCGCTGATCGACACGATTCGTACCCGAGTCCACGATGGGTCGTGAGAAAGTGAACAAACTCCTCCACCCACGGACGAGCCCGTTTAAGAGATGAGGCCGAACCGCCACGGAGAGTCGCTTTTCCACATAGGCTTTGCATAAAACCCCATTCTTCCTCCTACCACGGTTCGCCTCCAGAAATCAAGACATTTGATTTTTCGGCAGCTCGCAGCAGCGGGCGAGCAGCGATACCTTTCCGCCCGATGAGCGCCCATTGATTGGGTCTTTCCTGCCTTGAAACCCTCTGATTATGTCAAGTTAGCTCTCACCTCCACCCATCAGTCTCCCTCGAAAACGCCATCTCGCCACCTGACAGCTTTACATAAACAACGCCTTTACATCATCCGAGGATATTGACATTTCGATTGACCGGGGATTTCTCGGATTTGGAGGAGCCAACGAACCGGAGGCCGGCACCAGCAACAAGGAAAAGCAACGACGCATTCAGGCCCTTAAAACCGCCTGCCAGCAGAAAATCTCAGGCGAACTACAGCCCAACTTGGAATCCGACATCAAGACAAAAATTGGCCGTCGCGAGCAATGGACGCTTCGCCAGGATCATGATGACCCCGATCAACAGACATTGTTGTTTGAATATCCAACGACTTTCCCCCAGGAAACATCCCGCTACATTCGCCGGGCGGTGAAAATTGAAATGGGGGCGCGGTCGGACCATTGGCCGTGCGAGACAAAAACCGTCACATCGTATGTTGCCGAGCAGTTTCCGAAGGGATTCCGGGAACCGAGTTGCGCCATTAAGGTCCTTTCGGCGGAGCGTACATTCTGGGAAAAGGCCACCATTCTCCACGCGGAGTTCCATCGCCCGGCAGAGAAGGCGATTCCCGAACGGTTTTCGCGCCATTACCATGATTTTTGCGAGTTGATTCGCAAAGGCGTCGCCCCGGAAGCCGTCCAGCGGCTTGACCTCCTGGACCGGGTTGCCAAACACAAAAGCCTGTTTTTCAGATCATCCTGGGCGAGATATGAGGAAGCGGCCAAGGGAACCTTGCATTTATACCCGTCAATACAACGCATCGCGGCATTGCGAGAGGATTACGGAAAAATGCGGCAAATGTTCTTTGGTGAGCCACCTGAATTTGAAGGCATGCTCGACACCCTTCAGGAGTGGGAACGGAAATTCAACGGCAAATAATTAGCAGATTGTCCAAACAGATAAGCACCACGCCGGCATGGCACAGCGACTGCAACCCGCGCAGTCCAGGTGTCACGCCGAACCCTTCGCGGCTGGAGGAAATCAGTGGCGGGGGGGATCATTTCGCTTTGCTTCATTATGGGCAACCGGCGCGCCCCGTCCTGGTCTTACACGCTGGCGGAGAAGTCCAGGACCATCAACAACGGTCCCATCGTGTCTACCAGGATGTGACGCCTGCGCCTGTTGACTCTGCCCGCGTCGTACCCGCGCTCCCGGCTGGTTTCGCTGCTCTTCACTGACTGGCTACCACACACAAAAAAGGGTGGCTGCCGTCGCAAGGGCCAAGCACAGCCCGCAGGTTCAGAACTTCCTCACTTGATGTCCGGCGGCGTCGCGCCAGGAATGTGAAATCGAGGGCAAGGAACTTCCCGTAGCTCACAAGCCGGCTCGGCATTCGGCCGTCGAGTGCAGCATCGATCTCCTGCACCAAAGCGCCCACCAGATAATATCCCTCATCATCATCGGCCATGTTCGGCACAGTATATTTTCCAAGCAGTTCCGGATGAACACGCATGGCGAAGACGGCGTCCCACTGCCTGGCGGTTTTAGTGACGTCTATCAATGATGCTGATAAAGTACGCCGTCGGCATTCCGGGCGCTCGAAGATTCGATTTTTTGGCATAAACTCGGGAATCGTGGTTGAGAGGTGCTGTTGGAGGCTGATGGGTTTCTCCCAACCTCGTTTTTGTACTGCCGGCCAGGTTGGCCAACGGAACAAGTCACCGCACAAATCCGGCCGCGCATGTCAGATTTCGCGCTCCAAATGAGGGGGTAACCGGGGCGCGAACAAGGCGCCCCATCAGCACAGTGACGTTCAGATTCGACATGCTTTTTCTTTCTGGTTGATTGTTTCATTTTGCTGCGTGGCCCTTCCTCGAGCCGGCTTCGGAATCTGTGTTTGACGCTGTTTTCGAGAGGATGAGGCGCCGCCATCGAAGAAAAATCACCGAACTCGCATTTTCTATCCGACAAATTGCCCTGTTCAGCAGTACATCGGTGGAAGGACAGCCTACGCGAGCCAAGTGGACAGCAGCTCGCGCTCCTTTAAATTGAACGGATTGAACTCGAAATGCCCGACATGCTTATTATCCACATGAGGGACGACAAATTTTAGGTCGGCTAACAGGCATATATTCCGGCAAAGGCTTGGTATTGGAACCACTTTTGAAGCCTGGTCAGCCCCTCAGACCGTCTCGGAGGCGGCGGTCGATTCAAATTCCGACAGAATTTCCCGGTGGTTGCCGGCCAAAAACTTCACCACTTTGGCATTCTCCAACAATCGCTTGATGTATCCACGGGCCACAGTCAGACTCAGCATATTCTCCCCATAAGACCTCTCCACGGCCTTCAGGTCGCGTTGGACTGTCTCCATTTCAAGCTCCATTTTTGCGATCTGCTCGCGCGTCATACCTTGCTTTTTCTTCGGCTTCTCTGGATTTACAAGCTCGTCCTTCGGCGTTCCCAGAACCAAAGCCTCTGCGTAGGGTTTAGTGAAATTGTTCGCGCTCACCATCAATTCCGCGATTTCGATTTGGCGAACGCCAGTCACTTTTTTCAACAGCCGGATTGCATTCGGCGAAATCACTTTGTCTTTCAGCAGCTCCACGGCCTCCTCGTTTATGCCATCCAGCAGTTTCATGCAGGACTTCACGTCGCCCACCGGCAGATTCAGCGTTGCCGCGATGCGCTCCGGCCTCACGCCTGCCTGCACGGCCTTCATGATCATTTTATGTTCAGCGATTGGATTCATCCGGTTGACCCTTGCGTTGTATGTGAAGCATTCGTCATCGATGGCAATGATGCACTCGGCCTCCGTCTCGCCCAGGTCTTTCAAAGCAAAGAAACGCAGGTGGCCGTCAAGCAGTAAATATTTCCCCGCCATGCCCTTTTGCGGAAATACCACCAGTGGCTCAACCATGCCGGCCTCCTTGATCGATGTTCGGATGGTTCTGAATCTCTTGATGTTGCGTTGGGGACCTTTTATCAGCCGCGCTGGCAGAATGTCGGCGAGCGACAGACAGATTCTCCTCATTTCAAATGCAAGTTTCATATCACTCATGTTGCCTCCCTTTTCATACCCGCTAGTTTGTCCTGCAAATATTGTGGAATGTCGGCGAGCGATTCAGCCCTCAAAAGATTAAAGAAGTTTTCATCGCCCAGCAGCTTGCCCACCGCTGTAACGATGATCACGAGTTTCGCGTCACAAAGCCTGGCTTTCTTGACCATGAGCTTCTGTTTCTGGCTTTCTCGCTTGAAGGTGTTAATTACGCTTTCAGCGTTGGTTTGGCTCTTTTTCTTGTCGGCGTCGGTGTCGCGTTCTTTTCCGATAAACCGTCGCTGATCGACCAGGCGCCTCACGGTGCGAATGGCGGACTGGTTCAGTTCCTTGCTCTCGTACGCCTTGAGCAACTCACGCTGGAGTTCACGGCTGTCCGCCCTGGCTATGTCCATTGCGACACCCAACGGGATTTTTCCGTTGATGGCCGCGTCCAGCAGCCGTTCTTCGCCGGCCGTCTTTAAAGCGATGTACCCTCCAACGGTGTCGTCCGCTATATCCAGCTTTTTCCCGATTTCGACGTTGCTGTAGCCTTCGGCCTTTAGTCGCTCGATTTCATTCATCAGCGCCAGCGGATGTGGCAAGCGGCGGGCCATGTTCTCGACCAGGCTGCGCAGCAGTCGTTCCTCCCTCGAAACCTCGACCACGATTGCCGGAATTTCTTTGTGTCCGAGGGCGAGAAAGGCCTCTATTCGCCCCTGCCCGCACACCAAATCGTATCCAGGCTCGGTTCCTTCGTCTGCCGACCGCAGACTGACCTGGATCGGCTTCTTCAGGCCGAGGTTCTTGATGCTCTGTATAATTTGCTCGAATTTCCTTTTGTCCCGAGGTCTCGGGTTCAGGACACGAATTCGATCGATGGGGATCATTATTATTTCATTATTCATGCAGCCTCCTTGATTTTTACGCGCTTCGCCATGCCGAAAAAGTAATCCAGCGTCCCAAACCGGTAAGCATCCAGATAGACGCCGTTCTCCTCAGCAAGGCGCAAATTCTCCCAAGTCATGTCAATGCCTGGCAATAAATAGTAATCGCGGATGCCCTCGTTTGTGGCATCCATCCGCGCCGCAATCGTAATATCCGGTTTCAACCCTTCATCCAGTCGCACCAGCCACCGCGAGGCGCCTGCCTCGGTGGTAATGTGCCGGCAAAGCACGATGGATACTCGCAACTCCTGATTCAGGTGAAGCAAACCGGTTTTCTCATCCAACGTCGCAACCGCACCGAATTCCTGGACCTGGCGAACCACAGATGCGACGATCTCCGGGTACTGCTTGCGCAGTTTGCGGTTGGTTTCGATAAAGCTGTAGTCGATCTCCGGGTCATAGCCAATCAGCCGGTAAGCCGACACCAGGCTGCCAAAGCGGTGACGGAAGGCCGTGCTCGAAGGGAGGTCGTCCGCCTCGTCGATGATGAAGCCGCTGATGCGGCCGTGTTGCTTCAGCAAGATGCGTAACTTTTCGAGCATTTCCAGGTCGGTAAACTTCTGGCTGCGAGCCAGAATGATCCCCCGCACCTGGGCGAAAATTTCAGGTTCAATGATGCCTTCGAAGACTCTTTCCGCTCTGATCCATTTCTCCGGCGGATTCATCACATGCTTTCTCTTCAGCTTGAAGGAGGTGCGGTGATAAACATTGTTGCCGACGTATTTCTCATTCGTGAGCACCTGGTGAACGGTCCCTCTCGTCCATGCTCGTCCGAAATCTGTTAAAACCCCCTGGGCGTTCAGCGCCGCCGCGATTTCCGATTCCGGTTTTTCCTTCTCCAGGAATACTTGGTAAATCCAGCGAACCATCCTCACCTCATCCTCCGGCCCCGGGACCAGAATTACCCGGTCCATCTGCAGGCTCTTCTGCTCACCCATTTTGAGCATGGCCTTCTGTTGCCCAGCTTGGTCCACGAGCATCCGGCGGAGCCCAAACCCGGCAGTGCCGCCCTGCTTGAAACCCCTCTGGATTAAACGGCAGGCGCCCTGGAACACCTTGCACGAAAGTTCCCTGCTGTATTCACCCGCCATAGCGCGCTTGACGCCCTTCACTATTGTGGAAATCGGACTCCCATCGTTTTCGAACTGCTCCGCGCAATAATGGACCGAGACTCCCGCCAGCCGGCAAATGTACTCGTAATAGGCGCTTTCGTCGGCATCCTGGAACCGGCCCCATCGGCTGACATCGTACACCAGAATGCAGGAATATTGCGCCTCTCCACTCTGGACATCCTTGAGCATCTGCGCCAGAGAGTCTCGCCCTTGGATATTCAGACCGCTCTTCCCCTCATCGGAATAGTGCTTCACGATCTCCAAACCGCGGCGCTTGGCGTCTTCCCGAATCACGTCCATTTGGTTGCTGGTGGAGTACTGCTGGTGCTCCGTGGACATCCTCACGTAAGCGGCGGCATTGTTGGGTGGCAAAACTGTTCGTTCGGTGTTCATGGGAAATAAAGCTCGCTGCCACGAGTGCCGAACGCAAAATCGCGGATTTTCCATTCCCTGGTTCTGAAGCGGACGCCCCCAGAGGTGCGGTGTTTCTCAATCGGAGTTAATTCAGTGACCATTTTCATTTGCGCGGATGGATTCTTTGAGTCGTCTGACAATCGTGGAGACGACGATGACCTCACCTTCGGAGTGCTTGTCGTAATAATGAACCGAAACCCCGGCGCGGTGGCAGATGCATTCATAATAGGCGCTTTCATCGGCAGCCTGAAATCGGCCCCACCGGCTGACATCGTACAGGAGGATGGCTGAGAAATTGATTTGTCCGCTTTTGACATCCCGAATCATCTGCGCCAAAGATTCGCGGTCCTGGATATTCACACCACTCTTGCCCTCGTCAGAATATTCCTTGACGATTTGCATTCCACAGCGTTTGGCATACTTCCTGATCACGTCCATTTGGTTGCTGGCCAAGTGCTGGTGCTGCGTGGCCGTTCTCACGTAAGCGGCGACACTGATCGGTCGTAAGATTGTTTGGCCGGTGACAATCTCCGGGTGCTGCTTGCGCCGCTTGCGGTTGGTTGTTCGGGCCGACTCAACGATTCTTGTTGGCCGTTCCGGGTTCCCTCCGCCCTTTAATGGAGGATTTCCAGGCTTGGACTGCAGTGCTTTAGATCGACTTTTCATTTCTTGCAATGATGGAGACTGCACGGGGACTTAAAAGTCCAATCCGCTATACCGGATTGGGAGAATCCCGCCGCACTGCCCTCAAGCCGGCGGGAGGCCCCCGGCCCCGCGCATTCAGGCCCGAAATCTCCAGGCGCGTTCTTAGCCAAAATGATGGCATGGAACATAAAAAATTGTCTCAGCAGAACTTTCAGTCCTCAAATGGACTCCTCCTTGCGCCGGCATATCACAAATCTGGCAGCGAAGTCGTTCGCACACTCAAGCAAGCCCTGGATCGCGTAGAATGCTCCCCCGGTCAGAAACTCGAGCAAAAACAGGTCGGGCACATGGTCGGTGTTGCCAAGAGCACCATCCATGACTGGTTCCACGGTAAACTCGCTGGTTCACTACAGAATTTCCTGTGTGTGTTCGAACGTCTCACTGAACCAGAGCGCATTCTCATATTGCGGGAATTCTGCCGCCCCTGCCCCAGGCTGGAGCACCCCAGGCTGGCCCACGACGCAGAGGCGTTAAGCCGTCTCAAGGCCTCCCTGAACCAAACATCGGGTTTAACCTTCGTGGTCGGCGCCGCAGAACCCCGCACGTTCCTGGTGACGGCTTTGGGGCATTCAATCACCCGAGTGAAGCCCACAAGCCGCGTTTGCGGCCTGGACATCCACCGACCCGATTCATTTGTCCCGGTGGCTGGCGTGTTTTACTGCCAACGCCCGCCAAACCTGGAACTGGCGCAACATCTCGCCGCCCATATCATGGCCGAGGTCGAGGGTTCCAACGAGGAATTGGTGATCTTCAACGGCATTTGGTCGGGAATTTCACAATTTCTCAAGGCTATCCAGCAAATGACGGCAACTCGGCATGTGATTTTGGCAGACAATCTCGATACCGCCTTTGACGGGCTTGCGAGGGTTGGCCCGAATCCAGTCCAATTTATGGCCGTTTCGCAAATCCCAGGGAAGCAGGGTTTAATTCATGTGGACTTTCGTCCGCCGGACCCGTTTCGGGCGGCGAGGTGAGGTCGGTCTCCACGAGAAGTGCAATGTGGCTGATACCGGTGTTCGGCCACGCGACACATCCGCGATTCCCAAAGCGTGTTCCGAGGGTGGCGTTTTTTGGTGCAATTACCAATAATGGGAGTTACAAAGTCCTGCCCACTCCACTAAACGTAGGGCGAACGAAGGAATGACCATCGAACAGCTAAAGCCGGGCAGGGTTCTGCGCGGGCCGATTTTTCCTGAACCGGTCCAAGTTATCGTCGTCGTCCCAATGGGCGACGGGGTGAAGTTGATTGCCAAGGGTCTCAATACATCGCGCGTCCACGAGCCGATCCTGACGCCGGAAAACATCGCCGCGCTCGAAACCAGCCCGGAAACTGAACCGTTTGATGGTGACCCATTGCGATTCCGGCTTGCGATTGAAGCCATGCGGCTGGAACTGGCCTTTGAATACGACCCCTATTTCTCGCTTTCCATCGCGCGGGTTGATCCGCTGCCACACCAGCTTGAAGCGGTGTATCAGTATTTCATGGCATTGCCCCGCATCCGGTTCTTGCTGGCCGACGATCCCGGCGCCGGCAAGACGATCATGGCAGGCCTGTTGTTGAAAGAGTTGAAAATTCGCGGCCTCGTCTCCCGAACGCTCATCATCACGCCGGCAAATCTCTCCTTCCAGTGGCAGCGCGAAATGAAGGACAAGTTTCGCGAAAACTTCGAGATCGTCCGCAGCGACGTGTTGCGCGCGAATTACGGCTCGAATCCGTGGCAGGACAAAAACCAGGTCATCACGTCAGTGTCGTGGGTTTCACGCATCGAAGACGCGAAGGAAAGCCTGCTCCGCAGCAATTGGGATCTCATCATCGTTGATGAAGCCCACAAAATGAGCGCGGCCAGTCGCGACAAAAAGACACTCGCCTACCAATTGGGCGAGGCGCTGTCGCAGATGACCGACCATTTTTTGCTGATGACCGCCACGCCGCACAAGGGCGACCCGGACAATTTCTGCCTGTTCCTCGAATTGCTTGACCGGGATGTTTACGGAGACGTGAAAAGCCTGGAGGAAGCGATGAAAAAGCACGAGGCTCCGTTCTACCTCCGCCGCGTTAAGGAAGCGCTGGTCAGCTTCCCCGATCCCGACACGGGAATTGTGAAGGCGCTGTTCACCAAGCGAGTCGTCAAGACAACCGACTTTCAAATCAGTTTCGACGAACTCGAATTCTACGACGCCCTCACGCGATTCGTCGAAGACCAGTCCATCAAAGCCGCGACCGACGATTCCGCCCGTGGCCGCGCCCTCGGCTTCACAATGGCCATGTTGCAACGCCGCTTCGCTTCGAGCATTTACGCCGTGCGCCGCAGTCTCCAGCGTATGAAGGACAAGCGTGAACTCATCCTCAAGGACCCGGAAGCCTACCGGCAGGCCCAAATCACCAAGCGCCTGCCAGAGGATTACGAAGACCTGACCGACGAGGAGCAGCAGGAAATAGTTGCTGACCTTGAAGACCTCGTGGCGTCTTACGATCCGGCCGCATTGCGCGACGAAATCATCGAGCTTGGCAAGCTCATCCAACTTGGCCACGCCCTCGAGAAGCGGGAGATCGAGACGAAGCTTGTTCGGCTGAAAGAGCTGATCAAAGAGTATGACATCTTCAAAGACCCCAAGATGAAGTTGCTCATCTTCACCGAGCACAAGGACACACTCGATTTCCTGTGCGGCGACGGAAAGGACGGACGTCCAGCCGGCAGATTGCAGGAGTGGGGACTATCTGTAACCCAAATTCACGGCGGCATGAAGATTGGCGACCGGGACACGCCCGGATCACGCATCTTTGCCGAGCGCGAATTTCGCGAATCGGCCCAGGTGCTTGTCGCCACCGAAGCCGCCGGCGAAGGCATTAACCTTCAATTCTGCTGGTTGATGGTCAATTACGATGTTCCCTGGAACTTTGTCCGTCTTGAACAACGAATGGGCCGCATCCACCGTTACGGCCAGGAGAAAGATTGCCTGATCCTCAATTTCATTTCGACCAATACGCGGGAAGGCCGCGTCATGCAAAAGATATTTGAGAGCGTGAAGGCCGCGGAAAAGGATCTCGATCCCCAACAAACAGGCAAGGTGTTCAACGTCTTGGGCGACGTGTTCCCTGCGAACCAGTTGGAGAAAATGATTCGGGACATGTACGCCCGCAATCAGATGACCGAAGAACTCATCAAACAGCGGATCGTTGAGCAGGTGGACACGAAGCGACTGGAGCGTATCACCAATTCCACCCTGGAAGGCTTGGCCAAACGCGAACTCAATCTTTCCGCCATCGTCGGTAAATCGGCCGAGGCGAAAGAACGCCGCCTGGTGCCGGAGGTCATTGAAGAATTCTTCACCCAGGCCGCACCCATTTCCGGTGTTCAGCCGAAAGAAACGCGCGAGAACAGCCACGTTTACCGCCTGGGGAAAGTGCCGCGCACCCTTTGGCCCGTTGGCGAACGGCTGGAACCGCGCTTTGGCAAACTCGGTCGTGAATACCCGTCCATTGTTTTTGACAAAGAACACTTAAAACGCGATCCGACGTTGGAATGGGTCACTCCCGGCCATCCCCTGTTCGAGGCCGTGCGCGAGGACGTGACGGAGCACGTCCGCGAGGATCTCGAGCGCGGGGCGGTGTTCTTCGATTTGCATCACGCTGCCCCATATCGGCTCGACACATTTGCGGCCTCCATCAAAGATGGACGTGGCAATCAGCTTCACCGCCGGCTGTTTGTCGTGCAGGCCGAGATGGCCGGAACGATGAGCATTCGCCAGCCAACCATTTTCTTGGATTTGGCCCTGGCCCCGAAAGGCAACGCCGTTCCTGATGGCGACGGCATGCCCGACCAGACCGCCGCCGAACGCTTCCTGATTACAACCGCGCTCAACCCATTTCTCGCGGAAGTCGCCGCGCAACGCGCCCGCGAAACGGCCACCATCTCGCGCCACTTGAAAATCAGCCTCCACGAATTGATCCACCGGCAGAATCTGCGCATGGCGGAGTTGAGCGAGCAGGGCCAGGGCGGCGACGAGACTTTGATGGCCGCGAACATGAAGAAAGTTGAGGACAAGCTGGACGAACTCAACGGGCGCTTGGAAAAACGCACTGCTGAATTGCGGCGCGAAGCCGAATGCACCATTGGCGACATTCGGCACATCGGGCGGGCGTGGGTGCTGCCGCATCCGGAGCGAAACTCGCCCCAAATCCGTGAAATGGTCACGGACCCGGAGATCGAGCGCATTGCAGTCCAATTTGCAATCAAGCATGAAGAAGCCGAAGGCCGCGTCGTGGAGAGCGTCGAGGCCGACAATCGCGGGTTTGACCTCATTTCCCGCAAACCGCACCCGGAAGATCCAAAGACCGCCATTGACGTACGATTCATCGAAGTGAAAGGGCGGGCTGACACAGGCGAAATCGCGCTGACCAGCAATGAATACAACACCGCGAAACGATTGCGAAAGGATTATTGGCTCTACGTCGTCTGCCACTGCGCCACGCCGAATCCGTCGCTGAACATTCTCCGTGACCCGTCCACCCTGGATTGGCAACCAATTATCAAAGTGGAACATTACCGTTTGAAGCAGGATTCGATGAAACACCCGGTCGAGCTGAAGGAGGACGGGCCGCCTTACCGGACAGGAAGCAGCCAATGAAGCCCCAAAAAAATCTCATGAACCGTCTTTCCCGGACGAAAGAGGGGATTGAGGCCCTGCTGAGAGCCGCTGCGAGACATTTGCATGGCGTCACTCAGGACGAATTCATGATGGCCGAAACACCGGTTGAGGTTCAGGCGGCCATCGAATCGGCCCAGCAGGCGATCATCTCGTCTCTTTCTCAGCTTGGAACCGTGACCGGCTTTGAGACGCCAAACCGGGACATTCCGGGCGGCCCGACTCGACAGCAAGGGCAATTCCTGGCTTTTATCCGGGAATTCATCCTGCGCAACGAAGGGGCAGTCGCTCCCAGCCATGCCGAGTTCCAGCGCTTTTTCAATCTTTCTCCTCCCTCTGTCAACTCAATGCTCGTCCGGTTGGAGCAACGCGGTTTTATTCGCCGACTCCATCGCAAGGCGCGCGCCATCGAACTGACGATAAATCCAGAGTGGATTCCGCCGCTTGACCGTCCTTTCAAGTTTTGAATTTTGCATTTAATGACCGCCTACCCCAAACGCCTCATCGAAGTGGACCTGCCGATCAAGCGGATTTCTGCGCACGCGCGGCGGGAGAAGTCCATTCGGCACGGGCACATTTCAACGCTACATATATGGTGGGCGCGGCGGCCGTTGGCGGCGTGTCGGGCGGTCATTTGCGCGGCGTTGTGGCCGGACCCGGCTGACGCGACCTGCCCGCCCGCCTTTTTTGAAAAGGCCCGGGAAGAAATGTTTTCATGGACTTCGCATGACCGCCAGAAACTTCTCAGCGCCGAAAGTTGCATCCGATTTGAAGCCGCGCGGCAGAATCCGAAAAAGTTCGACGATGCAAAAGAACTGCGTACCGCGTTGCTTGATTTCATCGCCGACTTTGCCAATTGGGACAATTCCACCGTCCGCGAATACCTCGACACCAGCCGCGCGCTCACCCAGGCTGCGCATGAGGCGCTGGGCGGCGCGCCGGACACACGCCCGCTTGTTGTGGACCCGTTTTGCGGCGGCGGCTCCATTCCGCTCGAAGCCTTGCGCGTCGGTGCGGATGCTTTTGCCAGTGATCTCAATCCTATTCCTGTACTTCTCAACAAAGTCGTGCTCGAATACATCCCTAAATACGGCCAGCGTCTCGCAGATCAAGTCCGCAAATGGGGTGAGTGGATCAAACGCGAAGCAGGGAAGGAACTGGCGGAGTTCTATCCCAAGGACAGGGACGGTGCCACGACCAATGCCTACCTTTGGGCGCGAGCTATTCAATGCGAAGGTCCCGGCTGTGGAGCGCAAGTGCCTCTCATCCGCTCACTTTGGCTTGCAAAGAACATCAAACATCCTGTGGCGTTCCAATTGTTGCCCAAACCAAGCGAAAAACGCATCGATTTTCGGATCATCATTAGGAAAAAGGGCCTTTGGGTTGACCAAGATGACACCAAAATAGAATTTGAGAATCCAATGTTTGGAGGCACGGCGAAGCGCGGCTCTGCGACTTGTCCATGCTGCGGCTATACAACGCCCGTTGCTCGCGTCCGGGAGCAATTGAAGGTTCAGCATGGCGGGGCCAATGACGCACGAATGTTGGCCGTTGTCATCACTCGCCAAAATGAACATGGCCGTTCATACCGGTTACCAACTGAGCGCGATTTGAGGACCGTAAGCCAGGCTGGAATTGAACTTCAAGCGCGCAAGGCAATGCACACAGGTCCATTAAGTCTCGTCCCGGAGGAGAAATTGGACGTTCGCGGTGTTCGTCACACTTGGTCGATGATTTATGGCTTCGAGTCTTGGGATTCCTGTTATACCAACCGGCAGCTACTTGCGCTCGTTACCCTACAGCGGCTTCTGTCCAGCATCAGTATTTCTGCCACGCAAAGCGATGACCAAGGACTGGCGGACGCAGTGAAAGTGTGCCTCGCCCTCGCTGTTAGTCGCCAAACCGATTATACCAGTTCCCTTTGTAGTTGGCATCTAACACGCGAACTTATTGGACACACATTTGCACGCCAAGCACTGCCAATGGTTTGGGATTTTGCGGAAGTAAACCCATTTTCTGGTTCTGCTGGCGATTTTGAGGGCGCAGTGGACTGGATTTTCAGGGTATGCCAGGCGAACATCATCATTCCGAATCTTGGCACGGTACAGAAAGCCTCCGCCACCGAGCACCCTTTGCCCTCAGGCGCCGCGGACCTCCTTGTCACGGACCCGCCATATTATGATGCCGTGCCTTACGCCTATCTTTCTGATTATTTTTATGTTTGGATCCGTCGTTCACTTTACAATTTGGACGAAAGTCTATTCAGTGCCGATGCGGTTCCCAAAGATGCCGAGATTGTCGTTGACCGCCCCCACGAATTGAGCAATTCCACTCACAACATTGCGTTTTATGAGCGGGAATTGATGAAAGCATTCGCGGAGGGCCGACGGATTCTGCGACCAGAAGGCCTCGGCACTATCGTTTTTGCCAGCAAAACGACGGCAAGTTGGGAGGCGATATTGAAAGCCGTCGTGGACGCTGGCTGGATTATCACCGGCTCATGGCCTATCGACACGGAAATGGAAACGCGCGTTTCCGCGCAAGGTCAAGCGCGGCTTGCTTCCTCCGTCCATCTTGTCTGCCGCCCGCGTGGAAATCCTGACGGCTCGGTGCGCGCGGACGCAATCGGCGATTGGCGCGATGTGGTGCAAGAGTTACCCCGACGCATCCACGAATGGATGCCGCGCCTAGCCGAGGAAGGTGTTGTCGGTGCGGACGCCATCTTCGCCTGTCTCGGCCCCGCATTGGAAGTTTTTTCCCGTTACCAGCGAGTTGAGAAGGCCAGCGGTGAACAAGTGACTTTGGCCGATTATTTGGAATCAGTATGGGCAGCGGTTGCCAATGAAGCGTTGGCTACCGTTCTTGGCACGACGGATGCGCAAGGCTTTGAAGCTGACGCGCGTCTTACTGTCATCTGGCTATGGGTTGCAGTAGCCGGCAAGAGTGAGAGTCCGCCGACGGATGAAGATGAGTCTGATTCATCAGAGGACGAAATGAGCCTGATAGTTGATGCTCCCAAGACGACAAATTCCGGAATTGTGATGGAATACGATGCAGCAAGAAAACTGGCGCAGGGAATGGGCGTCCATCTCGAAGAGTTGAGCGGCCCCGGAGGAATCCTAACAGTATCAGGGAAGCAGGCTTCACTGAATCGCGTGTCACTCCGCGAATCATTCCTGTTCTCGTCCCAACAGAGTTTGTTTGATAGCGATGAACACATGTCGCTCAAGCAGCCGCGCATGCCGATTGATCCCAAGGCTACTTTGCGGAGCGTTAGCGGCCGAGAGGCTGACTTATTTGACCGCCCAAGTTCAAGAAACCCGGAGGACCCGAATCAGCTTCCGTTGCCTACGTTAAATCCCAAACTTGAACGGAAGCCACTTCTTGAGCGTTTAGCAGGGAGCGGTTCAACGACGCTCGACCGCCTGCACCAGGCGATGTTACTGTTTTCACGAGGGCAGGTTTCGCTGTTGTCCTTATTCCTCGAATTCACGGGGGCAGGCCAAGATCAGAGATTTTGGCGACTTGCCCAGGCCCTCTCGGCCCTTTATCCTTCCCAAACCGAAGAAAAGCGCTGGGTTGACGGCGTATTGGCGCGAAAGAAAGGACTGGGGTTTTAGATTGCACCCGATTTATCGCATCGTCCACATTGAGAACCTCCCCAGGCTGCTGGAATGGGGATGCGATTGGTCGCCCAATGCCCAGAAGGTCAAAGGCTTGGAGAAGCGCGCCGCCGTTCATTTCGACATCATGGCCAAACGTGAACAGACGGTTGTGTCCGTCGGACCAGGAGGGTACGTGGCCGATTACGTGGCATTCTATTTCGGCCCGCTCTCGCCTATGTTGTATGCCATCAACGGTGGAAAGGTGGAGGGCTGCCACAACCAACGCGAGATGGTTTATCTGGCTACAGATGCGGAAACGGTGGAACAGGCGGGTTTGGGATTCGTATTCACGGACGGTCATGCAATCATGCGCTATGTGCTTCAGTTCCATAGCCTGGAGGACCTTCCGAAGGTGCCTTGGAACGTGATCGAGGCCAAGTATTGGAATAACTTTGCGGACGGTCGCTGCCGCCGTCAATCGGAGTTCCTCGTCAAAGACCGGTTTCCACTCGAGTTGGTGCGGGAGATCGGAGTGATGGATGAAGGGACGCGTCAGAGGGTGGAAAATTTTATTGCGCCGACAGCGTTTCGGCCATTGATTCGCGTGCGCAGGGAGTGGTATTTTTAAACGCGTTTCGGAGCAAAATGATTCTATACACGACAGGCAATTTACTCGAAGCCGACGCGGATGCGCTGGTGAACACTGTGAATTGTGTCGGCGTGATGGGCAAGGGCATCGCGCTTCAATTCAAGCAGGCTTTCCCGGAGAACTACGAGAAATATCGGCTGGCTTGCGAACACGGCGAAGTGAAGCCCGGCCGGATGTTTGTCTTTGCCACAGGAAATTTGATGGGAACGAAGTTCATCATCAATTTCCCGACGAAAAAGCACTGGAAAGGTAAATCCAAGATTGAGGACGTGGACAACGGACTTGACGCCCTGGCGGAAGTGATTCGCGCCAATGGAATCAAGAGAGTGGCCGTACCGCCGCTAGGATGCGGCAACGGGGGGCTGGATTGGGGTGTTGTCCGGAAGCTGATTCAGCGGAAACTCGGCGAGTTGGAAGGCGTGGAGGTGTTGGTTTACGAACCAGCCGGCGCGCCTGCCAATCGCGAAATGAAGATTGCGACCAAGGAACCTAACATGAGCCGCGGTAGAGCGGCGCTGCTTGGGATTCTGAGCAAATATCTGATTCCTGGTTACGAGCTTACGATGTTGGAGATTCAGAAGCTGGCGTATTTCCTCCAAGAAGCTGGCGAGCCGCTGAAGTTGAATTTCGTCAAAGAAAAATACGGACCCTACGCCGAAACGTTGCATCATGTATTGCAGCGCATCGAAGGCCACTTCATCCGTGGCTATGGCGACCGCAGCCGCGATGCCAGTGTCGAAGTGGTCCCAACGGCTATTGAAAAGGCCATGCAAGTATTGGAAGCGGAGTATCCAGACACGCTGAAGCGCGCTGACCGCGTAGAGAGCTTAATCGAGGGATTCGAGACGCCGTTCGGCTTGGAGTTGTTGTCCACGATACATTGGATTCTGAAAGAAACGCCGGAATGCCGACAGAATCTTCCGAAGACGGTATCCGAGGTGCATTCTTGGAACACTCGCAAGGCAGAGATTTTCAATGCGGCACAAATTGGCTTGGCTTGGACACAACTCAAGGAAAAGGGTTGGGCACAGTGAACCTCAAGCCATGGTATAAGATCGTCACCCCGCGCGAGGACCTCCGTGAGGGCAAACCGCTCGATGCGTCTGAATTTGCCGTGCATCTTGACCAGGTGCGCGAAGGCCGGGCACCCGCCGTTTACCAGAAGCCCGAACAATTTTTCGACCGAACATATCTCACAAAAAATCTCACGGCTCTCGCCAGCGAAGTCATCCGCCGACTGAGTGGGGAGAAAACAGAGACCAACGCCGTGTTCAATCTCGCGACGCAGTTTGGCGGAGGCAAGACCCACGCCCTCACGCTCCTTTATCATCTGGCGAAACACGGCCCCGCTGCGAACAAGTGGGCCGGAGTTTCCCAATTGCTAGCCCGCGCGGGAGTGGCCGGCGTCCCGAAGGCGGAAGCTGCGGTCTTCGTCGGCACGGAATTCGATTCGATCACCGGCCGTGGAGGCAAAGACGGCACTCCATTACGCAGAACGCCCTGGGGCGAGATCGCATGGCAGCTTGGCCGCGAGTCCGGGTTTGCAGTCGTGGCCGAGCACGACAAAAAGGGCGAAGCGCCTGGGGGCGAGGTCATCCGTCAATTCCTTCCCAAGGACAAGCCGAGCCTCATTCTCATGGATGAATTGATGAATTATGTCAGCCGGAATCGCCGGAGCGGTTTGGGCGCCCAGCTTTATCACTTTCTCCACAATCTGTCGGAATCGGTGCGCGGGCTAGACAATGTCGTTCTCGCAGTGTCGATCCCGGCGTCAGAATTGGAAATGACGGCGGAAGATCAATCTGATTTCGAGCGATTCAAAAAGGTGCTGGACCGGCTCGGAAAGGCCATCGTCATGTCATCCGACGCGGAAATTTCCGAAATCATCCGGCGACGGTTGTTTGAGTGGGATGAGCGCGCGGTGACGAGCGAAGGGAAGGTGATGCTGCCAAAGGATGCGCTGGAAACGTGCGGGGAATATGCGGATTGGGCCGTTGAACATCGCCAGCAACTGCCCCCTCAGTTCAACGTGGCAACAGCCCGCGAGACGTTTATCGCCAGTTACCCATTCCATCCCGCCCTGATTTCCGTGTTCGAGCGCAAATGGCAGGCACTGCCGCGCTTTCAGCAGACGCGCGGAGTCTTGCGCCTGCTGGCGCTTTGGGTATCCCGCGCCTACCAGGAAGGATTCAAGGGCGCCCACAAAGACGCCATCATTGGACTCGGTACCGCTCCACTGGACGATGCGATGTTTCGTTCTGCAACTTTTGAGCAGTTGGGCGAAACCAAGTTGGAAGGCGCGGTGACAACGGACATTTGCGGAAAACGCGATTCACACGCGACGCGGCTTGATGCCGAAGCGCAGGAGACCATCAAAAACGCCCGGATTCATCGCAAGGTGGCCACAACCATCTTTTTCGAGTCCAACGGCGGGCAGGCCAAGGCCGATGCCACGCAGCCGGAGATTCGCTTTGCCGTGGCCGAGCCGGGCCTCGACATCGGGAACGTCGAGACGGCATTGGAGGCACTGACGGAGGCATGTTATTATTTGACCGTTGAGCGCAACCGCTACCATTTCAGCCTCAAGGAGAATCTGAACAAGCGTTTCGCCGACCGACGGGCGACGATTCAAGCCGCCGAAATCGAGGAACACATACGGGCGGAAATCCAGCAACTCTTTCCAGCGGCAGCCGGAGCCGAGCGCGCTTTTTTCCCGGAGAAGACGATCCAGGTGGCGGATCGCCCATGCCTGACGATGGTGGTATTGCCGCCCGATCAGTCGTTGCAAGACGAAAAGGCCACCACGGCATTTGTGGAGAAAATGACGCGCGAATATGGCACATCATCCCGCACATTCAAGAGCGCCATCGTTTTCTGCGTGCCAGAATCCCCCGATTTGCTCCGCGAAGATGCCCGCAAAGAACTCGCCTGGGAAGCCATCAAAGACGAAGGATTGAATCTCGACGAGACTCAGAGTAACCAATTGAATGAGAATCTCAAAAGGGCGCGGCGCGACCTCAAGGAAACCATCTGGCGCACCTACAAGAACCTAATGTTGCTCGGCAAGGACAACGCCATACAGAGAGTTGACATGGGCCTGGTCACTTCGAGCGCGGCCAATAACATTATTTCCTATATCATCGCGCGACTGAGTTCCGACGGTCAAATCGAGACCAAAGGAATCAGCCCGGCGTTTCTGATTCGCAACTGGCCTCCGGCGTTCAAGGAATGGCCGACCAAAGAGGTCCGCGACGCCTTCTTTGCCTCGCCACAATTCCCGCGACTCACCAACCCGGACGTGCTGAAGGAAACCATTTCGCGCGGCGTCGCAAACGGCCAGCTTGCCTATGTCGGCAAAACAACATCGGGGGCTTACAAGCCGTTTGAGTTCAACAATGCGTTGATGACCGCCGACGTGGAATTTTCGGACGACATGTTCGTAATCACAAAAGAGACAGCGGAAGCCTTTTTGAAAGGGAGGGCAACACCTTCCGCGCCCGCTCCGTCCCCGACAGTGCCCGGAATTGGCGCAAGCGGGAGCGTTCAGCCGACACTTCCGATTGCGCCGTCGCCGGTTCCATCCCCGACATCTTCTGCCGGCCTGACGTGGACGGGCGAAATTCCGCCGCAAAAATGGATGAATTTCTACACGAAGGTGCTGGCAAAATTCGCCTCTGCGCGCGGATTGAAGCTGACAGTGAAAGTTGAAGCCACTCCCGATGGCGGGGTGTCGAAGCAGAAGCTTGACGAGACAAAATCCGCACTCCGCGAGCTTGGTTTACACGACAAGGTTGATCCCCTGTAGCCGGATGTCAGTTGTCCACGTCGCAGGAGCGGCCGACGGTGATGACTCGTTCATGGTTCAGACGGCCTCGCCGGCCCGCGCCACACGCTTCCGCCGAAGGTCGTCACATGGATCACGGCGTCGTTGGCGGGATCGAACTCGACACGCTGGATGTTCGAGAACGGCAGTTCATCGAAGGCCCGCCAGGTTTTCCCGCTGTCACGCGAGAGCCAGAGGCCCGCGCCGGGCGCGTCTTCCGTGAGTGTCATGTAAATCCAGCCGTCATGATTCGGGTGGAAATAGCCGCCGAAAGTCTGCGGTCCTTCGCGGCCGATGCGCTGCCAGGCTTGGCCGCCGTCCTCGGTGAGGTAAAGTCCGCCGGATTGGTCGCCCCGGCCGGCGTCCGCTGCTCCCAGCAGGATTCGCCGGCTGTTGCGGGGATCAACGGAGAAGTCCTTGGGGTAAAGCAGCGGCTCGGAGGCGTTGATCTTTTCCCACGTCTCCGCGCCATCCTTGGAACGATAGAGGCCGGTGCCTTCGGGCATGAGCGGCTGGCCGGACGCGGGCCGCTTGGCGCAAATGATGGCGAACAGGGTGCCGTCGTGGTGGAGAATCACACGATAGACGCGCATATTGTCAGGATGGCCCAGGCCAGTCTTCTTGAGCGTCCATGTTTTGCCGTCGTCGGTGGACTTGAAGACGCCTTCGTCAAACACGCCGGCGTAGAGTGTGCGCGCATTCTTCGGACTCGTGGGATCGAGCACGATGGAAGTCACCGGTTTGCGCGGGAGTCCTTCCGTCTGGCTCTTCCACGACACACCGAAGTCGGTCGAGAGGCAGACCCCGCCGTGAAGCTGATGGCCGTGGCGCTCGGAGACGATGTTGTCGTTGGGGATGTCATGCACGTCGGAGAACGCGCCCCAAATCTTCCCGGGCGTTTCGGGATCAAACGCCATCTCGTAACAGGTGTTCCGCCATGGCGACCACGACTTCGGGCCCCACCAAATCCAGCTCTGGCCGGCGTCCGTGGACCGGGCCAGCCCGATGTCGGTGTAGCAGATGTACTGGCGGTTCGGTTCGAACGGATCAATGTAGAAATGCCAGGCGGTGGTGACAACGAGGCCGTTGCAAACCCAGGCGGAACGCGGGCCGGTTTTCTGGCCGGGCGCCGGATAAGTGTGCCCGCCGAACCATGTCACACCTCCGTCATGTGTGAGGTGCGGTTCGTTGCGCACCAGGATCACACGGTTGATCGTGACGCCATTGGCAAAGGCCGTCTGCTGGACGTTCCGATCTATGGTCAGGAAACGGTGGTCCGTCATTTCGGCGTAACCCGCGGCGCGAACGTAGGGACAGGTGTTGGTGTAACTTTGCACGAACCTGGCCTTCTGAGTTTCCCAGAGCTTTCGGTCAAACATGAACATGGGTGGCGTGCCGTAAAGGACGTTGAACAGGTCGCGCTTGTCCCACAGCGCCGGCAATTTGTTGTTGTAGTCGCCCCAATACCACTGGGCTACGACGCAATCGTGATAGACCAGCTCCCAGAGGGGCAAACGATACGCCTGGCCAAGCTGGAATTTCGCGACGCGTTCGGGCGGGTCATCCCAAATGCGTTGCATGTCCCGCCCAGCGTCGGGCACACGGTACGGGCCAAGACTGAGCATTCCCTCGAAATAATCCACAAACGGCACGGCCGCGTCGTGGCCAGTTTCGCTGCCGGTGACCAATTTGCAGTCTTTCGAGACGTAACTCAGGAGCTTCATCTTCCATTCCCTGCTCTCCGTCCGGGTCATCGGGTGACGAGGGTCGTAGCATTCGTTCCACGGAGAAGCGGTGGTGGTGTCAATGAAGCGGCAGAGGTAAGGGCGCGTGGCCAGCTCCGCCGGGATGCGCGACCGGGCGTAGCCGCTGCGCTGCCAATCGTGAATGAGGGCCACGCAGTTGGTGATGCCATAACCGGCCAAATTGTTAAGGTTGGCGGCGATGTTGGCGAAACTCCCACCCCAGATGTCGAGCACGATTTTGTTGGCCAAAAAATCGCGTCAGGGCGAAGACGGGTTCGGCGGATTGGGCAACACTTCCGCCAGATGCCAGGCGGCAGTGAAAACGGCGCGCTCCCGTAGCGGGACGCGCGTGCCGTCAGTCAGCACATCGTAGCTGGCTTTGGTCCCGCTGTATGATGTGGCAACGGAGCCGGTCCAGTCGAGCAGCGTGCCGACGAAGAGACCTTCCTGCGGGAGATAATGGACGGCGCCGGGAAAGTAGGGCACCACAATCTGCCGTCGCCGCACTACCGGCCCCCAAGTTCCGGCATCGAACGCAGTCACCCTGGGTTGATCGCAGGTGAGTGCCAGCACCAGGCTCTTGCCCACCATTTGCCCGGTGATGCGAACGGTGGCAATACTCGAGCCGACGTTGAAGGTTCGCCAGAGCGTGCAGCCTGATTGGCCTGGAGCCATCCACTGGCGCCCGGCAATGCCGGAAGGCTCCACGAAAGCGCCGCCGAGTTTGCCAATGGGACCGTGACCGGTGTATCGCCCGCCATCTGCGCGTGAAGAGTGAGTATGCCGAAGAGACCGTCATTGGCCGACTGCGGGGCCTGCCATTGGTATTCAAGGACCCCGTCAGGACCGGTGTAACGGAAGCGGGCCACGCCGTTGGACAGGCTCACCGCGGAAGTCCCCGGGAATCCGCTTTGGGGCGCTACTTCCGTCGTTCGCCCGGCCCACAGGTTGGAGAGCACCAGAGGCAGAGGCGCAGGGCGGGCTGGGACGGGCGGGGTAAAACCCTCCAGCACCAGTTCGCGGTTGCCCCACAGCGCGTAATCGAATGAGGGGTTGTTTTTGGGGCCGGGATCCACCTCGAAGCGCATGGTCAGGTTGGAGCCGCGCCGGGCGCTGAAGTCGAATTCAAACTGGCGCCAGACATCGTTGGTCTGGTGATAGTCGAACAGCTTGGTGCCATCGGCGTAGAGGCGGAAAGTGACGCCGTCGGAGTTGGCCCCG
>Ga0302326_10006907_pt1 | contig 25362 bp, 23 predicted proteins | sample Palsa_T0_3_FD_202264 | JGI IMG/M metagenome (GOLD analysis project Ga0302326, IMG submission 202264) | Peat permafrost microbial communities from Stordalen Mire near Abisko, Sweden - Palsa_T0_3 | ecosystem: Environmental > Terrestrial > Soil > Palsa > Peat permafrost | place: Sweden: Abisko... | reverse complement strand
GCTTTCGGCAGCTGCACCCTGCCGGTCCTCGGCCAGATTCGCCAGCATCGAGAACAGCATGAAACTGCGCACGAAGGCCACTGTCTCATCGAGCGACAGACTCTCCCATCCGGCCGCGATGCCGCGTGGATTGGCGACACCGCGATGACGGTCGACCGAGGCCGCGCGGATGTCCTCTATTCGCTCCAATAGCGCATCACCACCCTGAGTGCGGATCACGTCGCCGAGGATGCGTCCCAACAGGCGAATATCGGCGTTTTGGGCGATTGTGACGGCCGGCTGGCTCATGGCATCGAGTCCGTGGGGAAGAACCCGCAGCATAATCCAGTGGCGGCGTTGAGGCTGCTCGCCTTACGTCAAGCGGGTGTCCGGATGTGGTGCATGGAGGAAGGCAATTCTCATGAGGCGATAACGGTGAGTCGCCCCCGAACCATCGGCTTGTACGTAAGCTATAGGTTCGGCGGTACTAGCGTCACTTCACGTGGCGACTCTCGCTAGCCCCGGGGCTTGCGAAAAGTGAGAACGAACTGATCGGTCTGCATCCGAATGGACGGATCGAACACTTTCTTGGTGTGATCGTCGGCTGGGTTACGCAGGATATCGCTCTTGCTGACCAGCTCAAAGCCCGCCGCAGTGACCTCCTGCACAACGGTGAGCTCATCGATGCGATGCAGGGTGGGTGACAATGTAGCCCCGGTGCCCGCCGCCGCCGCGTGATCGACGATAAAGTAGCATCCACCCGGCTTCAGCGAGTCGAATACCAGTTTGTTGAACGCCGCCATATCGACGTTCGCATATTTCGGAATGTGCAAATCGTGGTAGTTGAGTGTGGTCCAGAAGAGATCGACCTTTACCGGCAGGTGAAATGTCCCCAGTGGCGCAAGGTCCAGCGACACGTTTTCGCGCCCTGGCTCAGCGAGTACCGCCTTGGTCGCGTCAACGCCTTTGTCGCCCCAGGTCGTGGTCTCGAGCGCGTAGATTTTCCCTTTGGGCCCGACAACGTCGCTGAGCAGGCGCGTGTAATAGCCGCCGCCCGGAAGGTATTCGCCGATGACTTCGCCGGGTTTGACACCAGCCTGGGCCAGAGTCTCCGCAGGTTTGCGCTTGGCATCGAGGTCGCGATCATCAGTTGGCCGTGTTTTGTCGGCCACCGCCTGGGTAATGTATTCCGGGATGGCCGACAGCGCGCTGAACGACGCCACGACCGAGGTCACGGCGACAATCGTTGCGACCAGCCCAGGCACGAAAGAGCGTTGGTGATCGAGGCGCATTGGGCTGGCTCCGTTTCTATTCGTTTATTTAGATCGTAGCAGCTTGTCGCGGGGTGCCGGCAATCGCAAGCCGAGTGCCGCGAACCGAGTGGACTGAGGTTTAGGCCGCATCCGTGGCGGGGCCAAATCTCGCGCGTTGACTCCAGAAACCGTCCGCCGTGTAAATGACAAGACCGACCCAGATCAGGACGCAGGCATGCATGCGTACGGCATCGAGCGGCTCGTGATAAACCCACAGGCCGAGTAGAAATTGCACGCTCGGTGCGATGTATTGCAGTAACCCCAGGGTGGCAAGAGGGATTCGCCTTGCGCCGTAGGCAAACAGCAGCAATGGCGCGGTCGTGATCACACCGGATGCAAGGATCAACGCATCAAGACCTATACCTGCGTGCTCGAATCCGCTGTCTCCGGACCGTACACGCCACAACAACAGTGCCGCGGCAAGAGGAAACAACAACAATGTTTCTGCCGTCAGACCGGCGATGGGGCCCAGGCTGGACTTCTTTTTAAGGATGCCATAGAGCGACCAGCTGCTAGCAAGACTCAGCGCGATCCAGGGCAGATGGCCCGCACGAAGCAGCAATACGGTGACGCCGGCAACGGCAAACGCGACGGCAGTCCATTGCGAAGGTCGCAGCCGCTCGTGCAGAAAAATGAATCCCAGTGCGACATTGCACAGTGGCGTCAGAAAATACCCGAGGCTGCTGTCGATGACATGACCGTTGTTGACCGCCCAGACATAGATAGTCCAGTTTGTAGCGAGCAATATCCCACTTAACAGGCTGGCTCCGAGAATAGTGCCTGTGGTCAGCGCCGCTCGCAGCTGCGGCAGTGTTCGCTGCACCAGCATGATGACCAGAAGCAGCAGCAGCGACCAGACGATCCGGTGCGCAATCAGTTCGAACGATGAGACCGACTGCAACTCGCGCCAATAGAGCGGCCACAGTCCCCAGAGAAAAAAACTGACGCCGGCGGCCAATGCGCCGCGCGCGACGCCCGAGTGAGAGGCTGTGGACATGAAGACCAATGAGTTAGGGCTGCGCAGTGTAATGTGTAAACAATAGCTGTGGCTGCGCAGCCAGATGCTTTGCTTCGGCGGCAATTAATTTTATTCAGCAGCTATGTAACTTAACTGTCTGATTAAAAACAGTTTTGTACTGGCCGATCCGACCGCAGCGACGCCGTGCAGTCAGCGCCGCATGGCCGTACATGTCCGAATCATTTGCACTGCGTGCCGCCGCAGTCTCTTCCCCGTGCCGTGCTAGTCTTTCCTGACAACCAGGGAGGGCTTCGATGTCCGAGGCTGTATCCGCCGCTCGCCTGACGGTGCCGGAGAAAGGCCGCCTTGAACAGGAGCGGGAGATGGTGCTGGAGGAAGCCAGAGCCGCGGACCAGGCTGGCGCGTTCGCAATTGTCGTCGAAGGCGTCGCCAGTGAATTGGCGGATGAAATCACGCGAACTGTCCGCGTCCCAACACTCGGGATTGGCGCTTCACCGGACTGCGATGGTCAGATCCTCGTGACCGATGACATGCTCGGTCTGTTCGACTGGGCGCCGAAATTCGTGCGCCGCTGCGCGAATCTTCGCGAGACGGTCACGCGGGCAGCACAGAGCTACGCGAACGACGTGCGCAGCGGGCGCTTTCCGGATCGCGCCGAGCTTTACACTTTTAAAATCGTATAGCGTTTAAGCGCACACTTGGCCGCGTGCGGCCGGCAATCCAACATGAGCAGACTTTCCGCGACCGCAGTCGCTTGGGTACCGGCCTCGATGGCTTTGCTTTGCGCCTGCGTTGCGATGAGCGCGCAATCCTTGCCCGGTGGCGCCGAGAGCACATCGGCTGGCATTGCGCCCGCGGCTGCGGCGGGTGCGCACGACACCGGCTACTCGAATGGCACTCTGCCTGAGATCGGCACGAAGATGCCAGACGGCAGGGTTTATGCCGGACTTTCCATTGACACGGGCAAGCCCTCGTTCATCGCTGCCGCGGGCGGCAAGATGCCGGATGGCAGCATTTATGCCGGGGTATCGCCGGATACCAACAGAGACATGTACACCACGCCGGCAGATGCCCCCGCTAGCTATACCTGGAGCCAGGCCATCAGATATTGCAGAGGCTTATCGGCTTCCGGCCATCATGACTGGCGCATGCCGACCCTTAGCGAACTGGCCGTGCAGTTTAATAATCGTACCGACATTGGCGGATTCAACGAAAGCGGAAAAATGAAGAACGCCTCGGGCTATTACTGGTCGTCCCTAGAGGTGGGCGACGCCGCGGCGTGGGGTCAACGCTTCAGTGACGGGCTACATGAGGACTTCAGCAAAGACCTGGTTTCCTCTGTGCGCTGTGTGCGCTAAATAGCCACGGCTTGGCGCAGCACCGCTGTGCCCGATATTGGCCACAGCCTTCTTTATTTGGGCCCCGTGAGCGAAACTCCAGGTCGGGGATGCACCATTACAGTGCAATACAGGCGCTGTAAAGGGGGCTAAACTGCCCGTTGCTGCCCTTACCAGGGCCAGAACTTCGCCAAAATGCGACTGAAGAGGCGCATATGCGCTAGTGAAGTGCAGCCGTCCATGGGATACTGATGTCGCGCACCGTATTAGAGCAAAACGGTGCCAGAGCGTCAGTTGCTCCCAGGAGGCCACGTGTCAGGCAAAACGAGAATTGTGCTGCGTTCCATCGCCGTTTGTTCCTTCTCGGCTGCAGCCGCGCTGTATGCGGCAATCGCGCCGGCGGACTCAAGACTGGACCGAACCACTGTGCAGGTTGCTGACTTGAATCTTGATCACCCAGCCGACGTCGCTGTGCTCTATGAGCGCATCAACTTGGCCGCTGAGCAGGTCTGTCATCAGCGCGCGCTCAATGGCTCGTATGTGCTATCGCCTACTTACAATCGCTGCGTCTCCGACACGGTAGAGAAGGTAGTGGCGAGCGTCAATCGCGCGCCATTGACTTCATTTTCGCGCCAACGCAATCAGATGCGCGTGGCTTCGGCAGGCCCGCTCTGAGAGGAGCTGAGCTCGGAGGCTCGCGCTGCGTCATGGATTTAGAGCCATGGCGCGGCGCAGGCCGGCGCGTAGCCGTGGCCTGCGACACCTTCCGCCGACCCGGCACTATCGGTACTCGCTGATCAGTCGTAGCGCTGATGCAGCAGGACCTCCTCATGATCCAACTCCCGCTGCAGCCTATTCATGACCGCATCGCTGACCTCATTGCGATCGCGCATTGCAATCACCGCCTCGCGTTCGGCGGCAATCATGGCCAGGCGAAGGCACTGCGGGGTTGCAGTAGCGGAGGTGGTAGGCGAGGCGTCGCGAGCCGCGCAGGCACTGACCGGCGCGCTGTCATCGATGACGCCTTAGTATTCTTCGTCCGCGACGTAACTGCCGATGCGCTGTACGAGATCCGGCGTACGTTTGGAGAGGATGAAGCCATAGAGGACCGAAATCACCAACAGCCCGAGCACCAGATACAGATAGATGTTGAATGGGTAGGGTTGGCCGGGTTCAACTAAGCCGTACAGCGGGAACAGCATCAGGCCGGTGCCGAGCACCGGCACGATAAGATGCTTCACCGGACTGAAATCGTCGCGATGGTTTTTCAGCATGTAGACCGGCAGCGCCAGATTGGTGACCAGATAGGTCACGATGATCGGGATGCCGCCCAGCGTGCCGGTTTCGCCGAACAGGGTCACCGGATCGATGTGGCGGCCATAACCAAATACAAGCGCGATGGCGAGCGCTACCAGGATGAAGCTCCACATCGCGATATGCGGGGTTTTGTGGCGGGGATGGATTTTGCCGAAGAACACTGGAAGCAATCCCTCGCGGCTTGAGCTGAATAGAATGCGTGCCTGGGCGTTGGTGAGGCCGATCAGGGCCGAGAAGATGCTGGTCAGACCCGCGAGATAGGCGACAATCAGCAGTCCGGCCGCGGAAGCCTCGAAGGCATCGACGAACGGGATCGCAGAGTTGCCGATTGCTGCGGCGTTGTTGTGAAAGGCGATCTCGGTGCTGTAGGCCAACAGCAAATACACCACGCCGATGGCCAGTGTGCCGGTGATCAGTGCGCGCGGCACGTTGCGGCGCGGGTTGATGGTCTCCTCGGCCAGCATGGCTGAGTTTTCCCAGCCGATGAAGAGATAGACGGCGAGCGGAAAGCCTGCGCCGACGCCGGCGACGCCGCCCGAAATGCTCGAAGGCAACAGGGGTGCCCAGCTGATGGCGCTATGGTTGACCACCAGCATGATGATGGCGCCGATAATCAGCAGCACCAGCTCGAAGTAGAAGAAAACAGCCGCCAGAGTGGTGGAGAGGCTGATGCCGCGCGATACCAGAACTGCGGCGATTGCCGTGGCGAGCACGCTGAGCACCTGCCAGGGGACGTCGACGCCAAGGAACAATTGCAGGGTGCTGTGCGCCCAGCCGCCGGAAATGACCACCACCGAGGAGGCAACGATGCAAAAACCGGCGATCACGACGATAGAGGCGGCAGCACCGGCCGTAGGGCCGAAGGCCATGCCTATGAAGGTGACAAAGGAGCCAGTGCTTGGACGGTATTTCGAGAATTCAGCCAGTGTATTGGTCAGGAACAGGATCACCACCATGGCGAGCAGAATGGTAAGCGGAGCGCCGACGCCGGCGCCGGCGACAATGACGCCGAATCCGAAGAAAAAACTCATGGCCGGCGCGATGTTCGCCAGCGTAGAGGCGATTATTTGCGCCAGCCCGAGGCTGTCGCGTTTAAGACGATGTCCGGTACGGACAGGGATGCTCATCTCTATTGACCGATCCGTGGGCGCTGAGCGCGCGTCACAGCTCGGCGACAGCCCTTAGCAGCGGACGCTGGCCGGGCGTGAGTTTGGCTCGGGCATCCTCGAGCGAAAACCAACCGCCGCGATCCACCTCCGGAAAGCTCTGCGTCACACCGGACTTCGGTGGCCACTCGAGAGGGAAAGTGTTGCTGCGCAGTAGCGCCGGATCCAGGTCACCCTCCACGGCCCAGGCGCTTATGATCTTGCCGCTTGGCTGTCGAACCGGCGCCAGCGCCAGGAACGGCCCATCCACCGCAACGCCAGTCTCCTCCAGAAACTCCCTTTGCGCAGCCTGTAGTGCCTCTTCAGCCTGCTGGTATTCCCCCTTGGGAATCGACCATGCGCCATTGTCCTTGTGCGCCCAATACGGGCCGCCCGGGTGAACCAGAAATACCTCGAGTATCCCTTGCCGTTTCCGGTACAGAACGATTCCGGCACTTCGTTTGCTTCGCGCAGCTGGCATCTGTTTGACGCTATCGTAGCAGCCCAAAATCGGGATGCGTAAGCTATGGGTCAATGCGGCCTGCCGCCATGGGTTCCTGCAGCCCGGCCAGAATTCATTTGAATTGAAAGTCGATCGGCGGGGGTCTGGTTCGTCGATTAAGGGAGCGAGACACTTCAGCGGCGATACTCGCCCGCTGCTCGCCTCAGGAGTAACTCTAAAATGCGATTCATGTTCATTGTCAAATCCGCCCACCATGGGCCGCCGCCGCCTAAACTCATGGAGGCGATGCACAAGCTCGCCGACCGGGAGATTAAGGCCGGCCGCATGCTCGATCACGGCGGACTGATGCCGCTCGCCACCGGCGCGCAGGTGCGTGTCGCAGGCGGTCAGCTCAGCGTTGTCGATGGCCCCTTCGTTGAGGCCAAAGAGGTCATTGGCGGCTACGCAATCTTCGAGCTGCAGGGCAAGGAGGAGGCTATGGCTTCGGCGAAGGAGTTCATGCAGCTGCATAAGGACCTGTTCCCGGGCTGGGAAGGCACGTGCGAGATTCGTACTTTTGCCTCTCCCGGCCCCTGAGGCAAAGCTGCGGCAGACGTGGTCGGCGGCCATGACGGCCGCCGACACCCACCGCGCGATCCTGGCCGTCTGGCGGATCGAGCAGCCCCGGCTGATCACCAGTCTGGCGAGAATGTTGCGCGATGTGCCGCTGGCTGAGGATTTGACACAGGAGGCTCTGGTGGCCGCGCTCGAGCGGTGGCCCGTGACAGGCGTCCCGGAAAGGCCCGGCGCCTGGCTGATGGCGACCGCCAAGCATCGTGCTCTGGATCATTTGCGCCGGGTCCGAATGCTCGATCGCAAGCACGCGCTGATCGCCGGTGACATGCAGGCCGAGGAACAGGCCATGCCCGACCTGGACAATGCGCTCGACGACGACATAGGCGATGAGTTGCTTCGGCTCATCTTCACCGCCTGCCATCCGCGTTTGCCACGAGAGGCCCGCGCGGCCTTGGCCTTACGCATGGTCTGCGGCCTGACTACCGAGGAGATCGCCCGGGCTTTCCTGCTGCCCCATGCGACCATCGCCCAGCGCATCGTGCGCGCGAAGCGCACCTTGTCGCAAGCCGGGCTGGCTTATGAAACCCCGCGCGGCGAGGAACTCTCGCAGCGGCTCGGCTCGGTGCTGGAAGTGGTCTATCTCATTTTCAACGAAGGCTATACGGCCGCGCGTGGCCAGGATTGGCTCCGTCCCCAGCTTTGCAATGAAGCCCTTCGCATGGGCCGCGTACTCACCTGCGTGGCTCCTCATGAGTCCGAAGTCCACGGACTGCTCGCTTTGATGGAACTCAATGCCTCGCGTGCGCCCGCGCGCACTGATGCAACGGGCGAGGCCATCCTCATGCCGGACCAGGACCGCTCGCTCTGGGACCGGATTCAGATCCGCCGCGGGATGCGGGCCCTCGCGCGAGCGCGCGAACTGGGCGGAGAGGTCGGCTTTTATGCCCTTCAGGCGGCCATAATCGCCTGTCACGCCGAAGCGGTGACGGCGCAGGAGACCGACTGGCCGCGCATCGCCGGCCTCTATAGGCAGCTGTCCTCAATCGTGCGTTCGCCCATCATCGAACTCAACCGCGCGGTGGCCGTCGGGATGGCCGAGGGAGCGCACGCCGCGCTGCCGCTGGTAGAGCATCTGATGCTCGAGCCGGCGCTCAAGGGCTATCACTTGCTGCCAAGCGTTCTGGGCGACTTACTGCAAAAACTCGGCCGCTACCAGGAGGCGCGCGCCGCGTTTGAAGCGGCCGCGGCGCTTGCGGGCAACGCGCGCGAGCACAGCTTGTTGCGACGGCGCGCGGCAAAGGCGGCCGAGGCTGCCGTGCAGTGTCTGGATCATAATCCGTGCGCCCAGCCGCCGACTTCACTTATCCCTTAGATCCTCGACCACTGATCCCATCTGAAACATTTCGGCCTCATGCGGCTCATCGCGCAGCCTTTCCCTGAGCGCCTCGGCATACCATTGCCTCATCGAGTGCAGAGCCAATAAACGCTGTACATACGCGGCGCCGGTGGCCTCGAGCCCGATGCCATAGCTTTGGACGCGAAACGCGACCGGAGCGAAGAAGGCATCCACGGCCGTGAAAGACTCCCCTGCCAGGAACGGCCCGCCAAAGCGACCCAGACCATCGTTCCACAGTGCGCCGAGACGGGCTACATCGCGTTCGAGCGCGGCCGGAAATTCGTTGAGACGGAGGCGGACCCCACAGGTCATCGAGCAGCGATTGCGCAGTTCGGTAAATCCGGCGTGCATCTCGGCCGCCGCACTGCGAGCCCAGGCGCGCGCAGCAGCATCGGCTGGCCAAACGCGGTCATGACGTTCGGCGAGATATTCGATGATGGCAAGTGACTCCCACACTACCCGCGCGCCATCGACAAGGCACGGAACCTTGCCGCTTGGCGAAATACTGCGCAAGCTCTGCCAGCGCGATAACTGCCCGAAGGGGATCAAATGCTCGGTGAACGCGATGTTCAGTTCGCGCAGCAATACCCATGGTCGCAGGGACCAGGACGAGTAGTTTTTGTTGGCAATGTATAAATCGTACATCTGGATGCTGAACGAACCTCAAGGCATGTTCGCGGATGAGGGCGGTTATGGCAACTGACAAGTCTTTAGGATTGCTGGCGCTGGCCACATCGGGGTCTAATCAACATTACCTGCAGCGAAGTGCCATACGCAACCCAAGGCTGAGAGTTGACAGTCTCGCAAAATCCACAGGCCGCGGCCCGGCATGCGCGTCATGCCGGACTGCTTTATGGCTATGACCACGACCCCGGCATTTCGCGCAAGAAAAAGGGCCGCGCGTTTATATACTTCGATGCCCGCGGAAAGCTCATTCGCGGCGCCAGGATCATCGAGCGGTGCCGCAGATTGGCCGTGCCGCCGGCGTGGACTCATGTCTGGATCAGTCCGAAGGCCAACAGTCACCTGCAGGCGACTGGCCAGGATGCGCGCGGACGCAAGCAGTACCGCTATCACGCTGACTGGCGCACCGTGCGCGACCGCAGCAAGTTTCAGAACATGGCGTTGTTCGGCGCGGCGCTGCCCGCCATCCGCGCCCAAGTGCTGCGCGAACTCGAGCGGGATGAGCTCGACCGCGAAAGAGTCATTGCCGCCGTCGTGCGGCTGCTCGACCGCACGGGCTTACGCATCGGCAACGACAGCTATCTGCGTGAAAACCACACCATCGGCCTGACGACGATTTCCAAAAAGCACATCACGCTGCATGGCCGTGAAATCGAGCTGGATTTTCCGGCCAAGGGTGGCAAAGTCTGGCACGGCACGCTGTTGGCCCCACAGGTGGCCAGGGTGGTAGCGCAGTGCGAAGGCATCCCCGGCTATCGGCTGTTCAAGTATCGCGACGCGCAGGGCAGCGCGCATACGGTCGGCTCCGCCGACATCAACCGCTGGCTTCACGAATTGACCGGGAACGCAGATCTGACGGCCAAGGACTTCCGGACCTGGCACGCCTGCACACTTTTTATCGATCAAGCGTTGCGGCCGACTCAGGGAAACGAACCCGCCGCACTGACGCCTCTATTGCAGGCGGTCGCCAGCGCATTGGGCAATTCGCCGGCAATCCTCAAGAAGAGCTATATCCACCCCAATCTTATCGATCTGTGGCGCGAAGGCAGTTTTCTCAAGCCGGGATGGCGCCGTCTCGGGCGCAAACATATACCGCGGCATTTTCACAAAACCGAGGCGCTTTTCCTACGCTGGCTGCAAAGCCAATACGCCTAGCCGTCGGACTGCTGCGTCGGCGCGCAAGTAACCAGTTGCGCGCGCAGCCATTCATGCAGCCGCAATACATCGTATTCCTCGGGCATCAGCCAGCCTTGGGCGTGTGGCGCCGAATGCAGTCCACGTTGATTGGTCTCGCATGCGTTGCCGTCCTCAGCCATTACCTGCGTAGAGAAGTCGCAAACTTTATGGATATCGACGTCAGGATCCGCGAGCGTGGCGGCCGGGAATAGCCACTCGATCTCGAGCTCAGTCTCCTCGGGTCCCAGCGGCAGCAGCCGGGACGAGCGGACGTGGTCGACGTGCGCCACGAGGTAGTGTGAAGGCAGGCTGGTCAGGTAGTGGTAGCCGATGCGTCGCTCCTCGGGTGTCAGGGCGGGGAACTCGTGCCCAAGCGAGCGGCCGTCGACTGACCAGGTGGTAGCATCTGCGCGCAGGCCGCCCTTGTGGGCCGGATCGGCATTCCCCGCATGCGCCATCCAGTTCGGGTCGTCGTGTTCTTCCATGATGCCGCGGCGGTAGATGGGAACGAGACTGCTGAGCCCCGGATGTACCGTCGGGCAGTGCAGGCATTCGTTGAAGTTCTCCCAGAATATTTTCCAGTTGCACTTGATGCGCTTGGTAAGACGATGGCCGACCGCCAGCTGTGCGAGCGGCCAATGCGCCAGCGTTTCAGTGTTCAAATTGAGCTGCTCGCTGAGGCCGCGGCTCGAACCATCGAGATTGACGTAGACGAAACCCTGCCACTGGCTGAGCGCAATCGGGTACAGCGCCGTCTCGTTGATCGCTACGTGGTGGGGTCGGCCGCCGGACGGAATGCGCGCCAGATTGCCGTTCAAACGGTAAGTCCAAGCGTGATACGGGCAGATGATGGCCTTGGCCGGCAGTTGTCCCGCGGGCTCGCTGCACAGCATCGAGCCGCGGTGCCGGCAGGTATTATAGAACGCTCGCAGCACACCGGTCTCGTCGCGCACGATCAGCACCGGCTGCGTGCCGATCGTAAAAGTGCGGAACGAGCAGGGGTCCGCGAGGCTGTCGGCGCGGCACAGGTACACCCAATTGCGATTCCACACGCGTTGAAGTTCGAGCGCATACTGGCTCGCATCGAAATACCAGCTACTGGGCAGTGATGGTTCGAGGCGCTTGAGCGCCGAGAATTCCTGTGCGGCCGGATCCGGTTTTACATCGGTGTTCATGGTGTCTCTCGGCTCAGCTTAGCAACTCTGCAGCCGCGGAGCAGCCAGTAAGCGGTTGCCAACGTCTGGGGCATACGCGACTATTCTGAGCGGGCAGGCAGGGAGGATGGCATGGTTGAGGGTGTCGGCGAAGGGCAGGTCCCTGGCTCTCGTGCCAGCATGCCCGACGTATTCATCAGTTACGCCTCCCCGGACATCGCCGTCGCTGAGGCGGTTTGTGGCGCCTTGGAACGTGAGGGCGTGAGCTGCTGGGTCGCGCCGCGCGATGTGATGCCCGGGGAGTTCTATGGGGATGCCATTGTCCGGGCGATCGATGCCGCCAAGGCCATCGTGCTGGTGCTGTCGCAGAACGCCGCGGCATCCTCCCATGTACTGCGAGAAGTGGAACGAGCGAGCTCTAAGCGACACCCCGTCATATCGCTGCGCATCGATCTGGCGCCGCTGCCGACAGGACTTGAGTATTTTCTCAACACATCGCAGTGGCTGGATGCGAGCGGTGGCGAGCCAGGCAGCGCCTTGCCGACACTGGTGACAGCGGTGTGCCGCGTCATCGCGAATGAGCGCGCTGCGGACCCATGGGTGGCGACCGCCAGAACCACTGCCGAACGGGCGCCAGCATCTCGGCCGCCCGGCGCGATTTCCGCGGCGCCCGAGTCTGGGGACGCGATGGCTCGACCGGCAGGGCGGCGACTGAGCCGTGCAACTCTCGCGGCAGCGTCCCTGGGCGGGGTGGCACTCATCGCCGTGGCGGTGGCCATCGGCATCCGGTTCCTGGGTGGGGCTCATGCCGGTCATAGTGAGGCGGCAATCGCCCCGGCGGCGTCTGCTCTGCCCTCGGCGCCGGCGGCGGCGTTTTCTCCGCCGCCCCACTCGGTGGCGGTGCTGCCGTTCGTGAACATGAGCGGCGACCCGAAGCAGGACTATTTTTCCGATGGGCTGTCCGAGGAACTGCTGAACTCGCTGACCAGCATCCGCGATCTGCAGGTGGCGGCCAGAACGTCCTCATTCTTTTTCAAGGGCAAGGACGTGGATCTGTCCGATGTGGCCCACAAACTCAACGTCGGAGCGGTGCTGGAGGGCAGCGTACGCAAGGACGGCGGGCAGGTTCGAATCACCGCCCAGCTGATCAATGCCGTGACCGGCTTTCACCTTTGGTCACAGACCTATGATCGAGATTTAAAGGACGTGCTCAAACTGCAGACCGAGATCGCCACCGCTGTCACCAAGGCATTGCAGGCCACGTTGCTCGCCGATGCCGCCAGCACCATCGAGCTGGGAGGCACCCATAATCCGCAGGCTTTCGATGCCTATCTGCGCGCTAAAGCGGCGCGCGAAAACCCCGGCAGGAATGGCCTGCTCGCCGCCATCGGCGAGTTGGATGGGGCCATCCGTCTGGACCCCGGCTTTGCCAAAGCGTACGCAAGCAAGGCTCTGGCGGAAAACGGCTTTGCCGAGTACTACGGGGTCGGACCGGAGATTCGCGAGCATTTCCAGCTGGCGCGCTCTGCGGCCGAGCGATCCATCGCGTTGGCACCGCAACTGGGCGAGGCGCACTCGGCGTTTGCGAACGTGCTCTGGAATGGATTTCTGGACCTCAACGCAGCCCTGGCCGAACACGAACGAGCCTTGGCGCTGTCGCCCAACGACCCAGGCGTGCTGTTGCGCGCCGCGTGGTTCTTCGCGGATTTGGGTCGTGCAGAGCAGGGCGCAGCGATGGCTCGGCGAGGGGCATCCCTGGATCAACTCAGCCCGCTCGCGTACCGATCGCTCGCTGTAGTGCTGATTGACGCGCGCCAGTACCGGGAGGCCATAGAGGCGGCGAATCGCGCCCTGAGCCTGCGTCCCGGCGATGTCAGACAGGCCGCGCTGCGCGGGCTTGCGCAGCTTCGACTGGGCGAAATCGAATCGGCGCGGCAGTCCTGCGATATGCCCCCGCTGGACTGGGAGAGCCGTATGTGCCTGGCTATCGCCTACGACAAACTCCACCGCCGGCCTGATGCGGAGGCGCAATTGGCGCTCATGAAATCTGAGTTGGGCGACTCATCGGCTTTTCAGTATGCCGAGATCTACGCGCAGTGGGGTGAGGTCTCCAATGCGTTGGACTGGATCGAGACCGCCTACCGGGTCAAGGATCCCGGACTGGGTGCCGTCAAGGTGGATGATTTCCTTGAGCCGATACGCGGCGAGCCAAGATTTCAGGAGATTGTACGCCAGCTCAAATTCCCTAATTGAGCGAGCATCCTGCGATCAGGCAGTGCGATACGGTGAACCGTCCCGGTGGCTGTAGCCCGGAACGCCCGGCTCGGCGACCATGTCGATGTCCGAATACACGCAGCGATCCTGCGGGTCGCAGTTGCCGATCTCGAGTACCTTGGCTGTGCGGTTGGATTTGTTGATCAAATGATGGCCATCGGGATCGCCGCGCCTGAAGGCGGCGCAGTCGCCAGCGCGCAAAAGCTCCTCGCCAGCGTCGGTCACCAGAGTCAGCTCGCCCTCGAGCACCCAGACCAACTCATCCTCGTGGCTGTGCCAGTGACGCTGGCTGGACCAGGCCCCGGGCTCCAGGACGGTCAGGTTCATCCCAAATTGGGTCAGGCCCGCATGGCGCGCCAGCCGCCGAGAGGCCTGAGCGTTGCAGGGCAGGTCGAAGGGCGCCGGATAATTGCTGCCGGTCTGGATGGGCACCGCGGACAGATCGATCTTCTTGCTCATGCGCACTAGCATAGAGCATTGGCTATTGCCGTTACAGTTATGCGGGAGCGAGAAAACCAATCATGGTGGCAAGACATTGGCGAGGGTGGACCGCAGCGCGTAACGCAGACGCCTACGAAGCTCTTCTGATAAATAAGGTCATGCCTGCGTTGAAGCACCTGGCGGGATATCGCGGCGGTTACATTCTGCGCAGCGATGGCGCCGAAGAGGTCGAGTTTGTGCTCATCAATCTATTCGATTCACTCGCAGCTGTTCAGCGCTTCGCGGGGCCTGATTACGCGGTTGCCGTGTTCGAACCCGAAGCGCTGCTGCTTCTGTCAAGGTCTGAGCCCATTGCCCGACATTATGAGGTGCGCAGCAGTCTCAGTAGCCCTTGGGAATAATATTGTGCTCCCGGGCCTCGCGCTCCAGTTGCTCGCGGTATTCGGGGTGCGCGATGGATATGAGCGCCATGGCGCGTGCGGCTACGGATTTTCCCTTGAGATTGACCATCCCATACTCGGTGACGACGTACATGGTGTCGGTACGCGGCGTGGTGACGATGTTTCCCGGCGTCAACTGGCTGACGATCCGGCTGCTGCGTCCGCCACGTTTATCGTAGGTGGACGACAGACACAGAAAGGATTTTCCGCCCTTGGAGGCGTACGCGCCGCGCACGAATTGCAGCTGGCCGCCGGTGCCGCTGACGTGGCGATCGCCGCAGGACTCGGAAGCCGCCTGTCCCTGCAAATCAATCTGCGTGGTGTTGTTTATGGATATCACCTTGTCGTTTCTGGAAATGCTATCGGGCAGATTGGTGTAATCCACCGGGCAGGCGCGCATTTGGGGATTGCCATCCATCATTTGATACAGCTTGTTGGACCCGAGCGCGAACGAAAAAACGGTATGACCCCGGTCAATCTGTTTGCACGAGTTATCGACAATTCCGGCTTCAATCAGTTCAGCGATGCCGTCAACCAGCATTTCGGTGTGAACACCCAGATTGCGTACATTGGCTTCCCGCAACAGCGAACAGACCGCATTTGGCATGCCGCCAATACCGATCTGCAGGCAGGCACCATCCTCAATCTCAGCGGCGATCAGCCGCGCGACCTGCCGTTCAACGGCACTGATCTGCGCCGGCGCAATCTGCGTCAGCGGCGTGTTGCCGCCGTCAATCACGTAATTGACTTCGCTGGCGTGCACTGCATTGTCCGGCCCAGGCACGCGCGGCATTGCCTGGCTGGTCTCCACGATTATGATGCGCGCGCGCTCCAGCATGGCGCGCGCGTACGTGGTGCTGCATCCGAAATTGAAGTAGCCCTGCGCATCTGCCGGCGTGGTTTTTATGCAGGCGACTGCAATGGGATCAACGAAGCGGCGATAGTAGCCCGGCGCTTCGCCGAAATTCATCGGAATATAGTTGCATCGTCCGGCATCGTGTTGCTTGCGATCGTAAGCGGAAAAATGCCAGTTGAACCACAGAAAATGTTCGCCTTGCGGATCGGCGTCCAGCACCGCTCGCGGACGCACTGTCAGAGCCGAACGGATCTTGACCCGCGTCAATTCCGAGGCTCTCGCCCCCAGAGCCTGATCGAAGACATCCGGCTGTCCGAGACCGAACCCATAATCCACCCAGTCGCCCGAACTGACCGATTCGGCCGCTATTTGCGCAGATACATGTTCTGCAGATTTGCTCTCTGTCTTGGACCCCATAGCACACCCTTATGCGTCCGCACCTGTAGACCGTGGAACGTCCGGGGCGATTATGCCAGTTCGGCCACTTGGATTGACGATCGCGCGCAAACTGATTGTGCGGCCTGCGTGCAGTGATGCGGACCGGCCGTCACGGCACGCATTTTGACTCACTGCACGCACCGGGATTACATTTCCGGTCGCACGACTATCAGATAGGGACGGTTTCAGATGAACAGCGCAATCAGGATCGGCCGGCAACTGATGGGCATTTTCGGCTGCGCCGTGTTGCTCTGCGCTTGCGGGAACGGACAGCAGAAATTTGAAGGCATAGCGGTGGATGTGTGTCCAGTGGGATTTGCTATGGCAGGAGCCCATACCAGCGACACCGCGTTCACCTGTCTGCGTGTCGTTGCCAAGGAGAATGATCGGCAAGTTCACACGCAGTTGGATAAGGGAACCGAACACAACTTTGGTAGCGGCGATGTGCATGTCTGCCCACCGGGCTGGTATGTGCGCGGCTTTCACAATAGTAAGAACTGGCTGGTGTGCTCTGACGGGGTAGTCATGGAAGAGTCATTCCTGGATGCGAATCCCGCAACCCAGACGCAGCAAATACATATGTGTCCCCAAAAGGGTGGACGCAGCAGCATTATGACCGGCCTGCACGCCGCCAGAAACGATCTGGCCTGCGCGAGCTTTCGTTGAGCCGCCCCTCATAGGCCAATCCACGCCCGAACGAAGCCAATGAGCCCGAAAATCGGGCCCTGGCATCGCACAGCGGGGCATTCCCGCGGCCGTTTAGGCAAAGTCCCACAAAAGCATCCTACAAAGTGGAACTCGCTCGTAGGCGCACCCCAGTCGCGGTGACCTCTACTGCCGCGCTATGTTTTTGCCATGGTTGGCAGGAACAAACTTCGAAGTTTCCAGGCAATGCGGCTAAAACAGCGAGGGGCCGGTGGCTAGATTCAAACATGGCGGCGCATCGCTGCACTACCGTATCCGCGGGCACGGCGAGTATCTGATGCTGGTCCACGGGCTGGGCTCCAGCGGCGCCGATTGGGAGTTGCAGGCACGCATCCTGGAAGGACAGTTCCGCGTCATCGTTCCCGATCTGCCGGGCAGCGGCTACAGCGCGCCGCTGGGCAGCCGCTATACGATTGCTGCGTTGGCGCAATCGCTGTGGGCGCTGCTCGATCATCTTCACGCCTCGCGGGTGAATATCGTTGGGTTTTCACTGGGGGGCGCAGTCGGACTGGAAATGGCACTGCAGCGTCCCGAGTGTGTGCCGCGCCTCGCGCTGATCAACAGTCTGGCCAGTTATCGAATCGACCATTGGCGCAAGTGGCTCGAGGCGCGTGTGCCGCCGATACTGATACGCTTGCTGGGCATGAGACGCACGGCCTGCTTGGTCGCGGCGCGCCTTTTTCCTCATCCCTGGCAGCGACCGCTACGTCTGCGGGCGGCCGCGGTTGTCGGTGCCGTGCCTACCCATTGCTACCTCGGCATGGCCTCGGCTCTGGAGGCGTGGACTTCGACTGATCGGCTCGCTCGGCTGCGCAGCAAGACGCTGATGATCGCCGCCGAACACGACTTCACGCCGCTGTCCGAGAAGCACGCGCTGGCCGCGGCCTTGAAGGCAGAACTTGTCGTCGTGCGTGGTTCCCGACACGGCACACCATTCGATTCCATCGAGGCAACCAATGCCTGTTTGATGGCATTGCTCTGCAATCGGCCCCTACCGCCATCCGAGCGCTGGATCTGCGACGGTCCCGCGGCCCTGCGGGACCTGGCGATAGCCGGTTGTATCGCGCAGAAATCCGCACCCGCAGTGCGACGGCCCAGCCTTAGCGCTGCCGCAGAGGTCACTCCTGCACGCGCAGCCACGGCCGCGCGTAAGCCGTCGCGCACCCTCGCCGCATGGCGTACCTTCTGGCCGGGGCGTGGCTCGGCGGTCGGTAAAGCGTTACCGACCTAGAGCGCTTATGGCGCAGCAGTGCGATCGCCGCACGCGAGGCCATTGAGCGCGTTATCCTGCGAGCTCGCTCGAAGCCGCGAGGATAGCGGGAACATGCCTGAGACCCTGAACGGTTTGACCGGGACAAGCCTGAGCAGCCCCTCGGGATTGCGTGCCGAATTCAACGCCAACGGCTCACTGCGTCGCCTGGACTGTGATGCGGTTTCGTTGCTGCTGTTCATCGGTAATGAGATCGACGGCGGCCCTACCAATGTGTATTTGCGCAGTCACGCCGATGCGATCGAGTGGACAGCGCTTTTGGGGCCGCAAAGCCCTACGCGCTTTGGTACTGACCCGGCCAGCGGCAGGCTCGCCGGGACCGGTGTCTGGTGCGGCATCAACTACTCGATCTCGCTGGTTCTCGCCCAGAGTGTGTGCGCTTGGTTCTGGCACATCCGGCTGGAGAATTCGAGTTCGGTTTCGCGGGACGTTGACCTCACCTACGCCCAGGATCTGGCCCTGGCGCCATACGGCGCAATACGCCTCAATGAGTTCTATGTCAGCCAGTACCTCGATCACTCGCCGCTGACTCACGCTGATCGCGGTGTGGTCATGGCGTCACGCCAGAATCAAGCGGTGGACGGCCGCTATCCGTGGACTCTGATCGGATCACTACGCCACGCGAATTCGTTTGCAACCGACAGCCTGCAGTTTCACGGACTTGCGAGCCGCGCGGGCGAGGCGCCGGTTGGACTCATGGCCGATCTGCCCGGCCGCCGCCTGCAGCACGAACACTCCATGGTGATTATCCGCGATGCAGCCATACATCTGGATCCGGGCGCCAGCGTCACCGCTGGCTTCTTCGGTTCGTATGTGCCGGATCATCCCGAGGCAACCTCAAGCTCGGATCTGCAACGCATCAGTGAGTTGGTTGCGCTGCCGGAAGCGGTGCCGATAGAGGTGGCGGTAGAGGGGGATTCGGGATCTGCGGATTCCTCCGGCACGCAGACGCTGCTGAGCTCGGCGCCGCTGCTCAATGCATTGGAGCTCGACGCCGAGACACTGCGCGGGTTGTTCGGTTCGCAATGGCGGCACGAGGAGCTCGACGAGCAGGGCGCGCCTTTGTCTTTCTTTTACGGCTGCGATCGTCATGTAGTGCTACGCGCAAAGGAACTGCGCGTGCGACGCCCTCACGGACACGTGCTGCGTACCGGCCTCCACATGACCCCCGATGAGAGCGCTTTAACCTCGACCGTCTGGATGAGCGGCGTGTTTCACTCGATGCTTACACAGGGTCACGTGAGCATCAATCGCCTGTTGTCTACGGTGCACAGTTATCTGGGCCTGTTTCGATCGCATGGACAGCGCGTTTTCGTCGAGATCGGAGGCAGCTGGCGGCTACTCAATGTGCCCTCGGCCTTCGAAATGTCGCCGGACGGCTGCCGCTGGATTTATCGTCACGAACGCGGCGTGATACAAGTGCGCTCCGAAGCACGCAGCGAGCCGCATGAGCTGAGGCTTTCGATCGAGATCAGCTCCGGCGAACCGGCGCGCTTTCTGTTGTCGCATCACGTGGCACTCAACGGCGATGACGGCAGCACGCCTGGGGCGGCGCATTGGTTGCACCTGGAAGACGGAATCGTCCTCGCGCCGGCGCCGGCCACCGAGATCGCGCGCCGGTTCCCGAACGGCAGTTTTCACATCGCGCCCATATCGGGCACGAGCTTTGAAGAGGTCGGCGGCGACGAGCTGCTTTTCATCGACGGATGTTCGCGCCAGCAGCCCTTTGTTTGCATCATTACTGCTGCGGCTCGCGTGGTCGGCGTGCGTATTCGAGGATATCTGGTCCCCGAGGCGATTCAGACGCCGTTGCGGCTCCCGGGCGGCGTCAGCCTCATTCCGAGGCTCGACATGACTGCCCCGCCTGGCAGTCCCCTGTGCCAACAGATTGCACGTATCGCCGACATCGTCCCCTGGTTTACACACAATGCCCTGGTGCACTACCTCTCGCCACGGGGTCTGGAACAGTACTCGGGCGGCGGTTGGGGGACTCGCGATGTTTGTCAGGGACCGGTGGAGATGCTGCTCGCGCTCGGTCGCATAGAGCCCATGCGGGACTTATTGCTGCGTGTGATGACGGCACAGAACGTGGATGGGGATTGGCCGCAGTGGTTCATGTTCTTCGAACGTGAACGCGACATCCGCGCCGGCGACTCGCACGGGGACATTGTCTTCTGGCCGCTGTTGGTGCTGGCTCAGTATCTGATTGCCTCGGGCGATGCGGGCGTGCTGGATGAGCTCGTGCCGTTTTTCGATTCGCGCAGCGCGGATGCGGGCGAGTGCGCCACGGTATGGCAGCACGCGCAGCGGGCGCTCTCGCTCATAGAAATGCGTGTCATCCCGGGCACCGCCTTGGCTGCGTATGGGCACGGCGACTGGAACGACGCCCTGCAGCCTGCCGACCCCAGGATGCGTGAGCACATGTGCAGCGCCTGGACTGTGACGCTGCATTTTCAAATGCTGAGCTCGTTGGCGCGCGCACTGCGCGCCTGCGGGCGCTTTCATGAGGCCATACGCCTGGAGAGTTCGGCTCAGGGCGTACAGCGGGATTTCCGACGCCTTCTGCTGGTCGACGGTGTGCTGGCCGGGTATGCGCTTTTTGAACAGGGTGGCGGCGTGCGCTACCTGCTGCATCCGAGCGATCAAAGCAGCGGCGTACGGTACAGCGCGCTGGCGATCATCCACGCGATTCTCGAAGACATGCTGACGCCGGCCCAGGCGCGCGAGCACTTGCGGCTGATCGACGTCCACTTGAGTGCTGCGGATGGTCTACGGCTGTTCGATCGTCCCATGCCTTACCATGGCGGCCCGATGCGGCTGTTTCAACGGGCGGAGACCGCTACATTTTTCGGCCGCGAGATCGGACTGATGTACCTGCACGCGCATCTGCGTTACGCGCAGGCTTTGGCTCATATGGGTGAACCGGATCGTTTTTTCCATGCGCTATGCCAAGCCAATCCAATCGGCATCCGGGCGATCGTGCCGACTGCTACGTTGCGCCAGGCGAACTGCTACTACTCCAGTTCCGACGCGGCATTTGAAGATCGCTACCAGGCCAGCGCCGAGTATGAGCGTGTCGCCCTTGGCAGCATTGCGCTCGACGGCGGCTGGCGCGTGTATTCCAGTGGCGCCGGCATTGCACTGGGACTCATTGTGCGGCATTTTCTGGGCGTGAGCTGCGAATCGGAGGTACTACGGATAGATCCCGTCATGCCCAGTGCGCTCGATGGCTTGCGCGTGCAGATGCAGTTGCGCGGGCGCGCGATCGAAGTCCGTTATCGAGTAGGAGCCGCCGGCTGCGGTGTCAATGGCGTCGTGCTGAACGATCAATCGCTGCCATTTCGCTGTGAGGCCAATCCCCATCGCCGTGGAGCGGCGCTCGTTGCCATGGCCGCGATGCTCGAGCAGCTGGCGGCGGCAGCGCACTGCATACTGATAATCGACCTGGGCTAGCCGCTCAGGTCGCCGGCGCGGTAGGCCAAGTCGTCAGGTAACGAAAGATCCCATTCATGAAGCGGCGCTATGTCACCGCCGACGTGTTCACCGATCGGATGTTCGGCGGCAATCCGCTCGCCGTGGTATTGGATGCGCTGGGGCTCTCGGCGGCGCAGATGCAGGCCATCGCTCTGGAGTTCAACTACTCCGAGACGACTTTCGTACTTCCGCCGCAGGATGTCGCGCACACCGCACACATTCGCATCTTTACGCCTCGCGCCGAGATACCATTCGCGGGCCATCCAAATGTTGGAACTGCGTTCCTGCTCTCGCGAGAACGGCGGTTCGAGGATGCGGCGGCCGGCGGCAGCTTTGTGTTCGAGGAATCCGCCGGACTGGTACCGCTGCGGCTGCTGCGCGAGGGAGACGCGATCGTGGGCGCGGAGCTTCGCGCGCCGGAAGCTCTGTCACAACGAACGGTGCTGTCGCCGGCGAGCGTCGCGATGTGCCTGTCTCTTTTGCCGCAGGACGTGGTAACGATTGTGCACGCTCCTCAGATCGTGTCCGTCGGCCTGCCGTTTCTGGTCGTGGAACTGGGTTCCCGGCAGGCGCTGAGCCGCGCCAAACCCAACCTTGCGGCATACGGCGAGCTTATGCCGCTCGATGGGGCAGATGCCATATTCGCGTACACGCGCGAGAGCGCCACGCAATTCAGCGCCGAGGAGACGGCACTATGCGCGCGTATGTTCTCGCCGCTTGACGGCATCGTGGAAGATCCGGCCACCGGAAGCGCGGCAGCGGCTACGGTGGCGCTCCTGGCGACGCTGAGCCTCGATCAGCGCACCCAGCGCGCTTGGAGCATTCATCAGGGTATAGAAATAGGCCGACCCAGTCTGCTGCGTGCAAGAACAATCAGGCGTGATGGCGCTGTCGTGGCCACCTACGTTGGTGGTCAATGCGTCGCCGTATTGGAAGGTACCTTCGTCTTGAAGGGATCGCTGAGCCCGTAGGCGTGTGGCAGCCGCTAATTGGAGGCGGCTGCTGAGACGGAACTGCTTTCCTGCTGCCAACTCTTCGACTGCGGACTATAGCGCCACAGGTCATCGAGCTGGCTTGCGGCGCCCGTGGCATCCATGCCGTAGCCCCCGAACAGCCAAAGCATGCCGGAGGGGTCTACCCAGAAAGAGGCGGCCATGCGAGCACTGGGCGTGGGCCCTCTCGACTGGATGGCTTGCGTCCACGTGCCGGCTGAGGAATTAAAGGCCCACAGATCGTTGAGCAGGGCGGACGTCCCGCCGGCGCCCAGGCCCTGGCCCCCGAATAGCCACAGCGTGCCGGCCGCATCGATCCACGATGCCGCGTAGCTGCGAGCCGACGGAATAGAAAATGTATCGTTATCCGATGGGCTGGAGCCCGCGCGAGCGAGGCCGGAGAGCTGCAGCCATTCGCGCGCGTTTGAGTCGTATTTCCAGAAATCCCCGAGAAGGCGCGCAGCCCCGGCAGAGTCGGCCGATTGTCCGCCGAATAGCCACAGATCACCGGTCGAACCTGACCAGGACGATGCCGCCTGACGCGGCCGCGGCCGCAGCGCCGACATCCCGTCGCCGCTTGATGGAACTGCGAGCTCCTGTCTGGCAACAGAGGCCATGCCTGCGCCCGAGGAGGCCGTACACGTGACCATTGCAACGGGATTATCGAAGGCAACTGTGCCCGAGCCATTCGCGACCGCGCAGGTTTGCCCGCTGGGTTGAGTTTCCACCGTGATCGCATAGGTGCCGGTGATCGGCAATGCAAGAACGGCGGCGGGACTTCCGCTCATGAAGAATTCTTCGACGCCGCTCGGGGTATTCTGCGTCACCACTTGCGGATAGCCGCCATTCAGAAGCAAGGTGACCGACGCGCCGCTATTGAGGCCTGAAACCTCATACAGGAAATCGGCGCGCGCATCGGCGCCGCTCGAACTGGAGCTACTCGAAAAGGATCCCGACGAGGAGCTGGACGAGGATGCCGACGAAGAACTGGAAGAGGAGCTTGAGGAGGAGCCGGAGGACGAGCTCCCGGAGTCCCCGGAAAAGGCCGAGGCACCGCCGCAGCCCGACAGCTCTGCGACCAGCAGCAAGCTGAGTGTCAGTTGAAGTACCCGCCGCATATGCCGGGTGGTGGCGTGCCGCATATTTGTCCCCAGCGTGGCCTGCGCTTGCATCTCGAGCAGAAATTCACCGGGGCCACATCGCATTGGTGCGAACTCTGTAAGGAGAGTCGGCATATCGAATTGAATATTGAGTGGATGAGTGTGAACCGATGCGCATTTCACTTGCGCGCAGCCGCCGCCGGTCGTCGACATGCTATGGCCGAGGCGCTGCGAAGTGTCCGTAACAGATTGACATGTTGGCGGCGGGCAACTAAGGTGCGCCGGCCTTGGGCGATCGGCGCGCGAGTTCAGGCGTCGTAGCTAAATCCTTGTAACCAGATCTTCCCGATACCTGTCGCACAGAAGAGCCGCGACAGGCGTTCGTCGTTGTCGACGCTTACGCTGCACGGCTTCGGCCGGCATGAGGCGGCACCGAGCAAGCGTCGCTTGCGGCGCATTGACCCGAAGCTCTCGCCGTCCATACCTAAGCGGCGCTAGCGAGCACTAAGCGCATACCGTCGAACTACGTGCTGCGCAGCGCGGCAGCCGGCGATCGCATACTTTGTTTGGGAAAAGTTGCTTCGTGCTCAACAACGCTGGGCGATAGGTATCGCGCGCAGGCGTATTACATAACGGCGCCGCATTGTGTTTTTGCTGCTTGTCTGTGCCATCTGTCACATGTATAAAATAAAATACGTTTGCAACTATGAAAAAAATACTAACTGACACCGTTGCGAAGACCTTCAGCGCACGCATTGGCGTCGGCGCCTACATTATGTTCAGTCTGATGGCAGCGTTGGGCGCCTATCTCTACACGCTTCGTCAAGAAACCATTCTGTCCTGCCCGGGGACGGGCTATGGGGCCGATAGGTATCTGGCCTACTGTTTCGCGACGCAATATGGAGATTACGATCACGGTGCATTCTGGTTCGATCTTGAGCCCAAAGTTCGAGATCTCGCCGCCAGCGCGGAAGTGCTTTTCCTGGGCAGCAGCCGTATGCAATTCGGGTTTTCAAGCGACGCTGCGGCGCAGTGGTTTTCAACCGCTGCGGCAACCTATTATTTGATGGGCTTCGCGTATTGGGAGAACTACGCGTTTGAATGGCCGCTTCTCAAGCAGATCACACCGCGCGCCAAAGTCTATGTGATCGATCTGGACAAGTTCTTCGAGCAGACCGAAACCGGGCCTGCCAATGTGGTGATGCACGATACCGGTGCGTACTCACGCTATCAGCGCAAGCGTGTGTGGCAACTTCCGCATCGACTGCTGTGTTCCCGGCTTGCGAGTATTTGCGGTACCACTGAGGCGTTTTACCGCTCGATCGATACCGGCGCTTATACGCACACCGGCGGCGAGAACATCCAGTTCCCCGTTACTTATGATCCCAAGATCGATAAAAAAATGGTTGCCGACTATGCCGAGCGCGGTGCCGCCTTTGTTTCCTCCATTCCGGTCAGCCGTAGATGCGTGCTGCTGACCATGGTGCCTGGCGGTTCGACCGATACCGGCACCGCCAAGGCACTGGCCGAGGCGCTGGGCCTGACGCTAATCGCGCCGCAGCTCAGGGATCTGAGCACGTTTGACCAGTCGCATCTTGACCGGCCCAGCGCGGAGCGATGGTCGCAGGCGTTTCTGGACGCCGCGGCTCCGCGAATTCACGAGTGTCTGGACGCCTCCAACGTCGTGGCGCGGTAATGGAGTAATGCAGTGGACGTCTTAGATTCTGATCGGCATACCATGAGCGAGAGCGAGCTACTGGGTATTTTCTCCCGCATAGTCGGCGATCTTCTTGAGGACGATTCGATCGCCTTGAGCATGACCACGCGCCGTAGCGATGTGCCGGATTGGGATTCATTCAGCTATATCAATTTCT
>Ga0302326_10006903_pt1 | contig 25366 bp, 6 predicted proteins | sample Palsa_T0_3_FD_202264 | JGI IMG/M metagenome (GOLD analysis project Ga0302326, IMG submission 202264) | Peat permafrost microbial communities from Stordalen Mire near Abisko, Sweden - Palsa_T0_3 | ecosystem: Environmental > Terrestrial > Soil > Palsa > Peat permafrost | place: Sweden: Abisko... | reverse complement strand
ACAGGGGTAGGACGGAGAGTCGATGAGCGCATCCTTCCACGCTGAAAAGTTTCCCAGCCATTGTCCAGCCTCATTATTTAACCCCTTCTTCCCCTTCATCTTGTGCCGTCAGAAGAATTGGCGCTGCCCCGGCGGAAGGTCTTTGGTCGTGCGAGTGATGAGTGTAAAATGCCAACAGGGAAATTTCTCAGCGGTCATTTCACCGGGCGTTTGAATCAGTATGTATTCTTGCATTTCTTTTCCATTTGGGGTGGTGCGCAGATATGTCAATGCTTTTTATTGAAGCGTAGGTTTTAACATATGGAAATTATAACATGAGCGTTGACCGAACCTGCCAACGCATCGGGTATCACCTGCTAGTCGGCGACGATTGGCCCACTGGTACTGGATGGTGGGCGCCGATTAAATCTGGCCATCTAAAATGTTTGCAATGCGGACTAGTGGTGACAGAGATAGAGAGGAACGCAGCGAAAGAATTTTGCAAAGCCACGGTTTTTTCGCTGCCTTGGCTTGTTCTTCGTATTGCTCTGGCGGGATGGGGTTTTCCTCTGCGTCGCGACATACTTCGAGCATCTCGCCGGCTATCGTACGCAAAGCCATTGAGCCATCTTGGAAACCAGTCCACTCCATAACCGAAACCGTACATAGCATCCAGTGATGCGTGTCCCCAACGCCCTCGCTCCCAACCCTCGACTTTATCGAAAACGGGTCTAGATGCGCCAAATGCTCCAACACTTCGTCGAGCTTTAAAAGCCGATAAGAAACCTCAGCGTCGTAGCGGCCGCGCCTATTCGGCGCGTGCTGTCGAGCGGCTCTCTAAACGGAAATTCTCAGGTTTCGTCTGGCCGTTCGCTGACGCGAAATTGATTTGTTGGTTGCCGGGAGAATCTACGTAAAGCGCTTTACGTGCAAGCGGCAATGGGCTGATAACCGTTGCGCATAATTCGGCACGCGCTTATGCTCGCTCGCGATGAGCGCGGCTACCCACCCAGAACCTCAAAACGGTACACAGGAGTTTTGTACTCCCCAGCCTGCATCCCAGCGCCCGGCAGTCGCTGGAAGTTGGCAATGGATAGTGGCTCATCTTTACCTCTCAATCTCAGCGTGGTTGGAGGAGATGGAAGCGTGCCCAGCAATGCTCCGTCTGTGGGGTAAAATGTTCCCGGGTACTGATCATCCGGCAGACTGGCTAGACCAGTGGAAAGCAGAAGGTCGCCAGCGTATAGAGTGGCCAGAATCGCTGCGGGCTCTCCACGGGCGTCCATTGCCTCGTCAACTATGGGAGGAATCATGAGGCAGGCTTCCCAAATTTAAGCGCATTGGCGAGCCGTTTCCGGCAGCGCTTTACCGCGTTCTCCTTAGGACCGCGCTTCCCGCGATTACGGCTAGCAAACTGCCGGAAGTCCATCGGCATCGCCTTCCTGGCCCGTGAGCTTGGCCCACGTGAGGCGCTTGCCGATCATCCCCGCGATGGCCTTGAGAAACCGCCCCATGTCGCCGTCCTCGTCCTTCCGCTCATTGAACCGGAAAGCTTGCTCGTCGAGGTAGCGGAAAAGGTGGAAGGGCTCAACGGAAACATACGTCCCGCGAATGGTCCGCTTGAGCAGCGACCAGAAGTTTTCGAGTCCGTTGATGTGAACTTTGCCGTGGGCGTAGCACTTGGCGTGATTGATCACCTCGCGCACGTATTCATCGTCAATGTCCTCGTAGGCGTTCGCCTCATCGGTGTTCACAATGGAACCACGGAGAACGTATTTGCGGACGTTGGGATCGAGCGTCGTTTTGCCAGCCGTGGGCATTTGCGTGAGGATCACCCGCGAGGCTTTCTTGCCGTCCTTGCTGCGCTCCAACACCCCTTGGACGGGCGTGAGGTGCTTGCTGCTGGTCGTCACGTTGCGCTTGGCGCGGGTCTTGTTGTTCATCATGCGCGCCCGACCGCCGATGTACGTCTCGTCTACTTCGACTTGTCCGCCGACCTTGACGATGGTGCCGTTCTGCAAAGCGAGCCGGATGCGATGAAGGAGGAACCATCCGGTTTTTTGCGTCACCCCAAGCGCGCGTCCAATCTCGTAGCTGCTGATGCCGTTCTTCGCGTTGGCGATCATCCAGAAGGCGCAAATCCACTTGTCGTATCCGATGGGGGAATCCTCAATTACGGTGCCGATCTTGATCGTGAATTGCTTGCGCACCTTGCAACTTTTGCACGTCCACAGTTTGCGCGTGGAGATAAAGCTGATTTCCGTCCCATCGCACTGAGGGCATCGCACGACGCCATCGGGCCAGCGGACGTTTTTCATGAACTCGAAAGCGCGCTCTTCGTCGGCGAAATACCGGATGGCTTCCTGCAAGGTCGTGGGAAATTCTGCGTTCATGCGATAAAACTACCTCACTCTGTCTTGTGAGTCAAGTAATTTATTACCCATATAAGCCGGCTCGGTGTCCAGTTCGTTGGGGGCCTCGACTGGAATCAAACGTCAACTAAAGATCTTGCGCGCCACCTCGCCCGCCACATCCGTGAGTCGAAAATCGCGCCCGGCGTAGCGATAGGTGAGCTTTTCATGGTTGAGGCCCATGAGGGCGAGGAGCGTGGCGTGCAGGTCGTTCGTGTGCATCCGGCCATCGATTGCTTTCAGTCCGAACTCGTCGGTCGCGCCGAAAGTGAAGCCTTTCTTCACCCCCGCACCAGCCAGAAACATGGCGTAACCCATGATGTTATGATCGCGCCCGTCGGGGCCCTGGGCCGTGGGCAGCCGGCCAAACTCGGAGCCGAATAGCACCAGCGTTTCCTCGAGCAGTCCGCGTTGCTCCAGATCGCCGAGCAGCGCCGCCGTCGGTTGATCGACGCTGTGGGTGCGGTCGATCAGTCCCTTGTGCAGGTTGTTGTGGTGGTCCCAACCGCCCTGCGTGATCTCCACGAAACGCACCCCGGCCTCGCTCAACCTCCGTGCCATCAAGCACTGGCGGGCAAACGAGCCCGCCGGCCCGTTCTGGATACCATAAAGGTCGCGAATATGCTGCGGCTCCTTCGAGATATCGAGCAGTTCCGGCACTTTTCCCTGCATGCGGAAGCCGAGTTCGTACGAAGCAATGACGCCTTCCACGGGATCGGGCGCGCCGGGCGTCGCCGCGTAGTCGCGATTCAGCGCCTGGATGAAGTCGAGTTGCTTGCGCTGCAAGTCGAGCGGTTCGGTGGCCTGGATATTCGGCAGAAAGCCGGTGTCGGTAATCCGCGTACCTTGAAAATGCGCCGGCAGAAACGCGCTGCCGTAATTGACCGCCCCGCCAAAATTCGGGGAAGGATCGATGGTCACATAGCCGGGCAGGTCCTGGTTGTCCGTGCCCAAACCGTAAAGCAGCCACGAGCCCATGCTGGGCCGTGTCAGCGCGGCATTGGCGCTGCCGGTGTGCAATTGCACCACCGCCTGCGGATGCGCCGGCGTGTCGGTGTGCAGCCCGCGCAGCCAGCAGAGCTTGTCCGCGTGCTGGGCGAGGTTGGGCAATAACTCCGAGAACCAACTGCCCGTCTGCCCGTACTGCTTCCACGCGAATTTCGACGACGTCAGCGTGCCGCCGCCGGGCCCACCCTTGCCGTCATTGCCTTGCAGCGCGGGCTTGTACTCGAATGTGTCCACGCCGGACATCGCGCCTTCCATGAAGACGAAGATAATCCGCTTCGCCTTGGCCGGGAATTGCGGCCCATGCGGCGCGAGCGGATTGACGGCGACCCCGCCGCGGGCCGCTTGCTGGCCCAGCAAGCCGGCCAGCGCCAGGTATCCGAATCCGCCGGCGGCGGACTTGAGCAGAGAACGGCGGGAAACGAGTGGCGATGAATGAGGATGCATATTGGTTTTGGGTGATTGAAATCAGCGCAGGAAACGGAACTCGGCGGAGGCGTAGAGCGATTGGACAAATGACATCCAGGCCGCGCCTTTCGCACTGGACGCCTCCACGGAAGCCTCTTTCGGCAGCTCGGGCGTGCGGTCGACATCGTCGGGATTCGCCGCCTGACCCGCCACCGCCGTGGCCACACCGGGTTCACCGTCAGGATGCACCGGAGTCGCGGCTGTCGCTACCTGGCTCGCCGGCGTACTCTCGCGATACAACGCCGCATATTGCGCGAGGAACTCCACGGCCCGGGCCGTCTCGACATCGCTCGGACTGCGGCCGAATACCCGAAAGTAGATCTCGCGGATCCACTCGGCGTCAAAGCGCTGGCTGTCCGCGACCACCTGGTCGGCGTAGGCAAGCGCCTGCTGGCGGACGAAGGTGGAGTTCAGCAGGTAGAGCGCTTGCGTGGGTACGGTCGTGCTTTCGCGGAGGCCCGAAACGAGTGTCTGCGAGACGGGATCGAAGGCCTCCAGCGCCTTCGGCGTCACGCCGCGCAGCAACGGAAGATACACACTGCGGTGCCGCGATTTGTCCGCCGCCTCGACGATCCGGGCCGCTTCGGGACCGTTGTCCCGCATCTCCACCATTCGCAGCAACTTCGCCGGTGACGCTTCCGGCCGCGCCGGGTCCAGCCGTCCGGCGTCCACCAGCATCGTGTCGCGCAACTCCTCCGCGGTCAGCCGCCGCGGCGAGTGACGCCAGATGAGCTTGTTCGCCGGGTCGATCTCGCGGGCCTGCGGCGGCGCGTCGCTCCCGAGCTGGTAGGCGCGCGTGAGCGTCAGCTCACGCACCAGTTTTTTCACCGACCAACCGTTGCGGATGAATTCCTGCGCCAGATAATCGAGCAATTCGGGATGGGAAGGCACGTCGCCCTTCACCCCAAAATTGTCCACCGTCGAGACGATTCCCGTGCCGAAGAGATGCTCCCACACGCGGTTCACGATAACCCGGGCAGTCAGCGGATTCTTCGGGCTGGTCAGCCATTGCGCGAGTTCCAGCCGTCCGCTCTGCTGCGGGTTCACCGACGGCGCGTCCGGCACCGTAAAGGCGGTCAGAAACCCGCGCGGCACTGTCGGTCCAAGCCGCTCGGCCTCACCCCGGATCCGCACTTCGGTATCACTCACGGTTTTGGCATCGCGCACTCCGTGGGCGACCAGTCCGTGTTCCGCGGGATCGGTGAGCGCCCGCAATTGATTTTGCAAGCTCTCGTACTTCAACCGGAATGGCCGCTGCGTCGGTTTGCCATCGGCTGCCGGCTTCAATCCTTCGGGCGTGCCGCGGATTTCATCCCAGGCCTTCTTCGCCACGGCGACCTCGGCCTCGAGCTTCGCCACCTCGTCGGCCGGCGCTACGGGCGCGTCTCCGGCAAAACGCAGCAGCATCTTGGGATCGTAGTAATCGAGCCCCCCTCCGCCCATCTTGTTGCGCACCCCGGCAGCGTCGTCAGTGCTCGCGAAGATGCCCGCGAGCGCGTAGTAGTCCGTCACCGGGATGGGATCGAATTTGTGGTCGTGGCAACGGGCGCAGCTCACCGTAAGACCAAGGACCGACCGCGCGACCACGTCGATCTGCTCAGCCACATTGTCCATCACGAAGCGCACCTTGAAGCGCTGGTTCACGTCCTTGACCCCGAGTGCCAGGAAACCCGTGGCCGTGAGCAACTGGTTCCGTTCTTCATCCGTCGCCGCGGGCAGCAGATCGCCCGCGATTTGCTCCTGCACAAACCGATCGAATGGCACGTCCCGATTCACTGCGTCGATCACGTAATCGCGATATTTCCAGGCGTGCGGATACGGGATATTACGCGACGGACCCGTCGACTCACCATAACGCGCCACGTCGAGCCAGTGCCGTCCCCACTGCTCGCCAAATTGCGGCGACGCCAGCAAACGGTCCACCACCCGCGCAAACGCCTCCGGCGACTGATCATTCTGGAATGCCTCGATTTCCGCCGGCGTCGGTGGCAGGCCGGTGAGATCGAAGGTCACACGGCGCAGCAGCGTGGCGGCGTCGGCATCCGCCACCGGCGCGAGATTCTTCACCTCGAGGCCCGCCAGAATGAACCGGTCGACGTCCCCACGCGGCCACCAGGCATCCGTCACTGCGGGCACGGCCGGTTGCGTGAGCGGCTGCCAGGCCCAGTGCCGTTTCTTCAGGTCCTCGTAGTCCTCGCGATGGCGGCCAATATAGGCGGGGATTTTCTCGCGCGGCCAGGCCACGCCGTCTGCGATCCATTGCTTCAAGTCCGCGACCTCGGCCTCGGTCAGCACCTCGCCTTCCTTGGGCATCTTCCGCTTGGGGTTGGTCATGAGCACGCGCTCGATGAGCAGGCTGTGCTCCGCGTCGCCCGCGGTCACCGCCGCGCCGGAATCGCCCCCGAGCAGCAGCCCATTGCGATCGTCCACGCGCAGTCCACCCGACGGCTTGGTGTCTGCCGAATGACACTGGTAGCAATGGTTGGAGAGAATCGGCCGGATCTTCTTCTCGAAGAATTCGATCCTGGCGTCGTCCGGTGAGGCGTCCTCCGCGTAGGCCGCCACGCGAAGCAGAGCCACGGCAGACACGGTGAGCGTGCGAATGAAGTGCAGGTGGGAATGGGTGGGTATCTTCATGGAAATTGGGAAATTCCGGGCATATCCGGTGGGCATCCGAACGGATGCGGTGAAAACCTCCCGAGGCCGGGTGAGGGGTGCTGCGGAGCACATGGAGTGACAGCACTCGATGGCCGAACTCGGACAATTATTCTCAATTGCTATAGATTTGTCTAGTAGAGTTTAAAGTTTCCGCCCGCGAACCCTGGAGTTGCTCCGGCGCAGGCGTTGCAGCCCGAGCAACGCGCCCAGGCCGCCGAGGAGCGCCGTCAGCGCTCCTGGCTCCGGTACTACGACGAGCACCAACTCGTCACCCCCATTCGCGAATTGCAGCGTCGCCCCCAATCCCAGCACCGTGCCGCTCACGTCCGCGCCGAGCGTACCGGAGATTTGGTTGTTTGTCGCAAACAACACGTAGGTGCCCTGTCCAAATCCTCCCGCATTCGTAAAGTTGAAATCGCTCAGCCCAAAGCCGCTTCCAAGGTTCAGCACCCCGGTGGTCAGCGATAGTTCGTCGCTCGTGGTCCCAAGGCCGAAATTCAGCCAGCTCGCGTTCGCCACCGCCCCGCTCAAGTCCAGCAGGCCGCTGCCCAGCGACAGTGTCAGTGTCCCTGGGCTCGCCAAAAGCCCAGGCGCCAGGTTGCCGCCATTGGCCACCGTCACATTCCCGTTGCCACTCGTAGTGATCGTCCCATTGCCGCCGAGGGTGCCTCCGTTGTTCACCAAGACGCTCGTCGTGCCGTTGATCGAGCCGGAGACCGCGACGGTTCCCCCGTTGATGGTCGTCGCCCCGCTGTAGGCGTTGTTGCTGCCGGCGAGAGTCACCGTGCCAACTCCGGTAGTCGTCAAGCCGCCGGTGGTGCTGCCCAGGATGTTCGTAGCAATCGTGAGCGAATCACCCGCCGCCGCCGTGCGGATGACGAGATCACCCGCGCCACCGGTGGTGATGCCTCCACCGCCGCTGATCGTCGCGGCGTTTCCACCGGCCTTGAGGAGGCCACCGCTGGTGATCGTGAGCGTCGCTAGAGAGGGTGTGTCCAGCGTGAAATTATTCGCCCCGGCGATCTTCAGAGAGTCGACGGTCTCCGTCGTTTGATCGGTAATGTTTCCCGTTCCGCCAAGCTGCACGTCAAGACCGGTGACGCTGCTGCCCAAGCCCGCGGCAAGCGTGGTGGCGCTGGCGCTCAGCACGACGTTGGCCGTATTGGTGTCCGAGGTGTAGTTGAGCGCACGGACGCCGTTGGTGGTATCGTAGGCGGCAAAATTGCTACCCTGATAGTAAATGCCCGCATTGAGGAATTGGTCGGTGAGAGTGCCGGAGGCAAGCAAAAACACGTACCCGCCCGGGCCCCCGGTCGCTCCGTTACCGAGGGTGAAGTTGCCATCTGCTCCGTTCGCCCGGCTCAGCGCCCCAGTGAAACTTATCGTCCCCCCGCCACTTCCGGCGGTTTTAAGGTCGTTCGCCTCGATCGTCCCCTCGCCGGTGTCGAAGCTGAGACTGCCCAGCGTCAGGCTGGTCGTGGTGCTGGTGCCATTGTTGTTGGCCAGCAGTGTGCCGCTCCCGGTGAAGGTCACGTTCGAATCCGACGGCAGCACCTGGGCGTTGTTGATCCGCACATCCAGCGTGCCGGCATTGATGAACGTGCCGCCGGTATAGGTGTTGCCGTCGACCTTATTGAGCACGAGCGTGCCCGCGCCGGCTTTGACGAGGCCCAACTCGCGGCCGGCAGCGCCATTGGCGATGGTCGCGTCGAATGTCGAGGTGCCCGTCGGCGAGGCGATGTTATCGGTCAGATAAGTGACCCCGGCCGTCGCCGAGTTGTCCGTGATTGTTCCACCCGTTGACCCCGTAAGCGATCCGACCGTGGTGTTAAATCCCTCGAGGTCGAGGGTGCCCGCCGTCACCGTCAGGGCATTCGTCGACGGCCCCAGCGCGGAAGCATTGCCCAGTTGTAGCGTGCCAGCGGTCACGGTCGTGCCACCCGTATAGCTATTGGCGCCGGTCAGAAGGACGGTGCCGCTTCCCGTGGTGCCGACGTTGAGACTGTTCGCGCCGGTGAGCTGGCTGGAAGCCGTCAACGTGCCCCCACCGCCACCCAGGAGGTAAGTCGTGCCGTTCGGGGTCAGGGTCCCGGAGTAAGTCACGGAGGCGTTCGCGCCGAGACTTGCGGCGCCGTAGCTCGAAAAGTTCAAGTTATTCGAGGAACTGATCCCCAGCGCGATGGTGAAGGCATTCGGAGTGGCGGCGATTTGTGAAAGGCTCGATTGATCCAGCGCATACCCAAACGCCACCGTGGTGCCTGCGGCGGCGGCAATAAAGCCAGTCGTCGGGACCGAGGCCTCCGTGTTGAATTGCAATGTACCCGACGTCAAAGTGGTGCCGCCGCTGTAGTTATTGCTGCCGGACAGAATCAGCGTGCCCGCAGTGGTCTTCGTTAAACCGCCCGCGCCGCTGACGTTATTACTCAGCGTAAGGATGGCGCTCGACGCCGCGTTGATGGTGCTGGTGCTGTTCAACGTCACCGTGCCGGTAACGGCGCCGCCGCTGCCAGTGCTGGAGAGGAGCGTGCCGCCATTGAGCGTCACGGCCGCGCCGGTCGTGAAACCTGCCACATCCAGCGTGCCCGCGCCGATCGTGACGGCGGAGCCGCTGCCGATGGCCCCGTCGACCCCGAGGGCGAGTGTGCCCCCGTTGATTGTCGTCGCGCCGGAATAGGTGTTGACCCCACCGAGCGTCCACGAACCGGCGCCGCTCTTCGTCAGGCTGGTGGGATCGCCCGGCGCTTCGTCACCGATCACCGGATCAAAGATGTTGGCGCCGGTGCCGCTGCCGGTCAGCGTGAGGCTGTGGGCCGCCGTGTTGGCCAAAGCAATGCTGCCCGTGCCGGTGAAACTCAGCGTCTTGGTCGTCGAGGAATCGATGGTGGCGCTGTTGCCATTGGCGTCACCGATGGTAAAAAGCCGATTGGTGCTTTCCGCCGTCGCCGTGGTGTACTGCAACGTCCCGCCACCAAAGACGACATCGGCCGGCGATCCGAGTGCGGAACCTGCGCCGATGCTGCTGGCGGTGTCGATATTGGCGATGAGCTTGGCATTCAAAATGCCCCCGTCGATTGTTGTTACTCCCGTGTAAGTATTCGTCCCCGTGACCAGCCAGGTGCCGGCGCCCTCCTTGTTCAGGCTCGTCGGGTTGCCCGCCGACTGATCGGCGATGAGCGGCGAAAAGGTATTGTTGCCGGTATTACTACCCGTGAGCGTGAGACTGTGCACCGTCGTATTGGTGAGAGTGAGGGCGCCGGTGCCGGTAAAGCTCAGCGTATAAACGGAAGTCGCCGCGGAGGAGTCGATCGTTGCGCTGTTCCCGTTGCCATCGCCAATGGTGAACAGACGGCTGGTCGTGGCCGCCGCCGTGTTGGTGTTGTATTGCAAGGTGCCACCGCCAAAGACGAGTGTGCCTTTGCCAATGCTGCTCGCGGTGCTTGCCGCGGCGAAGATGCTGGCATTCAAGATACCGCCGTCGATGTTCGTGATCCCCGTATAGGTGTTTGCTCCCGTCAGCGCCCAAGTCCCCGTGCCATTTACCGTTACCGTTCCCGCAACCGTGCCGATGATGCTCGCAATGCTGTTCCCGGACGCCGTGCCACCCAAAACCAGATTATCCCCCGAACCGGTGATCGTCCCGGTGTTTGAAAGGATGATGCTGCCGTCGCTCGCCTCGATACTGCTGCTGCCGCCTAGCGTAATTAACCCGCTGTACGTCGCTGCCGTCGCCGAACTGTTGGTCAGCGCGCCGCCGCCGCTTACGCCCGTCCCGTTCACGGTCAGTCCCACGCTCGCCGTGGGACTGATCCCGCCCAGGTCCAGGGCCGCACCTCCGCTCACGGTCACCCCGGCAGTGTTGTTCGTCCCGTTGCCCAGCGCCCCCACCGCTCCCAACCGCAGCGTCCCGACGTTGATCGTGGTCGCGCCCGTGTAAGTATCGGCTCCCGACAGGGTCCAGGTGCCCGTTCCCTGCTTGGTCAGTGTCCCGGCGCCCGTCCCGATGCCGCTCGCGACGCTGCTGCCGGTCGCGCTACCGTCCAGGATCAAGTTATTGCCCGATCCGGTGATTGTGCCGGTGTTCGATAGGATGATGTTGCCGTCGCTGGCCGCGATGCTGCTGTTGCTACCCAGCGCGATCAATCCGCTGTAAGTTGCCGCCGTCGCCGAGCTGTTGGTCAACGCGCCGCCGCCGCTCACACCCGTGCCGTTCAAGGTCAACCCCACGCCCGCGGTCGGACTGATGCCTCCCAGATCCAAAGCGCCGCCGGACGCGTTCACGGTCACCCCTGACGTGTTACTCGTCCCATTGCCCAGTGCCCCCACTCCGCCCAACCGCAACGTCCCGGCACTGATTGTCGTCGCGCCCGTGTAAGTGTTCGCGCCGCCCAGCGTCAGCGTCCCCGAATTCAGCGTCAACGCGCCGGTCCCGCTTATATTGTTGCTCACCGGGCCGCCGTAGTTGTCGGTTCGGTTAAAGATTAGCGTCCCGTTATCGGTCACAGCTCCGCTGCCCAGCGACCCCAGAGTGCCGCCAGCGCCAACCTGCAGCGTGCCCGCGTTGATTGCGGTTGTGTCGTAAGTGTTGCTGCCTGTCAAAATCAGCAAACCGCCGTTGGTGGTCGTGAATCCGCCGCTGCCGCCGATCGCTCCGCTGATGGTCAACGTGGCGCCCGCAACCACATTGGCGCTGCCTCCGCCGCTCAAAGTCACCGGACCGCCCAGCATGGAGCCGGCGCCGGCGGTGGCTTGCACGGCGCCACCGTTCAGCGTGAGCGTGTTATTGATGCTGAAACCGGTGACATCGAGAATCCCGCCGCTTCCCACCGCGCCGCTGGCGGTGCCGAGTCCGTTGCTATTGCCCACCTTCAGGACGCCACCAGTCACGTTGAACGAACCATTGAATGCCGAGTTGTTTCCCGTGAGCGTGACCGTGTCTCCGCCCTGCTGCGTCAGCGTTCCGGCGCCGCTGATGATGTTGGCGAGCGCGAAGTCGTCGCCCACCGGACGTTCCAAGGCGAGACTGCCCCCGCTGAGGACGATGTTGCCGCTGCCGAGTTGTCCCGCGCCCGCGGTGCTGCCGTCGCCAGCCTGCAGCGTGCCGCCGCTAATGGTTATCGTGCCGCTGAAATTGTTCGCGCCGGTGTTTTGCAGGAACAGCGTGCCAGTGCCCTCCTTGGTCAGCGTCGTCGCGCCACTCACCGTGCCGGGACCCGTGAAGGTATAATTCCCGCTGGAATTGTCCACGGTGACGGCCGTTGGAGTCAGTGTCGTGGTCAAATTAACAACGCGCGTACCTGTCGCACTGTCATCGAAGAGCACGCTGTCGGTGCCGCCCGCTCCTTGAAGATAGGTGGTCGGTGTGCCGGCAATCGCCAACTGCCAGTTCTGCGTGGACGTATCCCAATTGCCGTTCACCGCGCCGGTCCACTTCGGGTAGTCGATGGACGTCACGTCAAGCTCCACCAAACCTGGAACCGTCGTGACCAAACTCGCATCGACGCGTGCCGGCAGCCCGACCACAGGATTGAACGAACCGGAGCCACCGATGGATCCGGTGTAGGAAATGAGTGGGTAATCTCCCGTCGAAGTTAACCCGATAGCGGACACGTTGATCGTCGTCGTGCCATTCAAGGTGAGCGCACCGGCGTTGATGATGGCCGGCGCGGTGGTGCTGGCAAAGGTGCCGAGATTAAACGTGAGCGTCCCACCCGTGCTGCTGCCCAAGGTCAACGCCGAGGTGGCCAGCGACTGCCCTGCCGCGCTCAGATTGACATCGAGCGTGCCGCCATCATTGACCGTGAACGCCCCCCCACCCGCGTGCGTCGTGCTGACGTTCAAGGTGCCGGCTTGAATCGACGTAAGCCCCGTGTAGGTATTGGCTGCGGAGAGCGTGACGGTACCACCGGTGGTCTTCGTCAGCGTGCTGCCGGAGCCGCCAAGCACGGCGCTGATCGTGCCGCTTTCCACCGTGTAGCTGCTCGCGCTGAGCGTGCCCCCGCCCACGCTGTCGATAATGCTGCCAATGGTCAATGTCACCCCGCCCGCAGCGCTGCTGAAACCCACGAGGTCAAAGGTGCCGCCGTTCACGTCCACGGCCCCTCCGGATGCCAGGGCGTTCGCCGCGCCCAAGGCCAGCGTGCCCCCATTGACGGTGGCCGTCCCGGTTGCCGAAAGCGCGTTCGCCGCGCCGAGGATGAGCGTTCCAGCGCTCACATTGGTGCCACCGGTGTAGGAATTCACTCCCGAGAGCGTAACCGTCCCGCCCGACGGTGAGCCGTCCGTCGTCTTGGTCAAAGTGCTGGGACTGGCGCCATCGCCAAGCGCCGCGCTCACCGTGCCGCTTTCCAGAGTGTAACTGCTGCCTCCCAACGTGGCCGCTCCGCCGCTGTTCACGATGCTTCCGCTGCTCAGCGTCACTACTCCCACCGTATTGCTGTTGCCCGCCAAATCCAGCGTGCCGCCGCCCACGGTCACCGCGCCGGTGGATGCCAGAGTGTTCACCACGCCGAGCGCCAGCGTGCCTGCGTTCACGTTCGTGCCGCCGGTGTAAGTGTTGGCGCCGGAGAGGATGACCGTTCCGCCCGTCGTCTTGGTGAGGGCGCTGGGACCGGAGCCATCGCCCAACGCCGCACTGATCGTCCCGCTTTGCACCGCGTAGCCCGTGCCGCTGAGCACGGCGCTACCCGCGCTGTTGATGATGCTGCCACTGGCCAGCGTGACCGCGCCGGCGATGCTGCTGAAGCCGTTCAGATCCAGCGTGCCGCCGTTGATGTTCACCGCACCACTCGTCAGCGTGCCGCTGCCAAATGTCAGCGTGCTGGCGCCCGGGAGGGCGTTGGCAATGCCGAGTTGCAGCGTTCCCTGGTTGATATTGGTACCGCCATCGTAGGTGTTGAGCGTAGTCGTGATCGAGGCGTTGCCCAGGGTCAGCGTCCCGCCGCCCATCTTGGTCAGGGCCAGATCGTTGGCCGCCGTCACCGCGGTGGCGTCCGCCGTGCCGCTGCCGAGAAAGCTTTGGTAAAGATCCGCCGCGGAGTTATTGACCGTCAGCGTGGAGGTGTTCGTGCCATTGCCGCCGATAACCCGGTTGGTGGTGCCGGCGCCCATGGTTAACGAAGTTAACACCTGGTTGCTGGCTCCATTGCTGTCCCCGAGCTGCAAGACCCCGCCGGTTCCCGAGCCATCGTTGAGTTCCACCGAGTCATTCACAGAAAGGTGATTGTTTCCGTTGCTGCTCAGCACCAGCGTGGCATTTTGCACGAGGGTGTTCCCGGTATAGCTATTTGCTCCCGTGAAGGTCACCGTTGCTCCATTCGCAATGGTGACCGCAACGCCTCCACCGCCGCTGCCATTTTGAATCAATCCACCAAAGGTGCTGCTATTCTCAATCTCCAAAGTGGCGGCCGTTGCCGAGCTATTGGTCACGATATCCTGACTGGTGTCGGTGCCGGAGGTCGCCAGGATCTTGATGTTCTGAGCTTTGCCATTCAAGTCCACGGTCCCCCCACTGGAACCGTTGCCGAGGGTCAGGTTGTTCGTGTCGTTCCCGAAGGCCTGGGCCACACCGAGCTGAATCGTGCCCCCCTGGATCGCCACTCCTCCCGTGAAAGTGCCCACGCCGGAAAGGGTGACACTGCCGTTCGTGGTGTGGGCGATGCCACCGGTTCCAGCCAGCACCGCGCTCACCGTTCCGCTCTCCAGAGTGATGGAGTTGCTGGTCAGCGGCCCCGCGCCGGTGATGCTCCCGCTCACTAAAGTCAGGCTGGCGACGGTGTCCGCCAGGCCTGCGGTCGCCAAGGTTCCCGCGTTGATCGTCACCGCGGAATTGCTGCTGATCGCCCCGGCCACCCCGAGGGTGAGCGTGCCCGCATTAATCGTCGTCGCACCGCTATAGGTGTTCGTCGTGCCACTCGTGCCTAGCGTCCAGGAGCCCGTGCCGTTCTTGGTCAGGCTGGTGAAATTGCCGGTGCCGGTCTGGTCGGCAATACTCGGGTCGAAGAGATTGGCGCCGGTGCCGGTGCCGGTCAGCGTCAGGTTGTGGGTCGTGGCATTGGTAAAAGCAATGTCACCCGTGCTCGTAAAGCCCAGGCTCTTGGTGGTGGAGGAATCGATAGTGGCGCTGTTGCCATTGGCGTCACCGATCGTGAAAAGCCGAGTGGTGCTTTCTGCGGTCGCCGTGGTGTACTGCAACGTCCCGCCGCCAAAAACAAGATCGGCCGGCGATCCAAGCGCGGAACCTTCGCCGATGCTGCTGGCGGTGTCGATATTGGCGATGAGCTTTGCGTTCAATATGCCCCCGTCGATCGTCGTGACTCCTGTATAGGTGTTCGCCACCCCGGTCACATCGACGGTGCCGGCGGTGCTCTTGGTCACCCCAATCGAACTGCTGGCGCCGGCAAGGATGGACAGCACCGTCCCACTCTGGAGATTGAAGTTGGTACTGCTGGTGAGGGTCGCACTGGCATTGGTGATACTACCACCCGCGAGGGTCACGCCCGCCACGGCATTGGAGTCCCCGGCGGTCGCCCAAGTGCCGCCATTAATCGTCACCGTTGAAGCGCTGCCAACGCCGTTGGCAGCCCCCAAGGTGAGGGTGCCACCGTTGTTGATGGTGATCGCTGAAGTACCGATGGCATTCGCCACGTTGAGGGTCAAATCCGCCGAGGTACCATTGATCGTCGTCGGACCAGTGTAGGTATTGGCCGCCGTCAGGATCACATTACCGGTGCCGCTGCCGCTGATCGTCAGGCCAATCGGCGTGGCGCCGTCGTTCGCGATGGTCGACGCTATCGTCAGGTTGGCGGTGCTAAATTGGTTCACGATGAGGTCGCTCCCGTTGCCGCTGGTTAGCGTGCCACCCGTAAATGTGGCCGCCTTGGTCGCCGCACTACTCACCAGAATGCCGCCGGAAGTGATCACGTTCGTGCCCGTGAACGTCACCGTCCGTGCAGTGGTGATGGGCACTTGGATGGAGTTGGGTGTGATCGCGGCCGTAAAGGTCGGCGCGGAGCTAATTTGGACGTTCTTGCCCGTGTAATTGCTGGCGGTGTTACCGCCAGTGGTAGTGGTGTAATAGCTGGCAAGGGCCACGATGTTCGTGCCGTTATTTACGGCCCAATCCGTGCCGCCCACGGTGGCCCATCCCCCGAGGATGCCGCCACTGTCATTTGCACTGGTCGTGACGAAGCCGTTCGACGCGCCAATCGTGCCGTTCGGCTGAACAAAGTTCACGGTGCCGCCCACGCTCCGATTCGCTACGATGTCTCCCAATGAAATCAATAGATTTTGCGGCGTCGCATTCGTCGTGGCCGTGATCGTTGAATAGCCCGCATTGAGGGTCAGGACCGCAAAGCTTTGCTGGTTGGCCTGCGAGGCGCTCCCGATGATATTCAGCGCGCCGCCGGCCAGCGTCAGGCCGGAAGCGCTGTTGATGATATTATTCTGTAGCAATCCCGCCTGGCTGAAGTCCAGCGTCAACGTGCCCGCCGTCACCGCCGTCGTGCCAGTATACGTGTTTTGTCCGGTCAGAATGAGATCGCCCGCGCCGGTCTTGGTCAAACCCGCCGTCCCCGCGAGCACCGCGGAGATCGTCGCGTTATCGTTGACGACATCGATGACCGGCGACCCCGACGACGACGCCAGCGTCAATGTCCACGGGCCGCCCGTGCCGTTGGCCAGCGTCCAGCTATAGGTATCGCCTTGATCACCGAAGAGCAGTGTCCCCACCGTCTGATTCGCATCCAGCGTAATCGTTTGGCTCGCACCGAGCGTCAGTTCACTGAAGTCGGCAACGTCTCCCGGATTCCCGGGAATGCCTCCACCCGTCCAGTCACCGGAGTTGGTCCAAGAGCCACCGGCTATATTGTTCCACGTGTAGGTCGCGGCTTGCGTGGCAGTCCCATCCAGGAACGCCAGGAAGGCGCCCGGAAGCAAAACTCCGCGCGCGAGGAAACGCGGACTGATCAGGGCGGCGATCGATCGGGCAAGAATACGTCGGGGCAGTTTCAAATGAGGCATGAATTGGAAAAAGGGGCGTCACAGCGCGGTGGCCGGGATGGCCTGCGCGCGGCGAGATGGATTTGGTGACGACCCCGCTGGGGAAACGGCGGCGAGGCCTGTCCGGGTTGCGATGTGGCATCCCCGAAATTCGAAACGCGCCCCGAGAGGGGGAAGCGCCCGAATGCGGCCAATGAAAGAGCAGTGCGTGACGTCTGTAAAGAATTAATTTATACTAAATCAATATACTTTCGTCAGCGCGCCGGAACTCGCCTTACCCGGTGCCTCGAACGGCCGCGCCAGCGCTGAAAGCCCAGCAACGTGCCCAACCCGGCGAGCAGGACCCCGCCGGCCCGGGGTTCCGGAACGACGTTGAGCACCAATTCATTTCCGCCGTCCGCCAACTGCACGGTCGCGTCCAGGCCAAGAACCGTCCCGCTCACATTCGCACCGAGGGTGCCGAGGATCGCGTTGTTCGTGGCGAATAGCACATACGTCCCCTGCCCAAATCCCCCCGCATTCGTGAAGTTAAAATCGCTCAGCCCAAATCCCGATCCGAGGTTCAGCACGCCGGTGGTCAGCGAGAGCTCATCGCTCGTGGTTCCCAGGCCAAAGTTCAGCCACCCCAAACTGGCCGTCGCCGCACTCAAATCGAGAACGCCCGTCCCCAGCGAGAGAGTCAATGTTCCGGGAGCGGTCCCGCCTGGTGCCAGGCTGCCAAGGGTGCCCACCGTGACATTGCCATTGTTGCCCGTGGTAATCGTTCCCGTGCCACCCAGCGTACCCCCGGTCACAGCCACGGAGGTCGTGCCATTGAGCGAGCCCGACACGGTCAACGTTCCCGCGCCAACCGTGGTCGCTCCACTATAGGTATTTGCTCCCGCCAACACCTGGGCTGCACCGGTCGTCGTCGCGACCGCCGTGGTGGCCGTGGCGCCGTCTTTGATCGTCCCGGCATAGGTGCCACTCCCGGAAAACGTAAGGGTATTATTCCCCGACGCCCCGCTGTTGGTCACCACCTGCGATCCCGACCCCGCACTATTCAGCCCGCCGGTGGTTTGATCGAATCCATTGAGATCGTAAGTACCGTTGGTATTGAAAGTAGCCTCGCCAAGCGTCAGCGTGGTGTTGCTCGGCAGGGCATTGGTCACGCCATTTTGCAAGAGACTGCCGTTGGTGACGTTCGTGGCGCCGTTATAGGCGTTCGTATTTCCCAGCACGACACTTGCGTTCGTCACATTGAGGTTGGACCCGGCGCCGGTGCCGGCAATCTGACCGGTAACGTCAAAAGCTCCGCCAGTCAGCGTGAGCGTCCGGCCGCTCGTGCTAATACCTCCCGACAACGTCACGACGGCCCCACCACTATTGATCACCACTCCGCCACCGGCGCCGCTGACCGTGATCGGTCTTTCGAGATTCGCGGCGACGGCACCCGTATATTCCAGCGTTCCGGAGGTCGTCGCTCCGCCCAGCGTGATCGGGCCGGTGCCTGCACCGAGCGGCTGCGCCGATCCCGTCGGCGCAATGCTGTTCACCTGCAGATCACCAGCGGTAATCGTCGTCGCGCTCGAGTAGGTATTCGCTCCCGTCACCAACCACGTGCCGGTTCCCTGCTTCGTCAATGCCATTGGCTGCCCTCCGTCGAAAATAACCCCGGAGATCGTGCCGTTCCCAGGGCCATCCAGGATCAGCACCCGAATCGTCGTCGCATTCGAGGCCGCCGTAATGTTGCCGGTGAGACTCAGAGATCCAGCCTCCACGAAGACATCGGTATCTCCGCCACCACCATTACTGAGCGTGATCCCGCCATTGATCACATTGTTCCCAGCGACGTTCACGATCGCCCCCAAGGTACCTCCACTCTCGGTGCCATCGCTGCTCGTCGTTAAGCTGATGCTCGGATCGAGGTTAATGCTGCCACTCGTGGCGTTAAGAGCGAGACTTGGCCGGCTCGCATTCGCAATACTCACCGTCTTCGGACCGTCACCGAGGCCCAGGCTGTTGGTAATCTGCAGCGTCCCGTCGGTGATCGTGACATTGCCCGTAAAGCTATTCGTCCCGCTGAAGACCGCCGTACCGGGACTGGTCTGGGCTCCCGCGGTGATCGTCACGCTCCCGCTTCCACTGATCGTATTGCTGAGCGTCAGCGTCGCCCCCGAGGCCACATTCACCGTGTTCGCGCCCGTCAAACTTACCGTACCGGTGAGATTGCCGGCCCCCGTGCTCGACTCCAGTGTGCCGGCATTTGCCTGGACGGCGTTGCCCACCGTAAAGCCCGCGAGATCCAGGACTGCGCCAGCCTGCACCACAATCGCCCCCGACGCCGTCCCAAAGGCCGTCGCACTTCCCACCTGGAACGTGCCGCCAAGGATATTGATCGGTCCGGTGAAGCTGTTCGCTCCGGAAAGAATGAGAATGCCGCTGCCACTCGCCGTAATGCCGTCTGCCGTCTGGTTGGTAATCGTCGAGGCCACATCGAGCGTGTCGTAGGCCGTGGCTGTCCGGAAGACCAGATCGCCTTCGCCTCCCGTGTCCAACGCCACGCCGCCACTGATCGTCGCCTCACTCGGCGCCGTCGATATTCCTCCCGTCTTAAGAATTCCCCCCGCCGAAACCGTGAAGGTCGCCGCCGGGTCAATCGTCAGATTGTTCGATCCGGCGATATTCAGCGTCCGCACCGAGAGCGTCTGCTGATCGGTGATGTTGCCGGTGCCCGTCAGTTGCACGTCCAGGCCGGTGAGGCCGCCCAATGACGCCTGGTTGGCGGTTAAGGAGACGGCAATGGCATTGGAATCACTGGAGTAATTCAGCGCCCGGACATATCCCGATGGATCGTAGGCCGCAAACGCATCGCCTCCGAAGAAGATGCCGCCGTCCAGGGATTGCCCAGTCGTGGGCGCCGACGTAAATACCACCTTGTAAGCCGACGGCGAAGGGCCTCCCGTCGCGGGAAGAATCGTGAAATCGCCCGTCGCTCCGGCCACCCGCGTCGGAGCGCTGGCGAAAGTCAGCGTATTCGCCGCTCCCGTCGACGCCTGGTCGCTCGTCACCGTTCCCTCGCCCGCACTGAAGGTCAGCGTCCCCATCGTCAGACTGCCCGTTCCGGTTCCGTTGTTGTATGCATTAAATGTTCCCGTCCCCGCAAAGGTGAGATTCGATCCGCTCGGCAGGACTTGCGCATTGTTATCGCGGACTTGGAGGACCCCTCCGCTCACGACCGTTCCCCCGGAATAGGTGCTGCCGTTGACCTTGTTCATGATCAAGGTGCCCGCCCCGGCCTTCACCAACTCCAGGATTCGCCCGTTGGCGCCATTGTCGATGCTGCCCGCGTCGGTGGTGCTGCCCGAGGCGGTGTTGTCTGTCAGGATCGTCGTTCCGGCGGTCGTCGAATTGTCCGTGATAAGTCCCGCCGCCGCGGCTGTCAGCGATCCCACTGTCAGGTTATTGCCGTTCAAATCCAGCGTACCATCGACCGTCAATGGATTCGTCGCTGGCCCGAGGGCCGCGGCATTCCCGAGGATCAAGGTCCCGGCGGTCACTGTCGTCCCTCCGGTAAAGGTATTCGCTTGTGTGAGGATGACGGTACCCGTTCCAGTGTTGCCGACCAAAAGGTTGTTTGGGCCCGTCAATGGTCCAGCGAAGGTCAGCGTCCCCCCCGCACCACCAAGGTAATAATTGACGCTCGAAGGAGTCAAAATGCCCGAATAAGTGACATTGCCGATCGCCCCCAAACTTGCGGCTCCATAATTCGAAAAATTCAAGTTATTGCCGTCGTTTACCTCGAGTGCGATCGTCGCCACGTTGAAATTCGCGGCGACGTTGTTGTCCAACACGCTTTGGGCAAGGGCAAAATCAAACGCCAGGATTGTTCCCGCGGCAAAGGAGATCGATCCGGTCGACGGCACAGAGCCGGCCGTGCTGAAGACCAGGGTGCCAGCATTGAGGTTGGTCCCGCCGCCGAAATTGTTCGTGCCGGAAAGCACCAGGGTCCCGGCGCTGGTCTTGGTCAGCGCGCCGGCCCCGCCGATGGTGTTGGGAAGGGTCAATGTCACGCCAGTGGGCACATCCACCGCCCCACCTGCGGCGTCGAGCGTGACCACGCCGGACACGCTTCCGCCGGCGCCCGTCGACGACCGGAGTGTGCCCCCATTCAGCTCGACCGATTGGGTGATGCCATAACCCGCGAGATCGAGAACGCCGCCGCTTTCCACAGTGACCGCGCCCGACGAGCTGCCGAGAGCGTTCGCATTGCCGACCTGCACGTTGCCGGCACCGATCGTCGTTGGCCCGGCGTAGTTATTGTTCCCAGAAATCACCAGCAGCCCGCTGTCCGTCTTCACCAGGCCCACGGAACCCCCGATCACGCCACTGACGGTCAACGTGCTCGACACGGCGACGTCGAATGTGCTCCCGCTGCTCAAAGTAATGGAACCGCTCAGCGTCGTCCCAGTTCCACTGATTGCCGTGACGGTGCCTCCGTTCAGGTTCAGTGTGTTGCTGACATTATAACCGGTCACGTCGACGGTACCGCCGGTATCCACCGTCACAATGGCGCTGCCAAATCCATTCGCACTGCCCAGCTTCAGCGTTCCCGCCCCGGCAATGATGCTGCCGCTAAAAGAGAGATTGTTGCCCGTCACAGTGGCTGTATTTCCCCCTTCCTGCTCGAGCGTGCCATTGCCGCTAATCGCGTTGGGGAGCGTAAAATTGTCGCCCAGCGGGCGAAACAACTCGAGCGTCCCGCCGCTCAGGACGATATTACCCGTGCCCAACTGTCCCGCCCCGGCCGTCGCCCCATCGCCCGCCTGCAAGACGCCCCCGGAAATCGTCGTCGTCCCGGAGTAATTATTCGCCCCCGTGTTCGCCAGAATGAGCGTGCCGGTCCCCTCCTTGGTGAGTGTCGTCGCACCGCTGATCTCCCCGGCGCCGGTGAAGGTATAGGTGTCGCTCGCGAGAGTATCGTTGTTTACCGTAATCGAAATCGGCGTGAGCGTTGTAGTTAGATTCACCGTCTTGGTGCCCGTCGCCGTGTCATCGAAAATCACGCTGTCGGTCCCCACCGCACCACCTTGGTAATATCCGGTCGGCGTGTTCGTTCCCACCCGCCAGTTCAGTGTGCCGACCGTTCCCGACCCATCATCAATGTCCCAATTTCCATTAATCGCCCCCGTCCAAACCGGAATTTGGAAATTCGTGACATCGAGCTGTATTTCATTAGGAACCGACGTGTCCAGGTTCGCCGTCACCCGGGCCGGCAGCGTCCCCAGGACCAGCGTCCCCGTCCCGCCGATCGATCCGGTATAGGAAATCAATGGGAATTCTCCTACACTCAGGTTGCTCGACGAAACATTGATCGTGTCGGTCCCATTGAGCGTCAACGCCCCGGTGCTGATCACCGGCGCCGTGGCATTCCCCAACGATCCAAGATTAATCGTCAGCACCGCTCCACTGCTTGTCCCTAAAGTTAGCCCCGACGAAACCAAAGATTGGCCCGCGGCTCCCAGATTAACTACCAGCGTCGCTCCATCCGCCACCGCGAAGGCGCCGCCGCCAGCGTGGACCGTACTCACGTTCAGGGTCCCTCCGTTAACCGACGTCAATCCCGTATAGGTGTTCGCCGCGGTCAGCGTCACCGTCCCCCCGGACGGGGAACCATCGCTGATTTTCGTCAGGGCCACACCCGCCCCGCCCAACACTGCATTGATCGTTCCATCTTCGACCGAGTAACTTCTGGCCGTAAGGGTAGCCGGACCGCCACTGTCGACAATGGCGCCGCTGGACAAGGTGACCGAACCAACCGTGTCGTTGAATCCGGCAAGATCCAGAGTCCCGCCCGAGACACTCACCGCACCGCTGGCTGAAAGCGTATTTGCCACACCCAAAGCGAGCGTGCCCGCGTCGATCGCAGTGCCGCCCGTGTACGTATCCACCCCGGAGAGCGTCACCGTCCCGGAGGTCGTTTTCGTGAGGCTGCTGGGGATTCCAGCATCGGCCAGCACGGCGCTGATGCTTCCACTTTGCACCGCGTAACTGCTGCCGCGGAGCGCCCCGCCCCCGACCGTATCGACGATGCTGCCGCTGACCACAGTGACGGCACCCGCGCCGCTGGCCAAACCGTTCAGGTTGAGGCTACCGCCCGCCACATTGACCGCTCCGCTGGAGGGAAGCGCATTGGCTGTACCGAGCTCCAGGGTGCCCGCATCGATATTGGTTCCACCAATATAGGTGTTGGCGCTCTTGGGAGTCAGTTCCAACGTTCCCGCCCCGATTGTCGTCAGCGCAATGTTATTCGCCGCCGTTGCCCCCGCTGTCCCGCTGCCCAGAAACCCAACGTAATTATCCGTGGTCTGCGTATTGGTGTAGTCCACCGTGAGCGTCGAGAAAATACCCGGTGTCGCGGCATTGTAGTATCCTCCCGTAACTTTTTGCGTGGTCCCCGTGTTCGTCGACGTCCGGGCGATGGAGGCCACGGTCTGGTTGATCGCCCCCGCGGAGCTTCCCAACTGCAGGTTTCCGATATTGGCATCGCCGGCATCTCCCAGAACGATCGCCCCTCCAGGAGCCAGAGTATTATTCCCTCCGGCCAGGATCAGGGTACCGTTGTTGATCGTCGTCCCTCCCGTGTAGGTATCCACTCCGGTAAAAGTCACGGTTTGCGCGCCGCTTTTGACCACACTGATTCCACCCGTGCCGTCTTGAATGACCCCGCCAAAAGTGGAGCCTAAGCTGCCTCCGCTGACGGTGAGTACCGAGGGGCTGCCGGCCGCCGCCGCATTGGTAACGATGCTCGTGGCGGTGCCGGTGAAAGTTCCCACGGTTTGATTAAAGCCATGCAAATCGAGGATCCCCGCGGTATTGGCCGTACTGCTTCCGAGCGCCACAGTATTGCCACTCGTGAGGGCATTAGTCACGCCCAGAACAATCGTCCCAGCCTCGATATTGACGCCGGATGTTCCCAGCGTCGCCACCCTGGAGATCGTGACGATGCCGTTCGTGGTTTTGTTGATTCCGGCGCTTCCGCCCAGGACGGCGGCGACCGTACCGCTCTGCAGATTGAAGGCCGTCGTGCTCGTCAACGCCGTGCCAGCGCTGCCGCTGATGGTTCCCCCGGTGAGGGTGACTCCATTGACGCTTTGCGAGTTGCTCGAGAATCCCAGCGTACCACCGTTCACGACGATGCTCGAGGGGCTGCTGAGGACATTTTGCAGGCCAAGCGTGACTGTTCCACTGTCGACCGTGGTCGTCCCCGTGTAGGTACTGGCGTTTGTATTGAGGGTCAGTATCCCGGTGCCGCTGTAGGTGAGTGAGGAGGCGGTACTCCCATTGTTCGAAATCGGTGCCGAGACGGTGACGTTCCCGCCTTGGAGGATGAGTTCATTGGTCGCTCCGATCTGAACACCGCCTCCGGTCGACGAAGTAAACGTTAAAGTCCCGCTGCCAGTATTGAGCAGGCCGTTGAGGGTTAGGGTATAAGTCGAAAGGGCCGTGGTCGTCGCGACCCCTGCATACTGAAGCGTATTGGCCGTGGCCGGGGCGTTTAGCGTCGCCGCCGCGGAGAAGGTATAATTGGCGGTGGCGGTGGTCACGTTCGCCAGATTGGCCGACGCTACAGTCGCGCTGGTGTAGGCGACGATATCGCTTCCGCTGACGGTGGCATACTTCAGACTTCCACTCGATCCAACGGTGGCCCACGGACCGAGGATTCCATTGACGTTGGTGTTCGTCGTTGTCACCTCCGTCGTCGTCGTGTTGGGAACGATGCTGAAATTCAAAGTCCCCCCCACCGACTGGGTGATGGCTCCCAGGGCCAGAGTCAGGCTCGGGGCCCCGTTTTGGTTCAGGGTAATGACATCGGCGCCGGAACCGACCACGACATTGCTGAAGCTCTGGCTGTTCGCCACCGAGGTATTCCCCTTCAGCACGAGTGTCCCGCCTTGCGTCAAAACCAGGCTGGCTGGCGACGTATTGCTGATGATATTCGCCGCGGGCGCCCCAGCCTGGCTGAAATCCAGCGTGAGCGTTCCACCTGACACGGTCGTGGTTCCAGTGTAGGTGTTCGCGGCAGTTAGGATGAGATTCCCCGCCCCGGTTTTGGTGAAACCGGCCGTGCCACCGAGGATCGCCGAGATGGTGGCGCTCTGGTTGTTGACTTGGATCACCGGCGATCCGGTGGAGGCCGCGAGTGTCAACGTCCACGGGCCACCCGAGCCGTTCGCCAGGGTCCAGTTAAAGGCGTTGTTGGTATCGCCAAAAAGGAGCGTGCCTGCGGTCTGATCGGCATCCAGCGTCACGGTCGTATTTGCACCCAGTCCCAGTTCACTGAAATCGGCCACGTCTCCCGGATTTGTCGGAAATGCGCCCGTCTCCCAATTACTCGCCAAACCCCACGAGCCACCAGCCGGATTGGACCAGGTATAAGTCGCTGCCTTGGTTGCCAATACATCAAGCAACGCGAGAACCACGCCGGGGATTACCAGCCGTCGCGTGACAAAACGCGGGTTTAAAAGGCAGGCCCTCGTCGAACGAAGTATTCGGCGGCTGAAATTGGAAAAACGCATTGAGCAATGAGGTAATAGGAGAGCCCATCAATCGCCGGCGACGCCCCCGGGCCCGCGCTGCCAGGGCAAAAGCAGGGGGGACGCAGGCGCGGGAAGCGATAGCGGCGCAATAATTGGCCGGCGCGGTGGCGGCGATCGCCTGCGCGCTACGGATGGAGTGGATGAGGACCTCGCCGGGGGAACGGCGGCGGGGCCGGACCGGGTTGCAACGTTGCATCGCCGGCCACGAACGCACCCGAGAGGGGAAGCGCTCGAACGAGGCGTATCATCGCGCCGCCGCGCTCCTTGTAA
>Ga0302326_10006901_pt1 | contig 25372 bp, 25 predicted proteins | sample Palsa_T0_3_FD_202264 | JGI IMG/M metagenome (GOLD analysis project Ga0302326, IMG submission 202264) | Peat permafrost microbial communities from Stordalen Mire near Abisko, Sweden - Palsa_T0_3 | ecosystem: Environmental > Terrestrial > Soil > Palsa > Peat permafrost | place: Sweden: Abisko... | reverse complement strand
GCATCAGCACCGCAGCCATCGGCGTTTTTCCCCAGCTCGAAATGTAGTGGAGACCTTTGGGATGCCTCTATTGAAAACAAAGGCACTCCCGGTCTCAGATGTCCCCAACTGCGAAAGTTGGGTTAACTCTGCGCGACCTTCCACGAACCCTTGCAGTTGGACGCGCGAAGGACAGGTAACGAACCGCGCGTCCGCCCGAGAAAACGGCGGGCCCTGCGGATGCCGTGCATTTACCGGAGACGAGTGGTTCTCGCCCTGCACGATTGACGGGCGGGGCCACCACTGACGATAGGGCCGACTTCGCGCCGCCTGCCGCTTCCCCAGGCTACCGCGAATCGTCGGATCGATCCAAGTTACTCTCCGGTTTGGCCCCACCCGGCGGGCGCGCCGCTTCTGAGGAACGCGCAAAACTGAATGCGACTTGAACCAGGTCCTTCCCCGCGCCGCACAATCCTCCGCGGAGAGGTTGTTGTCTGCCTTCCCGAACACCAGTTTGAAAAGGTGAAATAGCCCTGCCTGGGATCGCTACGCCGCCACTGCGCCCAACACCGCGCCAACCATGGCCTGGGCTTCTTCCTGGATCTTTTTCAAATGGTCCTGGCCGCGAAAACTCTCGGCGTAGACCTTGTAGACGTCTTCGGTGCCGGACGGCCGCGCCGCGAACCAGCCGCTTTCGGCGATCACTTTGATTCCGCCGATGGCATTTCCATCGCCAGGCGCAGTAGTCAGAATTTTCTGGATCTTTTCGCCAGCCAGCTCGGTGACTGTAATGTCCTGGGGCGACAATTTGGCGAGCGCGGCGCGCTGCTCCGCTTTGGCCGGCGCGTCGATACGCTCGTAGACCGAGGCGCCAAATTCGCGCTCCAATTCGGCATAGATTTCGCCGGGGTCGCGCCCTACGCGAGCGGTGATTTCGGCGGAGAGCAAGGCGGCGATGAGGCCGTCTTTATCGGTGGTCCACGTCGACCCATCGCGGCATAAGAAGGAAGCGCCCGCGCTTTCCTCGCCTCCAAAGCCGAGCGATCCGCGCAGCAAGCCGTCCACGAACCACTTGAATCCGACCGGGACTTCATAGAGTTTTCGGCCTAGTTTCGCGGCCACGCGATCGATCATGCCGCTGGAAACGACGGTCTTGCCCACGGCCGCATCCTTGCGCCAGCCGGTGCGATTGGCGAAGAGATAATTGACGCACACCGCCAGGTAATGATTGGGAGGAAGCAGGCCGGAACTGCGCGTGACCACGCCATGACGATCCGAATCGGTATCGCAGGCGAATGCGATATCGAATTTGTCTTTCAAGCCAATCAATCGGCGCATCGCGTAGGGCGACGACGGATCCATGCGGATGCGGCCGTCCCAATCGAGCGTCATGAAGCGAAACGTCGGATCTACGGTGTCGTTGACCACCGTAAGATTCAATCCGTACCGTTCACCGATGGGCCCCCAATAATGCACGCCCGCGCCACCCAGAGGATCGACGCCCAGATTCAACTTCGCGCCACGAATGACATCGAAGTCGATCACCTTACTGAGATCGGCGACATACTCGGCGACAAAATCGTGCGTTTCGGTGGTAGAAGCGCGCAAAGCGTCGCTGAACAGGGTTCGCTTTACTCCGGCCAGGCCGTTTTCGAGCAACTCGTTGGCGCGCTCCTGAACGAAACCGGTGATATCGCCGCCGGCCGGTCCGCCATGCGGCGGGTTGTATTTGAAACCCCCATCCTCGGGCGGATTATGCGAGGGAGTGACCACGATGCCGTCGGCCAGCCCCATTTTTCGATCGCGATTGAAATTGAGAATGGCCCGGGAAACGGTGGGCGTGGGGGTATACTCGCCGTTGGGCGCAATCCGAACGTGAACTCCGTTGGCGGCGAGAACTTCCATCGCGCTGGCGAAAGCAGGCGCGGAAAGCGCATGCGTATCGATGCCCAGGAAGAGCGGCCCGTCGATTCCCTTCCCTTTCCGATACGCGCAAATGGCCTGCGTGACCGCGAGAATGTGCCACTCGTTGAAGGCGCGATGCAGCGCCGAGCCGCGATGGCCCGAGGTTCCAAACGCGACGCGCTGCTCGGGAATCTTCGGATCGGGCCGGTCCGCGAAATAGGCGGTGATCAGCCGGGGAATATCGACCAGGTTGGATGCTTGAGCGGGTTGACCGGCCGCCGGGTTAATCGCCATAGTGAACGCCTCCGAACTTTTGATGAACACGCGCAAAACGGAGCGCGGCGCGAGCCTGTTCCTGATCCGCTTGGCGGTGCGCGCCGCACCCTTTGCGCTTTTGATGAACACGCGCAAAACGGAGCGCGGCGCGAGCCTGTTCCTGATCCGCTTGGCGGTGCCCGCCGCACCCTTTGCGCTCCATAGTGACACACCACTTTCGATTAGACGCGGCTAGCGGCCGGTTGGTGACGCGCCATTCTGTTCGACGGAGTTTTTCACAGCGTCCCGAACCGCTTCCTTCACAGCTTCTTTGACGGCGTCTTTAACGCTCTCTTCCACTACACCGACGTCCAGATCCATCTCCACAGCGTCGGCCACCAATTCCCGAACCAGGACGCGGAGAACGGGCGCGACGGGCGGCAGGTCCCTGGCGACTGCCTTAACGATTTTCCTTGCGACTTTGGCTGCCGGGGCGGATTCTTCCGGGAGCCGCTGCCCGGCGGCGCGCTCGATGGCCTCCCAATCGTCCTGAAACGTTTTCGCGAGCTTCTGGACGATCTTGTTATCGCGAAAAATAACGCCCACCTCGCGGCGCGCGCCGAGTTCCAGCTCGCGGAGGCTCTGGCTGCCGATGAAGGCTTGTGTGCCACGGACGATGGTCCGGGTGTGTGAAGCCGCATGACGGACAGCTTATGCGCCGCAAGATGGGAACTGGAGCGGGTAACGCGGCCAATCGCCCGGATCTCGACGCCGGCCGCGGCTCGGGCTTGCTGAAACGCAGCCAATTGCTTGCGCGCGTTCGACGGACTGACTACGAAGGCGGGAGACCCGACCAGGCCGGGGTTGCTGGCGATCAATCCGAAGCAGCGGCTGTGATCGATGTCCAGATAAGTAAAGTTGAAGGAGAGCAGAAACAGCTCGCGGCGATCGACGATCAGGAATTTGCCGTGATATCTGGCCAGGTCGTCGGCCGTGCGCGCCACCGTGATTCCGGCATCCAGAAGGCGCATTTCGAGCTTGCGAAGGTTTTTCTCGCCGCCGCGATTGGTATACGCGATCAGCGCATGGACAAAGACGCCGCGCGCGGCCGCGTTCGCCAGGGCCTTCTCGATTTCACCGCGATCGAATCGAAAAATGACGATCTCGACGCGGTTCTTGGCGCCATCGATGGCGTTGAGCAGCGGCTGAACGCCGTCGCCGGGCTGAACCAGCAGTTTCAAATTGCCTCCGGTGGCGGCGAACTTCAGGACGCCCAGTTTATCGTTACCGAACGACGAGAGAATCCAGGCATTCAACCAGCCGTTCGCGGGCTTGGAACGCAGCACGTTATCGAGGACGATTTTCAGGGGCCACGGCTCCAGCAGATTGGCCACGCCCTCGCCAAGAACTCCCAGGAATCCCACTACCAGTAGCTTCCGATGAGGCTTGAGCAGGCTGTTGATGCGGAAGCCGTTGGGGCTCGGCGCACTATTTCGCATGTCTGATGTATAGACGCGGCCGCGCCGAAATTTTACTCGGATTCCTGAAACCGTGAGAAGCGAAAGATTTGTCGTTTAGATGCGTCCAACGAATGCCGGAAGGCAAGAGAAAAGGAGTCGGCGATGGCGGCAAAAAATAGAGCGGTTTTTGGCATTTACAGCAGTCAGTTGGACGCGGAGAACGCGGTACGCGGGCTGAAGCTGGCGGGCTTTCGCAGCGCGGATATATCGATCCTGTTCCCGGACAACATGGGGACCAAGGATCTGGCATTGGAACGGAACACGAAGGCTCCGGAGGGGACGGCGGCCGGCGCGGGAGGTGGCGCAGTGGTAGGCGGCATTTTGGGTTGGTTGGCGGGCGCGGGGTTGCTGGCGATTCCAGGGCTGGGGATGTTCGTCGCGGCCGGTCCGATCATGGCCGTGCTCAGCGGCATCGGTGTGGGCGGCGTACTGGGCGGAGTGGCGGGAGCATTGGCTGGATTGGGAACACCGGAGTACGAAGCCAAACGCTACGAGGGCCGTATTCGCAAAGGCGGTATTCTGCTTTCCGTGCATTGCGACGATCGCGAATGGGTAAAGTCCGCGCGCGAGATTCTGGTTCAGACCGGGGCCGAGGACGTGTCGTCCACCAGCGAAGCAAAGGCCGATTTCGCCGCCAGCGACCGGCCGCGGTCACGAACGATTGCGACGAAGGCCTAACGACATTTCGCTCGAAGGCTTAATTAGCGAGGGGGACCGCGAACAGCGCGCTGAAGCCCCGCTGGACAACCTGATGGTGTTCTCCGGCCCACCGCCGTCTGCCACGTGCTTTCAACAAGCAACGGCTGCAAATTAGCTGTTGCGGCCAATGTTTCGCGAAGAACGAAGGACTCAAAACCACAACACCGAAGAGGGAATTGGCGAGGCCCCGATCAATCTTGCCACGCAGTCGATCACGGAGCCGTAGCTCGTCATCCAGCGATTTCGCGGAGGGTATAGCATCGACCGCAATGGGAGTAGCTGGTGACGTAATCCAAGGGCTTCAGAGGTTGGCGATCTTGCTGCGCAGCACCGGCGAACGCAGTTTATTGGAGCGGAAGGAGAGAGGTTTCCTAATGTTATAGTTCCGGATAAACGGCAGCCTTCCACTCGGAACTATAACAAATCTGCGCTGCGCGGGCTGCTAAAACGCTGAAATGGCCGTCCACAGGATAGGCAAACCGTTCTCCTTTTCGAGATCCCTCGCGCGGCGACGGCAGGTTATGAGATAGAAGCGACTACTTGTTTATTCTTGAGGTGGCGCTTATCGCCTTGCGCCGCCATGGGAGACCCCACCGCTCCATTACGGTCGCGGGTATGTAACGCGCGGAATCTGCTGGGCCGCGCGCCAGCAGCACACCCGGAGACGACCCGATGTGGGGGCACTGGAGAACATCGACTCGAAGAATACCGGAAGGGTGGCGCGTGAGCAAGCGGTCTTCTCGGACTTTAGACACAGGCCGTTAAGCTTTCCCTCTTCCCGGGTATCGCCGCAACAGCACCAATTGCCCCAAACGACAACAGTTATGATCGGCCACCAGTTGCGCCGCAGGAGAATTTTGCCCGCAATCAGTTGGGAAGACGTCGGGCGTAGACCATCAGACTGACCCCCGGGACCGGGAGCGACGGGTGCGATACAGGCGTTACCATGTCCTTTGTAATGCACCACCTCATTCCTCGACGCGACTTTCTGAAAGTTGCCGGCCTGGCGGCGGCCGGCGGCAGCGGGTTGCTGGGGCAACAATCGTTTCTCGCGCCATCCGGCCCGCAAGATGTTGCGAAGACCGATTTCTTGCTGCAAATCGCGCCCATCACCGTGGAATTGGCGCCCAATCGTATTGTCAGCACCATCGGCTACAACGGGACCTCGCCGGGGCCGCTGCTGCGGATGAAAGAAGGCGTGCCGGTGACGGTGAACGTCAGCAACGAAACCGACGTGCCCGAGTACGTGCATTTTCACGGATTGCTGATCCCCTCCGACGTGGACGGATCGGAGGAAGAAGGCACTCCGGTGGTGGCGCCGCATGGCAGCCGCCGCTACCAGTTCACGCCGACGCCGGCCGGCACGCGCTGGTACCACACGCACACCATGTCGATGGACGACCTGCATCGTGGCAGTTATACCGGAATGTTCGGTTTCCTGATCATCGAGGGCGCGAACAATCCCGGCCGCTACGATCGGGAACATTACCTGGCGCTGCGCGATTGGGAGCCCTATTTCACCAACCAGTCGATGGATAACGACGATTTGGATCCAATGGGGGCGCAACCGGAGAAGCCGGCCGTTCTGGATACGCGGCAGCCCGGGATGGAGGTAGCGGCCGACATTTTTTCGATCAACGACAAGGCGCTGGGCGCGGGCGAGCCGATTCGCGTGAATCAAGGCGAGCGTATTCTGTTTCATTTTCTGAATGCGAGCGCTATCGAGATTCGCCACCTGGCGCTGCCCGGCCACAAATTCAACGTAATCGCGCTGGATGGAAATCCGGTGCCCACGCCGGCGGCCGTGGACGTGGTGATGCTGGGTCCGGGCGAGCGCGTCGACGCCATTGTGGAGATGAACCAGCCCGGCGTCTGGATTCTTGGCGCGCCGGAGGACGCGGTGCGCGAAGGGGGACTGGGCGTTGTTGTGGAATACGCCAATCAACACCGCACGCCGCAGTGGACGCCGCCGCCCAAATCCGCCTGGGATTATACGATTTTCGGCAAGCCGCCGTCCGGATCCGCGCCTACCGAGCGGCTGGATATGCTCTTCGAGAAGGTGCCGCGCGGCGCGGGCAAATTCAACAGCTTCACCGTCAACGGCAAATCCTATCCGCATGATCAGGAGTTTCTGCTCAAACAAGGGACCCGCTACCGGCTGACGTTTCACAACCGCACCGACGATTCGCATCCGTTACATGTGCATCGCCATCAACTGGAGATCGTCGAGATTTATGGCAAAGCCACGTCGGGAGTGATCAAGGACACTGTGGTGGTGCCCACCTATGGCCGCGCCAGCGTGGATTTTACAGCAGATCAGCCGGGACCGACTTTGTTTCACTGCCATATTCAACAGCACATGGACTTCGGATTTAAAGCCCTGATGCGCTATTCGTAATCCGATGCGCTATTCGTAAGCGGATACAATCGGAGCGGTTGGAGTACAGTGGTGGAATACGCGTGAAACGGCTGGCTGCAGTTTTAGCTCTTGCATCGGGACTGGCCGCGATTGCGGCCGACAAACCGCTCGCGATCGTTCACCCCGTTTTCGCGCGCAGCGAGGATGGTCCGCCCGAAGCATCCGACGAAGATTTCGTTTCCGGCGAAACCATCTATTTCAGTTGCCAGGCCGAAGGCTATCGCAGGCTGGACAAGCGCGACGACTACGGCAAGCAAAACATCTCGATGAAATACCAGATTGCGGTCCGCGACAAAAGCGGCGTATTGCTGCAACCCATTGAGGATGGCAAACTCGAGACTATCGTGACGCAGGAGGACAAGGACTGGAAGCCGAAGCTGCGCGACAGCATCGTCGTGCCGCCGCTCGCGGACACCGGCGAGTATACGGTTGTGGTGAAGCTCTCGGATGAGCTGGCGAAGGCCAACGTGGAGAAGTCCGCCGTCTTCCACATCAAAGGCCGCGATGTTGCCCCCAGCGACGCGCTGGTGGTTCGTAATTTCCGCTTCCTGCGCGGCGAGGATGACATTAAACCGCTGCCGGTGGCGGCTTATCGTCCCGGCGATTCCGTATGGGCGCGCTTCGACATGACCGGCTACAAGGTGGGCGAGAAAAACCAGATGGATATCGAATACGGGCTATCCGTGCTGCGTGAAGACGGAGCGGTAGTCTATGCCGAACCACAAGCCGCGAATCAAAAAATCCAGACTTACTATCCGCAGCGCTATCAGCCCGGCGAGCTGAATTTAAATCTCGCCAAAGACCAGCCGCTCGGCAAATATACCATCGTGCTTTCCGTTCGTGACAATTTGGGCCAGCAGATGTACGAAACGCGCGAGACGTTTTCCGTCGAATAGCCACTTCCTGGGCAATGGCCCTTTTTCGGACCCGCAGCGCGGCCGTCTTTGGAATCGAAGCGCACCTGATCGACGTGGAAGTGGACATGTATCCCGGCGGCAACGCGCGCGATTTCATCACCGTCGGCATGCCGGATACGGCGGTGCGGGAAAGCCGCGAACGAATTAAGTCGGCGCTGCTCAATTCCGGCTTCGGATATCCGAACAAGTCGGTAACCATCAGTCTCGCTCCGGCCAATGTTCGCAAGGAGGGCGCGGGCTTCGATCTGCCGATGGCGCTCGGAATCCTGGGAGCCATGGGGACGGTGGCCGCGACCGACCAGCACATGCTAGTTGGGGAATTGTCGCTCGACGGAACGCTCAGGCCCGTGCGCGGCGTTCTATCGATTGCGGTGTGCGCACGCAGCCAGGGCATTCCGAATCTGCTGGTGCCGGCCGACAACGCCGCGGAAGCCGCGGTCACGGAAGGCGTCAATGTATTCGGGATGCGGCATCTGGCGGAGGTGGTCCAATATCTGAACCAGCCGGACGGGTTCCGGCCGGCATCACGCGCTGCGTCGGTGACGTCACAGGCCGATTCAACCTCCCCGGATTTCCAGGATGTGCGCGGCCAGACGTCGGCGAAGCGCGCGCTGGAAGTGGCTGCGGCGGGCGGACACAACGTGCTGATGATCGGTCCGCCGGGATCGGGCAAAACGATGCTCGCCAAGCGGTTCCCCGGTATATTGCCGCCGCTTACTTTGCAGGAAGCGATCCAGACGACGCAGATTCACAGCGTAGCGGGCCTGCTGCCGCGCGGAGTGGGTTTGGTGGCGCAGCGGCCTTTTCGCGCGCCGCATCACACCATCTCGGACGCGGGATTGATCGGCGGCGGCTCCGGTACGCCGCGGCCAGGCGAAGTCAGCCTGGCTCACAACGGCGTGTTGTTCCTGGACGAACTGCCGGAGTTCGCGCGCAATGTGCTCGAAATGTTGCGGCAGCCGCTGGAAGAATCATCGGTGATGATCGCGCGCAGCAACATGTCGCTTTCGTTCCCTTCGGATTTTATTTTGCTCGGGGCGATGAATCCGTGTCCGTGCATGTCGCAGTTACACTGGGGAAGCGGTAGGTCACGGTCACCACGTTTTCGGGCTTCTGGCCATTGCGTAGCGTTTCAATCCGAATCCCACTCACCAGCAATTCGAGTAACGGACGCTTCTGCTCGTAGGCCAACGGCTCGTCGAGCCGGCTGCGCAGCTTAGTAAGAAGCGCCTCCGTATTTTCCAGGCCGGCGCTGTTCGAATCCACACCACCTAATTTTCGTTCCAGCTCCTCGATCTGGGTGGCCAACCCGGTACTCTCCTGATCTATGTCCGACAATTGCTGCTCTAGTTCGGCGTCGTTTAGCATCCCCTTGCGGTAGAGGCTGACGACCTTCTTGCGCTCATCGGCCTTGGCGGCCAGGAGGCATTGCAAGCGATCGAGGCGTGCCCGATTCTTTCCAACATCGCTAACGTCGCCACGCAATCGTTCCTGGAGGTGCTTAATCACCGCTCCTGGATTGCGAAGGAAGTTCTCAATGTCGTCCCACACGATCTGTTCCAGGTTTCCGCCGTGCACACCCTTCGACGGACATCGCTGTCCGTTTGCTCCGAAAAGCCCGCGGGCGCCCTGCTTTCCGTTGCAGCGATAGTAGTGCTCCCGTCTCCCGCTGCTACGCATGTTCGTGACGGCCACAAAGGTCAAACCGCAGCAGGCGCATTTGATCAGTCCCCGGAGCAGGTACTGATGAGTTGCGTTTCGGGGGCTAAACAGCTGATGGGTCTGTAGGTTCGCTTGCGCTTTGTCCCATGTGCTCTCATCAACGATTGCTGGAACTGCCCGCGAGATTAGCGCCCGCCCTTTGTTGGAACTGCGCTTCCCGAACTGATGGAGACCCTTGTACGTCGTGTTAACGATGAGATTTCTGACGCGCGCAGGTCTCCAAAAGCCGGAAGTTCTCTGCTTGCGTTTGCCCCGCAAGACGAACCGGTCATCGCGCTGGTAGGCACAAGGGATTTGAAACTTGTTGAGCCGATCCGCGATGTAGAAACATGATCTCCGTTCAATCGCGGCCAGCCGATAGATCATGCGGATCACATCAGATTCTGAGAGTCCATTTGCAACGATGATTTCTTCGGAGACAACAAGCCGAGCATCGCGATTTTCACCGACTTTGCGGTAACCGTATGGAACGATTCCTCCCATCCAGGCGCCAGACTCGGCCACCCGATTAGTCCCGGCAACAGAACGCTCGCGGATTACTTCGCGTTCGTGTGATGCGAACCCGGACAGTAGCGTCAACATCAGTTTCCCGGTCGCGCTCGATGCATCGAACTCCTCGGTCATACTGCGGACCCGGACGCCGAGCTTTTCAAGCTCCGCGACAGCATTTAGAATGAGCAGGACGTCACGGCCAAGCCGGTCGAGCTTATAGACGAGCAACTGATCGAACCTGCCCCGCCGGGCTTCCGCTAAGATCTGGCTGCCCTCAGGGCGGCGATCCAAAGGGACGGTTCCGCTGACGCCATTGTCGGCAAAGATCCGGTACACCTGAAGCTTTTGGTAATCGCAGAAGCGCTGCCCTTGTTCCAGTTGCGTGTCGATAGACTGACGCTCGCGCTGTTCCTCGGTGGAGACGCGCGCGTAAATCGCTACAGCCATAACCGAAGCTCCGTCCTAGTAATCACTTTTGCGGTTCTTTCTCAATGACATGGATGACTCTGTCGTTCCCTGAATGCAAGTCCGCAATCGCCGGCGCAACATGCTGATTTTGCTGATCGGCTGCATCATCAAGAAGCTGCGCCAAGACCTCAACGAGTTGGTCCATGGACGCATCTAGATCCCCGCCGTCCTCGGCAAACTGCTTCTTGACGGTCATTGCGGTCAGACTTGACGGAAATTGACTTCAGGCTCAGCCCTGCGACATCCGTGCCTTTCCCGGATCACGGCGCACGGTCGCTAAGCGTGGCTTACCATCTGGGGTTACGACCAATTCCTCAACGCCAGCTCGTTGCTTTTGTCCGAAAACGGCTGATCGCAGATGATACAAACCACGTTGCCCTCGCTTCACCGGGAGTCTGTCGATGTGCCCCCTGGCTTCCAGCCTCTTGAGACCCGGGACAACCAAACGTTCGGCGCAAGGAGCGCGTGTCGCAATCAATCGCTTACCGATGCCAACGGTGGACCCTTGCCAACAAGAGCCAGCCAGCACCGCGTAGATCCGCAGATCGCAATTTTTCAATTGGCGATCGGCCAAGACTTCGAGGGGAATCCGTGAGTACTGGGCGCGAGAAAGTGGGTCACCCCTGTGTCCCACTAGTGGGTCACGCGGGTGACCCACGTATAGACCTATACTCTCCGTGCCCGCATTCTCAAGGTGATCCGACATCTCGGATTGAGGCCACAAAACGTTCTCGCCGCGGCAAAGCTGTTCCCGGGCCGGTGGCGGCGAGACATCTTCATGATGCGGACGCGAGTTCCGCTTCTTCCACGGTTCACGCGCGGCACGGGAGAACGCTTGCGGTAGCGTTGCCAGCATCTCTCGCTCGGTATACCGCTCGCGCAAGCCTTTTGTGTTGGTGGACGACACCCGAGACAAATAGCTACGCATTGCGGACTCGGCTGCCGTGAAGTGGTTGCCGTTGTCACGAAGCTGGCAGGCGAGCCAAAAACCGGCATTGTTGCGGCCTGAACGCTGCGCAATGGCCAAGGCATCGCGAATCAGGCGCTCTGGATCTACGCGGTTTCCACCAACGTTGAACGACTGCGCCGGCGGCGAGGTTCGTTTCGATGTCTCATGCTGCTTGTCCCCATGATTCTGGAGAAATGTGCGGACCTCCTCTGGCAAAACTTCGAACGGCTCAGGATCGAGTTCTCTAAGCTGGACGTAGGGACCGTTATTATTCCGTCCCAATACAACCGCGAATCCGCCGTCGCCCCTGATGTCGACGCCTGGCCAGGGCCATGACACTTTGCCGCTTTTCGCGTTCAAGGTCGGAACTCGCCAGCCTGGATGGATCAAGTGGCAATGAAATCCGCCCGACCCAGTGCGGAGGTGAGGATTGATACCCCACTTTTGCATCCACTCAAGGCCTTTGTCGCCATCAAAGTCGACAACGACCCGGCGGGACAACCGTCCGGTCACCAGACCCCATCTCTCGGGTCTGAACTTCTTACTCCAATGCTGGATTTGCTCGACGGTAGGGAGTTGCTCCTGGAATACTTTCCAAGGTACACAGGGGCTTTTATCGCGCCCACTCGAAGGGATCATGGCGAAGCCCCACTCCACCAGGAAACTGATCGCCTGGTCCGTGAGGCTGTCGTTCACGTTAATCCCTCGGATGATGCTGGAGTAGTTGCTAACTGCGTTTTGGGGTGTTCTCGGACTGGATCGAAGTGGCAGGAGCGCCCCATGTTGTGCAATTCGGCTTGTGTTTCAGGTTGGAGTCGCCACCCACAAGATCACCCCAGTCGTTGCGAACGCGCTCGGTTGTGACGTTCGAGCGCCCGTGGCATTCGCCTTGGTGCCCACGGTCGTCACCGACAGATCGAAGCCGGACGAGCTTGATGGAGCCGTCCGTTCTTCTTTTGACTTCAACATTCGGCGCCGCCAAATAGCCGCCGAGACGATCAGCAGTGCAGACGTCGATCAAGACGCCGTTCTCTCCGAGGACGGGCACACGTCTACCTCCGTCGAACGCTCGTGGTTGCTTGTCGGGGGAACCACGGGAGACCGTGTCGTATTCCGACCTTGGAGCCGGTGGTCCGGTCATGGGCATCCCCCGATGGTCATGGCCTTGAAAACTCGCTCCGCCACCGATTTCGGAACCCTTAACGTGTAGTACTTGCGGTGGCCGCGGGAAGCCGCTCGCCCAAGGCGGATCACGCCAGGTTGATCTGCAAACAGCTTTCGGATGGTGGAAGCGTGGAGTTTGGTCTGTTCGGCCAGCTCTTCAGGCGTGAACAAAGTCTCTTCCATCGCTTTGGATGTTTCTCGCGCATTCATTTCTTCCAGTTTTTAGTGATTTCGGAATTTCCGCCAGTGCGGAGGGGTGCAGTGTAGTGCGGCCGCAGTGCGGCCGAATCCCTTCAGAAGCGGACGCGGCGACTCAACACGCGGGAGAAATAGTCTTCAACGAATTTTCTGGTCGTGGCGGATGGCTTCCGACCGCTTGAGACGTCAAACAACGTTCGGCGTGACACTCCTGATTCCTTGGCGATTGTGTCCCACGTGAAACCGCTTTCAGCCTTGAGTTTCTTCAGACGCACGCCAAGGCGCTGCGCGGTAGCGTTCCCTTTGGTCGCGGGCGACCTTGCATTGATCGGCACGTTCACGAGTGGCTCACCGACCGGCCGGACCTGGTCGTTGGAGCCATCTGGAACACGCTTCGCCGCTTCTAATTCGAAGGCGCGGGACGCCAGTTCCTCGCAGAACTGAGCCGAGGCTTCGAAGACATGTTCAATGCTTCCGTTTTCGAGCCAGTGGTAATACTTTCGAAGCTGATCGCTCGTCTTGCCCCTCAACTCTCGGGCCGTCAATCGTGTCAACTTGCCACCCTCGGTTCGTCGGTAGACCTTATTCCACTCATCGCTGGGCTGGTGCCCATGCTCCTTGCGAACCAGTAGGAGAGGCTTCCCGTCCTTTACCCCCAAGTCCCATTCGAGTTCCGTGCATGCGACGTTGCCGGTGACTGTGAAGCCCCAGTTTCGCACTCGCATAAAATCCAGCCAAACCTCCCATGGCGCCGCGTTAGCTGCCACGCGCGGCCCAGGATTCGCGGCAATCTCCGCGCGAATTTCGGGGCATCCGGCAACGATGACTCGCGCGATCGCCTTGAACACGTTTAGCGGCCGTTGAGGCGGTCTGAGCACACCCTCTTTGGATTCACCATACTGAAACCACCACAGGTGATTTGACACGTACCAGTGAGCTGTGAGGGCGCGGAACTTTTGTTGGTACTTCTCGAACTCAACCTGGCGTGCCTTCCACAAGTTCGAGTCACCAATGGCCAAAAGAGTAGGTGAATCGTGGCGCCGCCGGGAGACATCATTTGCAGTCTTCCAATCCATCGCATTCAAAAGAATATGCCTCTTCGATCCTGCTGCGATTTCATTCACTCGGACGGAAAAGTCCTCGACCATCTCCGCAACGTTTTCTTCCCCGACACGGGTTGCTCCCTCTGACAACGCGTCGCTGACCTTCTCGATGAACTTCTTTGCCATCCGGTCAATTTCCTTGCACTTCGCTTTAGGAGAGCTTGTGTCCATCAAGTCGACGTGCATTTGAGCCGCCTGGTGGAACGTCCTTACGCAGCCGTCCAAGAGGCTTGCGAGCGAAGCCTTTCCAGCTAGAGCATCCGCCACCAGACCATGGGAGTCGGCCCACGCTTCGAGGTAAAACTGCTTGGCACGCTCGTAATTCGGATCGGCGGGTGACAAACTCTCCAAAAAATCTCGTCGCGGCGCAGACTTAGCCGCTGCAGGCTTAGCCACTACTTCCCCGGAGACACTCAGGTTCTCTTTGTAGACGTTACTGGTCGATTTCGATAAGGGCTGTTGGGGAGCCACAAATCGGCTCTTTCCCTGACGCAGCCAATATGGGACTTGTTTTCCGAGAACGGCCACCAACTCTTGACGAACCGCATCCTTCTTGTTCGGCAGCGTATTCCCCGGCGCGAAGAGGTCCCATTTGTCGATGGGCGACACATACAACCGGTCGTCAATGTCCATCGGACGCTCATCTCGTCGTTTCTGCTTTTTCGTTCTTGTTCGACCTGCCGCAGCAGCGGTGTATTCATCCACGATAACGTCGCGCAGACGTAGTAGGTCCTGTTTGAATGGTGACAAAGCGAGGCTCTTGGGCAGAAGGCCGGCCGCTTCTTCATTGAACAGGTCTTTAACCTTGTCGATGAAATCGTCGAAGGCCCGCACGTTGTTACTAAAATCGTTGGGATCAAGTGCTAACAGCGCCTTTTTCAGTTCGTGGTCCGCGCGTGCACGCGCTTCTGCAATGGACGAACTCTCGGCTCGTGCTGCCATCTGCGTTCGGATAGAACGCCACTGTACCACGGTGATTGGCAACTCTGTTTGTAGGTCGACCGCTGGTATTGGTCGATCGCGTTGTAAGGGAGAATCAGATGAATGTTCGCGGGCTCAAAAGGCGATTGCTGAGAATCGAGCGGAGGATCTCGCCACATGACGAAAGCAGTTTTACGGTGGAGGAATTGTGTCGATCCATTTGGCTGGAAGACAAACGTAAGTTCCTGGAAATCGCCGGCGGCACCACGCTCCTCTTGTTCGCGCGCCAGTGGGAGATTGACGAGGCGGCCCAGCAGAACGAGGCCGCCAAATGCGACCACGGGAATAGGCGCCGATAATACGGAATAACAGGCAAGTCCTGCGCGGCTAAGTGAAAGCCCGACTGTGCGGCACGGAACCCTTTGCTTATCTGGTAGCGTAGACATTTACCCACCAAGAATTTGAATATGTGCGGAGCATCTGAATGGGATTGCCGTCCAGAAAAATTGGAAGAACCTAGTCGGCGCGGAGGTTGACAACCCGCCAACTCGAGATCGCATTCGCTACCATGAGCCAAGTGAAGTCAAAACAGCGGGTCGCCGACCATGGTGAGGTATTCACCCCTGGGTGGATAGTCGAGGCGATGCTCGATCTGGTGAAAGCGGAGACCGAGAGGATAGATTCCCGCTTCTTGGAGCCCGCATGCGGGAGTGGGAACTTCCTCTTGCAGATCCTGCGGCGCAAGCTCGCCGCTGTCGAGCTCAAGTTCGGGCGGTCCAACTTTGAGAGGCAGCACTATTCGCTCCTGGCTCTCATGTGCACTTATGGGATCGAGCTCTTGGAGGACAACGTCGCTGAGTGCCGCGCGAACATGCTGGAGACCGTAGTTGACTTCTTGAGTCTTGAGGAGTCCGATGAGTTCTGTCGGGCTGCCTCCTACGTGCTATCGCAGAACATTGTTCATGGCGACGCCTTAAAGATGAGCACCAACGATAATGGGCCTATTACCTTTGCCGAATGGGGCTACCTGGGGAAGGGCAAGTTCCAGCGTCGCGATTTTCGCTTGGACGTTCTCACTCAGATGTCCGGCTTCATTGCGAATAGCCCACTTTTCGCGCATCTCGACAAGCACGGGATTTTTACGCCAACCAGAACTTACCCGCCGATGACAGTGGGTGAGCTGGCTGCCGCAGCAGTTGCTGACCAACCGAAGGAAGTCGCATGAGCACTCAAGCGAGCTTCGTGCTGCGTAGCCGCAATCCGGATGTTTTGACGTGCATCGCCAATCTTTCGAACGACGAAGTCTTCACGCCGCCAGAGTTCGCGAACCGGATGTTGGACACGTTGGCCGAGGCGTGGGCGGCGGCCCGCAGCGGCGCAAACCTCTGGGCGGATAAGAAGGTGACATTCCTCGACCCGTGCACGAAGTCGGGCGTGTTCCTGCGCGAGATCGCCAGCCGTCTAACCGAGGGACTGGCGGACGAGATACCGAGTCTTGAGGAGCGCGTCGATCACATCCTGACCAAGCAGGTGTTCGGCATCGGGATTACGTACCTTACGAGTCTGCTGGCGCGCCGCAGTGTGTATTGCTCGAAGCATGCCACGGGCGAGCACTCTATTGCCAAAGGCTTCGCCAGCGACGCGGGCAACATCTGGTTCGAGCGTATGCGGCACCAGTGCGCGGAAGGCAAGTGCACTTATTGCGGGGCGAGCCAGAAGGCGCTCGACCGTGGCGAGGGACTTGAAACTCACGCCTATGCGTTCATTCACACCGACGACATCAAGACTCGGGTTGCCGAGCTATTTGGAGGCGATATGCAGTTCGACGTGATCATCGGCAACCCACCGTATCAATTGGACGACGGCGGCTACGGCACGAGCGCCGCGCCGATCTATCAGCTATTCGTGGAGAATGCGCTCGACCTTGATCCGCGCTACGCGGTGTTTGTGACCCCGTCACGCTGGATGGCCGGCGGCAAGGGGCTCGACAAGTACCGGGCGCGAATGCTCGACGATAAACGGCTGCGGGCCATCGTTGACTACCCAAAGCTGTACGAAGGTTTTCCCGGCGTCAAGATTCGCGGCGGCATCTCGTACTTTTTGTGGGATCGCGAATACAAGGGGCCGTGTGAGGTGCAGACGATCTGGGATGGGAAGCCGACTGGCCCGGCGGTGGCTCGCTACCTCGATGCCTATGACATTCTCGTGCGGCGCAACGAGGCAGTGCCTATTCTGGAGAAAATCAGGGCGAGGAAGGAGCCGACGCTTGACGCTCGCGTTTCCAGTCAGAAACCGTTTGGCCTGCGCACATTCTTTCACGGCAAGCCCGACGCTCGAGGTCTCAAGAAACCCGTAAAACTCTTCGGATCCCAAAAGATCACCTGGGTCGGGCGCCAGTCACCGCTACCTCACCATTGGCGGAGTGGTCCCCGCCGGCCCGCCAAAATGGCACCCTCCCCCGCCGCCGCTAACACCAGTTTAGCCGGTACCAGAATGGGGGGTGCGGCCAGAAGCAAATAAATAGATGTGGTCCGCCAGTACAGCTCCCCGCACGATTACCACCTCTCGCGTCTCACAGATCTGGCGAATCAGGTCACGCGCGCTCCGCTATCATGCCCGTCACTATCCTGTATGGGTATTTGGTGGTACTTCAGATCGAACGCCGAAAAGGGCCGTGGATAGACCGGGCGGGCGGAGCTAAAGTTATCGGGCGCCCTGCCGTTATGTCTTTCAGAGACACCTTTCTGATGAGCATGTCAGCTTCGCCTTTTCTATGGAGAATTGTACCTATCATCAACTACGTCCTAAAGTTGCATTATCATTCGTTTATCTGGAGGTATTCGGTAAGCTCATGTCTCCTCGTGAACGCAGTCGTGGGGCAGTCCCTCATCGTCAAGTTTAACAATCTGCCACCATCGGGCGACAGAATACGCGTACTTTGTGAATTAAACGGCGCACTCGTTTATCAGTCGCAGTTTGACTATGCGCCGGGTACCCTGGTTCTTAATAAAGAAATACAACTTCCTGTTGCGATGGGTTATCAACTACGTGCCGCCGCTACGAAAGGCATCAGGAAGCTAGCACTCATAGTTGCGTCGGGCAAGAGTGACAAACTTGATATCTTAGTGGGATTGCAAGGAGCCACGATCGCACTCAGCCCTCCCCAAGCCGCCCTCGTTAGGGGTGCGGCGGTTCAGGGTGGGACGACAGTTTATTTTCGCTACGACGACGCGGGGGCGCTCCTCCGGACTGGAAATGCCGCAACACTATGGTGCACGGACAAGGATCTCAAAATCAACACGAGCGGAAGACAAATCATTGCACCTATCAAAGTCGGTTCTGATGGACGGTTAGTTGCCGTATTTGTGGTTCCTGCCTCAGACAGGCCGACGTATTGTCAAGCCGGGTATTACTCCGAACAGCTGACGCCGACCGGCCAAATTCCCATATTTGTTTACCCTGACCTGACGAGCGGCGCGCCACCACTGAATGTCAACGCGTTTTCGGCGTCGCTTTCTAATGGCTCCTCTTTGCCTCTGGACTCTAGCGCAGACGCCGTCTCTTTAGTGGGCTCGCCCGGTCCAGGACGCACAAGTTCGACGGTCACAGCGGGAAAAACTGGGCGCTTAGAGCGGACAAGTCCGACAAAATAAGTTATCGGCGAGTGCGAGGATCTTTTAATGACCAGGAAAGCGATCAGTTTAATCTTGGTAATGGTGGCGATGATCGCCATCGTGAGCTCCGAGACACATTCCCCGCGTAACGATACTGATGCGCTCCAGATCAGTGATATTCTTGGACTCCAACAGGCTCTGAACGTTCGGCCGGTAATGGGCACGGGCTTCCTAATCGACGCAACAGCGGTGATCGACCCAACAGGTGCTATAGACGGGGCACAGGGGAATGCAACCGATTGCGTCCTTGTGAACGGAACAAGTTTTCCCTGTTTGCCCCAAAGCGCCGTCGCCTTCGTTGATGGTGAAATCCCGATGGGCATCTTGAACGGTATGAATGCCTCCTTCACTCTAGCCAACGTGCCGAATCCACCCAGTTCCTTGCACCTCTACCTCAACGGCCTCCGGCTGACCCAAGCAATTGACTACGCGGCGAGCGGCGCCGTAATAACTTTCAATGGGACCGACGTACCCAACGCCGGCGACGGTATCTCGGCGGACTACCGTTATTGACAAAAAGTCGAACTGGGCGGGAAGAAGCAGGAGGAACGACCATTATGACAACACGGCATGCAAGAGGTTCAATTTTCAAAAACGGCGATGAGCGGTCCTTCTCGAGATGGGACGTTGTGCGACGATGGCTAACTATTGGGACGGGCATCGGGATAGAGGTCAGAGGACCCGACTTAAAGATCTTGGTTGTTAGATTACGTCCGAAGGGTCCTATGGTTGTCGGCCAGCTTGAGGTCCACGCCTTCGACGAGCGTCCGCCGGACGAATGGGGAGGGGAGTACAGGACATTCTTGCGGGAACTCGGAGTTGCACGCATAGGTGCCGTAATGCTGGTGCCTCGGGAGGAAATAACCTGCCGTACGATTAAACTGCCAGGGATCAGGGATAGCCAGATCCCTGCCGCGCTCAAATTTGAAGTCGATTCGTTGTTTCCGTGGGCGAGAGAGGAGCCGGTTTATGATTGGGCACGGATCGGAACGAGTTCATTGATTCTAGTTGCCATGACGAGACGATGCACAATCCAAAAATACACAACCTTGTTCGAGCGAGCAGATATTAAGATGTCACATTTCACTTGTGATGCCGCAGCACTCTATTCAAGGTTCCGTATGTTGCGGCATTCTCGTTCCAACGGCTTCTTTGCTATTGTTGGAGAACAAGGCGAACTTGTCCTTTACGGGGAGAGTCCTTCGATACCATTATTTTCAGCATACGGAGATATGTCATACGAAAGGGCACGCTCACTGACCGTCGCGGAGTTGCGACTGAATCCTGACACTAAGCCGATCGCGACCAACGAACTTGCCCCTGCGGCTCTTCCCGGTCGGCCATCAACCGATCCCGCAACCTGGTCCATGGCGTACGTAACGGCGATATGCGGTGCAACTTCTTGCTTTGCTCAGACACTCAATCTTCTTCCGCGCGACCACCGACAAGGCGTTCTTCGTACTGTTTACATGCCGACTATCGTCCTAGCAACGCTGCTGATCGTCGCACTTGGAGTCTTAGCCTGGTTTTCCACGACCATTACTCAAAACTATTATCGCAGGGCCGTTCTGGCCGCGATTGAAACAGTCGAACCGCAGGCACGTGTTTCAGACGACTTAGATCGAACAATCGCAGCCCTGCAACGGCAGGCGCAAACCATCAATGCATTCCGCATGCGCTCAAAAGATGACATGGATGCACTCGGTGAACTCACTCAACTAATAACGCCGCCAGCCTGGGTACATTCGCTTTTGCTCACCCGGCAAGTGTTGTTATTGACCGGGGAGGCGGAACAAGCTGCGACGCTTTTAAAGGTCATCGACAGTTCGACTCAATTCAAAGGCTCTCACTTTTCTAGTCCCGTGGCACGTGAGGGCAGACTCGAAGGGTTCGGTATTCGAGCCAAGAGAAGAGTGATAAGCCATGAAGCTTACTAGTCGCGACCGGAGGGCTTTGCTCATTCTGCTGCTTGTCGGCGTCGCGATGGGCTGCCGTTGGGCGGTGCTGTCGTCCGATCCGAAGCCAACATCCATCGCACAAGTTGCCCCTACAGGCCACCTACTGACCATCCTCTCGGAGCGTCGTGGAGCTGCAACCGCCGTTTCCCAGAAACAGGAAAGTCTTCGGCAATTGAGCGCACAGTTGGCAGTACAGGAAAGCGGCCTGATTCAGGCAGAGACAGCTGAGCAAGCGCAAGCTCATCTGCTGCAGATTCTTCATAATATGACGAGTCAACAACAGCCGCCTCTGGAAGTTAAGAGCATCGAGTTTTCTGCCCCCCAGCAGGTTAGCGACGCATTCGGGGAGGTCTCGGTCTCAATAACGATTCAGTGCACGATCGATGCACTACTGAATCTGATCGCTGATCTTACTGGCGCCTCAGAAATAATTGCGACTGACGAGATCAGTCTGACAGCAGCCGATCAGAAGCTTAAGACTCTGCTGGTGCGGCTCACTGTGAAGGGCCTAGTCCGTCGAAGTCTCATTTCAAAGCCTGTCACCCCTCAGACATGACCCGAAGGCTAACATTCCTGAACGTCGTGATCCTCTTGTTGTTGGCTGCAGTCTGCCAGATGATCTGGAAACGCGCCCATGACGCAAGCATAGCGCGAGGTCTGTTGCGCGCTCCGTTGGAAAAGACTAAAACTTCGTTGCCGAAGTCACTCCTCGCTTTTTCACCGCTGCAGTCGTCCGCCTATTTGGGTATTGCGGAGGGGAACTTGCTGTCACCTGACCGTAACCCCAACGTTACGGTGGAAGAGCCACTAGCCAAGGTTTCTTCCCCTCCGCCGCTGCCTTTGCTGTCGGGATTCGTCCTGATGGACGGGTTGCCTCCGACCGTGCTGCTTTCGGCGCAATCCGGGCCTGGGAGGCGCGCATTCCATATCGGAGATACCATTGGCAATTGGCAAATCGACTCATTTGATTCTCGACAAATTGTTCTTGAGTGGCAGGGCGAGCGGGTGACAAAGCCGCTCGCCGAACTAATCGATCACTCGACCAACAAAGCCCAAATCCTTTCGGTGCCCAAGGACAAGAACGCCACGAGTACTCTACAGCCTGTGCCTCCACAGTCTGTCGGAAACTCGCCTGATAACCAGGTGAACGCTTCAAAAGGAAGCCCCGAATAGCAGTGCGCCCTTTCCTTAGACCCACCATCGTCAATATTCAACTGAAGAGTTTTCGAGGCAACAACCCACTACACCTCTGATATCGATTCACAGTGCTCACTGGAAAGAGGCAACCCGACCAAGCAAAGTTCGGAGAGAAGTCGGTTTGGCCATTTAGCGATGTTCGGGTGGAGAAATGATCTTCGTTCCTGTGTGTGTACCCGCTTTGGGGAGTCGGGTCCAGCGACCGTGCGAGTTCAACGCAAGGGCCCAAAGAAGGATTACATGAAGAAATACGACCTGTTGAACTTGGTTTTGATAGCGTCACTGAGTTCTATTGCTTCTGGACAGCAGGTGCCAGACCCGCTCGCGGTCCCCAGCCCGCAAACTCAAGGACCGGCCCTAGATCAAGTAGCGCCCGCCCCGGGCACTGATTCGAGCACCGTCTTTGAGGGCTCGTTCTTTAATGCCCCGCTGATAGAAGTAATTAATGTTCTAGCGCAAAAACTAAAGATGAACTATATCGTTGATCCGAGGGTACAAGGTGGCGTCACCTTGACGACCTACGGCGAGAAAAAGACGCTAGACACGTATTCGCTGCTTGAGGCAATACTGCGGATTAATGGCTACGGAATCGTCAAACAAGGGGAGTTCTATCGAATTGTACCGGTTAGTGATATTATGCACCTGTCTATTTCGCCAGAGACGAAGGAACCCTCTAATACTGTACCGGACGATGATAAGACTATATTAAACCTTGTTTACGTCAAGTATCTCAGTGCGGATGAATTGCTGAAGGTCCTCAACCCGTTCCTTGGTGAAAATGCGAAAGCATTCACGTATCCTCCTGCTAATCTGATGCTCATACTCGACAGCCGCCGGAATGTGCGGCGTCTCCTTGGTATTATAGCACTATTTGATGATGTGAAGTTTGAGCGCGAGCGCGTGCGCCTCTTCGCATTGAAGAATGCTAGGCCCTCCAATTTGGCGACCGAACTTGAAGGCGTCATAAAGCCACTCTTCGCAGCTGCAAATTTTGCCGGGGTCGTGCTGTTGCCCCTTGACCGCATCGGTGCCATTGTTGCTGTTGCCAAGAGCGCTTCAGTGTTCCCCGAGCTCGAACAGTGGATACTCAAGCTAGATATACCGGCGGCCCGGACGCCTGATACCCTTGTCGATCACGTGTACAAAGTCAAATTCGGTGACGCTAAGGAGCTAGCCAGCTCGATCATGGCCCTGTACGGCGGGGGCGGCGGTGCGGCATCAGGGACGTCCAGCACGCGGAGCGGAGCTACTTTCGGGAATCAGTTGACCAATCCCGTCGGATTGCCCAGTCCCATGCGTGCTGATTTGGGACCAGGTTCATATGTAGGAAACGCCCCCTCCGACGCTGCTCCGAGAAATCCGCCTCTACCTCTTTCCTCCGCTCCTTTCGCACCGCCGAACTCCCCTAGCGCCGACTCGTCAAGAGACTTCACTGGAAACTATATGAGCGCAGTAGATTCTGGGGGTCAGCGCGGAACTTTGCCTCGAGTGGTGGCCCGTGCCTCAAATTATCTCATGATTCAAGCGCTCCCAGTCGATTACGAAAACATTCTAAGTCTTCTTAAAGAGTTAGATGTGCCTCCGCGCCAAGTGCTGATCGAAGCAAAGATTTATGAGGTGGATCTCACCTATAGTTTCTCTTCGAGCGTAAGCGCCACCCTACAAGAGCTTGCTGCTAACTCTGTTCACCAATTCCTTGGTAATCTCAGCGGGTCTATTACCAATCTGACCATTGGGGGACTCATCGGCCGGAGCCGCGAACTCTTGAGCGCGGTTCAGCTCGAAGAGACGCAAAACCGAGCAAAGGTAATTTCCGCGCCGAGCATAATTGTGACGGACGGCATTCCCGCGTCCATGAACGTGGGTACGACCGTGCCCACTCTGTCAGCGCAAGCAGTGACCAACGCTCAACAAGGTGGCAGCTCACTCTTTGCCAATAGCATAGTAAATCAGGACAGCGGTATCACGTTGTCGGTGGCGGCGCGAGTGAACCCGAGTGGTGTTGTAACACTGGATCTCAGTGAACAAGTCAGCGCGCCTATACCCCCGTCGTCGACCGGCATTCAATCGCCTTCGTTTTCCAACCGGACCATTGAAACCCGGGTGACACTTCAGGACGGGGATACAATCGCAATCGGTGGAATCATTGACGAGCAAGACACGTATACAACCTCAGGGATACCCTTTTTAAACAGACTACGCGGGATTGGTTGGCTTTTCGGATCGCGCGCGTACAACAAGGAGAGGACCGAACTGATCTTATTCGTAACGCCTAAGGTCATCTACGATAACATCGGCATGGCTGAGGCGTCCGAGGAGCTTAAGGAACGCCTTAAGGGTGTTCAAAAGATGAGTCAACAACGGTGAATGCCACCCCCTTTTCTCAGTGAGGCCCAGAAGCCGCACAAATACGTCCGTGGGTCTCCCACGGCACCATGCCGGACACGCTGATGGGAGTGCTGTCCGCTGGTAGGAGATTAAGGCGCGCGAGCGGCCTCCGTCTTTGGGATGCCATTCAAGTCGTGCTATCCCCGACCAGTCAGCCCTTCAATGGAGTGACGTGCCACTCAAAGTCCAAGTCAGTGTTCGCGAAGGGCCACGAAGCGCGAGCGCCTCAGGCCTGTCCGCCGTCCATTCCACGAATTCAAACTGGGCCACCAGGACCGGCCTAATCCAACGGCAGTCTTCATCTTCCCAGCCGTTCAGGCCGTCGCCCCATCGTCCGGCCAGCGCCTCCGGCAGATTCGCGAACGGACACTCCGCCGTCTCCCGTCCCCGGAACCGATGTTGCAACTGCTCGCGCGCGGCTGGTGTGAGCCCGCGCTGGCAGAAGAGCCAGCTAAACTGAGCGCGATGACGAAATCTCATCGCGCCTCGGAACTTGCTCGGATCAACAATCGCTTGGCAGACCGTGGCGACGGGCCGAGCGGCAAAGAGGCAATGAACAGTTGCCTACTACATGAGCTGATGATCATTGCAGGAAGGCGCTTCTCGAAGGCTTGAAATGCTTTTGCGGCGTCTCGATTCTGGAGCGAGCGTAACGACACTGCTCCAGAATCGGTAACACGTTTCGATGAATCGGACAAACTCCTCCAGTCCGATCGGCTTCCGAATGAAACAGTTTGCGCTCAGTGCGTAGACGGACCATACGAACCTCGAATCGTCTGAACCTGCGGCAACCACTACCGGGATGTGCATCAGAGTAGGAGACGATTTAAGGAAACTCAGCATCTCTAACGCCGCGATTGAGGGTTGTGATAGGTCGAGGAAAATCAAGTCCGGAACAAGGGCCTCTGCGTACAATCCCCTCCTTTCCACATACATTAGCGCTTCTTCGCCGTCGGAAACGCAATGCAATCCGTTTGTCAATCCAGCGGCCTTGAACGCCGCGATAGTCAGAAAGCTATCCGCAGGATTACTTTGCACCACGAGGACCTCGAACTGTCCCTGAGTATTGAACTCGGTGAGACTTGGGGCTCTCGAAACGCTGGACATGTTTCCACTCTCCGTTACTTTCAGGAGAAAAGAGCCCAGTTCTCCGCGCCCAAAGTCGACGCTAGCCAGAATGGGCAGGTCGGCAGGCAGGCCCTACGGGTCCCAGTAGGTGTATTGAGAGTATCACGCGGATTAACCGGTCCGCAATATGAATTGTTAAAATCATTCGACGACCGCCAGGCTCGTCTATTTAGCGGTGTTTCTTGACTCAGTTTAAAGGATCCTGCACTTCCGATCACCTTCCCAATATCCGAAGATCAAAGCGTCGAAATGCCGGCCACCGAGAGTGTAAACTCCGATCACGAACGCTTGCGACCGATCGACCCGCATCTTCCGC
>Ga0302326_10006900_pt1 | contig 25376 bp, 25 predicted proteins | sample Palsa_T0_3_FD_202264 | JGI IMG/M metagenome (GOLD analysis project Ga0302326, IMG submission 202264) | Peat permafrost microbial communities from Stordalen Mire near Abisko, Sweden - Palsa_T0_3 | ecosystem: Environmental > Terrestrial > Soil > Palsa > Peat permafrost | place: Sweden: Abisko... | reverse complement strand
GCGTGCGCGTCGTCTTCGCAGAGGTAGTGGCTGTCGTTGGTCGCAACCATCGGCATCCCGAGATCTTTTTCCAGTTGAAACAGATTGGAATGGATGCGGTGCTCCATCTCCAGGCCCTGATCCTGAATCTCCAGGAAAAAATTCTCTTTGCCGAAGAGCTCGCGGTAGAACCCGGCAGCCGCGCGCGCCGCGTCGTAGTTCCCTTCCGTCAGCCGCTCGGCCACTTCACCCTTCAGACATCCGGATAGCCCGATCAGCCCCTTCGAATGCTCGGCCAGGAATTTCTTGCTCACGCGCGGCTTGTAGTAAAAGCCGTGCAGCGAGGCTTCCGACGTGATCTTCACCAGGTTGCGATAGCCTTCTTCGTTCTCGGCGAGAACCAGCAGGTGGTTGTAGGTATCACCGTCAGGTGGAGTGCGCGTGATGACGTGGTCGTCTTTCTTGCAGATGTAAAGCTCGCAGCCCACGATCGGTTTGACTCCGACCTTGTGCGCGGCATTGACGAAATGCACCGCGCCAAAAATATTGCCATGGTCGGTCATGGCCACGGCGGGCATGCCGAGCTCATGAACCCGGTCAACCAGTTTCTCGACGTCGCAGGCGCCATCGAGCAGAGAGTAATCGCTATGAAGATGCAGATGGACGAATTGATTTTGGCTCATGAAGACTTGAGTTGCTGATAACGGCGGAGCAGAGCTTTGCCTCTTGGCTCCTCGAAATCTGGAAACCACTTCATTCTAAATGGCTGGAGGTACTGGCTGGAGCAATTCGCGTAACGCCTGATCTCTCTAACGCACGATCATAATCTGCATCGCTGGTTCCGGCACCTGAAAATCTACGCCGCGATCATCATTCATCTTGACCGTAGCATCAATGTCGAGCTGCGTGAGCGGAATTTTCTTTGCCGCCTGCTCGTTGAGAACCCAGAGCGTTCCACCGGATATCGCGTAATTCCGCACTTCTTCAACATGCTGGTCGCGGAAAACCAGTGCTGTTGCAGGTTGCATCTCGGCCTTCGGCCGATTGCGCGCTTCCATGTCGGCTTGCAGCCGGTCCACTTTTCCGTTCAGCGCCTGAACGTCGCTCTGCAACCCGCTGTCATCGCGGTAGGGGCCAGCGTAGTCGGCCGAGGAATCCGCCGTTTGATCATTATTATTATTCTGATAGTCGCTGTTACTTTGATAGTCGAGCGGACCGGCATACCAGCTGTAGTACGGATAATAGGGGCCGTAAGGATAGTAGGACCCCGGACCGTACCCGAATCGACGCCGGTAGTTGGGGCTCCCAATCTGCACATGAACCCCGGAACTGCGAACTCCAGAGCTGCGCGTGCCCGAGCTGAAGCTGGAACCGTAGCTGGGATTATGGCCGGAACTTCCACTGCGGAACGACCCGGAAGAATGTCCGCCACCCGAGGCGAAGTGTGCGCCGCCACCACCACTGCTCCCGTGCCGTTGCGCCCACACAGGCACCGCAAGCATGCCCAGAGTGAACGTCGCGATGCACAGCCAGCGCCGCATAGCCCCATTATAGCGCAATTTTAAACTGTCTCAAAGCGAGAAAAGCATCCGGAAATGGCTCAGTTTGGTGTAATCCTGAGTAATAAAAAGTGTCATCTGGACTAAACAAGAGTTGTCATCCTGAGCGGAGCGAAGGACCTGCTGTTTGCCAGTCGCGAAACTACACATGGCCTACTTGCCCTTCTTCTTGACCTTTGCCTTCGTCTTACTAGGGGCCGCCTTAGCAGGCGCCGGCTTAGCGACCGGCTTTGTAGGCTTGGGCGCTTTGCTCGGCTTCTTGGGGACGTCCTTAACCGGCACCTTGGCTGGCTTGCTCACCGGCGCTGCCACTTTGGTGTTTGCCGGCGCAACGCCCTTCGCAGGTGCGGCAGCCTTCGTCGGTGCCGCCTGAACCGGAGGGACAACCGCCACCGCTTTTCCCTTCCCTTTAGCGCCAGGTTTGACGACCGCGCTCACGACAGGAACAGGAGCGGCCGCCGCTTTGGCTCCTCTGCCCCGCTTTGCCGGCGGAGGCGGTGGAGGCGGCGGCGGTGGAGGTGCCAACGGTTTCAGAAACTTCAGCGTCTCGGTCCTCGAACGCAGCTTGCCATCCAGCAGAAGCAGGAACACATCGTTCGCGATCTTCGGATACGTCGGCATCTGCGGCGTAATGTGCAGTTCCGCCATTTCCGGCAACGGGATCTTCTGCTGCACCTGTCGCCACTTGGTAAAGAAATTCTTGATCTTCTGTGCCACCGCCTGCTGCCGCGCCGTGATCGCGAGAAACAGAATCATCTCCGGACGCGCCGACGACAGTAGCTGCCACGTCCGCGAGGGTGTGGCCGCCTCTTTGCCGGAGAGTCGTTTCGCCAGGCTGTGGGCATTGGCGTCGAGGTCCTTCCATGCCTCGACTAGATCCTTGCGCGGAATCGCCCGGCGCAAATCCGAAATATCCTTATCGCCCAGCCGCTCCGTGAGGAAATGCAGCACCGCAGGCGCAACTTCCGGCGTATAACCAAGCTCGTTCATCTGCTGACGAGTCTTCATCAGGGCGCCCAGGCCGGCCGTGTCCACTTTGGCCGTGCTCCAGCGCGGATTCAGCACTTTCAGCCATCCCTCTTTTTCGTACGCCTTCAACACGCCCAACGCGTCATCTTCATACGCTAACTGCTCGATCTCGTATCCGATGCTCGAGCTTGGTATGTACTCGATGTAGCCATTTTCTTTTCCGGATTCATAGCGCGCCTGGGTGCGCTCTTCGAGTGGCCAATGGAAGCGGGTGGAAAATCGAATGGCCCGGATCATCCGCGAGGGATCTTCAAGAAAAGCGTAGTTATGCAGGACGCGGATGACTTTCGCTTCAATGTCGGCGACGCCGTTGAACGGATCCATCAACAGCCCGCGCGAGCCCTCGTTCAGCGAGAGTGCCATCGCGTTCACCGTGAAATCGCGACGGCGCAGATCTTCAATGATCGTCGCCGGAGCCATCGTCGGAGGCTTGCCCGGCTTGTCGTAATGCTCCGAGCGCGCCATTGCCACCTCAGCGCGCACTCCGCCCGGTAGCGTCAACAACAAGGATCGCGTTTCGGCATCGGCATCACCGACCACCGCCCCCGCGCGTTCCAGATCTTTCTGCAGCTTGAGGGCGTTGCCCTGGACCGTAAAATCGAGATCGCGGATCGGAAAACCCGTAATGATGTCGCGGATGGCGCCGCCGGTGAGATACAAGTTCATCCCCGCCGCCTTAGCGGCGTCTAGGACGAGGGTGACTGCCTTCTGTTGGTCCGGCGAGAGCCGGGTCTCCAGCGTGTATATGTAATCGGCCATGCCTTCCTAGTCGCCTTGCGGTGGCTGGACCGGGGCGTTATTCACAAGATTTCCACAGGGGCCCAGCTCGAACCCAGTTCGAACTTTGACCAGCTGCTTTCGGGTGGAATCTAACCTGCTCTAGACATTAGAGTTATACCGCAAACGCACACTTCCAGCAAACTAGAGAAAATAACACAAGGTTTACCGTTTGGCTACTGCGAAGGCAGGAACTGCCCGAATTTCACGAGAAAGTGCGAGAATCCATCTGAAGCGTACTGAAGTGTGGCGCGGATGCTCTTGTCCGCGAGAACGCCGCCCGACAGCAACGTCATTCAAATGGATCGCTCTTCAGATAGATTAGATAAAGATCAAAGATAGATTAGAAATCATCCCCTACCCATGCCCTCTACCCACAAGAAAGTGATCGTGCGGAAACACGACCGCGACTCGATCAGCGGCTACGTCGCACCCGCGAACTTTGTGGTGGAGGGCAAGCTCGAACTGCTCAACACTTCCGGCAACGTAGTCGCAATCGACCTCCGGGACATCAAGGCCGTCTATTTTGTCCGCGAGTTTTCCGATACCGACCTGATGCTGCGCAAGACTTTCACCACCCGTCCGCGAACCGAAGGCCTGTGGGTGCGCCTGAAGTTCAAGGACAACGACATCATCGAAGGCATTCTGCCCAACGACCTGACGCAAAATCCCGCCGAAGGTTTTCTCGTGAATCCTCCCGACCTGCGCTCCAACACCCAGCGAGTCTTCGTCCCCCGCGAAGCATTAACATCGGTGACCGTGCTAGCCGTAGTAGGTGCAACCAACCGCCGCCGCAAAGGCGGAGCGCCAGACACGCGCCAGGTCACTCTGTTCGAGCAGTAAGCCAGCTGTGTCAGGCCCCGATCAGACGTGAGGTCTCAGAGAGCTCTCAGCGATGGAGAGCCTGGTTTTGCATTTACTGAGAGCTGAGAGCTGAAAGCTGACCTGGTTGCTACAATTCCCGAGACCGCCATGAAACTAGCCGACATAGCAAAAGCCCTAAGCGCCCGCGTCGAAAATGCCTCGCCCACAACCGAAATCACCGGAGTAGCCGGCATCGAGCAAGCGGGTGCGGGCCAGCTGACCTTCGTCTCCAACCCCAAGTACAACGCCGCCGCGAAGACAACGAAGGCGTCCGCGGTAATAGTCGCCGAGAATTTCCCCGCCCTATCCACGGGGATGCTACGCAGCAAGAACCCGTACCTGGCCTGGGCGAAGGCCATAGAACTTTTCCACCAGCCGCCAGCCTACGCCCCCGGAATCCACCCCACCGCGGTCGTTCATCCCACGGCGAAAGTCGGCAAGAGTGCGCACCTCGGCCCCTACGTGGTAGTCGACGAAGACGCCGTTATCGGAGACAACGCCACACTTCTGGCGCACGTAGTCATTTATCGCGGAGCCACCATAGGCAACAATTTCTTCGCCCACGCGCATGCCGTAGTGCGCGAATTCTGCCGTCTGGGAGACAACGTCGTTCTGCAGAACGGCGCGGTCGTAGGCTCCGACGGCTTCGGCTTCGCCAAGGACGACGCGAACCACTGGCACAAAATCCTCCAGACCGGAAACGTAACCATCGAGAGCGAAGCCGAAATCCAGGCCAATGCCTGCATCGACCGAGCCAGCATAGGCGAAACCCGCATCGGGCGCGGCGCTAAAGTCGACAACCTCGTCCATGTAGGCCACAGCTGCACCATCGGACAAGACACGCTGCTCTGCGCCCAGGTAGGCCTGGCGGGCACCACCGACGTAGGCAACAACGTGATCCTGGCCGGCCAGGTAGGCGTCAGCGGCCACGTAAAAATCGGAGACGGCGCCATAGCCATAGCCCAAAGCGGCATCCCGCACGACGTTCCCGCCGGAGCCATGGTCAGCGGCGCTCCCGCCATCGATCATCGCTTATGGTTAAAGTGCTGCGCCGCCTACGCCAAGCTCCCGGAGTTAGCGAAAGCAGTTAGAAAGCTGTCAGAGCGTGAGTAAGTCGCCCGTTTTCGTGTAGGACGGGCGCCTTCGCCCGCGGCTGTTGACTTTGGGTGGGCGTTCCCCCTGTGACGTGTGTAGAGCGGACACTCCTGTCCGCTGCCTTTGACTTATTTTCCCGGACCAAAAAGAATTAGGGTGCCCCATTCTTGCGCGCCCTTTGCCGCAAGAGTGGGATTCCACGACTGCCGACCGATGTCGTCCCGACATAAATTGTCATCCTGAAATTGTCATCCTGAGATTGTCATCCTGAGCGGAGGAGCCGCTTCGCGAAGCGAAGCAGCTACGCAGTCGAAGGACCCCTACAAGCCCTACACTCAGCAAAGCGTAAACGGCATAGCTCGCTGGGCCGCTTCTCGGCTTTTGGGAGCTAAGAAGGCATGGAGACGGGCCATATCCAGCAGAGCGGGTTACGATCAGTCGTGGCATTTCGGAGGAGCGGCGGCTTTGCCATCGTCGAGCTTGGCCAGCCAGGCATCGGCCTCTTCAGCGGTGGCGTGGAGGCCGGTCGCCTGGTAATGGGTCCATGCGGCTAGCGCGTCCTGGCGGAATTGCTCGCGCTTCGCTTTCATTACTCCCGCAACTCCGCTGGAAGCCCGCTGTTAATCGCGGCTCGCACTTTAGCGATCAGGCAATCGCGTTCTCCGAAATCGCTGGGCTCTATGGGATCGTGGAATTGCACCGTCACCATCCCGGGACGAATCGCGAAGCGCGCTTTTGGCATGACGGCTTCGGTGCCTGAAATCGTGATGGGCACGACTGGCACTTTGCATTCCTGCGCGAGATAGAACGGACCTCTTTTGAAGGGCAGCAGCTTGCCATCGAAAGAGCGTTTCCCTTCCACGTAGATGGTCATGTTCAGTCCCTGTCCGATGGCTTTGACGGCGTCGCGGACCGCCGTGATGCCGGCATCGCGATTTCTGCGATCGACGGGGACGAGCGAGCCGATCAGCATGATGCGTCCGAGAATGGGAACTTTGAACAATTCTTTTTTCACCATCACCGAAGTGCGGCGCGGGATCAGCGGCAGGGTGATAGGAGGATCGAGATTGGAAATGTGATTGGACATGAAAATATAAGTTCGCGCCGGATCGATTTTTTCCAGTCCGATGGTGCGCACTTTTACTCCGGCGATGCGCACGCCGGTCCATGCGACCCACATGCAGGTGTTGTACAAAAAGCTGATGTCTTTGGTGAGGTAGGTCCAGGGAAATCCGAAGATCGCTGCGAAAGGCAGCGCCGCAGCCCAGAACAGCAGCATGAGAATGGTGCGAAACACTTACCCCTTCACTCCCAGCGCTTTCCCCTTGAGCCCGCGCAATCGTTGGGGAAGCTTCTCATAGATGCCACCAAACCCGCCATTGGAGAGAATCGCAACCACGTCGCCGTCGCGCAGTTCGGGCGCGATGGCGTTGACGATGGCATCGGCGTCGGCGAGGATGCGCGCCGGCTTGCCGCGCTTTTGGATTTCTTCGACGACGCGAGTCGGATCGAGGCGCTCGGCTTCCGGGATCGCTTCAGACTTGAAGATGGCCGCGACGACGACCTGATCGGCGAGCGCCAGGCTGCGGGCAAGAGCATCCTGGAGCACGTTGCGACGCATGGTGTTCGAGCGCGGCTCGAGCACCACCCACAGGCGCGACCGCGGATAGCGCGCTCGCAATGCCCGGATGGTCTGGTAGATAGCGGTAGGATGATGCGCGAAGTCATCAATGATCGTGATGCCGTTGACCTCGGCTGTGACCTCCAGCCGCCGCTTCACGCTGCGAAATGTCTGGAGAGCCTGCGCAATCACGTCTTTCGAAATTCCATAATTCGCCGCGACCGCCGCCGCTGCGGTCGCATTCCAGACGTTGTATTCGCCGCCCAGCGGAAAGTCGAGATCGGCCCAGAGTTTTCCATCGCGCAGCACCGACCACGCGGTTCGCGCTTCGCCGAGCTTGAGATTTGTGATTTTCCACGCCGCATGTTCCGCGGCTCCGTAGCGTTCCACGGGGCAGAACGCTTTCTGCAAGCAGCGGTTGAGGCTCGCGCTCGCGCTATCGCCCGAATCAAACGCGACGATCCGCCCGCGTCGCGGGACCAGATTTACCAGGCGTTTGAAGGCCGTCTCCACCGCGTCCAGATCCTTATAGATATCGGCGTGGTCGAATTCAACCGAGGTGAGGATGACGGAATCGGGAAAGTAGTGCATAAACTTCGGACCCTTATCGAAGAACGCGGTGTCATACTCGTCGCCTTCCAGGATGAAGTGTTTGCCATCGCCGAGGCCAAAACTGCGCCCGAAGTTTTCCGCGATACCGCCGATCAGGAACGACGGCTGAAGGCCGGCGGTTTCGAAGATCCACGCCAGCATCGACGTGGTGGTCGTCTTGCCGTGCGTGCCGGCAACCACCAGAACATTCTTCCCGATGAGAAACTCATCGTGCAGAATCTGCGGCATGGAGCAGAACGGAATACGCTCGTCGAGGACGCGCTCCAGTTCAGGGTTTCCGCGCGAAAGCGCGTTGCCCACGACCACCAGATCAGGCCGCGGATCCAGATTCGCCTCAGCAAACGGCTGCGCGATTGAAATGCCGAGTGATTCGAGAAATGTAGACATCGGCGGATACGATGCCGCGTCGGAACCGGTGACGCGAAAGCCGCGCGCCTGCAGCATCCCGGCGAGCGAGGCCATCGCCGTTCCGCAGATGCCGATCAGGTGAATGTGTTTGAGCTGAGTCATCGCAGATTAGTTTCGCAGGTTACTTCGCAGATTACTTATTGAGAGATTTCTCATTTCGTTGTCGCCGACTCCAGGATCTTCAGCCTTACCTGTTTGCTCACTTCGAGCCTGGCGTTCACTCCGAAGGGCAGCGTGATGTTGGCGCGAGAGACATGGCCGGAACGCAGACCATAGGCTACGGGAATCCCGAGATCGCCGACGACTCGCAGCACAACTTCCTCCAGTGTGTAATCCTGGCTTGAACTTTGGCGGCAATGGATCATTTCGCCGAATACAATGCCGCGCACGTCTTGCAGTTTGCCCGCCATCTTCAACTGCATCAGCATGCGGTCAATCTGGTAGGGCTTGGCGGCAATGTCCTCCAGGAAAAGAATGGTTCCCGCGGTGCGGATATCATAAGGCGTGCCCAGCGCCGCGACCAGAATCGAAAGACAGCCGCCATACAGGACGCCTTCAGCTCGTCCCGCGAGCAGCGGCGTTGCGCCTGAGGCCTCGCCAATTTCCCATTCCGTCGCGCCAGTCAGTGCGTTCTGCCACGAAGCCAAGTCAATGCCATCGGGGAGCGCGAAATCCTTGGCCACCATTGGACCATGAAAAGTTACGAAATTGGCCGCGTCGGCAAACGTCGTCAGCAGCGAGGTCAAATCGCTGTAGCCCACAAAAATCTTCGGATTCGCGGCGAACTGTTTCAGGTTCAAAGCCGGCAGCAGGTAGTTCGATCCATATCCGCCTCGCGCGCAGATAATCGCGCGGATGTCGTCGCGCGCGAACATGTCTTCGAGTTCCCGCTCCCGGCGTTCGGCCGATCCGGCAAAGTACAGATCGCGCTCCAGTATCGTCTCGAAATAAAAGGGCTCGTAGCCGGCCCGCCGAAGACCGTCGCAGCCCGCCTCCAGCATTTCGCGCTTCACGTTCGACGCGGGCGCCACGATTCCCACGCGGTCGCCCGGACGGAGAGCGCGGGGCTTGATTCGCGAATTTGGGGAAACAGGAACCATCTGGACTCGATCTTAAGTCTGGCACAGATATTGTTTCGCAGCCGTGGAAAGAATCTAAACGAAGAATTCTCCGCGGCAGATAAGAGTCGCCGGACCTCGCAGATAAACATGATTCTCCCAACACACGGTCTGCGCGCCGCCGGGCGCAATCACCGTGACCGGCGAAGCGGCCTGCCCGCTGGCAATGGCAGCTACCGCCGCCGCGCACGATCCTGTACCAGAAGACTGCGTTTCTCCCGCGCCTCTTTCAAACATTCGGATCTCGACCTGATTCTTGCCGCGAACCGCGGCGTACACGACGTTGGTGCCCTGCGGAAATTGCGGCTGCGTCTGGATCACCGCTCCCTGCCGTTGCCATCCGTCCTGAAAGTTGTCCACGAAAATAACGAAGTGCGGATTCCCCATCGAAACTTTCGTGCCCACCGCCCGCACCCACAGCGTCTCGATCGACAACTTCTCACCGACTTCGGGCGAGCCCATATCCGCTTCGAACTCAAAGTTGGAGCCTTGCTGCGCCACTAGGCGGCAAGTCTTCAATCCGGCGCCGGTACGAATGACAACCTCGGTCTTGCCCTGGCGCGAAGAAATTTCCGCCGCGACGCAGCGCGTACCGTTGCCGGAAATTTCAGCTTCTGAACCGTCTGCGTTGAACAGACGCGCGCTAACGTCAGCGTCGGCATCAGGAAACAGCCATTCAACGCCGTCGGCGCCCACTCCGCGATGGCGGTCGCACAGGCGGCGGGTAAGGGCGCTCAGGTCGCCGGCGGGGTGCGTAGCTTCAGGGTGCGTAGCATCATGCTTCGTAGTGTCATGCTTCGTAGTGTCTACGATCAGAAAATCATTGCCGCACGCGGACGCCTTTGTAAAAGCGATCCTCGATTTTAGCTCGGCGTGGATCTGGTCGTTCTGCGCGTCGTTCTGAGGTGGGGTCATTCTCGGGCACTCATTCTCGGGCACTCATTCCTGGCTGCTCATTCTTCGCTACTAGTCGTGTTCGGTACTCCCGAGCGCCGTGACCGTGGCAAACGCTGTCGATTCGTGCAAGCGGACGCAAAAGACCTTCTGCTGTTCATGCTCGCCATCCACCGAGAACACCATGCGAAAATCGGGATCGGCGTTGGCGATGTGCACGCTGTGCATCGTAAGTTGCTCAGAGTCGAGGATGCGATTCACTTCTGTCAACATTCCATCAACGTTGCGGCCTGTCACTTCGTAGTTACTGGCGAAATACTTCAGCGACCAGACGGCCTCGACCCGGCCGAGCAGAACGAGCGAAAGCAGAATGATGAGAGTGGCAAAGAAGGCCGTGCGGTAAAGGCCGCCGCCGGCTGCCATCCCCACCGACGCCACCACAAACAGGGTCGCCGCCGTGGTCAGCCCGGTCACCGATGTCTTCGCGTGCAGAATGGAACCCGCGCCGATGAAGCCGATGCCGGGGATAATCTGCGCCGCAATGCGGGCGCTGTCAGACTCCACGCCCGCCAGTTGCTTGGACAGAACCGTGAACATGGCCGCGCCGAAACAGATGAACATATTTGTGCGCAGGCCGGCCGGTTTGTGCCGCAGCTGCCGTTCGAGGCCGATGACGCCGCCGAGAACGGCCGCGAGCAACAAGCGTGCCAGGGTTGAAGTCAGCACCACGCCCAGTTCATTCCGCAGCAGTTGGACGAATGAATGAAATGGGTTCATAGCATCTCTCCGGCTTTGGAGCGGATTCTATCACTGCCATCCGGCGCTTTCCGCGCGGCCTGCGAAGAAGGGTTAACGCGATTGATTCGGGGCGGGGTGGGTGGCATAGTGAGTGGCATAGTGAGTGGCATAGATGTGGGCGTGCGGCTGTCCGGTGGCGTGAATTTCCGCCAACTCCGTGAGATTCGCCTTATTCAGGCCCTGGCCGTTCAAGCCTCGATCCACGGCATCGCCGTCGAAGGCAATCACAAAATCCACATAGCGCGATGGATCGGCTAGCGCCCGCTCCCAAAGCCCCTCGGGATCGGTCGGCCGCATCCAGGGCCGATGATTCTCGCTATTCACGACCCGACGCAACGGGATGCCAGCCTCCTCCATGACACCGACATGTTCCCCGAGGTCCATGAGGAAAATCGAATTGCGCGGCAATCGGGTAACCAGGCGCTGCACGGCGGTATTCAAAGTGTGGCGGATCTCCCAGTTCCGGCGCGCTTCCTGCAGGCATCGAGGTTCGGCTCTCCACACCGAAGCATAACTGGCCACCACCAGCGCGAACATTACCGCCGCCAGCTTCGCGGCATGACGGCTACCAGCGCCGAACACAAAAACGGAAGCAGTCAGCACTCCCGCCGAAACCGCGAACATCGGCACCAACTGGAGACCGTAACGCTGGTTGAACGTTGCAAACGGCCACCAGGCGTAGACATGCACCGGCACCGAACCGTACGCGATCGAAAGCGCGTAAAACACCAGCGGCACCCATAGGAATAGCAGCACAAGCATGAATGCCGATTGCGTGCGCAGCTTCCATAGTGCGATTGCCAGCGTCAGCAAGGCTGCGGCGAGCCAGAGCCGGCCCCAGTTGCCATCCGCCATATTCAATTGCGCCGACTTCAAGTAATAGATGGCAGCGACTGGGACATTGTGGAGCGCCGGATTCGGCGCACCGACGCGTTGCTCAATCGCCTTGGCGGAGTAAGGACCGGTCGCGAAATCCAGCGCGTTCCCATAAACGACGCGGTTGTAGGCCAGCCAGAGGATCGGAGCCAATGCAATGCCGACCAGGAACCGCAGGGAAATTCGGCGCAACGCACGATCGCCGGGCGTGGAAGTCCGCCATCGCCTTAGTGCGATGACGAGAACCGCCATTCCCATCACACCCGCCAGAAACCACCCGTCGTAGCGGGTGAGTTCGGCGCCTGCCAGGCACCAGACGCAACGCATGAGCGAAGTGCGGGCTGCGGGAACCGGTTGCCGGTCTTCTTTATTGTCTTGCGGGTCGGTCTCTTGCCCGTCACTCTTGGGTAAGTCAGTCTTGGGCAGGCTGCGAACAAATTCCGCAAAGAAGACGACCGCCCAGATAAACAGCGCCAGATAGAGGGACTCCGTCATGGCGGTTGCCTGCATGTAGATCAGGTTGGGATTGGCTCCATAGGCGAATGCCGCGGCCCATGCGCCCACTCCAGCCGCGGGCTTGGTGCGGAGCTCGGCATTCAGCACGCCGCTGACGAGGCGAAATATTCCCATGACGGCGAGCACATAGGCGATCATCGAGGGAATCGAACCGCCCCCTCCGCTCTGCCACATGGTATTGGAGAAGATGAAGGGGATCATCAGCAGATGCGGCAGCGGCAGCCACACCGTCCCCAGTTGCAGCAGGCCGGGAGTCTGCGAATCGAACACGCGCCGCGCAATATTAATGTGAGCGACGGCATCGCCGTACAGCAACAGGTCACTATGCTGGGAGTAGTAGAGGAAGGAAAACATAGACACCAGCACGGCGAGTCCGGATGCGCTGATCTCGCCGTGGTGCGGAACGGCGTGGCGTGGAACAGCGTCCTTCGCCGTAGTCAATGCGCGTGCTTTATCGTGGCGCGGCAACCGTCGTGAAACTCCAATCTCTGGCTTCAGCGCGCGAAGGCGCTCCTGCTGCTGCACTTGCGGCACGCCTGAAGGCCATGCCTGATACGAAACGTGGCTTGCGGCACGGCGGTTGCGGGTCCGCCGGTGCGGTGCTATTCCAGGTGCGTGAGCTCGCGGAAAATCTGAAAGCGCGCGTCAATTTCCTGGCGGGTCAGATTCTGCAAGCGTTCGGTGCCGAACTTTTCCACGGCAAAAGATCCCATCACGCCGCCATAAAACAACGCGCGTTTCAACACGTCGCGATTCACTTCGCCCTGCGACGCGATGTAGCCCATGAATCCGCCGGCAAACGAATCACCGGCGCCAGTCGGATCCTTTACCTCTTCAATCGGCAAGGCCGGAGCGCGAAAAGGATGCGATCCCACGCCGAAGGCTCCCTCGCGGAAAAAGATGGTCGCGCCGTACTCGCCGTGCTTCACCACCAGCGCGCTCGGGCCCATGGCTAGAACCTTGTTGGCCGCGCGCAATAGATTCTTCTCTGCCGCCAACATCTTGGTCTCCGTGTCGTTGATCAGCAGAACATTCACCAGCTTCAACGTTTCGGCTAATTCCCCGGGGGTGCCCTGAATCCAGAAATTCATGGTGTCGCCGCCCGTAAGGCGCACGCCATCCATTTCCAGGCGAACCGCGCTCTGCAACGCGGGATGAATGTTCGCGAGGAAAAGGAACTGGGTGTCCGAATATTCTTTGGGAATCCGCGGCTGAAACTTCTCAAACACATTCAGTTCCGTAAAGTCGGTCTTGGCCTCGTTGAGGTTGTCGAGATACTGTCCGCCCCAGCGGAAGGTTTTCCCCTGAGTTCGCTCGATGCCCCGGGTATCCACTCCGCGTTTTTTCAGCACAGCTTCGTTCTCGGGCGTGAAGTCCTCGCCCACCACGGCAACCACTCGCACCTCGGTAAAGTAGCTTGCAGCCAGCGCGAAATAGGTGGCAGCTCCGCCGAGGATGTCCTTCACGCGGCCCGAGGGCGTGGCGATCGTGTCAAAGGCAACAGAACCCACTACCAGAATGCTCATGAATCTCCGTAAGGATGTCGTTAGTCGATGGTCGTCAGTCGTTAAATTCTAGCCAACGGATGTTCGCTAGCGACCATCGACCAACGACTATTTCACATATTTCCCTATTATTAACTTCAGCTTCTCTTTGGTAGCCGCCGGAATCATCGACGGATCAGTCAGAATAGCGTTGGCCAGCGCGCGCCCGCACTTGCAGGAGCGCGCCTTGGGCATCGCCGATACCGTGGCCTTCACGACCTTGGCGGCGTTCTCCGCATTTTTTACCAGCACCGAAACAATCTGCTCCACGGTCACGGAATCATGATGCGGATGCCAGCAGTCGTAGTCGGTAACCATGGCGATGGTGACGTAGCAAATCTCCGCTTCGCGCGCGAGTTTCGCTTCCTGCAGGTTGGTCATGCCGATGACGTCCGCACCCCAACTGCGATATACGTTCGACTCGGCCTTCGTTGAAAACTGCGGGCCTTCCATGCAGATGTAAGTGCCCCCCAACTTCGCGGAAACGCCGACAGCGTTACACGCGCTGTGGACCACCGGCGCCATCTGGTTGCAAACCGGATCGCCAAATCCGACGTGAGCCACAATGCCGTCGCCGAAGAAGGTGTCCACGCGGTGCCGTGTACGATCGAAAAACTGGTTCGGGATTACGAAATCGAGCGGCTTGTGCTCTTCCTTCAGCGAGCCCACGGCTGAAACCGAAACGATGCGCTCCACCCCCAGTTGCTTAAAACCGTGAATGTTGGCGCGGAAATTCAGTTCACTCGGAAGAAGTTTGTGGCCGCGGGCGTGGCGCGCGAGGAAAGCCACCTGGCGACCCTCAAGCGTTCCCACAATGTAGGCATCGGAAGGATCGCCAAACGGAGTCTGCAGCTGGACCTCGTGCGCGTCGTCGAAGCCGGGCATGTGGTACAGGCCGCTGCCGCCGATAATGCCGATCTCCGCCTGCTGCAAATGCGCTCCTGATCCATGCTGGAAGTGACTGCGGAACTGGTGATTATACTAGACGGAAACTCATGGCTTGGCGGGCGCGGCATTTTCTTCCGGCCAGAAGTCTGCTTCCACTTTCTTCGTCGTATCGTCGTCCAGACTTTCGGTAATGAGTATCTCGTCGCCGCGGACTTCAATCATTACCACGCCCTCTTCGGTCAGCCAGGCATGGCGTCCGCGCAAGGTTCGCCACGAATTCGCCGGGGGCGCGTCTTGCGCAACTTTGCCATCGGTGCCCAGGCCCTGTCTTTTCTGATATCGCTTCGCGAGCGACGCCGCATACACGGCAGCAAACTCCGCCGCTTTCGCGGGACTTGACCAACGCGAAATATAGAGCAATCCGATCGGCGCAGATTTGTCTTTCTTCGGTTTCCCGGCAAAATAATAGCCGCCGCGCCACTCCGGATAAATCGCCGTGGCCTCATCGCGACCCGCATACTGCTCCACCAGCACGTCGACGTCAAACTCTCCCATCGCACCGATATCGAAGGCATCATAGCCTTTGAAATCTCTTTCCATGTCGATCAGCTTCAGAGGCTGAATCTTCTCATGCGCAAGATAGGTCTGTGGCTCCATGATTTCGCGCGTCGTTCTCGGCGGATCCTTGAATGCTCCGGCATACGCCAGTTCTTTCCCGCCCGCCTGCAACAGAGCCGCGGTAAAGTCGAGTCCGTAGCGATAGGGGAATGTCAGTTCCTCTTTCAAGAAGATCGGAGCTTGGTTAAATGCCGGAGAATCCGCCGTCCCCACCAGCATGCTCTGCTTGAGCGCTTCGACAATCTGTGGCGAGTTCAGCATGTTCTTCCCGGTCGGCGCGAGAGAATAGTCGAGTAACACCACCATCGCCTGCCCCTCGACGACCGCCTGGCGGGCGGATGTTTCCTCATCGGTCTCGATATCCGCGGGAGTCGGGTCCACGTTTTTGTCGTCTTTCTCCGATGTTCCCTTCATCCATTTTTCGATGCTGAACGACTGATCCTGCAGGGCGTGGGTCAGTTCGTGAGCCAGCACCGGCTTCTGCTGCTCCACGTCGACCCAGTTCAGCAGGTTCACGGTTTTTGTTTTGACGTCGTAATATCCGGCGACCTGCTCTCGCAGCATCGTCACCAGGAAAGCGGACAGGTCGAAGTTACGCGGCAACAATCCAAATTTCTTCAACACCTGCGACGATCGCTCCAATCGCTTCGCGTCCTTGTCCTCCTTCATGTTCTTCTCGATGTAGGACTGAACTTCGTCGCGCTTCGCCAGCCTGCGCTTGACTTCGTGCTTGATGGGGAGATCCGTGTCCTGGCTGGCAAACCGCAGAATCTCGTCCACGGAGCGAAAAAGTTCCTTTCCCTCTTTTGGCGAGACGATGGTTTCTGGCGTGGCGGGAGCGTCGTCGCCCGCAGCCGGCTGCGACTGCGAGGGCTGAGACTGCGAAGGCTGAGACTGCGAAGGCTGCGACTGCGAAGGCTGAGACTGCGAAGACTGGCCCTGCGACGCGGCGCCATCCCCACCCGCCGTTTGACCCCAGAGCGTGCCCACGAAGAGCACGACCAGAGCAAGTTCGCAGAGCCATCTGCGAAGCGGTTGCGCGACCATCTTGACAATGTCCATTGGAGTCGAGTTTATACTGTTCCATGCCCGCCAATATGCCCGTCAATCTGTGGAGCAGAACCGATCACGCTCTCGACTACCTCGAACGAGCCGACAGAATTCCTCACCGCCGCGAAGGAGAATCGACGCTGCTTGAATTTATTCCGCAAACCACGCGGCGCATTCTCGACCTGGCCACCGGAGATGGGCGACTACTGGCCTTGGCGAAACGGGAGCATCCGAACACGGAAGCGGTCGCCATCGATTTCTCCCCTACCATGATCGCGGCAGCCGAAAAGCGCTTTGCCAATGATTCTTCCGTTACCGTGATCACTCACAATCTCGACCACCCACTGCCTGACCTGGGCAGATTTGACGCGGTCATCTCCAGTTTCGCCATTCATCATCTGGCGGACGAGCGCAAGCGCGCACTCTATTCCGAAATTTACGGACTGCTGAATGCCGGCGGCGTCTTCTGCAATCTGGAGCACGTCTCATCGTCGACGCCGGCGCTGCACGCGGAATTCCTGCGCGAGATCGACAAAACGCCTGAGACCGAAGATCCATCCAACCGCTTGCTCGATATGGAAACCCAGTTAGCCTGGCTGCGGGAGATCGGATTCGTTGACGTCGATTGCCACTGGAAATGGCGGGAACTGGCGTTGCTGGCGGGACGACGGGCCTAGCGTAAATATCAACATCAATATCAACGCCCGGCGACCCGTTGCGCCACCCACTGGCCCGCTTCGCGCGTCCCCAGAGTTCCGCCGATGTCGGCGGTTGTCTCTTTCTGGCGCACAGCTTCGAGTACAGCTGCTTCGATCTTCTGCGCCTCGGCCGACATTCCGAGATGCTCCAGCATCATCGCCGCGGTCAGAATCGCACCGAACGGATTGGCCATGTTTTTCCCAGCAATCGGCGGCGCGGAACCATGTACCGGCTCGAACATTCCGATATGACCCGATGAAGCCTTACCCGGTGAAGTCTTCCCCGGATGCAGGTTGGCGCTTGCCGCCATCCCCAGGCCGCCTTGCAGGCCGGCGGCGAGATCGGTAATGATGTCGCCAAACATGTTGTTGGTAACGATGACATCTAACCCGCGCGGATCGCGCACCATCTGCATACAGAGCGCGTCGATGTACATGTGCTGCATCTCGATCTTTTGCCTTGAATACTCCGCGGCAACCTCTTTGAACACGCGCTGCCAAAGACCGCCCGCGTGCGTCATGGCATTCGATTTGTCGCACATCAGCACCCGGCTGCGAGCGGAGCCATCGAGCTTCTTGTTGCTCGCGCAGTATTCAAATGCGTAGCGAATAATGCGCTCGACACCTTTGCGCGTGTTGATGTCTTCCTGAATGGCCACTTCGTCGGGCGTTCCCTGCTTGAAGACCCCGCCCAGATCGCCGTAGACCCCCTCGGTATTTTCGCGAATGACGACGAAATCGAGGTCTTTGGGCTCGATGCCTTTCAGCGGGCATAGCGATGCGTCCATCAGGCGCACGGGCCGCACATTGGCGAACAAGTCCATTTTGCAGCGCATGCCGAGCAGAATTTCTTTGGCATGAACATTAGAGGGCACACGCGGATCGCCAAAAGCGCCGACCAGAATCGCGTCGAACCGTTCGGCCAGCATGGCGAAGCCATCGGGCGGGACGGTAACGTTGTCGGCGAGATAGCGGTCGGCGCCCCAGTCGAATGCGGTCATTTCGACGGCAGCCCCAGCCGCCTCCATGACGCTTACCGCCTGCGGAATCACTTCTTTCCCGATGCCGTCGCCGGCAATCACGGCAATACGCTTCTTCGCTCGTTCGTTCACGGCTCGTGCGGTCACGCTGGCAACGTTAGCACAGGGTCGAAGTGTTCATAAACCCCGATTCCATTGTTGATCAACCCGAATCAAGGGCTGAACAACTTTCGAGACCGGGAACCGGACTGCACGCTTCGTTATAATCAAAGGTTGAGCCCTATGACGTTGAGGCCTATGACTGCGACGACACTTCCCGGAGCAAACGCCAGCGCGCACGCGAGCGCCGCCGCTGCTGCGCCCGATTTCGGTGATGCTCGCGCCGAGTTCCAGGCCTTGCTCGCAGGGTGCGGCCTCTACGACCTGAGTGGGCGCGCCAGGATCGCCGTAACCGGCGGCGACCGCGTCCGCTGGCTGAATGGCATGGCCACGAACAACATTCGCGACCTCGCGGCCGGCCACGGCGTCTATGCTTTCCTGCTGAACGCGCAGGGCCGCATTCAGGCGGACTTGTACGTATTTCAGCGCGGAGAATCGCTGCTGGTGGACACGGAACGCGGGCAGCGGGAAAAAGTAATGCAGCTGTTCGATCACTACATCATCGCCGACGATGTCGAGATCGCCGACATCACCGAGACGATCACGGCTGTCGGGCTGACCGGGCCCGAATCGCGGCAGGTTCTCGAACGCGCGGGCATCGCGGCGCCCGATCTTGCGCCCCTGCAGTTTGCGGACACCACCTGGCAACACGCCGCTCAGCAAAAGACGGTCACGCTTCTGCGGTCAGGCGAGGAGGCGGGCGAGTCGTGGCAGATCTGGAGTGCGCCTGAAAGTGCCGGCGAGCTCTGGGACGCGCTGACCAAGGCTGGCGGGCGCGCCGTTGGAACTACCGCGTTGAATTGTTTTCGTATTTCGCGGGGCATACCCCAGTTCGGGGTGGACATCCGCGATCGCGATCTGCCGCAGGAAACGGGACAGACGCGCGCGCTGAATTTTACCAAGGGATGTTATCTCGGCCAGGAGATCGTAGAGCGCATTCGGTCGCGCGGAGCAGTGCACCGGCAGTTCACTGGGTTCGAGGTCGAAGGCGCGTTGCCCGACCCCGGCGCGAAAATTCTGGCCGATGAAAAAGAAGTTGGCGAGGTCACGAGCAGCGCGATTTTGCCCTGGCCCGGTGGCGATCGCCCGGTCGCATTGGGTTACCTGCGACGCGAGGCTGCTGAAAAAGGTTTACGCGCGGGGACGGCGAAGCTGAAACCGGTGTCGCTCCCGATCGCCTGAATTTCAAAGCCAAGTTTTCACAAAGTCAGAATTTGAAGAAACAGGTAAAACACATGGCTCCTAAAAGAAAAGAAGAAACTGAATTCAAAGTAAGCGACAAGCGTCTGTTCACTTCCGAGGGAGAACTTCGCGACTCGACGGAAGAGCAGGTGCCAACTACCGTCGCGGCAACGGCCGGCGCGGTCGCGGCTACGGCAGGAACTTCGGCGGCCGTTTCGACGATTACGGAAGAGGCACCCGCGCCAGCGCCGCCGGCGTCCGCTGCGCCCGCACCTGAAAGCGATGTCCCGGAACCTCCCAGCGCCTCAGAACAGCAGACGCAGCACGACGCATACAAGCAGTCCTCGCGTGATCTGGATGCGCGAGTCGAGCTGAGCGGACACTCGGCCAAAGAACTCGAAATGAGTTTTGAGCGCTTCATGGCGTCGCTCTACATGACCGCGATGATGCAGATGGGCCTGATGCACGAACAGGGCGGCCAGCCTGGCGTCCACTTGATCGGAGCGCGGCAAACCATCGACACGCTCGGTATGATTGCCGAGAAAACCAAGGGCAATCTGACGCCGAAAGAGCAGGGATTTCTGCAGAACTGCCTTTACGAGTTGCGGATGGCGTATGTGGAAGTGACCAACGCCCTCGCGCATCCGCCGGCGCCCGGCCCGGTGACAGGTACAAACGGCGGATGAAGGCGACTCTGACGGTATTGGGCAGCGGCACATCGATGGGTGTACCTACGATCGGCTGCGACTGCGCCGTCTGCCGTTCGCTGGACCCGCGCGACCGTCGCACCCGGCCGTCCGTCATGATCAGCTACAACGGCCGCCATGTTCTGATTGACACCACTCCCGACTTCCGCGAACAGGCGCTGCGCGAAAACATCACGCAGATCGACGCCGTGCTCTACACCCACACCCACGCCGATCACATTCTCGGAATGGATGATCTGCGTCCCCTGAGTTTCAAGCACAGGCCGGGCAAGCTGCCTCTTTATGCGACGCCGCACGGCTGTGAATTCCTCCGCAACATGTTCCGGTACATTTTTGAACCGACGTATAAGTTTGGCGGGCTGCCGCAGGTGGAACTGCATCCGATCGACGGCCCGGTGGAACTGTTCGGCGCTCGTTTCGATCCCTTGACGGTAATCCACGGCGACGTCCCGATCCTTGGTTTCCGATTCGGATCGGCCGCGTATCTGACCGATCACAGCGAGGTCCCGGCCGAAGCTCTGGAGAAGGTGCGGAACCTCGACATCCTGTTTCTGGACGCGCTGCGCCACACGCCGCATCCCACCCATTCGACCGTCGAGCAATCGCTGAAGATCGTGGAAGAGGTAAAGCCGAAGCGCGCATTTTTCACGCACATCTGCCACGACCTGCCGCATGCAGCAACCGATGCCGTGTTGCCGCCGGGCGTGCGCCTGGCATTTGACGGGATGAAGCTGGAGTTTGAGATTTGAGTTCACCGCTGACACGTTGAGAACGCCAAGCTTTCTCTGAAAATAAGATTTTCTCGGCGTTCTCGGCGTCTCGGCGGTGACAAAGATTTCCGATGCTGACTTTCCACAAACTCGAAGATGTTCCCCGCGACTTCGGGCCAGCGCTCGTCAGCGTCGGTAACTTCGACGGCGTGCATCGCGCTCACCGGCATGTTATCGACGAGATCGTGCGGCGATCGAAAACCGGGAACGCGCGGTCGGTGGTGGTTACGTTCGAGCCTCACCCCGCTCGCATTCTACGTCCCGATCAGAATTTCAAACTATTGACTCCGCTTCGGGAAAAACTGCGCCTGCTCGAAACAACCGGTGTTGACGCGGTTCTGCTGCTTCCCTTCTCGCGCGATCTTTCGCTGATGACGCCGCATCAGTTTGCCGATGAGATTCTGAAGCAGGGTTTGCATGCCCGTGAAGTTCACGAAGGCTACAACTTCCACTTCGGCCACAAGGCGGCCGGAAACATTCAGCTTCTGCGCGAACTGGGCAAGGAAAAAGAAATGGGATTCGAGGTGCACGATTATCCCGAGATGCGCCTCCGCGGCGAACCGGTTTCGAGCAGCCACATTCGCAAGTTACTTTCCGAGGGCCGAGTGAGCCGGGCGCGCCATTTGCTGGCGCGTCCATTCAGCATCCTCTCGACGCCCGGCCGGGGCCGCGGCTATGGCTCGAAATACACCGTACCCACCATCAATCTGGCGCACTACGAAGAACTCGTTCCCAAGGACGGCGTCTACATCACCCGCACGCGCGTCGGCGACGAGTGCTTCGACTCGGTCACCAACGTCGGAAACCGCCCGACTTTTGGGAGCGATTCATTTGCCATCGAGTCTCACCTGCTGAATTTCCATCCACTAGAGCTTTCGGCGGAAACCGAAGTCGAACTCCACTTCCTCGACCGCGTGCGCGATGAGATCAAGTTCCCTTCTGTCGAAGCCCTGCGGGCGCAGATTGGACTGGATGTGGCCAAGGCCCAGAAGTATTTGCGGCGGCTCGCCCGCGGAACCGGAGCCACACCGTAGAATCTTTGCCGCAACGATTCACTCGATAGGCTCGACCACAAACTTTTCGCTCCGAGCCAGCCGTTCCGGCAATTGGATCAGCACAATCGCGACCAGCACCAGGACGATTCCGACAGTTTGCGCCGGCCGAACCAACTCCCCTAATACAAGCGCCGCGATCACGATGCTGAAGACCGGCTCCAGGCAACTGGCTACGATGGCGCGGGTCGGCTCGAGGTACTGGAGCCCGGCGAAATAACACGAGAATGGCCCGAGCACGGAAACCAGAGAAAACACCAGCATGAATTCCCACTGCCGCCGGTCATAGCGAGCGGCAACAATTTTCCACGGAGGATTCACGCAGATCCAGAATGCCGAAGTACCCACCAGGACCCACATCAGCACTTTCCATCGGTCGTAGCGCGCCAGCACTTTGTGTCCGCCGACGTTATAAAACGCGAAAGAGAATGCAGAGAGCAGCGCCGCCGTGACTCCGATAACGTCCATGCGGAAGTGGCCCGACCCGACCAGACCAACGGCCAGGGCGCAGCCCGCCACCGCTAGCGCCACCGCCATGCTTTTCCGCCCCGAAGGCCGCTGCGCTCCGCGTAGCGCTGTGTACAGCAGCACCCAGACCGGCGCCGTATATTGCAGAATGATGGCCGTGGCCACGTTGGTGCGTTGAATGGCGACGTAATAGAAATAGTTCGAGACGGCCACGCCGAAAATTCCAAGCAGGAAGAACTGCACCAAATCGCGCCCCGGAACGCGCAAGGCGGCGGCTCCTCTGCGCGCCAGAAGCAGCGGCAACAGCACCGCCAGCGACAGGGTTGCTCGACTCTGCGAAAGAATCAGCGGATCGATTTGTTTCAGCGATGTACCCAGCGATACTCCGCCCGGCAGCAGGTGCCCGGTAAATGCCGCGCGACCAAGCGTCGCCGAGATTCCCCACAGAAAGACCGCACTCGCGATATATAAGTATCCCCGCAGGGGATGAGACTCAGCCTTCACGAAACGTGCTCGATGGTGTAGGTGATCTTCGCCGTCTTTTCCAGCATGGCGGAAACCGAGCAGTACTTCTCCTTCGAGAGTCGCACCGCGTCTTCCATGGCCTTCTGCGAGACCTGTCCCCGAACCAGATAGGTCAAATGAATCGATGTATAGACGGCAGGATAGCCGTCCGCTCGTTCGCCCTTGGCCCGCACTTCGAGCCCGGTGAACGGCTCGCGTTTCTTGCGGAGAATTCCGACTACGTCCGATGCCGTGCAACCGCACAAAGCGAGCAGCACTAACTCCATCGGGCTGCTGGCAGTCTTCTCTTTGCCGGCATCCATCACAATCGAGTGTCGTGAAGTTGCCGAACCGACGAATCGGTCCTGGTCTGTCCAATTCAATGAAGCTTCAATCATGGTGGCCTTTGGTTTTCCAGATCTACGCCGCTAACGACGGTTATCCGTCACCGGCTCAGGATGGATCAGCACCCGGAAAAGTTCGGGCGCGTCGTGTTTGAAGCGGATCTCGAGTTGAGTCTGGACGTCATGCACACGCGAAAGCGGCATCTCATCGGGCAAGGTGCAGTGGCAGGAGACATAAAGGCGCGCGCGCACTCTCTTGAACTGGAAGTCATGCAGGTCCATCACTTCGGGGAACTCCTTCACAATATCTTTTAACCGCTTTTCCAACTCCGGCTCGCGAACGATTTCCTCTCCGGTTTCAATCGTCGCCGGCTCACTTTCGATATGCGTGAGGATGGTCGCGATCTCCGGAATCTCGGCGCGCATCTCCGTTTCCAGGCGGGTCACTTCATCGTGAGCGTGCTTCATGCTGAGTTGTTCGTCGAGTTCGAGATGCTGCTCCACATGCAAATGTCCATTCAGATCCTGCACGCTGACGTCGTGCACGTTGAAGTTGTGGCGTGTGGCGACGGCCCGGATGCGGTCGAAAATATTTTCCGACCGGCGCGCTCGCGGAACCGGATGCACCACCACGTCGGCGCCGGGTAGAACCTCGCGCACCCGCGAAGTCACGGCATCGGACACCTGCTCGGAGCGCTGAAACGTGAAATTGCGTTCCAGTCCAACCGAAACGTCCGCGAAGTAGCGATTCCCAGCCTTCCGAAACCGCACGCGCTCCACTTCGAGCACACCATCGACACTTCTGACGCGATCAAAAATCTGGCTGCGGACGCCGGCGGGCGCGGCATCGAGCAGCGCATCCGCCGTTCTGCGAGCCAACCGCCAGCTTACGGAAACCACCACGCCCGCCACGAACAGCGCGGCAATGGGATCGGCCTGGCGCAGCCATCCCACGTGGTAGGCTCGCCCGATCCAAACCAGCGCGAGCCCCACGATCACGACTCCGCTCGACCAGATGTCGGTTGAAAAATGAAGCGCGTCCGCTTCCAGGGCCTGACTATCGTATTTTGCCGCCATGCGTCCCAGGGCTCTGGAGCGCCATGAGTCGACTGCGATCGACAACGACATGACCAGGAACGCAGCCACGCTCGGCTCGATTTCCACATGATGAAAAAACAGCCGCTTGATCGATTCATAGACGATCCAGACGCAGGTCAGCAGCAGCAGGCCGGTTTCGATGAACGCCGAAAAATTTTCAAACTTGCCATGTCCATACTGGTGATCGGCATCCGCCGGCTTGTCGGAAACCCGCACGGACAAAAACGTCACCAGCGCCGCGATCAGATCCAGCCCAGAGTGCGCAGCCTCCGACAAAATTCCCAGCGAGCCGGTTGCGATCCCCACGCTGATCTTCAAGCCGGTGACCGCAAGAGCGGCCAGCACTGAGTTGCCGGCAACGGTTCGCTTTTCCCGCCGCATCGACCTGGAACTGAATGCGGCTCGAATTTCTGGCATAAACGTCATTATCGCTTTGGATTCGCTTGCCGCCAACCCCTCGACTTACTAAGTTGCCACCCCTTGCCCGGCCGCTAGCGGGACATGCTACGATTACGTTGATTCCAATTTGTTTGCGGAGGATTCCGATTCATGCGTTTCCAGTGCCTCGTGTGGCTATTCCTCGCCGGCTTGGTTTATGGACAAGCTGCGGCTCCGCCCACACCTACCGTCGGCATTCCGCATCAAGGCGCTGTCCCTCCATCCGATAGCGGTCCCAAAGTACAAGTTCCCGAGGTACAAGTGGGACCCAATGACGCCGTGATCACGCTGACGAATTTCTGCGCCGATTCCGCTCAACAGGGCGATGCCTGCAAGACCGTGATCACGCGGGCGGAATTTGAGAAGCTCAGCGATGCGCTGCAGCCAGGAATGTCGCCAACCGTTCGTCGCCAACTGGCAACCGCGTATTCGCGAATGCTGAGAATGTCTGCGGCCGCGGAAAAACGCGGCCTCGAGAAAGATCCCAAGTTCGAGGAAAAGCTGTATTTTGCGCGCATGCAAGTTCTTACGCAGGAACTCAGCAGTGCGCTGCAGGAAGATGCCAACAAGGTTTCCGACAGCGATATCGAGGAATATTACAAGAAGAATGAAGCCTCGTACGAGCAGGCTACCCTGGCGCGGATTTTTATTCCCCGCGCAAAACAAATTCCGCCCCCGGCCGTGAATACCGAGGCCGGCGCAAAAAGTGCTGCTGTAGAACCGCCGACTG
>Ga0302326_10006899_pt1 | contig 25378 bp, 17 predicted proteins | sample Palsa_T0_3_FD_202264 | JGI IMG/M metagenome (GOLD analysis project Ga0302326, IMG submission 202264) | Peat permafrost microbial communities from Stordalen Mire near Abisko, Sweden - Palsa_T0_3 | ecosystem: Environmental > Terrestrial > Soil > Palsa > Peat permafrost | place: Sweden: Abisko... | reverse complement strand
GGTCCACTGCCTGCTGTGGCGCGATGGCATCGTGAGCGTGCTTGGGAGCGATGGACCCACGTTGTGCTGCATCCATGATTGCCTCAAAGACTATCGGATCAAAACGTTTCGGAAACAGAATCCACTCATCCTTGGCCAGATCCTGGAGAACCAGGCGTTCTTTGTGAGCAGCGGGGTGGTTCTCTGGAAGTACAGCATAGAGCGGAGCCGGAGCAAACGGCACAGCCGTGATCTGAGCATCCTGCGGTGGCGCCGTCACCAAGGCGAGGTTGACTTCTCCAACAAGGACGCTATGGACCGACTCCATTACAAACTGAGTCTTTAGTCGAATTTCGAGTCTCGGATACAAAGGAAGCCGGATCGCAAACATCGCGGAGACCCAGTCGTGATCGGCATAAGGTGAGCGCCCAATCGTCAAGATAGTATCGGACCCGTTGTGGGCAGCACGAGCGAGATGCACGGCCCGCTCCGTGTGCGAGAGCGCAGAGCGGGCCTCTTGAACGAAGAGACGCCCTGCATCCGTGAGTTCCACAATCCGTCGCTTGTCGCGAGTGAACAGGTGAAACTGATGCTCTGCTTCGAGGTCGGTAATCTGTTTACTGAGCGCAGGCTGGGTTATATGCAATCTGTCCGCGGCCCGCCTGAAGTTCAGCTCTTCGGCCAAGGCAATGACTGCAAGCAGGTGACGTATTTCAACGCTGGGAAACACTGCTCCAAGCCCCGTTCACGAGTTGGGTGACACCACGTGTTTCGTCCTGCCATTTGCATGTGAAGCGACGAGTTGGCTATGTGCTTGGAACCCGGTCAGTTCCAAAAGGTTTCGCGAAGGACAAAATAAACTAGAAATCGGTTGGGTCGAAAGCCGCTCCAGACGGGGATTCCGGGGGTATTGCTTCGGCAGATTGGCTCGGGACGGGAGGGTAATGGGCCTTCTGATATGAGCACAATCGTTCCCGTTGTCGGTTCCCAAAAGAAAGCTTCAACGGGCGGGGTTGTGGACCGTTGACACCGCTGCGCCGGACTCCAATTCAATAGAAAAATGGCGGAATGCAAACTCGCACTCCGCCAGAAACCTAAAAAAGCCATGAAAGCCTTACAATATGGGGGCAAGCTGAGGGGGTAGTGAGCCGCCCGTCGTAGCGCAGTATGCTCCGGGCGGCTTTTTCCCGTTCTGAGCGCTATGCACAACAAGTACTCTCTCCGCGACGCTGGCAGGATCGACCTTCCTTTTGAATCCGCACTCTTTCCTAACAGTCGATTCGTCGCCTTGCGGATGAGGGTCGGCGCTCCGTCGCCTTCTCGGGTAATTCAAAACGTCGACGGCTTGCCACCGCAAAGCTGGATGGCGTGCTTGAATGCACTCACCAGGCGAGATGCTAAGTCTGGGGCACCAACTGCAAAGCCGCCGATAGCCTCACTCGTAGGGGAGACATCTTTCTTTAAACCGTTGCTAATCCAGGTTGATCTCGTGCTAAACACCGGCCTATTGTTGGTGGCCTTGAGGGAAACTTGTGTGTATCGGTCCCCACTCACAGTACTGGTAGCAAAGCTAGGGGTACTGCTCTGCACCTGAAAGGTGGTTGCCGCGGTCGAATCGGGGTCAAGTTCGGACAGGTCCACAGAGGTGGCGCTGTTACCTGTCGTAGTAAGGCTCGCTCCGGGATTCACACTGAAGTTCTTAAACTCCGTGAGCAGGGTAATCTGACATCCGTTATCTTGGCGTAGTGAAGTATGTTGGCCCCGCTGAGTATCCCATAAACTACTCCCGTCTAGCGGCGTCAAGACTTGCTCGTACGCATAGCCCGCGCCTTGATCATTCTGAAGCGTATCCCTGATCCAATTCAAGGTGTCAGATAACGAAGGTCCTCCTGTGCTGGCGCCCGGAGTGCCGTTGCCCGCGTTTCCAGGGCGAGCTGCCGCAGGATTCCCAGCGGCATTCTGTTCCGTCAGGGTGACAGCCTTCGTGAGAGTTTTTCCGGTGACCAAGGTGAACTGACCTTCGCCGTATGAACGACCATCCAGCGAGAGGCGCAGCGTGTGCTTCCCCGGCTTCAGCGTCGAGATCTTGAGGCGGCCCTCCGGACTGGTCATGCCGAAGAGTTCATCGTCCACGTAGACCTGCACGCCGCCCGGCGTTGACTGGATCACCAGGACCGGGCGCGCTGCCGGCGCGGTGGCCGAGGTTTGTGCGTCAGTTGTGAAGCTTAAGGTGCCGCAGAGGATCAGACCAGCGACCAGAGCACGAAACATTCTCATGGCTACTCCTAAATATCCGGCTTCACTTTGCAAAGGAATCGTCATTGTCGTGCTTCGCGTCGTACCCCGCTTGTAACAATTCGACGAGATGCGTGAAGGCCTTAAACCAAGCGCTTCCAAGCGTCAGGAAACCTCCGTCTCCTCTTGACTTTTACTCATCATGGATGTCCCCGGATTTATCCCCTTCTCCTGGTGCCTAGCGGATGGTGATGTCCTGATGGACGTCGCTGCCGTTCACTTGCACACCGACGAACCCAACGTACTCCGTCTTAGTGCCGTTGTCAGACCAAACGGTCTCTACGCCTATCAGTTGATATGAGTTATTGTTGAGTTGAAACTTATACGATCCGTCATGTTCTGTGTTCATCGAAGTTAACCTACTTCTGACGGCACAGTTAAAGGAATCCATGCCGCCTGAGATGCAATCATTCAGGGTGTCAAAATTTTCGGCGGGTATCGCGAAAACGGTACCGAGCCGTTTTTCGCCCCCTAGCGCAAGACTTCCGTCCGCCATGTAGGCGGTTCCCGAAACTGTCCAAAGCGTGTAGTTTTGAACTGTTGGTGCCCTAGCAATGGCGTTCGGAGAAGGTTGGCGGGGCGGGGACGCCGCCACAGGCGGAGCCGCAGGGCACAGACCGTCTCCCGTGTAAGTTGAACACAGCTTTTGAATCGCAGCACTTTCCCCGGTTGTGTCTCCGCGCAGGCGATGGACCAGCAGAGCACCAATTTCACATCTCGTAGACGCGTAATTCTGTGCTCGACCGAAGTCTCCCTGACAATTGGGCGCGTTCTCGTAAACTACGAGAGCCATCTCCAGTTCACCGCGTGACTTGTAGAGGTCTCCCAGCTTTGCGCAGTAGTTTTCGGTTTTCCACTGATCTTCCAGTTCAGGGGACCGCGGGACGGCACATGCGCGCTCCATTGCTAGTTCTACTTGCCCGTTCGCCGATCCTAAATACTTTAGCCCCCATTCGCCTAGATAACCGCACTCTCGCGCCGCATCATTCAACGTCGTGCCGCCCACGCGTTCAAGATATCGATTGTTATTACAACGATTCATAACCGTCTCCGTCCATTTCATTTGCTTTGAGACGGAGCTATTGGCTCCCGGAGCGAGCCCAGCGGCAATCTTCTCTAAATCGGCTTTCGAGAGTTGAACTTTCTTAGTTGTGGCCGCCTGCAGAACTTGCAGAATATCTGACGGAGAAATACCCGCGCTGGACTGACTCTGAAACTTTTCTGCCCCGACCAAACCTGCCAACATTAAGCTCGTGATCGTGATTGCAGCGGCTTTCTTCATAGAGTCTCCCGACAGCGACCTCACTTCGCTTGCACCTCAACCCGCGAGGGCGGCTGGCCATTGGTTGTCTGAATGTTGTTGCCTGCACCAGTGGCGTTCGAATCGATGCGGAGATTACCTTTCTGCGGTTTATCCTGTCCGGGGACCCACACAGCGTAGTCAATCGTGACGGCTTTATCAGTTTTGTTTTGAAATTGGATCATGACGATGTAAGGGCCTGTGATTTCGTACCGATAATCGATACCGGATGCGTTGGTTCCCATCCAACTTGACCACTGATAATACTGCTGGGCGAGTGCTGGTACGGCAAATGCCGTGATGGCCAGAACTGAGACTCCGAGCATCCGCAGGGTCCCGGAGGGTTTCCCGATAAGGACTGAACTGTGCGTTTTCCTCAGTATGTTCATAGTCGCTTGCCTTCTCCTTTTGGTCATGATTTTCAGGACCGACTTCTACTGCTCGCTGCCGACGAGCTCCAATCGTTACATCCTCGTGATCGCCTTCTATAATGGCCAACTCAATTCTTTGGAGGATATTTCAGGCGGTCAGGATCGGTTCCGGTATTCGCTATGCCTGTCGGTGTTCCTGATCCGTGACATACGTACGCAGGTCCTCCTTCCATCTTCTGTCCCGGCTTCAGGAGATTTGTAGCCGTATACGATTTGCCATTCGGAGTGTTAAAGACCACATAACCTCGCAAGTATTGGGAACCAGAGTCGTTGGAGAAGTCAGCTTCGATACTGTCGCTCGAATTGCACCGAGTGCCAACGTGGACATTGGAGATGACAAGGCAGCTACTGCCTTGGCAGTAAGGATCGCTCCCAGGAGATGACCCGATAGCGCCAGAGGCCACAAGTACTGCGAAAAGCATTGCTCTCATAATCGTTTCCTAAAATGGTTCAGGTTTGGCGTTGGCTTTACATAGTTCCACCGCGTGATTCAGTGCTGTGGCTACCCGGTTTGCTGTGTTTAGTTCCGCGAATCGAAACAGCGCGGAGTCTCTGCTTGTCGAAGTCGTTACAGGAACATCCTTCTCCAATGGATCCGCCGTGATTATGTAATAGCCTTCTGGGGAGGTTGTGTAGGTGGAGTAAGTAGTATTCTGGGGACCGAACTTCCACCACCCAACCTTTGTTGAACCGGGGCGGATACGAGATAAGTCAAACACTAGAGTTGAATCACTATCGACACTGTTAGGAAGGTTCGAAGCCGTGACGACGGAGGTAAAAGCCGCCCAGATCTGGCACCCAGAATTATTCGACGAAACAGATGTGTAATGACCCGTAAAGTCGGATGTGATACGTATTTGACTTCCGCTCTTCGGTTCCATCAACTCGTCCACGTGTATCTTATATCCGCCACTTGTCTTTACTTTTTCCTGAATCCATTCAATCGTCTCCTTCAGCGATGGAGATGGATCACTCTGGGCAGGGGCTTTCGTCTGCGCATTGAGCGTCACACAAAAACAGATCAGTAACAGCGGCACAATTAGCGGTTTCACGAATCGCCTCCCAGCGCCGAACTTGTAGATCCGGCTGGACCTCTGCTCCAATTCTTGATGTCTGTGGACTATGGGGGGCAGCCCAGAGAAGGCTTCTGTGCTGGCTCTAAATCAGCCCCGACTTGCTGATGTTTCAGGGGTTGCTTGCGGTCAAGAACGGAAGCCGAGGACAGTATAGTCTGATTCCGGGCGATGTGGAGAAGAATTCGAGGGGTTCCTTCTTTGCGCCTCACCCGGAGCAATGCCTGTGACACTTGCCGCGTTGGGCGACAACAAAAAGCGCGGGGCAATCCTTAGAATGCCCCGCGCTTCGCACATAGAATTTAAGCACTCTTCTTCGGCGCTTTCTTGCGCTCCTTACGGCTTGATTTAGCTGCCAACTCACGTACAACTGCCTTCTGGAGCTTCTCCGCGTCGACGCGATAGCGTTTGGCGGCATCCATGAGAACGTCGTCCCGGCTAGCGGTGGATCGCTGATACGCCGAATCCAGTAGGCTGATTTCCAGAAGCAGCTTGCAGAGTTCGGCCTCCTCATACGTGCCTACTTGCTTGACCAGAAGTTCCTGCGCGGACGCAGAGTCCTTCTTTGCCTCTACCTTGTGCCGCTTCGCCAGAGCCGGGACTTGGCTGTAGGAGAGATGGGCAATTAGGTAGTGGGCGACCGCCAGCAAGTCGGCCTTCTTCAACGGAGCCGATGCGCGTTGGAGGATCGTGGCCAAGACACGATGGCGAGTCGTAATGGCCAGTTTCTCCTTTTCGATGCGCTTCCGTTCCTCTGCCCTCTCCCGCTCGACCTGCTGCGGAGAAGGCGGGTTGGGGTGGTGGGTGCGGCAAGCGGGATCGGCACAAACTTTAACGACCTGTCCGCGCTTGCCGCCGTCCATGACGATGGCCTCAGCCATCTTGTCACAGGGTTTCTGAACGGCTGACAGCTTGGTGCTTGCGCCGTTCGGCTTTGCCTTCTTGATCTCCAACTCCACATACTGATTCCGTCCCAAGGGAGCGCCCTCGCGGGAATTCCATGCCGCTGAAATCTGTATTAGCTGCGGCTTGGTTTCCAGAGTGCTTTTCACGCAAGCGTCAATCTTGGCCCGAAAACAATCGGGAGACGTGCATGAATCTTTACGCACGTCCGGGAAGAGTAGTTTGTTAAATCCGGTTCGCTTCGGACAGTTCGCGCACGAACCTGCCTCGGGAACGAGTGTCTCATCCTGCCTGTCAAACGGCGCAGACGCCAGTTGTAGCAAGATGTTCGATTCTATCCACGCTGCTAACTCCCGCACTGGAATGAGGACTTGGCTGTTGCCTTCGCTGGTCCACAAGCCCCGAAATGCAGCCGAGAATGCTTCCTGCTGTTGCGAGGCCGGGAGCTTGGCGATCAGCAAAGCGTGGCCGATGGTGATTTGGTCTTTCAAGAATGCCTCAGCCACGGGCGGTATGAGGTCAGCCAAGCGGATACGACCGTAGATGTACGCCTCGCTTTTCCCACAGCGGGACGCCACACTCGCGACCGTATAGATAGGCTCTCCGAGTTCCAAAAGTGATTTGAAGCCCAGAGCTTCCTCAAGCGGGTGGATGTTTTCGCGTTGCAGGTTTTCAACGCACTGGGCCTCGATTGCCTCGGCATCCGTCAGCTTGACCACGCGGACGGGGAGCTTTTCGAGTTCCGCTAGTTTCGCCGCTCTCAGGCGACGTGCCCCGGCTACGACTTCGTACTTGTTTTCCTCCAGTTCACGTACCAGAAGAGGGGCCAGTATCCCTTGCGCTCTCATGCTGGCGGCAAGTTCTTCGAGGTTCTTTTCATCGAATCGCTTGCGCGGGTTGGTAGCGGACTCCACCAATATGCCGATGGGAATGCTCCGATATTCGTTGCTGATTGCAGTGTTCTGCGCATCTTGCATGACTATTCTCCTTTTCATTGTTTTTGTCCTTGGTAGTGGTTGGGGTGTGGCCGTCACACGTCGGGCATGACGACCTGCACCGTTGTTCTTGGTTAGGGTTTTGTGTTGGTTAAGCGACAACCGCCGCTGGCTCGGGGGCAATGCCCCCGAGAATCACAGCAGCGGTCTGTTGAACGGCTTCCAAGCTCTCGCGGAGGAGATTGGCGTCTCCATGCCAAAGCTGGATATAGTCGGCGGATGCGGTTCCGGTCTCAAGCCCGACCGCTTGGCAGACGACGAAGGCTACGGCTTCGGCTTCGGTTTCGCGGACTTGCTTGGTGGTCAGCGTGCGACGGTCGCCCCGATGGAGCATCTCGTGGGCGATCTCATGGGTTAGCGTGGAAAATTCCTCGGCGGATTGCATCCCAGAAAGCAGCGTTATTTTCCCGCCGTAAGACAGGCCCTTGGCGGGTGCGATGTGTTCGGAGTAGTTGAGTGTGACGCCTTGGGCCTCGACAAACTTTACGAGGCGTTCCCGGTAGCCGCTCACGTCGCCCTGTACTTCGGTGAGCGCGGGAAGTTCTTTGCCTTCGGTCTGAGCGATGTCGAACACATATACGCCCCGGAAACCGTACAGCGTGGGCTGAGTCTCCTTGGCATCCGCATTCTGCTCCGCATTCTCATCCTTCTTGCGTTTGTTGCCGACCATCGGAGCGAGAATAAAAATGCCTTTTTCGCCACGCCGGACGAAGCGGCCAAGCGTAGTCCAAGTGCGGTATCCTGCAACGTGCGTGGCAGCGGGCTTCTGCCTCGCAATGAGCATGATGTTGCCGAAGCTGTAGTTGCGAAATTTGGCCATGGCTCCGAGATACTGCGTGAGGACTGCGCTCTGCCCAGACTCCAGCGACTGCACCAGATAATCCACGGCTTCTTTAGTCTTGTGGTTGACTTCTTCTAATTTCATGTTTTTTCCCTTCTGCCGGTGTCGGCTTGTTTTTTCTTTCACTTGAGCGGCAGCGAGAAAAAACAAGCCGACACGGGCGAAGGGACAGAACGGAGGCCGGAGGGAGGGTGGCAGGGCGTGAGGGAAAGCGCGGTTCGTGCCAAACGCGGTTGGGGTCAGTTTGGCGCGAAACCGGCGCAGTCCGAAACGCCCGCCCGAGCCGCGGCCAAGCGGCGTCCACCCGGAAGAGGACGAAGTGGAGGGAAAGACGGCGTAGCCTTCCTCTTGAGATTCAATTCTGGGTGCTGGCTATAATGGTGCATTCTCGGTGATCGTTAGGCCTTGCCGTCCGGAAGCAAAAGGGGTATCTGCAGATATGGAGATCGAACTCCGGCGGCGCGATCTGCTCACCGAGGCGACCGGGCGTTAAGGGACGCGTCGCACCGTCGAGAAGCTTAAATTCAGACTGCCTGCGTCGGAAATTTAAGTATGCTCGATTGCAAGGGGTCCGGGGGACGGCGTTATTTAGCTCTCATTCGTAAGCGTTTATCAGACAGATTCTAGAAACTTCCGAGGCTATCCAATCGCCGCCTACCGTCAATCGAAACAATGAAGAAGCTCTGAGGTGGAACGAAGCCGAAGGTCGCTTGTAATTCCTTGAGACCAATCTGGGGACGTGCGAAGCAGGGCGATCCTACCCGGAAAGCAGCGTAGTTGGCATCCCCCGTGTAGAACCTCATCTCTTGCGGCTGCAACGCAGCGTCGTCGCATAGCTTGGCATCGAAGCCGCGACGCCATTCGAAGTGGGTCACAGGTAGTTTAGCGACGAGAGCGCTGACTGGAGAATTTATATAAGCGTAGACCCACTCAGGGACGAATTTTGTGGGCCCGCGCCTGCGAACAAATGCGCGGATCTTGCCGTCTAGAAGGAGCTTGTGCCATTTGGAATCGAAGGAAACTACAATGGAGGACGTGCTGGTATGCGCGTCAGTGGCCTTGGCAAGATTCATTCGCTAGAATGCCACACATTGTACACAATCACCCGAACAAAGTACCATCCAGGCGGTCGTGCCCGGAATTGCTCTTAAAGACCGAGCCCGGCGACAGTTGTGACAGACCTCTACAGTTTTGCTTGAGAGCGCGAGTTATCTGAAACGTGCGGGTTTGTTACAGTATTGCTTCGCATCAATATCACGACAAAAGGGGATGGAAACCTACGATTGCGGGCAAGGCACTTCAGAGCGTCAATCTCGTTGCAAGCGGAGTCACGGCATACCACGCCAAGTACTACGCCCATGATCTGACGCGACGCGCCAGCGTCGGTCTGGACCGTATATCCATGTCGCTCTTTGATGCGACGGTGGACTTGAATCCCCATCAGATTGAGGCGGCACTTTTTGCATTGCACTCCCCTCTATCCAAGGGCGTGATCCTGGCCGATGAAGTCGGCCTAGGCAAGACCATAGAAGCTGGCATTGTGCTCTGCCAATTCTGGGCGGAGCGGAAAAGACGGCTACTCGTATTGTGCCCAGCCTCAATCCGGAAGCAATGGGCTTTGGAGCTTCAAGAGAAATTCAATCTTCCTGCTGTTGTCCTTGATTCAAAGACGTACCGTGACGCGCAGAAAGACGGCCACCTCCCGCTCCAAGAGAAGACGGTAACGGTAATGTCATTTCATTTCGGGAGCCGGATGAAAGAGGAAGTCAGGGCCACTCCGTGGGACCTAGTGGTGATCGATGAAGCACACAAACTCCGCAACGCTTATCGGCCGAGCAACAAAGTAGGCCAAAGTCTCCGCTGGGCAACCGAGGAACGCAGAAAGCTCCTTCTCACCGCAACTCCGCTTCAGAACTCCTTGGTCGAGTTGTACGGGCTGTCAACGCTGATCGACGATCATATTTTCGGCGATGTCAATTCTTTCCGGTCGCAATTTGTTGGCGGAGGCGGCAATCTTGATGAGCTACGCCAGCGCCTTTCCGGGTTCTGTAAACGTACCCTCAGAAATGAAGTTCTGGAGTATATCCGGTATACCGAAAGGCGGGCAATCACACGTCCCTTCAGGCCCACGGATGACGAACACGCCCTGTATGAGGCAGTATCCGCCTTCCTGCAACGACCCGACAGTTACGCACTACCCCACCGCCAACGACATCTCATAGCCCTTGTCCTGCGTAAGCTCCTGGCGTCCTCATCGCAGGCAATCGCCAATACCCTCGAATCCATGAAGGTGCGCCTCGAGAACTTGAGGAATGAACAGGTCGAAGATGACCCTGACTTTCCTGAAGCGCTCATTGCGGACGAGGAAATTGAGGATGAACTCCTCGACGAGATTCTGGCTGTCAGCAATGAAGAGACTACGACGCCTGACCCGAAAGCCGCCACAATCGATTGGCCCAAGTTGCGCGACGAAATCCGGGTCCTGGAATGGCTGGCAGGGTGGGCACGTCGCATCGGAACAGACACAAAGACCCAAACGCTCCTTAAAGCGCTGGAGATCGGTTTTGACCAGATGCAGACAATGGGTGCCCAGCGCAAGGCGCTCATCTTCACTGAATCTCGCAGGACACAGGAGTACGTTAAGACCTTTCTTGAAGGCAATGGATATCAGGGGCGGGTTGTTGTTTTCAACGGCACCAATGCGGGAGTGGAAGCAACCGAGATTTACGAGAAATGGGTAGAACGCAACCGAGGAACCGGGCGCGCATCCGGATCACGCGCGTTGGATATCCGAACTGCACTGATCGAACACTTTCGGGACGACGCGAGCATTATGATTGCGACCGAGGCAGCAGCCGAAGGCGTAAATCTGCAGTTCTGTTCCCTCGTCGTCAACTATGACCTACCCTGGAACCCGCAAAGGATTGAGCAGCGTATCGGACGCTGCCATCGCTACGGTCAGAAACATGACGTGGTCGTCATTAATTTCCTGAACGAACGAAACGAAGCTGACCGTCGCGTACTGGAGTTGCTGACCGAGAAATTTAACCTGTTTAGCGGCGTATTTGGTGCGTCTGACGAAGTGCTCGGCACAATCGAATCTGGGGTCGATTTCGAAAAGCGAATTCTCTCCATATATCAGGAATGCCGAACTCCCGAAGAGATCGATGCGGCATTCCAAGCCCTTCAGACAGAGATGGATGAAACGATCCGCACCAGGCTGAATGATACCCGCAAACAGCTCTTCGAACATTTCGACGAAGAGGTCCATCAGCGCCTTAAACTCCAACTCGAAGACACCAAGGCCCAGCTCGACCGATTCAGCAAGCGGTTCTGGTCGATCACGCGCTTCATCCTCGACAAGCGGGCCAATTTCGATGAGCCTGCACTGGCTTTTGATCTTGAGCAGCCTCCGCGGGAAGACATTTCTCGTGGCCGTTATCACCTCATCTCCAAATCAGCTCCGCGAACCAACGAGACAGAAGATGAAGGACGTGACTCATTTTTATACCGCCTCTCACATCCGCTCGGTGAGCTGGTCATCAACGACGCGAAGCGGGCTGACACGCCGCCAGCGCATCTCGTCTTCGATGTGACGCATCGGCCAGCAAGAATCCACGTTCTGGAGGCCCTACGCGGTCAGAGCGGTTATCTGACGCTGACCCGATTGGCGATCGACTCGTTTGAGCGTGAGGAGCACCTGCTATTCTCTGGATTCCTGGCGGATGGGCGTCCGGTCGATCCAGAGACTATCGAGAAGCTCTTCGAATGCAGCGCACAGGTCCAAGGTTCGAATGCATTATCCGATGATGTGTCAAACAGGCTCGGCCTGGACGTAGAACGTCACTCAAAGGCTACAATCAGTCGATCTCTGGAACAAAACAGCAAATACTTCAGCGATGCGCGAGATAAGTTGGAGAAGTGGGCCGACGATTTGGTGCTCGCATCTGAAAAGGCGCTAACGGACACCAAGGAGCAAATCAAGGGCCTTCGCCGTCAAGCGAGGCAATCGGTCACCCTCGACGAGCAGCATGAAATCCAGCAGAAAATCCAAAAGTTGGAGAGGACCCAACGGCGCCAGCGGCAAGACATCTTCAAATCAGAAGACGAGATTATGGAAAAGCGAGACAGGCTCGTCGAATCATTAGAACGTAGGCTCGCCCAGAAATCCTATGGTGAATGCTTATTCACCATAGCCTGGTCAGTCGTATAGCTGCAAACAGGAATTAAATGAGTCAAGCACAAAGCATTCATTCGAACCAGAAATACGAGAAGCTGAAGAATCTGTTGAAAGAGCTATTTCAGCTTGACCAGCCCGATCTAGACTTCGGCCTGTATCGCATCATGCACGCCAAGAGCGCAGAGATCACTCAGTTTCTCGATAACGATCTCCTCCCACAAGTGAAACAGGCATTCAGCCTCTACAAGGACGCCGACAGCGCTGAGTTACAGATAGAGCTGGCCAAGAAAATCGAGCAGGCGCAGGCCTTGGGTGCTGATCCCGAGACGCTTCCCAAAGTCAAGGAACTGCGCGACAAGCTGGCCAACGAAGCTGTTGATTTGGGAGCGCTAGAAAACGAAGTCTATGACCATCTTTTCAGCTTCTTCCGACGGTACTACTCTGAAGGCGACTTCCTCGCCAAGCGCGTTTACAAGCCCGGTGTATACGCCGTTCCCTATGAAGGGGAAGAGGTCAAGTTCTACTGGGCCAACAGCGACCAGTATTACATCAAGACCAACGAGTACCTGCGCGACTACGCGTTCTGCCTGCGTCCCGATGATAAGAATCCAATGCGCGTGCATTTTATGCTTGCCGATGCCACAGAAGGTGAGCACGGCAATGTTCAGGCAGCGGAAGGAAAGGAGCGAGCATTTGTTCTCGCCTCCGACAACTTCATTGCTGAAGTAAACGGCGACCTTGCCATCCGTTTTGAATACCGCCCGCCGACTATAAGCGATTGGCCTGCCGACGTGGCGGAAGGCAAACAGAAACCTCCGTCCCAGAAAGATCTGGTTGCAACGGCGGTCAAACGCATTCTGGCGTTAGCCGACGGACCTTTCATCCCCTGGCTTGCCGAATTGGCGAAGACCGATGTGAACAGAAGCGACGGGAAAACTAGCCGTAACATACTCGATTCACATCTTAATAATTATGTCGCGAAGAATACATTCGACTATTTCATTCATAAGGACCTCGCTCACTTTCTGCGCCGAGAACTCGACTTCTACATCAAGAACGAAGTGATGCATCTTGATGACGTAGCGCAGGACACCGCACCGCGCGTCGAGCAGTATCTTTCAAAGATCAAAGTCATCCGGAGTGTCGCTGGCAAGATCATTGATTTCCTCTCTCAGCTTGAGAATTTTCAAAAGAGGCTTTGGCTCAAGAAGAAATTCGTAGTCGACACGCAATTTTGCATCACGATTTCCCACATTCCCGACGCCTTCTACCCCGAGATCGCCGCCAACGATGCGCAGCGCGAGGAGTGGGTGGGCCTCCTCGCAATCAACGAAATTGAAAACGAACTGACAAAACCCGGATACAGTGTGCCACTGAACGTGGAGTTTTTGAAAGCGCATCCGACCTTGATGGTGGACACGAGGCTTTTTGAAACAGGATTCACTGCCCGATTGCTGGAGCAGATAGGCGACCTCGACGAGAAGACAGATGGCGTCCTCTTCCACAGTGAGAACTTCCAAGCGCTTTTTCTCATGCAGGCAAGGTATCGGCAGCAACTGAAGTGTGTCTACATCGACCCGCCATATAACACGGATGCCAGTCCGATCGTTTACAAAAACGGATACAGGCGTTCCACCTGGGCCTCATTGATGGCAGATCGACTAGAGTTGGATGCACGCTTGCGAGTCAAGCCATCTCTCATATGTATCGCAATAGACGATTTTGAGTACCCTGACCTTCAGGCCTTGCTTGACTCACTCTCTCACGACGTACATCACGCCACAGTAGCCGTACGGAGCAAGCCACAGGGGCGCCCCACCGCAACTGGTTTTTCAGCAAACCACGAATACGCAGTCTTCTGGGGTACTGCTGATGCACAAATTGGGCGTCTCCCCCGCAATGGGAGCAAGGCAGATCGGTATCCGCATTCGGACGAGAAGGGCATCTACTCATGGGCGAACTTTCGGAAGTCCGGGACGGATTCGGATCGAACAGACCGAAGAAAATCGTACTATCCCGTCTATGTCGCTGACAGCTCCATTCGTTTTCCCGATATGGTGTGGAATCCGGAGCACGAGGAATGGAAAGTTCTGGAACAGCCGCTCACGGGAGAGGTCGCAATCTGGCCAATCGACCCAAGTAAAAATGAAAAGGTGTGGACGTGCTCCCTGGAAAGAGCGAGAGTCGAAATCGCCGACATTAGGATTGAACGGGACGCTGCAGGACGGGTCGAGGTATACAAGAAGTATCGTCCTAATCAGGACGGTGCGCTTCCAGGAACATGGTGGGACGATTCTAGCTACTCTGCTAGCGAAAGTGGCACCAAGGTCCTCAAGGATATGTTTGGTGTTAAGGACTTCGACTATCCAAAGAGCATTAACTTGGTAGCTGACAGTCTTCGCGTTTGCAACGCGACGGGCGTCGACCAGATTCTCGATTACTTTGCGGGCTCCGGTACCACCGGGCACGCTGTCATCAATCTGAACCGAGAAGACGGTGGCCGGCGAAAGTTCATCCTCGTGGAGATGGGCGACTACTTCGAAACTGTGCTTTTGCCGCGACTGAAGAAGATCACATTCGCGCCAGAATGGAAGGACGCAAAGCCCACGCGTCTTGCGACTCCAGAAGAAGCCGTACGCGGCCCACGGATCGTAAAAGTCGTCTGCCTCGAATCGTACGAAGATGCTCTGAATAACCTGGAGACGCGCCGCTCTGCCGCACAGCAATCCCTTCTGGACGTAGCCGATGCCCAAGGTACGGACGGCCTCAAGGAGCAATATCTGCTGCGCTACATGCTCGACGTTGAGACAATTGCCAGTCAATCGCTTCTCAACGTACCGGCGTTCTCCGATCCAACGTCCTACACGCTTAAGGTCAAGCGACCGGGATCGGAAAGAACTCTCGAAGCGACCGTTGACCTCTTGGAGACTTTCAACTGGCTGATTGGTATCGCCGTGCAGCATATTGCCGCACCGCAAAGCTTCGCTGTCAACTTCGAGCGCGACAGCGAGAAGCGGTTGCGTCTTGCAGGCAAGCTGAAGCAAGATGCCAGCGGACCTTGGTGGTTCCGCCGGGTTGAAGGATCAATGCCAGATGGTAAGAAAACACTCATCGTTTGGCGAAAGCTTACGGGCGATCCAGAGGAGGACAACTTGGTGCTGGATGTATGGATGAAGGACCGTCTCAAGATCAGCACAAAAGACTTTGAGTTCGACCTGATCTATGTAAATGGTGGTAACAACCTGGAGAATCTCAAGTTGCCCGATGACACCTGGAAGGTACGGCTCATTGAGGAAGACTTCCACCGCCTGATGTTCGATACGGAGAATCTCTAAGCGTGGCCGCGAAGAAGGCAGCTTCGAAGAAAAAGTCCCAAGTACCGTTTGCGTACAAGCTGGTGCTTAATCAGTGGCTTTTATCCCTTTTCGGTGTGACGCGCTTTGAGGATCTGGCAGACCATTTGCGCAACGAGAAGCTGGAAGGGCTGGATGAGAATAATATCCATCATTTTCACCACGCGCTCACCGCGCAACTCTTTAACCTGACATATCTGCCGACGGAGCTGCTTCTCGAATATGACCAGAACATTGTGAAGCATACCCAGCGCCTGAATGATCGGCGCATCACGCTCGGCGAGGATCCGATTGTCTGGAAGTATTTCCAATACCTGACACTGCTCTTTACCGAGATTTACCTCGACCGTTATTTCACCGACGCGTCAGCGCTGTTGAAGACACTGAATTCGCAAGTCACCGCTACCAATGCCGACCGGCCCGAAGCCGAGCAGATTACAACGTTTGACGAGCAGTCTGATGCGTGGCCGCAGCTCAACAAACTTGCGTACTGGAGCGCCACGGGCAGCGGCAAGACACTGCTGATGCATGCAAACATTCTTCAGTATCAGTTCTATCTGGACAAACACGGACGCAGGCGCGAACTAAATCGCATCATCCTGCTCACACCGAACGAGGGTTTGAGCCAACAGCATTTGCGCGAATTCGAAACAGCGGGAATTTCAGCCGAACTCTTCAATCAAGATGGGCGGGGGCTGTTCGCCGGGCAAGCGGTAGAGATTCTTGACATTCACAAACTCAAGGACGAAAAGGGCGATAAGACCTTCGCCATCGATGCGTTTGAGGGGAACAATCTCGTTTTGGTGGATGAAGGTCATCGCGGAGCGTCCGGCGGGGAGGAGGGCGCGTGGATGCGCTTTCGGAACGCGCTATGCGAAAAGGGCTTTTCCTTTGAGTATTCTGCTACTTTCGGTCAGGCGGTGAAGGGGAACAAGAAGCTCACAGACACCTACGCCAAAAACATTCTGTTCGATTATTCATACCGCTACTTTTACGGCGACGGTTTTGGCAAGGATTACCAGATCTTAAACCTCGACGAGGCGACACAAACCAACCACCTGGAGCTTTATCTGGTGGCCTGCTTACTGGCGTTCTATCAGCAGCAGCGGCTTTACCGTGAACAAGAAGTAGCATTCCGGCCCTTCAATATCGAAAAGCCGCTGTGGATTTTTGTGGGCGGCAGCGTGACGGCGACCCTGGCAAAGAAAGACGCTTCCGATATTGTCGCGATTCTAAACTTCTTGGGACATTATGTGGCTGACAAGGCTGGAAGCATCCAATGCATTGAGCGAGTACTGAATCAGGGACTTGTTGCTGCGGACGGCACAAACCTGTTCGCCGGCCGCTTTACGTATCTCAACACAAATGGGCTCTCACCCAGCCAGGTATTCGAAGATACGCTGGCGACTCTTTTTAACGCAGCCACCGGCGGATTGCTTCACGTTGAAAACCTGCGAGGTGCTACCGGTGAAGTTGCTCTGCGCGTGGGGGACAACGATCCTTTTGGTGTAATCAACGTAGGAGACGATAGCAAGCTGGTGACCTTATGCGAAGAGAACGGGTTGCAGACCAGCGAGCGCGAGTTTTCGGGCTCTCTCTTTCACGAGATCAACAAGCCGCATTCAACCGTGAATGTCCTGATCGGGTCGAAAAAGTTTACCGAAGGCTGGAATAGCTGGCGCGTCAGCACGATGGGTTTGATGAACGTCGGCAAAACCGAAGGTTCGCAGATTATCCAACTGTTCGGTCGGGGTGTGCGGCTCAAGGGCCATGGAATGAGCCTTAAGCGTAGCGGTAAAACACAACTTCCTGACGAAGTGACACGACCGAAACACATCCACCAGCTTGAAACGCTCTCGATCTTTGGGATTGACGCCGAGTATATGGCGACATTCCGTGACTTCCTTGAAGAAGAAGGTCTGCCAACGAACGACGATCGTACTGAATTCTTGCTCCCCGTAATCCATAACCTAGGGACCCAGAAGCTGAAGATCATTCGCCTCAAGAAGATGATCAACGGCGTGAGCACAGAATTCGGTGACGCCTTTCGCAAACTTGGGCCGGTGCCAACACTCGCGAAGCCCGACCCTGCGAAGGACAAAGCGACGGCGTATTTGCAGAAAAATCAGGTCGTCCTCAACTGGTACCCGAAAATTCAAGCACTGAAGTCGGGAGGCGTGCTTGGCGGCGATGCGGACACGGTGCGCAACCAGACCCATCTCACAGCGGGACACGTAGCTTTTCTTGACATGAATCGGTTGTACTTTGAGTTAGAGCGCTTCAAGGCCGAACGCGGCTGGTACAACTTGAATCTGAAACAGGAGAAGATCGGCCCGCTGCTCATCGATCAAACGTGGTATCAACTGCTCATTCCTGCCGAAGAACTGGCCTTCGACTCGTTCGAGAAGGTACGGTTGTGGCAGGACATTGCGCTATCACTGCTGAAGAAATACACCGAGCGCTATTACACCTTCCGCAAGCGGGAGTGGGAACTACCGCATCTCGAATATCAGGATTTGGCCGCGAACGATCCGAACTTCCTGGGCTCAAAGGATGAGCCGGATAAAGGCTACTACCGCATCCTGGTTGAGAAATCGCAGGAGGAGATTGCCGCGAAGCTTGCAGAACTCAAGGAAATGATCGAGAAAGGCGACCTGAAGCCGTGGGAGTTCCAGGGCATGAAGGCGATCTGGTTTGGACGGCATCTGTACGAGCCACTTCTTTATGTCGATCAGAAAATCGTAGAGATTAGCCCGGTGCCGCTGAACAAGGGCGAGAGACGCTTTGTTGAAGACCTAAAGACGTTTCATGAAATGGAGACCGATTATTTCGTTGGGAAGGAATTGTATCTACTACGCAACCTCAGCAAGGGACGAGGAGTAGGATTTTTCGAGGCAGGAAACTTCCACCCAGATTTCATCGTTTGGCTACTCACGCCAGGATTCCAACACATTGCGTTTGTGGACCCCAAAGGCATCCGGCAAATCGGAGCAACAGATCCCAAAGTGCAGTTTTATGAAACGATTAAGGAGATCGAGGAGCGGATGGCCGATCCAAACATCTGCCTTGATTCCTTTATCATCTCCGGCACTCCTTCACATACAATGCGAATGCTCTGGGGCATTGATAAGGCAGCAATGAAGCAGCGGCATGTTCTGTTCCAGGAAGAGGATCAGGATACGTACATCCGCGAGATGCTGAATGTATTTGCACTTAGTTAGCTTCTTGCTGCTGAGCTGCGGAGTTCTGCCGTGGCTCGGCGCGCGGGCCGGAGCCAGAGATTAACTTCGTGTGGTGTGACTGTTCCAAGCGGGAGAGTTTTACGGTTCCCCCGTCTAGAAACAATTCAATCAGCAAATCGCAACATCTCCCGAAACTTTTTCTGTGTCGAATGTTTTCCGTAGAGAGAACCGCTCGTAGTAGTTTCGCGCCACAGTGTATTAAGGTGTTGATCAGATTAAGAGGCGGCCTGGATTGGTGCTTCGGCAGATGATTCTATTTTTTGGGCGGCGTTAATGATAGGCTACAGCCTATTGACATCTCTAGAAACGATAGGTTATGATCTATTGTAATAATAGCTAACAATACGCTATGACCTATGAATAAAGCCAGGCTTGCTGCCCAGTCCCGCTCGCAACTCGATGAACGCTTCAGGGAGCTGGGGCCGGCGAAGCGCTATACCCCGCCCGTCCGCGGCTGGATCAAGGCTCTCCGGGAGGCGCTCGGCATGTCAACCGCGCAGCTCGCGAAGCGGCTGGGGATCAGGCAGCCTTCACTGGTGGCGCTCGAACAGTCGGAAGCAAAGGGCACCATCGAGCTGGCGACATTACGCCGCGTAGCCGAGGCGCTCGACTGCACGCTTGTGTATGCGCTCCTGCCCAACAAACCCCTGGAAACGACGCTCCTCGACCGCGCGCGCGCGTTCGCGCGGCGGCGGCGGGGTCCGGTCGAGCACTCGATGTTGCTGGAGGACCAGAAGGTGATGGCCAAGGACGCTGAAGCGCGCCTCGATGAAATCGTGCACGAGACGAATCCACGGCTGTTCTGGGATTAACGCGTGAACGACCTTTTCGAGCAGCCGGACGATGCCACACCGCTGACGCCGGAAGAAATGCGCGAGCTGATCCCAGCGCATATCGCCTTTCGGCGCGAGTTGAACGAAGCCGAGCAGGAGAACATCGCTCGCGCGCAGGACTGGGCGCTCAACCGCCGTCGTGATCCGTTGAGCGAGAAATTCGTAAAGGATCTGCACCGGCGGATGTTCGGCGACGTATGGCGGTGGGCGGGCAGGTTCAGGATGAGCGAACGCAATCTCGGGATTGTGTTCCATGAGATTCCCGTGGCACTGCGTCAATTGCTTGACGACACCAGGGCGTGGATCGAGTACAGAACATATCCACCCGACGAGATCGCGGTGCGCTTCCATCACCGGCTGGTGCTGATTCATTCCTTCGCGAACGGTAACGGCCGCCACGCCCGCCTCATGGCGGATCTTCTGGTGATGAGGCTCGGGGCGGAGCGGTTTTCGTGGGGAAGCGCCAACCTGCAGGATGCCGGGACCGTGCGCCAGCGCTATATCGCCGCGCTGCAGGCCGCCGACGATCACGACATCGGCCCGCTCCTGGCATTCGCGCGCTCATAGATTCCGACGGCGATGCGGACCGCCATCTTCATCAACAGGGGGCTCCACTACCAGTAACACCACGGGGACCGGCGCGGGTGACCAAAGACCGCCTATATGGTGGCGCTGGCGCTTTCACCGGCGTTATCATACCGTTTCCGGTAATGGCCCCTATTCTCATCTCCGTGGTTTCGCTGCTCATGTCCGCAACTGTGGCGTGGCTGACACTCTTTCGCCGTGGCACGGTGAAAATGACGCAGCCGACCGTCATTTTCTTTGGGCCGGACACGCCGCGCGAGCGGAAAGAAAAGCCGCTACCGAAAATCTTCCTGCGCACGCTACTGGTCGCGACGGCGAAGCGAGGCCGGGTCATCGAAAGCATGCACGTCGCGCTGTCGCGTAACGAGACGCACCAGAATTTCAATATCTGGGTCTATGGCGATGACAAGCTGGTCCGGGGAAGCGGGCTGTTCGTCGGCGAAACGGGTGTGGCGGCTAATCATCATTTTCTCGTACCGAATGACGGAAGCTCCTTTGCCTTTACGGAAGGTTGTTACAACCTAGAAGTTTTCGTCAGGCTGCTCGGGGACAAAAATCAGAAACTGCTCTACGCCCAGCCCTTGGAAATCTCCCGCGATGTTGCCGCGTCGCTCGCCGAGCCGGGAACCGGAGTGTATTTCGATTGGGGACCGGACAGGGCGCTACCTGTCGCACGTTGAAAAGCGGCCCCTGTCGCCTGATCCGGGGAAGTTTCTTGAGCTGTTGGGCCTCGCGAAAGAGGGCGGGCCGCACGAAGAATGAGCTAAGGCGGGGGAATTTTACTCATGGAATGGGCGAAGCTAGCAATCGAGGCAATCAAAGCTCTAGCATGGCCGCTCACGCTAATCGTTGTTCTTGTCATATTCAGGCGACCACTCCTAGCGAGGCTGCCCCATATCACAAAGGCTAAGTTCCCCGGAGGTTTTGAGTTTGAGCTTAGCGAACTAGGGAGCAAGGCTGAAAAGGTATTTATCGACGCCAATAAGCATAGCCTTGGCTCCGGACCCTCGATGCTTGCGGTAGCTAATACCAGATTGGCAATCGAAAGCGAGATACTCAAGTTGGCACAACTGTCTTTTGACCCCAAAGAAGCTACATATCAACAGATTCCACAATTGATAACGCTCCTAGAAGACGCAAATGTGCTTTCCAAGGCGATTGCCGACGGTTTGAGGCAGTATATTGAGCTCACGAATCGGTCCGTCCATGCAAGTTCAACGAGTGGCGAGGACATGATCAAGATCCTGACTATTGGCACCTCGCTTTTAGCCCCTCTCAGATATTTGTCGCGTGTCCAGTATCTTCTCAGGGAGTTTGATGCGCACCTCCTTTGGCATATTCACGGCCAAGCGGACCACAATAAATTCTATTTCTGGTCTGCCATCGCGGCGAGCCTTCCGACTTTCGACTACAGCTACGAAGCATTTCGTGAGGCAGCTACCAAGTTCAATGCCCGAGAAGAAGAGCGCGCCCGAGAAGCGGACAGAGGACCAAGGGCAATTGACATTCCTAACACCAGTGAATTCCTAAGGATTCTACAATTTCGGAGGAGCGAGTTGCTCCGAGTTATACAGAGCGAGCCATTCAGCGACCCAACGTGGCGAGAGGTGGAGGAATGGCGTTGGCCAGGGGAGTGGGGGCACATCGGTTGGAATCATCCCATCGTGAAAAGTTTCAATGAAGCGCAAGAGGAGTTGTTGAGGACCAACTCTGCGATCGAACGTTATGCACGCAAGGGAATTATGGCTAGCTGACCTTCCGTCCAGCCATAGGACTGCCCCCACTTAAGCCTAAAACCAGGCTTGGGTCGGGCATTCGCAGTGACCATGTGATGATGCTGATGAAAAGACAGCGACACGAGCGCTATGGTGAAAAGGTGTTCAAGGAATCACTGCGGAAATATATCAAGGCTGGCGCGCCCTCGATGCGTGGAATCTCGGAAGAAGAGTACACCGGCGCCTGCTGGTCGCTTTGGAACAGGTGCAAAACCGACAACGTATACGCGGTAAGAATTTTCGTCGATCCGTTGATTGACACTCAATTCGCTGAGCAATCTAAAGATTTATTTTGTGTTCTCGTCGCGCGTTGTAATCCGGATGGCGAACTGATTGATGCTCCGCCCGGCTACACGCGGGTCGAGGAGGACGGCATCTTCCTTTCGAAGGTCGTTGCCGGTTCTCCGCTTCAGGCGAGGAAGGCCGCGGTGGGCACGGATATCGCCGTGTACCTGTTTGCTTATTTCGACATTCTCGGGTTCAAACAGAAGCTGAAGACCGAAGGATTAGAGCGGGTACGCAAGAGCTATCTTGAATTGATTGAGCGGGCCATCACGCCGCAAAAAGCGAGGTGGAGTAAGAACAGCACAATCTCTTCCAGCGGGGAAATGGTCCCAGCACTGATGTGGGCGCCGATAGAAGCGGCCTTTGCAAGCGACTCAATCATTCTATACGTTCCATATGACCCTCAGCTTGTAGAAGAATTCTTTCGCCGTTGCGCGCTCTTATTCTGTAGTGCCCTACGAATCCTCGTTCCCCTGCGTGGTGTGATAACGATAGGCGAGGGCGTTTTTGACGAGAAGAGACATGTGTTCATTGGCTCCCCGCTCGTCGAGGCATCAAGTTTAGAGCAGGAGTTGGATTGGATCGGGGTGGTGCTAGGGCGCTCAATGCAGGCTGGAATCCGCATTCCGCCCCATCTAGTTCAGATATTTGAGCCACCCATGACTCCGGAAGGCGAAAAGCTGTTCGGTGGGCTTGCACTGGATTGGCCGCGCATTTGGAGAAAGCGTTTTACGGAGTCGGCGCTGACATATCTGGCCGAAATGTCATCCGGAGATCTTCCTCCCGAAATAAAGGCGAGGTATGAGCATGCGGCACAGTTTTTTGGATTTTCCGCTTCGCATCAGGATTGGTGCATTCCTGAAGGGATGGAAATGATCACTCCCGACGATCTATAGGCGTAAGGAAACACCGTCGCACTTATGCGCCATATGCGAACGTTCCCCTCACGCCGCTATAAGGGCAGGTGGCCCTGGACACGGTGGCCCGCTCAAGCCCGGTTGTCGCTTGAATGGGGATGCTCACAGGTCACAGACTTAGTCCGGCGAAAAGATTAGATGGTCCTCGTGCCATGGAGACTCAGGCACCTTCAGCACCGAGCGCGCAGAGTCCTTGCGTCATTTTCTGCTGCTACCATCGCCATCGTTCGGATGTCCTTACACCAAGAGCAATCAGTCATAACGTGGGCTCATTGCGGTGTTTGGCCTACCCGTGGACCGAGTATCCGCCCCAGAGCCATCCCATCGACCACCGTTGCAGCGGAATCTTCGAGGTAATAGCGCAGTCGTGACAGGGTGTCTGGGTTGGCCGCTTCAATCCTGTCCAGGTGACATAACAGGCACTGCATCGACGTTTGCGCCGACAACAGCAGATTCCGAACCAGCAAGTGTGGCGAAACTACGTCGCCGAGTTGTTCATCGGACAGAACTCCGTTGTGAGAGCTTTTGGCCGGCCACAACCAAATCGAAAGTTCGCCCAGGAAGACCGTCGCTCGCACCCCTTCGATCTCTACCTCCCCTGCAGATTGCGGCCCACAGAAACGGACGAGCGGATAAAAGCGGTCTCGTATCAATTGCACAATATGCTTGTTCATCAGTTTTCATCCGATTTACTTGATCGATCCGATTCTTGCTATTAACACTGAGCGGCATGTCTGCTGTCGGCGACGTTCTAGAGACTGATTCCGTGGGCGTTGAGGTTGAGTCCGCTGCCGGTAGGAGACTGTGCGTTTTCCGCGACGGACTGCGTGAGCGAGTGGCCGGCTTGTTCAAGCGCATTTTCGCGTGTGATGGGCTGCGCGTGCCGGTCAAAGAACTGGGCTTGGCTGTCGATGTGTAACCAGTGGTTGGTTTCAGGATGCTGGTAGCTGTGGATGCCGTCGGTTTCGCGTTGCCACTTGTAGACCTGGGCTTCTGTTGGAAGAGCTGTTTCGATGGGGCCGTACTGGCGGTTGCGTTCGGATTGTTCGGGCGTGAGCGGCAGAGATTGTTGTTCCGGTTTCAATTCATTGAGTTGTTGCATAGTGTGCTCCTTCGGAGTTTGGGATTGTGAATGCGCAGCTTGTCCCTCGTGAAAATCGAGGGCGGAGGTTTTGCTCATATCGGTGCTGAGGCGCTGGGCAAGCGTAGCGGCATCATTGGTGTAAATGTGGGCGTCCTCGGACGCGCGGGAGACGGAGACGTAGGCAAAGCGGGGGTTGAGGAGTTCGGAGAAGGTATTGGTGTCCATATTGACGAGGACGCGGTCTTCGGTCAAACCCTGGGAACTGTGGCTGGTGACGGCATAGCCGTGATCGAAGTGCCGCATTCGAGCGGGGTCAAAATTGACAGTCCTTCCGTCATCCATTTTCACGGTCAAGCGATTGTCATTGCCGATGGCTTCGATACGGCCGCGATCACGGTTGTGCACGTCGAGATCCTTATTATTGTGCGTGAACTGGATGCGATCGCCGGTCGAGAACTCCCGCGAAAGGCTGGTGTAAACATTGACTCCGCGCAAACGCTGGGGATCGTAGGTCACCTGCTGGCCATCTGCTCTGGCAACGGTGACTCGATTGTTGGCGGGATCGGTCGCGACCACCGTCGCGTAGCTGTTTCTTTCCAGGCCCAGCTGTTGGCTGCCACGAATGTACTGCACGGTGTCGCCGGGGTTGTACCTAGCGGCCCACGCTCGATCTGCGCCGGTCATGTCGTTTCGAGCGACGAGCACCGGAAAAGAAACATTCTCTTTTCCAAGTGCGCCAGAGGCTTGTAACTCGGCCCTCACGGCGTGATTGATGTCTCGCCGGGAAGCGTTGTCGGGAGAGACGATCAAAGTCTTTTCGGGGTTCGAGGCGTAGTCTCTGGCGATGGCGGCGATGCGCTCCTGAGGGTTGGAAAGTTCTGTAATGCGGCCCTGAGCTTGCAGCAGGGAGATGCCGGTGTGGGTCTCATTCCTGGCGAGATGTTCGACGGCTTTGAGCAGTTCGGGGTCTTTCTGGCGCACGATCTGGTCGAGTTGGGCGGTTCGCATTCCGGCGTCCTGCAACTGCTCGAAGGGTTTCCCCGCGTCTACGGCCTGATGCTGGCGTATGTCGCCGATAAGCAGAACGCGATCATGAGGGCCTAGCCGGTCGAGGAATTCCTTCATCTGCTGGGTGCTGGTCAGACTCGACTCATCAATCAGGAAAAGGCGGCGATTTGCCGGGTCGTCGCGGTTGGTCTGGGCCTGCTCGCGGGTTCCCATCGCCAAATAGGCTTGCAAGGTGTCGGCGGAGATGCCGGCGGCCTCGCGCAGCTGGTGAGCGGCGCGTGCGGTGGGGGCGAAGCCCG
>Ga0302326_10006895_pt1 | contig 25386 bp, 22 predicted proteins | sample Palsa_T0_3_FD_202264 | JGI IMG/M metagenome (GOLD analysis project Ga0302326, IMG submission 202264) | Peat permafrost microbial communities from Stordalen Mire near Abisko, Sweden - Palsa_T0_3 | ecosystem: Environmental > Terrestrial > Soil > Palsa > Peat permafrost | place: Sweden: Abisko... | reverse complement strand
CGGATACTTGGCCGACCCGTCCGCATTGCGGTACTGGTCGTAACTCCGACCTCCGGGGATGTTGCTATAGCGCGGATAGAAGTACATCGCCAGAATGAACCGGTTGTTGACCCGGATCTTGCTGCCGACCTTCAGCCCTTTGAGCAGGACCTCACTGTTGGTGATGGCCGATTCGTGCCCGAAAACGTCCTTGAAGGTGCCGTTCAGCGTCAACAAGCCCGTCTTTGTGTCTAAAGTGCCCCTAAGGCTGTACCGGCGCCTGTTGTCGCTCGGTTCCCCCACCACTCGGGTCGGGTCGGTCAGGCGCGTCTTGCCGTCGGCGGCGTAGACCCAATACTCCAGGTAGGCGTCGCCGGTCGTGCCCAGCGCAGGCACTGTCGCCGGATCGAACTGGATCGCGGTCGGCACGCCGGCCGCGTCGCGGGTAATGCCGGTGATTGTCGCGTAGCCGTCGACTTTGGCGGCTTTCAAGTAGTTCGGCGGGTCGGCTCCAGCGTAGCCAGGCTTCGACCAAAAATCGTCCTCGTAGGTCGGATCCGCCATGCGGATGTCAATCGGATCGACGAGGGGTATGAGACTCTTGAAATGGTTGCCGATGACTGGGAGGGGGTAGCCGGCGGCGAGAAACTCGTCCAGGACGGACTTCTCCTCTTCATTGAGCCCGGCATAGATGTCGCCCGTGCCGCCCGGCACGGCAGCCGCGGCGATGGCATCGGCCTTCGCCGGGGGAACCGCCATCGTATAGTGCGCCTGCCAGTGGAACGAGTGGTACGTGGCGACGCCGGTGGGCCCCATGCACTGCGGCTCCACCCCGTCCCATACGCCCGTCACATTCTCGGCCGCGGCCATCGACACTATTCCCCCACCGCTACATCCCCAGAAGTAGCTATAGATCTTGGCGGTGTTGCCGTAGAGCTTGTTGGCATAGGCCTTGGCGACCTGGGTGGCGGCAGCCTCGTGGCGATGGCTCGCAACGGCATTAGCATTGCTGGCGCTCATCCAGTTCACGGAAAAGGCGCCGTTGGTGAACGCCATCCGATTGTCGACCTGCCCACCCCCCGAGGGATGCTGCTGCTCGAAGGAGCGGTTCCGCCAGAATTCCTTTGCCGGAAACCTGAAGATGTAGTTTTGCTGAAAAAGGGTCGGAGTTTGGCGTACGTAGGAAGGCAGGGTTGCCACCGTCTTCGTGGCGGGGAAGTGTCCCGTGACCTCGGTATAGGGGATCAGTGGGCCGCCGGGCACCTGAAAGGTCAACTGCTCCGTCTTATCAACAACGAACGTGCCTTCGTTGTAATCCGGATCGATGCAGGTCCCATCGATGAGCAATTGCGGGTCGACACCGACATCCTTGTCGATTTGGCGCACGGGAGCGAACTTGCAAGTAGCCGCCGCCGCGGGCGATGCAGCCAGCAGGCCGGCGAGCGCCAGCGCGCCGACGCTCGTGGTGAAGCACATCAACCTGCGCGGAATCACCGAGCGCTCACTTCTTTCCAAAGCCGCGATATCGAAGATATCAAACAATGCCATGGCCAATTCCCCCGTTCTGTGCTCGCCGAGGCGTCCTCGGGGCGCAAATATCCTATTGGTTCGGTGATGCTGCGCTCAACAGTCACACCGGATCAACGCTTAAATCGTTGAACCACCCAACGTTACAGGCGACTTGAGGGACGTGCAAGCGGTGAGCGGCACGCTACGGCGGTACCGGCTGCAATTGGTTCCAGCTTCCCGACAGCTGCGCGTTCGGATTGAAGTTCGGATCATCGCTCATGACATACTCGTTGGCACCGTTTAGCCAGGCGTGGCCGTATTGGTTGCTGAGCTCGACCTTGCGTCCCGTCGTCGGATCGCGGAACGTTTGCACATCGCGAAGGTTCTGGTCGCTGGCGCGAAAGCCTTGATCCGACACCCGCTGCGCATTGGCGCTCATGTGCATATAGGTCTGGGTAATGAAGCTATCGAGGTCGGCCTGAATTTTGTCCATGGCCGCCTCTTTTTTGGCCTGAGTTTGGTAGTAACTGGCGATCCATTTGTTGGTAAAAGCGGAGTACTCAGGCGTAGGTTGAATCGAACTCAGTACCACCTTGAACAACTTGTCGTTGGCATCGAGCTGCCCTTTCGGCGCGCCCATAGCCGTTTGGCCGACGGCATGCATGTCGTAAAGAAATCCCCGCCCGACGCGATAAGTCCGAGTGATGAGCGCCACGGCGTACCAGAGCTCCATCGGTTTGCCGTCGTGTTGAAACTCGAGCCGTACCCGAATCGCATCGATCCGCGCACCGCCATGACCGTCGTCTGTTGGCGGCAGTCCGTTTCGCTGGCGCACGAGTTGCTCGAGGACGGGGAACGGCTCGACCGATACCACCGTCATCGACGGTTTCAAGTCGTTCAACACGATCTGCCGGAAATACTGCTCGGCGCTCAAGGGTTTTGACACAGGGCAGGTATCGTTACCCTTATTTCCAGTGTGCGTGCGTCGGTTGGGATCGGTGAGATTGCGCAGCTCCTGCGGATCGTCGGAGTATTGCCAGCTATAGTTGGGAAGGCCTTGGATCTTGGTCAAGCCATCCTCGCTCTTAGCCTCCCAGGACACGGTAAAGGCGTCGCAGAAACAGCCGTCTTTGCCGCCGTACATACCGAAACCCCCCTTGAATTCCCAGGTCGCCGGAATCAACAATTCGATTCCGGGCTTCGGCTCGGTTTGGCCATCATCGGTCGTATAAGTGATCTGAGCTTTCTTCAAGCGCAGGTAGGAACCGGGGGCGGCGGCGCCCGCGGGGTGTTTGCCGGCAGCGGATGAGGAGGCTGCTTGAGCCGCGGGCTTGGCCAGCGTACTCGAGGGTAGTGGTGGACTCGTGGGCTGGCTGGCTGCAGTAGTGGCGGGCGCGCTGGGCGGCGCGCTAGGAGCGGGACTCCCATTGCTAATGCCGATCGCCTGCTGCGCAGCCTGCTTGCACTTATCCGACAAACTGTCCTTGTGATCCTTCAAGCATTGCAAAATTCGGCCGCCGCCGGGTTCAACGTTGGCACAGAACTTTTGTGCGTCATCCGTGCAGCCGGCGCGCAGTATCGCGAGGGCCGCATTGTCTGCGCCCAAACATAAGGTGCGGCCTGTAAAATCCCGAAGAAAAACAGCAACGACAGCCTGTTCATTTTATTGTCTCCCCTTCAGGCATGTGAGGCCCAACTCGGTTCACCCGGCGAGTACGGGACGCAGGGATCGAATCGGCCCGGCGTCTCGACATAGCGCTGCGCCTGCATGCAACCGATCTCTGAGGTAAAGTAGCCGAGCAGCGCCAGCTCTTTCATCATACGAAAGTAATGTGCCGGCTTGGTTTTAGTTTGATTCGGGTTCGCTTCGCGCGCGTCGATCGAACGCTTGGCCTCGCGATCCAGCGTGACGAGAAGCGCGAGACGCTGCTCTGGCGTCGCCTTCATGAACGAGACCTGAGCCTGCTCGCGCATCGCGCTGTCGACTCGCTGCATGCCGTCGCTGAATACTCTTTGTTCCTCGGGCCCATAGCCATCGGTGACCATGAGCGCCATGAATGCGCCCACCTTGGCAGCCTTTGCGCCCGGCGTTTTGGTGGCAGGCAGAATGGTATCCGCAATCTCATCGAGAAACGCGATTTGCTCGGTGGTGAAATCCCCGGCTGTGTTCGAGCCTGCGGCGCTGGCGGTTTCGATCACGGCCAAAAGTTGGGTTCCGCCCGTAAACGCCACACCTCCAAGTATCGCGCTCACGTACCGAATCGCCTCGCGACGATTGAGTTTTCGCAGCGGATCTTCCTCGGATAGTGGAATCATGGCGGCCCTCAAAGATTGCGGCGCTTGAGTTCGTTCACGGCGAAGTTCGCCGCACGCGCCGTGAGCGCCATGTAGGTGAGCGAGGGATTCTGGCAAGCAGAGGAGACCATGCACGAGCCGTCGGTGATAAAGACGTTCGGCGCATCCCACACCTGATTGTGCGCGTTGAGCACGGAAGTCTTTGGGTCGCGCCCCATGCGTGCGGTACCCATCTCGTGGATGGCCATTCCTGGATATGAACCGACGTCCCATGATTTGACCTGTTTCGCGCCCGCCTCCTCGAGCATCTCCGCGAGGTCAAAAACCATATCTTTGCGCATTAGGCGCTCGTTCTCGCCCGTGGCGCAGTCGATCTTCAAAACCGGCAGTCCCCACTTGTCTTTTTTCGTCAAGTCGAGCCCGATATTATTGGCATGATTTGGGAGCATCTCCCCGAATGCGGTGGCGCCAAATACCCAGGGACCTGGCGTGCTCATCTCATCTTTGAACGCTGCGCCCACTCCCAACTCCTTAACGGCCCGCGCCCAGCCTTTTCGGTCCGCGCTGCCTTGGTAGCCAAATCCGCGCAAGTACTCCCGTTTGTCGCCGAACAGATTGCGAAACCGCGGGATATAGAATCCGGTCGGCCGGCCGCCGTAATAGTATTTGTCATCCAGGCCTTCAAGTGTTCCCTCCGCGCCGCAACGGAAATGATGGTCCATCAGGTTGTGGCCGAGTTCACCCGAACTGCTGCCCAGGCCTTCGGGCCACACGTCCGTCGCGGATCGCATCAGCAGCCAGGTCGAATTGAGCGTCGATGCGCAGAGGAAAACAATCTTTGCCTGATAGTCGGTCCACTGATCCGTCACGGCGTCGAGCACGCGGACGCCCGTGGCGCGTTTGCGGTCCTTGTCGTAGAGAACCTCGGTCACGATCGACCAGGGCTTTAGCGTGAGCTTGCCGGTTTTTGCCGCCGCCGGCAGCGTCGAGGACTGCGTACTGAAGTAAGCGCCGAATGGGCAGCCCAACCAGCATGCTTTGCGGTACTGGCAAGCTGACCGCCCTTCGAGCGCCTGGGTGGCATTCGCGATTCGCCCGGGAATGACGCGACGCATGCCGCCGAACTTATTTTTGAGCCGACGCGCAATGAGTTCCTCGCCGCAATTGAGGGGCATCGCCGGCTGGAATTGCCCATCGGGAAGCTGCGCCATCCCCTCGACTGAACCCGCGATGCCCGCATGTTTTTCCACATGGTCGTACCAGGGTGCCAACTCTTGGTAGCGAATCGGCCAGTCCACCGCAATCCCGTCCTTGGCGTTGGCCTCGAAATCGAAGTCGCTCCAGCGGTAGCTTTGACGCCCCCATGTCAGCGAGCGGCCGCCGACTTGATAGCCCCGAAACCAGTCGAAGCGCTTAACCTCCGTGTAGGGACAATCCTTTTCATTGACCCAGAAGGCGAGGTTTTTCTCATTGAGAGGATAGTCACGCTTGAGCACGGGGTAGGCCTCTTCCATGGCGTGTGTGCGACCGCCGCGGTGCGGGTACTCCCACGGGGCCTTCACGGCATTGACATAGTCCTTGATGTGCTCGACGTTGCGGCCGCGCTCGAGCAGAAGGACGCGAAGTCCCTTCTCGGTGAGCTCCTTGGCAGCCCATCCACCCGATATTCCGGACCCGACCACGATCGCGTCGTATTTTGCGGACTGCACCATTGTCGGAAGATCCTCCGATGTTCGAATCATTCTAGCTCGGTTCCGGAATCGTAATATCGTTATCATTGGTGGCGCAGATACCAGACTCATAGGGGGAGCACATGAAAGCATCATCCCGCAGAACTTTTTTGAAGCGATCCGGTGCCATGGCCGCGGCGGCGCTGTCACCGACGTGGCTCTCGCGACGCGTCCACGCCAACCCCATGGGCCGTCCGGTTGGCTTGCAGCTCTATGCGGTCAATGCCCCGCTCCAACAGGACCCTGCGGGCACCCTGAAAGCCGTCAAGGAGATCGGCTTCGGTGAGGTGGAGACGGCGGGCTTTGGAAATTTAACGGCGAAAGAATTTCGCCAGCTGCTCGATGACAACGGATTGAAGTGTCCGAGCGCACACCTCGCCTTCGACCTCGCCAACTTGGGACCCACCTTCGAGACTGGACACGCACTCGGCGTGCATTACGTCACGAGCCCGGTATTGCGCACGAGCTCAAGTCCTCCGACGGGACTCGGCACCGGAATGACCTTGGATCAGGCAAAGCGCACGGCCGAATTGGCGAATAAGATTGGCGAGAAGTCCAAGCTGGCGGGATTTCAGTTTGCCTATCACAATCACCATATCGAATTTGTTGATCAGGGCGGCACAGTCGGCTATGACATCCTGCTGCGCGAAACTGATCCGCACCTGGTGAAGTTCGAAATCGACTGCGGTTGGATGGTGGTGGGCGGCCGCAATCCCATCGACTATTTCAAGAAATACCCCAAGCGGTTCCCGATGATTCACGTCAAGGATTTCCTGCCACTCGACAAGAAATCGAACGTTGGCCCCGAACCTCCCGGCGCCGAACTCGGGCAGGGCATCATCGACTACCGGCCAATATTTGCAGCGGCGGAAAAGGCAGGCTTGCAGCACTACTTTGCGGAGCAGGAGGGACCGTTCGTGCGTATGAACCAGTTGGATGCAGCTCGGCAAGCCTACGCCTACCTGCACGCGATGAAAAACTGAACGCATCGAACGATGCCGGAGCTATTGCAGCCCATTAGTCGTCGAACCGTACTTGGCGCGCTCGGTGCGGCGGCGGAGATTCATGCGCTCTCGGCCGCCGGAGCGAATTCGGTGGTCTCGGCGGGTCGGCTCAAGCAATCGGTTTGCCGATGGACCTATGGACGCACGCCGCTGCCGGACTTCTGCCGCCGCATCAAGCAGTTAGGATTCTCTGCGATCGATCTGCTGTTCGTCGACGAGTGGTCGGTGGCGCGCGATGCCGGACTGACGGTCTCCATGGGATATCCGAGTCGTCGCGATAAATTCATCGCAACGGGGTTCAACGACCCAGCCAATCACCCGCTGCTGCTGCAAGAACTGGAGAGCGTCCTGCCCGTGGCAGCCGGCGCGCGGGTGCCGAACGTCATCGCGATGTTCGGCAATCGCCTCCCCGCTATCGATGATGGCGCCGCGATTGCCAGCTGTGCCGCGGGACTTTCTCGAATTGCGCCGCTCGCCGAGAGGCACGGTGTGACGATCTGCGTGGAACTGCTCAACAGCAAGGTGAATCATCCGAGCTACCAGGGCGATCACACCGCCTTTGGCGTCGAGGTCATGAGGAGAGTCAACTCGCCGCGAGTAAAATTGTTGTACGACATTTATCACATGCAGATCATGGAAGGCGATGTGATCCACACGATTCGGGATAACGCGCAATGGATCGGACACTTTCACACGGGCGGCGTCCCCGGTCGTCACGAAATCAACGACAGCCAGGAACTGAATTACCACGCGATCGCGGCTGCCATCGCCGACCTTAACTATCAGGGATACATCGCGCACGAATTCCAGCCGACGCGGGATGATCCCTTCGTGTCGCTCGAAGAGGCCTTGAAAATATGTACCGTATGAGCGCTGCAGCCTTGAACGCGGCGAGTTATATCCTTGCTCGGACGATTGCGGCGTTCGCCCTTGGCGCCGTCGGCGTTTTGCCCGTCGCGGCACAATCCTCGGCGGGAGATCCCAAAGCCACGGAGCAGTGGATGCCCGTTCCAGCCGTGGTGTCGCCCGGCGCGACGGAAGGCGCGCCGCCGTCCGATGCCATCGTGTTGTTCGATGGCCGAAACTTGAATGAGTGGGTGGCGAGCAAGGATCACACGCCGGCCGGCTGGACGGTGGACCATGGAGTGCTGACAGTCAACAAGGCCGCCGGCAACATAGAGACCAAACGCCATTTCAAGAATTTTCAGTTGCACCTTGAGTGGCGCATTTCTGAGGGGATTAGGGGCGAAGGACAAGGGCGGGGAAATAGTGGCGTTTTCCTCGCATCGACCGGCCCTGCTGACGAAGGCTACGAAATCCAGATTTTGGATTCCTTTAATAATTCGACCTATGTGAATGGCCAGGCAGCGAGCGTTTACAAACAGGCCGCACCGCTGGTGAATGCCATGCGCAAGCCCGGCCAATGGCAACTCTACGATATCGTGTGGACGGCGCCGTCTTTCGATGTGGATGGGACTCTAAAGAGCCCCGCCTTTGTCACCGTCTTTCACAATGGTGTGCTGGTGCAAAACCATTTCCAGCTGACGGGTGAGACCCTATACGTTGGAAAACCCACTTATCGGCAGTACGAACGCGCGGCTATAAAGTTGCAGGCGCATGGTGACGCCTCGGCCCCCGTCAGCTTCCGCAACATTTGGCTTCGTGAGATTCAATAGAGAACGGATGTCGCCTTGACGCTATGTCCTACCGAGCCGGCTTGGAATCCACTGGAAAGGATGCCCATTTTGAATCCGTTTTTCCCGTCTTCAGATCCACCGGGAACGACGCCATATCCAATATCCCATACCACTTGTCTCCGACGCGGCGCAAGCAATCGCTTTGTCGCCAATAGAGCGGCTGTGTCTTGCCATCTCGAAGATGCAGGACGATTTCTTGCACATCCAGTTGCGCGCCAAGCACGCCGTCAGTATCGATTTTCAGGACAGGCGTTTTTGTCTCGAGGCTCTCGAAGCTGTTCATTGATGGCGCGTAATAGGCCCGCATCTCGGTCTTGCCGCGCACATTTCCAGGTACTGTCGGTGAATACATCGCCACCTCGCCTTCGCGCGGCCCGTAGTAGGCTAGGATCGCATCGATCCCAACGACGCGTAGGCTCTCATTCGTCCACGTTGCGATTTCCTTGCGGGCTTGGGCCGGCGCCAAAGCTTTGCCTACCGTCATGTCCGCCGGCCAGACCATGTCACCGCGTACTTGCAGATCGTTCATGACCGCATTTCCGGTCTTCGGATCATTGAGTGCGGCAACCTGCTCTTGAACCACTTGCCAATTGCCGCCAATTTTCTGAAGCGCATCCATCTGCCGCAGGCTGAGCGAACCGGTCTTGCCACTCCGATCTTCGAATTCAAAATCCGTCGTCAGCATATCGCAAGCAAATTGACCATCGGTAACCAGATTGTGCTCGCGAATATTTGCCGAGGACTTTGCCAAGGGCGCCACCTGCTTCGCGAAGGCCTGTTCGATTGCCGGCCGGCCCCGATAAATTCCGCCGGTCATGTAATCCAGCACGACGGCGTCGGGCGCGTAGGTCTCAGCCAATACGGCACCGTTCAGCTGTTCGGCATTTTTCTGCTCGAACGCCTTGATCTCGGCCACATCCGTCAATGCGTTGAGCGTCGAAGCCGCCATCGCCGGTAATGCCAGACACGCAATCGGTGCCGCGAGAAAATAAGTCTTAATTCTCCCTTCTCCTCATAATCTATTTGCACGAAGAAAGATTGCCGTCTGCGGTCCACCGCGCCGAGCGACTGGAGGGAGTTTCCACCCCGTTTAGAACGGTATACCGAGAAATGCCGCCCGTCCAGCCGCTACGGTGGCCTTGTACCTCGCCTGAGCCGCGTGTACTTTGTGAGGCAAAGGCAATAGAATACGGTGATCAATTTAATTTCCGCAACGCTACCGCGCTCCGAACACGATGGACCATCACGGCAGGCAGCCATATTCGGCGCGTCGTGTCAGGTGATGTGATGCTCGAGTGGATCCGGATGGCTCCGACGGCGGGCGCATCCTTTGCAGCGTCCTTGGTGGAGTGTGTTGAGGCTCTAACGGTAGTGCTCGCGGTCGGCACCATTCGAGGATGGCGCTGGGCTCTTGCTGGCTCTGGCGCGGCTGTGCTCACACTCGTTCTGTTGGTTGGCATACTCGGTCCGTCAATTGCGCTCATTCCGTTGACAATCGCGCAACTCGTTGTAGGGACACTCCTTTTACTATTCGGCTTACGTTGGGTGCGCAAGGCGATTTTGCGCTATGTGCGGGTGATTCCCCCGCACGACGAGGAGGCGGTGTACCTCAAACAGACGAGTTCGCTGACCAGCCTATCGCATAGTTCTTTTCATGCCTGGGATGGCGTAGCCTTTGCCAGCTCATTCAAAATTGTCATGCTCGAGGGTATGGAGGTCGTCTTCATCGTCATCGCGATCGGTGCGGGAGGGCCCCTGATCGCACCAGCCGCGGTTGGTGCGATCGCGGCGTTTGCTCTCGTACTGGCGCTTGGCGCTTGGTTACACCGTCCTCTCGCTCGCGTCCCAGAGAATTCGCTAAAATTCCTCGTGGGTGTCATGTTGACCGCGTTTGGTACCTTCTGGGTGGGTGAAGGAATTCATCTTCACTGGACGGGGGCCGATTGGTCACTATTGGCTTTGATCGCCCTATATCTTTTGGTTGCTCTTTGCCTAGTTGCCATCTGCCGAAGCGTGCGCGCTCCCGCCGAGCCGCATGCCAACATGGCGACTGCCGTGCAACCTAAGGGCGCTCTGGCTGCATTACTGGCTGAACTCGCCTCGTTATTTGTCGATGATGGCAGTCTGGCCGCTCTCACCTTGGTTTGGCTTGTCGTCGCGTGGGTAGTGAGCAAGTACGCGCCCGTGCCGACTATGGCAGTGCAGATTCTCTTGGTTGTGGGACTCTGTGCGCTGCTCGGTCAAAGCGTCCATCGCGCCGCACGGCGCTGAAAATACCCAGGCCGCGATTGGAACTTCCACGGCACAAGTTCGTGGGGAGGACGACGTTGTAATGGAACTACGTTCTTGTCTTTTTTTACACCTTCAACCTCGCCATTTCCTGCGCCACGAGGATGTTATGCGCTGCTTCGTCGGCGCGTGCGGCGGCCGGGCTCCATCGGCCACGCATGACGAAAATACAGGCCAGGAAAACGCCCACCCCGGCGATGCAGATGAAGTACCAGGTTCGCCATTGGACCGGTGCAGCGGCGGAGGCAGCCTGGATAGCGCCGATCTGCACCATGATCTCGGCACCTGGCGTACCGTGGGCTGCCAATATCGCCTGCAGTTGCCCGAGGAAATACGGTGCTTCGACCAAAGGGGTGACTGAGCCGATGACTTTGGGCAGCGAGAGGAAGCATAGCGTAACCACGACGCGGATGATCCAGCCCCAGACTGCGAGACCTGTGGCGGTGAGTGCAGGGTTATGGGCTTCGACGGTTTCCGTGAAGCTCGCCATCCAAGTGGTGTAAGCGAAGCCACCTAGAATCGACTGACCGGCGGTAACCAAGCAGAGCGTGGCGATCGACGGGTGGGTGCCGATGAGACTTAGGTAAAGATACATGAAAAGACCGGCGCCGATGCCGCCGGCCAGCATGAATGGTTTGCGCACGCGGAAATGGTCCGAGACCAGGCCCGCGCCGATGAGGGCGACGGCGTTGGATCCCCACGCCCAGTTGGCAACGCTGTTTGCTTGTTCGATCGACAGATTGAAGACGGTCATAAGGTAGATGGTGCCGAACGCAACGGCGGTAAAATAGAACAGCAGCAGAAGCGAAACGCCAAGCGCAGAACCGATGATGTCGAGATGCATCATCTGGCGCCAGGGATTGCGTAGCGAGGCTTCAATGTCGAGGCCCTTGGCGCGCGCTTCGATGAGAACCCGGTCGCGCTCAGAGACCATCAGCTGGTCGCGCAACGCGGGTGCGAGTTCGCGGAGAGAAAACAACGCGACGACGAAAATGCACAGACCGATGATGCCGCAGATGACGTACTGGCTTTGCCAGGTGCCATAGATAGGCAGTGTGTAGGTGGTAACCAGGCTCACCATCAGACTGCCGAGAACCGGTCCGATGGTCCAGAAACCCATGGCCGTGGCGCGGCCAACTTGCGGCGAGAAATCCCGGATGAGGGCTGGCGTGGCGACGAGGATGATGCCCTCGACGAAAGCAACAACGCCGTAGGTAAGGGCGTAGCCGGTTTCACTATGCAGGTTCGGCACGACAAATAGCGTGATGACGCTGACGATGCCAAGGCCGATGACGACGAGGTTGGCGCGGCCGAGGCGATCCGTGAGGCCCGCGAGGAGGGAGGCGAACGCACCGGCAAGATTGCCGAAGGCGAGGATTAGCACGAATGCCGGGAATGGAATTTGAAGCTGTCCGAGGATAAGAGGGGCGACACCGCCATTGACATAAAGCTCGTAATAAAGAGCAACCGTTATGGCGACGACGAGAAAAAGGTTGTAGCGCCGGGTGCCGCTTTCCGGGTAGTTTGGAAGCTCCCGGCTCCATAATTTTGCACCGAAGCCGCCTCGATTTGCAGTCGGCAATACATCGCCTGATGGCATATCTTGCTCCTCGGGGCTAGGCACTAGATTTTCTGCTCGGCATCGGGGCTGCCACCACCCACGCGGAACCAATCAAGGCGAAATTGGTCGCGTTCTCCGCCCAGTAAAAGTGACGGTGGGGGTCGATGAAGATCGTGGGAGCATGGACCAAAATGGCGAAGGCGACGAACATCGCGGTCAGCAGCATCGCTGCAGCGCGGACCGCGAGGCCGGAAAGAATTGCAAGGCCGGCTGCGATGTGTCCCACCGCTGTGGCGTACGCCCAAAAAGTTTGACCAGGCGGCAGCCACGCAGGAACCATCTTGGCTGTGTAGGCAAGGAAGAAGTGGTGAGCCAAGCCAAAATAAATTAGACAAATGCCAAATATCAGACGGCCGATCTTCGACAGGCGCTCGGCGGTTGCGGGCTCTAGTCGTGCGCTATACGCGTAAATGACCAATCCGCCAGCCGCAAGGGCCAGATGTTCGGCGACGCCGTACCAAGCGCCGAACACGGATGGGTGCGCGACGCCAGCGGGAATGTCGAGGACGATAGCCCACACACAGAAGAACGCAGTAAGCCCCAAAGCGCCCGGTGCAGCGGCGCGTTGCCATTGCATTGCCAAGCCCGCCAGCAAAAAAGCGGCGGCAACCGCATATCCCAACACGCTTGCTGCGGGCGCGCCATTCGGCACGGCTTGCCACACCGCGGCGAAATTTCCCCACATCAGACCCACCAGCGCCAGCGCGACCGCTCCCAAGCCGTAGATGCGGATACTGACGGCCCGCGCGAATATCGCGTTCAGAATAAATGCCATCCAGTCCTCGCGCAGATTGATGCGATGCGGCCTATCAGCTGCGAGTGGAGACCTTACGGATGGACGCCGGCGTTGACCGCTCGGCGCGTCATCTTAAAGCGTAGCAGTGATACTGCATCGCACGCCGGCGACGTCGTAAATAAGCTTTGTGTGCCCGGCCAAGTCACGAACAACGAGATCCTCGAGCAACCGACTGCCAAACCCCTTTTTGGTTGGAGGAGCGACCGGTGGGCCACCCCTTTCTTCCCAATCCAGCTGCAGCATTCCTTTGTGTATACCCCATTGCACACTCACACGGCCTTCAGAGCACGAAAGTGCACCATATTTGGTGGCGTTCGTTGCAAGCTCATGCAGCGCCAAGGATAGCGAAAGGGCGTGCTTTGGTGAAACGTCGATGGCATTACCCAATATTTTTACTTGCGTTGGAGTAAATGCGTCCATAGCGCGCATTACCACGTCTGTCAGGTTTGCGCCGGTCCAAGCGCGCACCGTCAGCAGGTCATGAGCGTGGGCGAGTGAACAGATACGACGGTCCAAAGCCTCCCTTGCGGACGGTAGATCGCGCGCCGCCCGCAACGTTTGCCTGGAGATTGCCTGAATTGTCGCCAAGGTGTTTTTGACGCGATGGTTCAACTCGTTGAGTAGTAGACGTTGCAGATCCTCAGCTTGCTTTAGCTTGGTGAGATCTCTACTCGCCCCGACTATGGCAACCGGCCTTCTTTCCGCACCGTCACCTTCGAACTCAACAAGGCCCCACGCGCTTAGCCATCTCCAACCGCCATCGAGCTGCTTCACGCGGTATTCTACGTCGTAATGCCCGTCGCCCCTGGGGTCGAGAGCCTTCGCCACCCGCGACCACATAAGCTCCGTGTCATCAGGGTGAAATTTTGCCTTCACTCCCACTTCATCGTGAAGGAAACGCGCTTCAGTTAGTCCATAAAGCCGTTGGGCGTTTGCATCGTACACGCAAACATTGTCGGCCAGTGTGAAACGCCAGGTCCCCATGTCAGAGGCGACCATTGCGAGGTCGAATGTTCGTTTCTGGCGTTCGAGCGACCGGCGCAAGTCATATTCGCCCATGCCGTCTTCTTGGTCGGCGTCATTCACCGCATCCGCAGCGCGATTTGGGCCACGCTGTCGTGGCGAGGAATGAGATGAGCTCCGGACTGCTAAATCGTGGCAACCCAAAACCTCCAAATGTGAGCCGTCCTCCAGTTGGTCAATGCAATAGCTGCACATGCAGATCATGCGCCGGCCGCGAACTCCTTTCTGAACCAGCGTTTCGTATTCCACGAAATCCGCCCATTGGTCCGGAGATACCCAAGCACAATTCCCGTTTGTTCTGAGACCCGCGTAGCCGAGATCGAGCGCTTGCCGTTCCCGCTGGAGGAGTCCACTCGCAAGCTCATGGGGGTGAAGCTTCTCACCCCTCCCGTACCATTCGTCACCGTTTGCGATTTCGATTTGCTGGTCGCGCTCGCGCTTGTCCAAATCAGAAACGGCGGCTCGCAATGCCGAGCGAGCTTCTTCTGCGTTAAATGCCCGGCCTGTCACCCAGAGACATCGTTCGTTATTCTCAAGGCCGGCCTTGAAATACGGCACCAGCACATCGCGCAACTCGTCGCCCGAGGCAAAAAAATGGGCAAGATGGCTACCCCAATGAAGGTGAGGGACTGTCTGCAGGCCGGACGGAGACCAGGGTTGCATGTGCGATGGTCTTAGCGGAAGTTTGGACATGAACTGATTGTGAGATGCATCGTAACGATTTTCGGAGCTTGCCGGAAGGAAGTTCGGACCTATGGCAGAATTTCCCATGATCGGATCCGCCGAATTTCCTTTTGCGGGTAGGACTCGGTGGGCAGAAGTTCCGGCCTGGTAGGAATGTTTTATATATCAATGACTAGCTTAGCCAGATTAAAGAAAGAAGGAAAGTACCGTGAGGAAGCTTAGATTCGACGGTTGAGTGGCTGCGATAACAGACGGCTGAAGAGGTCTGGGGCGCGCTTATTCACTCCTGTTGGCCTCACGAGGATCTGGATTACAGCTTCAAAATGAACCCGGCCAAGTAGAGCGCTCCTTTTCGTTGCGGGTCTGCGGTGGGGCCTCCGTGCGCCCCAGAACCTCACTGTGAAGGTCTTTTTAGCATAAGCGCCGCGCGACGTGTTTTACACACGATTTCATCGCGCTGGTTTATACCAATATGCTCGAGCTCCACAATCCCCTGAGTCGGCCGCGATTTCGAGGGACGCAGATCTACGACGACGGTTTCTGCGCGAATGGTATCGCCGACAAATACCGGCTTCGGAAACACTGTCTCGCTCATCCCGAGGTTGGCGACGGTTGTTCCCAAAGTTGTGTCGTGAATACTGAGACCAATGACCAAGCCCAACGTGAAGACGGAGTTTACCAATGGCTTGCCGAACTCCGTGAGAGCGGCCGCGTGATGGTCGATGTGAACCGCTGCCGGATTGTAGGTTAGCGCTGAGAAAATCAGATTGTCCACGTCGAGGACAGTTCGGCGAATGTCGTGAACAAATTTCTGTCCTATCTTGAACTCTTCAAAATATAGTCCGGCCATCATGACCTCGTGCGTTCAGGTAGTGAGGGGTACGTCATTCAGAATCCCCTTGAGCAACGCGAAAATTAATTCGTTATATCGACGGCAAATCTCGTCGAGCTCGTCCGAGTCGGTGTTTTCGCGCACGACCGGATTCACCGTGAAATAAACCAGCACTCCCCCAATGAGAAGAAAGGCCAGTTGATCCACATCCACATCCAGGATGATCCCGTCTTCTTTGGCTTCTTGAAGTATAGAAACGATTTCTTGGAAGATTGGGCCCGTGTAGTGTTTGTGAACCCACGCAAAGCGATTGGATTGGGCGCGCGCCTCGGCAATAATCATCACAAAATTATCTGGCCAGCGGGCCGCATGCTGCGTCAGCGCCTCCAGGGTGACTCGCAATCGGTCAAGTGGAGCAAGGGAGCGTGTTGCGCTAGCAATCTTTAGCGTATCGCGATGGAGATCATGAAGTGACAGCGCAATGGCTTCTCGCCAAAGATTTTCCTTCGACTTGAAGTGATAATGAACGAGCGGGGGAGCAACACGAGCAAGCTTCGCGATCTTCGGTATCGAGGCGCCATCGTAGCCGTCACCCGCGAACACTTTCTGTGCGGCACCTAGAATCGCCTCCTTCGAATTCAAGCTGTTGTCACGGACTGACGCGGCCGACGTCTTAGTCGAGCTCTTGACGGCGCGTCGGTTGGGCTTTCTCAATTTATTGCCTTCGTTAAGCGTATTGCCTTCGTTAAGCGGTATTGCGAGGTGCAGATAGTATTGGGTGGCTTTTCGGCGGAGAACTACCGACCTAAGTTAAAATCTTATCAAATCCCGCCGGCATCGATTGGCAAGAACGCATTCAGAAGCTTGATGAGTGGCGCAGAGTGTGCTCCTTTGATACAAATCAGGTTATTTGACTGATCAGTCAGGACTCGCTAGGCTACGTTTCGCCGATGCGAATGACGCGAGGCAGCGATCGGACAGTTTTCTTTCGCCCTTTAATCTCACGATAAGGATGGCGGGTCTATGACGGTCCGAGACCGTCTCGCCTAACGAAGTGATGCGGTGCAAATCGGAGTAGCCGTGTGAGTGTTGTTGCAGAGCCGTCTCTACCTGGACTCGGCAAACGGCTTCGTCGAGCGCCGGAGTCGTTTGGGGGTGCAATCCCCCTAGCATTGCTGGCAATTGTCGTGACTCTGATTGGATTCTGGGGCACTTTCTTTTCCAGACTGGGCAGCACGGATGCCGCGCACATGGTGCACGGCGCAGCCTCCACAGGCTGGCTGGTACTGGTGCTAGCGCAGGCGGCTCTAATACGCTCTCGCCAGTTTTACTGGCATCGTGTCATAGGTTGGTCGTCGATCCTGATATTTGCGATCTTGATAGCGAGCAGCTGGCACATGATGGCCCTGCTGCTCTCTGGAAAAGGCGCCCCTATGCCCTTTGAAATCGCCAAGCTATTTGTCTATTCGGATGTGACAGCCCTGCCGTTGTTCACCATTTGTTACGCGGGCGCCATCTTTCTGCGCAAAGATCGGCACGTTCACTCGCGTCTAATCTCGACAACGCTGTTGGCCGGCCTTCTGCCTGCGATCGCGCGTATGTTCGCCCTGATATGGACTGGCATAGATGGGCTGATCTTTTCCATGCACCCGACCTATATCTTGGAGTTAGCGATCCTGGCAATTGTCATTTTTTTCGACTGGAACAAGCATCGTCTGCGCTGGCCATTTCCGTTTGCCTTCATTTGGCTGGCGATCTCCTATGCAACGCTTTTTCCGGGAACCGCCTCTCAGTGGTTCGATCACGTCGCGAAGTCGATCGCTGCCACGTCATAGGGTTGCCATGGTTTTAGGAGACCTCCCATGTCGGTTGAACCACGTTGAACGGGGACGGCGGCCTTGCCTGAAAAATTGACGTTCGGCTACCTGTATGACTTTCGCAACCCGATGCAGTGGAGACGGCCTTGGCAAGACCTTTATGCTGAGATTCTTGACATAGTCGCCTGGAGCGAGACCGCGGGTTTTCAAGGAGCCTGGGTTCCGGAGCACCATCTCGCCGAGGATGGCTACATGCCCTCTCCGTTGATTGCCCTGACAGCTATCGCCACGCGTACGCGAAGACTAAAGCTAGGTCCCGCAATCGCACTTGCGCCGCTCTATCATCCCGTGCGCTTCGCAGAGGACTGCGCAGTCCTCGACATACTTTCGGGGGGTCGACTCGAGGTCGGACTTGCGATCGGCTATCGCCAACGCGAATATGCCACCTTCGGTGTCGACTTTACCAAACGCGGGCGACTGTTCGACGAGTGGCTGCAAGTCGTGACGCGCCTTTGGGCCGGCGAGGAGTTCGATTTTGAGGGAGCTTTTTTCCGGTTTCGTGGGGCTAAGATAGTTCCGGGCCCTCTACAAGAGCGCATTCCGCTTTATATCGGCAGCTTCACCGAGAAATCAATGAGACGCGTTGCTCAATACGGGGATGGCTTTATAGGCAATGCTGACCTATGTGATCTGTATGCGGCCAAGCTGCGTGAGCAGGGAAAACATCAAGCTTCTGCCCGCGTGCGAAGCACGGATTTGTTCTTTGTCGTCGCACGCGATCCGGAAAAGGCCGAGGCGGAGCTAGCCCCCTATTTCCATCACGTTAACAATACCTACGGTGATTGGTTCAACGAAGATAAAGGTGTCGAAGGCTTGACGCGAATGAGCCTCGAGGACTTTAAGGCGAGCGGCCTTTTGCAGGTGAAGACACCTGAGGCCGCTATCGCGGCATTGAAGGCCAAGCAGGCTCGCATGCCACTCGAGCACGTTATGATGATGATGCCGCCTGGCTTGCCGTCTGCAAAATTCGTCGAGTATGCAGAGACCTTTGCAACCGAGGTCATCCCGGCTTTTCAGTGAGGCAAAGGTGCACGCGACATCCGCCCGAAAAACGGAGTCCAGGCGCCGTTATAATTCTTATCGGGCAGGCTTATCCGAACTCCCAGGAACTGCCGCTTCAGCAGCTTTGAATCCCATTTTTGAATGGGTGCCATCGCAGAAGGGCTTATTGGTCGAGGCACCGCATCGGCAGAGGAAAAACGGGCGCTTGGTTATTGGATACGCGGCGCCGTTCCAGTCAACGACTGTGGCATCCGCGCTGTCGACTTTGAGAGGGCCATTTAGCGAAACGGTAATCGTAGTCATAAAACACTCCGTTTGAATAAGTCGATAGGCTACCACCTACTGCTTATCTGGTGCCACGATGGAAAACCCTGATAGGTGGCGGATGGTGTTGCTTGCATGGCATCATGGGTGGCCGCGCAGGCGACCAATCGGGAGCATCAGACGGTTACTCGAAATTTTCCTGCCTCCGAGATCTGGACCAAATGGGCATGACGCAGGAAGGCAAGGGAGATCATCCGGTTCGAGCAGTTGCAGCAACGACCGGGGGCGGTTTCTACGGTTGGAAGCTGCTGATTGCACTCGCAACCATCGTTGCTGTTAATCTGGGTGTCACCTTCGTCGGCGCCAGCGTCATTAATGCGGCCCTGGCGAAGTCGCTGCATCTCAGCCGTGGAACACTTGGACTTGGTTCCACCGTCTACATCATCGTCAACGGCTTGGCTGCGCCGATCGTCGCGCGTGTCATTGCTGCTCGTGGCGTGCGCCTGACCCTGATCATCGGTTCGTTGTTCGTCGCGCTCGGCGCCGCTTTGCTTGCCGTGTGGGTCAGCGAGGGGTGGCAATTCGTCCTTGCCTACGGGCTGATTGTCGGACTAGGCAACGGCTTCGGCGCACTGATTCCTGCGCAAACCTGCGCGACCGCCTGGTTCGAGAGCAGACGAGTGTTGGCCCTGTCTTTGGTGTTAGTGGGCAGCGGTGTAGGCGGGCTGATCTCTGCACCCGTCCTGACGAATATCATTGTCGCGACGCATGGCGACTGGCGCGCCGCGTGGTATTTCGTGCTCGCCACGGGCGTTTTGGCTGCCGTGGTGGCGCTGCTGTTCGTCAAAAATCGACCCAGCGATCGCGGGCAAGTGCCCGATGGCGGCATGGTCGGCACACGCGGTCGGGCTGCTGCCGGGTCTGGTGGCGTTGCCCGTGGTTCGACCTACCGCACGCGGGAACGCTGGACTATTCGCGAGGCAGTGAAGACGCCGGCGCTTTGGCTGGTCAGCCTGGCCGCTGTGGGTGAATCTGCCTCATCGACCGCCGCCTTGGCGCACGCCGTTCCGCACCTTCGCGATCTCGGTCATTCGGCCGAGTCCGTTGCCGCCGCGATGAGTTTGTTCGCCGTCTGCACCATTGTTGGCAAGCTCAGCATCGGATTTCTGTGTGACCGTGCGGAACCGCGCAATGCCTGGACCGCGTGCATTTTGATGATGAGTGTCGCGATTTTAGTGGCGACGCAAGCGCACGGTGCCAGCGCCATGTATTTGTTCACCGGCATGCTCGGATTTGGCTCTGGCGGTGCCCTCACCTGCTGGCACGCAACGGTGGCCAATTACTTTGGTCCGGATGCTTTCGCCTCCATCCTCGGCGCTCAGATGCCTTTCAGCAATGCGGTCTCGGCGGCGGCGCCATTTTTCGTCGGCTTGGTCTACGATCTGCACGGCAGCTACACGCCCGCCTTCTTCGCCGTTGCCGGATTCTCGGCCTTCGCGGCCTTTATGTTGTTGGGCGCCTCGCCGCCGACACACGGCGGCGGCAATAAACTTGAAGCAACGTGACGCGGCGAGCGGTGACCATTCATCCTGGCGGCAAACTCGAAAGTACGTGGCGCGATGCACGTTGAGCCTCGCCATCCTTCCGTAGACAGCGACTACTGCGCCAGCCGCCCCGGGTGAATGCCCTCACCCATAACAAAGGTGGCGCCCACCGCACCCACCACGGCAGTTTGCCGGCTAAGTCCAATTCGTGTGCGCAGCCGATAGACGCTCTCGATGCCGGTGCAATGTGCGCCGATGAAATAGCGCACCCCGAACCCTTTCATTTTGTCCCCGGTCCAATCGACCTGAGTATCGGTGGCGCGGAACAGGTGCACGCCACCGATCACAGCCATGGTTGGCTTGTGAAACTGCCGATCGGCCGCCGTCAGAATGTTGACGATGCCGGCATGGCCGCAGCCCGTCACCACGATGAGCCCTTGTGCCGTATCGATGATCAACGATTGATCATCCGGCACGTTGTCTTCAACCAACCCTTGCGGGGTGCGCACCTGGCCAGAACCGCTCCAGTTGCGTTCCGGATAAACTCGCGGAATCGGCCCTGTCAGCCAGACGCCCGGCATGATCTGCGTCATGCCGGTTTGTTCTACAAACTCGCCGCCCGTGGCTTCGAATTTTGGCTTCATGGCAATCATGACGTTGCCTTCGCCCTGCTCGTCGGGTCGACTGTAGAAAATGCCGCGGGCCACATAGGCCGTCGATAGCGCTGCGGGATCCTGCGTTTTCAAGCTGGTACGCAACGTCATGAGGCCGCCGACATGATCATTGTGAAAGTGAGTTAAGACCACCGCATGGGCCTGGCTTAAGTCGATTTTCAGTTCCTTGGCGTTTTGCAGCACCGTATCCGGCCGCGCGCCCGTATCGATCAGAAGCTTGCGGCCATCTGCCTCCACCAGGGCTGCGAATCCCCACTCGCCGATACCATCATCCGCCAGCATGGTGGAGAGCAGGGTTATTTTAAGTTGGCTGACTTGATTCGCCTCGGGCGCCGCCGGCACGCCGGCACTCGCGAACGCGCAGCAGAGCGTGAGCAGCCAAGATCGAAGCTGTCGATGCGTCATGGTGAGTCCAGGGGCCGTTGCCAATGCACAAGTATATCGGCAACATCTACGCCGGTCGCGGTGGCGAAGTAACCGGCCAAATCTTTGGTTTCGAAGGGTCCTGGATGCTGCGCGCTCCAGCTAAGCAGCCAGCGCAGCGCCTCGCGCAGCGATTCCCCCCCCTGGCTTTGCGCTTGAATCCTATCGTCCATTTCCGCCGCCATCAGCGCACCACGCGCGAACACGTTGCGCCCGGTGCGAAAGTCGGCCGAATATAGAAATGAGGCCTCGCGCGACAGTACGTCGAGCGGCATACGCCGAATGAAGGGCGGTGCGGCGTCGATGACATGCTTCAGTGAGCGCATCTGCGAGTCGCGAAAGGCCTGCCCCTGCTCCCGCGGCATGCCGGCCGCCATGGCCTGAATCGCCGCATAGCGGCCGAACCCTTCGTTGAACCAAATCGTGTCGATCACCGGCGCCATCTCCCAGCTGAAAGGGCGGTAGCCCACACCGTAAGCGCGCTTCGGTATCCACGAATGGGCCATATGGTGGGCGAAGTTGAACTGCACGCGTTCGAGCTCGCGCGCGGGAGAGCGCGCCGTAAGCGCCGCATCGAGGGACAGACTGAAGGTGCCGCTTTCGACATGCTCCTGGCTGAAGCCGTAATGGTGGGCCGGCAGCGGCCGCAACACCTCTAGCTGCACGGTGTACTGCGGAATCGGGGCGTCGCCGAAGTAGGTCTGCACACGATCGAGCGCCTCGCGCGCCAGGCGGCCTTCGAGCACCTCATCGACCTCGCCTTCCGAGTAGATCGCCATGAACAGCGGTATCGCTCCGTCGAGCTTGGTCACCTTGAAATCGGGGCCCATGAGAATTTGCGAGTCCGCCAGCTCGTAGTAATCCATGGCAGTGGCCGTGCTAGCGCCCAACGGCGCCGGCGACTTAGGCGCCAAGGTGCAAAGCACCGGCCAGCCCGGCGGCGCGTCGACTTGCAAATGAATCGGGCGATCCTCGCTACTCTCGAGGTAGGCGAAGATCGAATAGCCCAGCAGCGCAAGGTAGCCGCTGCGATGCTTCGAGGTGGCAACCGCGTCCTGCACGGCACCTTCCATGCGCGCGATATTCACGGTGTACTCAACCGAGGCGACGGCATCACCGGCCTGCCCCAGCATCCAGCGCGGACCATCCGGATCACGCACCACCGCCAGCAGCTTGCCGTCCGCGCTCCTGGCCACGACATGCGAGACGAAATCGTCGTAGGGAATCTGAGCGTAACCACCGGGATAGGTACGCGGCATGATCAGGGGAAGCGGCGCCGTCAGCGGCGCAGCGGGCCGCAGCGCGATCGTGACGAGCTCCGGGGTGGTGGCCGCATAGTGCACGTGGTAGTCGGTCGCCTGTGCGTGCGCAATGCGGACCAGCAGCAGAAAAAGTACGGCGCTGCGCGCAAGCATTCGATTCCTCCCCACGAAAGTATACCCGTGCTTTACAACGGGGCTGCGGCCGCAGCTCAAGGCGCCGTTTGCCCTTAATCCCATCTCATAGACGGCCATGATGACTCTCAATTCTAGACCGGCCAACGGACAGGCCCATCCCCGTTCCGTCGTTCTTGCTAGACTACGATTCGACAACTGGCTACGAGACTGAATGTGCGATGCTGGCCCTTAAGATCTGCGGCATAAGGCGGGTTTGCCTATTACTTGCATCCGTGGCATGCCTGCTGCCATGCGTCTCGGAAGCACGCCCGCCGGTAGCGCCTGCACCAGCCAGGTGGTCAGCCTATATCCAATCGTTTGATGCGCTCGCGGCGGCGGATGGGATCGTAGGCGCGGGAATCGTGCTCGTAAAGGACGGCCGAATGCTCGCCCACCACGAGTTCGGATACTCCGATCGCCAGCATGACGTGCCGATTTCGCTGCAAAGCATTTATCACTATGGCTCGATTACCAAGACCCTTACAGCAATCGCGATCATGCAGCTGCGCGATCGGAAAAAACTCACTCTCGACGATCGCATCACGGCCTATGTCCCCGAGCTGCGGCAGGTGCACGATCCCTTTGGGTTAATGGATGCGATCACACTGCGCATGCTGATGTCCCACTCGGCAGGATTCCAGGATCCCACTTGGCCCTATAAGCAGGGCAAGCCCTGGGAGCCGTTCGAGCCCACGACTTGGAACCAGCTAGTGGCAATGATGCCTTACCAGGAAGTGTCTTTCCCGCCGGGCTCGCGCTATAGCTACTCCAACCCAGGCTTCATTTATTTGGCCCGCGTCATTGAGCAGCTCAGCGGCGACCCGTGGGAAGTCTATGTGCAGAAAAACATTTTCAATCCGCTGGGTATGACCCGTAGCTATTTTGCAGCCACGCCCTACTACCTCGCAGCCGATCGATCGCACAACTACACGCACCGGCGCGACAGCAGCGGCCACGACGTGACGGTGGACAACGGGACCGACTTCGATCCAGGCATTACCATGCCGAATGGCGGCTGGAATGCGCCGCTCACCGATCTAGTCTCCTACCTGGCCTTTTTGACCGGATTGAGCCATGGCGATCCAGTCACACGCCGTCTCTATGACACGGTTCTAGAACATTCGACTCTGACCGAAATGTGGAAGCCGCTCTATCCAACAGTCCAAGATGGCTCCGAAGTCGATGAAGATTCGGTGGGCCTGTCTTTCTTTTCGGTTCGCCGCGGGCAGACGACGTTTGTCGGGCATACGGGGAACCAAGCGGGCTTTCGGGCCTTTATGTTTTTGAATCCGGACACCGGCGCAGCAGTGGCGGCCGCTTTCAACACCGACAGTGACCTGCCCGACAACGAGCACCCGTCGAAGTATCAACGCATCCGCGACGGCGCCCTACAGCTCATCGAATGACACAAATGTTGTGTTGCCGGACAATAGGCAACTTTTTTCCACTAGTGGCCCTCAAATTCCGGGGAGGTCCCTCGCCGGCCTGAATCTGGCGTCTCTGGCGACGAACTAAGATGAATACAAACAACCGCATCGCCGCCGTTGTCGGCAACGGTGTCATTGGCCACGGGATTGCCGAAGTGCTGGCCAAAGGCGGCTGGATTGTGCACTTGATCGGCAGAAGTAAAACCAGTCTGACCGAGTCGCAGGAGCGTATTCGCGCCAGTCTGGCGGAGTTCGTCGATGCCGGTCTATTGGAACCAGACAATGCGGCGGCGGCACGAGCACGTGTCATGCCCACCACGGACATCAGCCATGCCGCGCCGGCAGAGCTCGTTTTCGAGGCAGTGCCAGAGGATATGTCCCTCAAGCGCAATATATTTGCGCAGCTCGACAAGATTTGCGCGCCGGAGGCGACCCTCGCATCATCGAGCGGACACCCTGCGAGCGAACTGGACGCTTTGGTTATTAATAAGGCACGCGTCGTCGCGGCTCATTTCTGGTACCCGCCCCAATTGTTGCCACTGGTAGAAGTTTGTGGCAGCCCGCGAACCGCGCCCAACGTGATCGAACGGCTGTGTCGCGACTTAAAGGCGGCCGGGAAAGAACCTGTTGTCATTGACCACGAACTTCCCGGCTTCATCGGCAACCGTATTCAGTTTGCCGCATTGCGCGAAGCTTGGTCGTTGTGGGCCGCAGGCTATGCCTCGGCGGAAGCGATTGATTCCATCGTTCGAAACTCGATTGGCCGTCGGCTGGCGGTTACCGGCCCCATTGAATCCGCAGACTTGGGTGGACTTGACACGATGTTTCACTTCGCGCGCTTTCTACAGCCGCATCTCAACGCTTCGACTGAGCCACCATCCCAAATCAAGGCATTGATCGAGGCTGGCCATCGGGGCGTAGCAACAGGTCTTGGAGTTCGTCCATGGGACAACGAACAAGGCAAGACTCTAATGTTCCGCCGTCGCCGCGAGCTGCTACGCTGGCTCAAGGCAGACGAATCCGGCAACAAATGAACAGCTTCTTGTGGCCGGATCGAGCGCCAGTGGGGTGTTACCGCAGATCGATGTTGCTCTCGGGCGTTGCTGTCTGCTGCACTGCCATGTGAAACCTTCACGCTACCAAGCGTTCGGACACAAAGGTGGCTGAGATTCCGCTCAGGATCGATACTGCCGCAGCGGAATTTACATTGGAAGATGATCCATGCTAAGAAACTACTGAAAATTTGTCTCCGCACCATTGGGGGGGGGTGAGATATGAAG
>Ga0302326_10006894_pt1 | contig 25386 bp, 16 predicted proteins | sample Palsa_T0_3_FD_202264 | JGI IMG/M metagenome (GOLD analysis project Ga0302326, IMG submission 202264) | Peat permafrost microbial communities from Stordalen Mire near Abisko, Sweden - Palsa_T0_3 | ecosystem: Environmental > Terrestrial > Soil > Palsa > Peat permafrost | place: Sweden: Abisko... | reverse complement strand
CAAGGGCGGGGCCATTGCGGGCGCCGCCCGAGGGGCGGCCTTGTCTTATCTCGAAGGTTGAGTGACCGTTGGGGGTTTTGCGCTCCCAAACTGTTTCTCCCAGTCATCCAATTGCAGTAGCATCTGGTAGCTGCTGAGGATGTCGTCCACATAGGCGCCCTGCTTGTCGGACAGGTTGCCGCCTTTGTTTTGCCTGGCCATTTGGGCGTTTATGGCCAATTGTTCATTGGTGGTGTTTTCGCCCAGCGAGTTATAATAGCGCATTTGTTGTGTGAGGTCTTTTTTTACGGAGGCGGCGACTTTTTTGGCCAGATCGGGATCTCCGGACTCATAGCAGGCCAGGAGGAAGCTCATCGAGATACGATCCTGCTGGTTGCCGCGGTTAGACGTCATCCCATAAGGGAAATTGGGCTCGTAGACGTTCCTGTCGAAATGTTCCAGCAGGTTACGGGCGGAGTCTTTTTTGCCCGCATCGATGAGCGAAAGGGCCAACTGCGCGTGTGCTGCGCGCAAGGTATTGAGATGGCGGCGGTTCTCTTCATCGTAATAAACGCCGGGGGTGATGGCATTGCCATAGGAGAACTTGTCCATCATGTTCTTATAGGCGACCTCGTTGTTGTAGAAACCGAACTGGGCATTCTTGCTTTCCACGGGGACGAGGCGGCCGGCGAGGCCATCCTGACGGATGTATTTAGTGATGCCCAGGTCTTCGAGCTCATAGGTAGAATTGAAGCAGATAGGGCGTTGCCATTTGTTAGCGGCGATGACGGCAAGGACAGCCAGTTCATTTTTGAAGAGGTAACCCTTTTTGGGATTGATGTCGATGTGCAGTTCACTGACCACGCTGTCCCCCGGTTGTACGGTTCCGTTGCTGTGTACCACGCTGGAATCGACGGGAACCGATAATTTCCTGGTGGGCATGAACTGGTAGACATCTCCTTCTTCGGAAGAAGTCTGGTATTTCGGGTCGTTGCTGCCGACGACATCCTTGAAGATCGTATAGGCATCGTAGTATTTGTTCTGGTCGAAGCCGGGCATCGGGTTGATGACGACGGCGTCGCGGTTGTTGCCTTCGATCTGTTCGGGGGTGAAGATCACATCCGTGGGGCCGCTTTCGTTGACCTTATAGCGCAGCTGGTTGATGTACCAGTCGGTGCCGAGCAGGCTATAGTTCATGACCCTGACGTCAGGGCGGATGCCTTCTACTTCCTGTGCATACCAGAGCGGGTAGGTATCGTTATCGCCGAAGGAAAAGAGGATGGCATTCGGCGGGCAGGACTCCAGGTAGTCGCGGCCGATGTCGCGGGCCAGGGTCTTTTTGCTACGGTCGTGGTCATCCCATTCCTGGCTGCCCATAAGGACGGGTACGGCCAGGAAGCAGAGGCCGGCGGCGGCATAGCCTGCCAGGTCGGGTTTTCCCTTCAGCGCGTATTTTTCGAGCATTTCCTGTACCCAGATCACGCCCAGTCCGATCCACATGGCGAAGGCGTAGCAGGCGCCGGCGAAGGCGTAGTCACGTTCGCGGGGCTGGTAGCCGGCCTGGTTGAGGTAGACGACGATGGCGAAACCGGTGAAGAAGAAGAGTAAGAAGGTGATAATGAAGTCCCGCTTGTTGCGATTGAACTGCAGAAAGAAGCCGATGAGCCCGAGGATCACGGGCAGCAGGAACATGCGGTTATAGGACTTGTTGTTCTTTTGAATGGTGTCGGGCAGGCGGCTCTGGTCGCCGAGGAAAAGATTGTCGATGAACGAAATACCCGTGATGGCATTGCCGTCGCGGGAATTGCCGAAGCCCTGCAGGTCATTTTGTTTCCCGGAGAAGTTCCACATGAAGTAGCGGCCGAACATCTCCCAGTTCTGGTAGCTGATATAGTATTTGATGTTGTCGAGCATAGTGGGCGCATCGGCGTCGCCCATGCCGGAGAAGGCACGGTAGCAATCGATCTGTCCCCGGTCGTTGTTGCCATCCCACATCCGCGGGAAGAAATGGGAGGAGGGGGTATTGCCCCAGTCTTCGCCGTAGGTCTTGCCCGCAACATCGTATTTTTCTTTACCCATTGCGTAGAGGGTGCCGGAGGGAACGCGGGGAGCGCGGTCCTGGAAGTCCGGGCCATACAGGATGGGCCAGTCGCCGTATTGGTCGCGGCTGAGGTAGCCGACGAGGCTGACGGGGTTATCTACGTTGTACATGTCCACGCCCGGGTTGGCGGTACTGCGGATCATGGTGGTGAAGTAGGTGGAATAGCCGAGGAGCATGAAAGAGGCGCTCCATAAGCCTATTTTCAGGTAGTAATAACCTTTTTTTGTCGCCCAGCGGATGCCGATGATGATGGCGACAGCCAGCAGGACAAAGAAGACGGCGAAGCCGGAGAAGAAAGGCATGCCGAGGCTGTTGGTGAAGAAGATGTCGAAGTTGCCCGCGCCCTTGATGGTATATTGGATGACGAATTTCTGGACGACGCCGGTGATACCGCAGCCGATGACGAAGGCGATGATGGTCCCCCAGGTCGTGGGCTTATACCGTTTGAAGTAATAGACCATTACGATGGCGGGGATGGTCAGGAGGTTGAGCAGGTGGACGCCGATGGACAGCCCCATCATGTAAAAGATGAAAACGATCCATTTGTCGGAACCAGGTTTATCGGCGTTCTGTTCCCATTTTAGAATGGCCCAGAAGACCAGGGCGGTGAAGAAGGCGGAGGTAGCGTAAACCTCACCTTCGACGGCGCTGTACCAGAAAGAATCACAGAAAGTATAAGCCAATGCTCCGACAACACCGGCGCTCATGATGGTGAAGGTCTGGCGCGCATTGGGTTCGAGTGTCAAGGGACCGGCACCGGTGAGCTGGCCAGTCTTGAGATTGCCACCCATGACCAGTTTTCGGGCGAAGTGGGTCACGGACCAGAACAGGAAGAGGATAGACAGGCCGCTCCCGATGGCACTCATGAAGTTGACGCCACGGGCGGCGGTATGGGGGTTGTCGCCGAAGAGGATGATGAAGAACCGACCCATCAGAATGAACAACGGAGCGCCGGGCGGGTGGGGGATCTGCAACTTATAGCAACTCGACACGAATTCTCCGCAATCCCAGAAACTCCCGGTGGGTTCCATGGTCATCACAAAGACTGTACAGGCAATCAATCCCACGATCCAGCCGACGATGTTGTTTACTCTGTTAAAACGCATTGGTGTTGAATATTTTACGGGTAATAAAACGCTTTAATTAGCTCTGAAAACGCTTGAACTAGCTTTGATTTAAGGTTTGGACTTGACTCTTTTAGGGGTTTGGACTTGTTCCTTTTGTTTTGTTTTGTTGTTCCCATTGGGCAAGCTGCATCTGCATCCGGAAGGTTGACAGGATGTCCTGCGTGAAATATTTCTGCTGCAGATCGGACAGGGTACCGCCTTTATTCTGCATGATCATATTGGCATTGATGGCCAGCTGTTCGTCGGTCATGTTGGGATCACCGAGCGATTTGTAGTAGCGCATCTGTTGATCGAGATCTTTTTTCACGGATGCCGTCACTTTCTGGGCGAGGGTCGTATCGCCGGCCATGTAACAGGCCTGCAGGAAGTCGATCGAAAAATAGTCGTGCAGGTTGCCCTGATTGGACGTCATGCCGTAGGGCATATTTGACTCAAGCACATTTTGGTCATAGTGCTCGAGGATCTTTCGGGCCGAGTCTTTTTTGCCGGCGGCGGCCAGGCTCATGGCCAACTGGGCGTGTGTGAATTTGATGCTGTTCAGGTGGCGTCTGTTCTCTTCGTCATAGTAGACGCCTTTTGTGCCGGCGTTGCCATAGGCAAATTTCTCCATGACTATTTTGTAGGAGGCGTCGTTGTCGGCGCCGCCGGTCGTGACGGGCGCCAATTGGTAGACCATCCCGCGCATGCGTACATATTTATCCAAACCCAGGTTGTTCAGCTCCTGCGGTGAGGTAAAACAGATGGGACGTTTCCATTTGCTGGTGGCGATGACGGCCAGCATGGCCAGATCATTCTTGAGCAGGTAATGGCGACTGGCGGGAATATCCAGTTGCAGTTCTCTGAGCAAACTGTCGCCAGGGTGGGCTGCCTCGGTCAAGTTCGCGGCGGCGCTATCCACGGGCAGCGTGAATTTGCGGGTAGGCACCATGTTAACGGTAGCGCCATTGTCGGCAGCCTGCGAATAGCGCGGGTCGTCACTGGCGACTACATTTTTGAGGATCGAATAGAGGTCATAATATTTGCCGGGATCGAAGCCGGGAACCTTATCGGTGAAATAGGCCACGTTGCGCCGGTCGCCCATGATCTGGTCGGGGGTGAAGATGACATCGAAGGAGTCGTTCTGGTTCACCTTATACCGCAGTTCGTTCATGTACCAATCGGTACCGAGCAGGGTATTGACCATGACGCGGACATCGGGGCGGATGCCTTCCACTTCCTGGGCATACCAGAGGGGGTAGGTGTCGTTGTCGCCAAAGGAAAACAGCAGCGCGTTTGGCGGACAGGATTCCAGGTAGTCTTTGGCGAGGTCGCGGGGCAGGGTTTTCTTGCTGCGGTCATGGTCGTCCCATTCCTGACTGCCCATGAGGACGGGTACGGCAAGCAAGGTGAAACCTGCCGTGGTATAGGCGGCAAGAGCCGGGTTTATTTTCGGGGCATATTTTTGGATCAGGTGGTAGAGGGCGATCACGCTGAGGCCGATCCAGATGGAGTAAGCCCAAAAAGAGCCTGCGAAGGCGTAGTCCCTTTCGCGGGGCTGGAAGCCGGCCTGGTTGAGGTACAGCACGATGGCTTCACCCGTGAAGAAGAAGAGGAGGGCTGTGATGATCCAGTCTTTTCGGTTCGAGCGGAAATGAAAGACCAGTCCTACAAGACCCAGGATGAACGGCAGCATGTACATGCGGTTGTAGGATTTGCTCTTCGTGTGGATGGAGTCGGGTAACTTGGATTGGTCGCCAAGGAAATAGTTATCCAAAAAAGAGATGCCGGTAATGAAGCAGCCGTCGCGGGGGTTGCCGAATCCTTCGAGATCGTTTTGTTTACCGGAGAAATTCCACATGAAATACCGGAGGAACATCCAGCCGGTCTGGTAGCGGAAGAAGTACTTGATGTTGTCGGCCATGGTGGGTACGTCGCCTTCCATGCCCGAATAAAGTTTGTAGGCATCGATCTCGTGCCGTTCATTGGTGGGGTTCCACATCCGCGGGAAGATATGCGAGGAAGGGGTATTGCCCCAGTCCTGGCCGTATCTTTTGCCGGCTACTTCATATTTGGTGGAGCCTTTTACATAGAGGTCGCCGTCTTCCACGCTGGGAGCCTGGTCCTGGAAGTCGGGGCCGTAGAGGATGGGCCAGTCGCCGTACTGGTCGCGGCTAAGATAGCCTACCAGGTTGACCGGGTTGTCGACATTGTACATATCGACGGGCGTGTCCGCGTTGGAGCGGATGAGGGTGGTAAAGTAAGTGGAATAGCCCAGGAGCATGAAGGCGGCGCTCCAGAGGGCCATCTTCAGGTAGAACTTGTTCTTTTTTACCGCCCAGCGGATGCCGAAGACGAAGGCAGCGGCCAACAGGACAAAGAAGGTAGTGAAGCCGGAGAAGAAAGGCAGGTTTAGGGAGTTGACGAACCAGATGTCGAAGGCGCCCGCTCCCTTAATGGTGTATTGGATGACGAATTTGAGGACGAAGCCGGTGATGGTACAGCCGATGATCAGGGCGAGTATCGTGCCCCAGAGCGTGGCCTTGTAGCGTTTGAAATAATAGACCATCACGATGGCGGGGATGGTCAGCAAGTTGAGCAGGTGGACCCCGATGGAGAGGCCCATCATATAAAAGATGAAGATGATCCAACGGTCCGCGTTTGGTTTGTCCGCGTTGTCTTCCCATTTGAGGATAGCCCAGAATACCAGGGCGGTGAAGAAGGCGGAGGAGGCGTAGACCTCACCTTCTACGGCGCTATACCAGTAAGAGTCGCAGAAAGCGCCGGCCATGGCGCCGACTACGCCGGCGGTCATGATCAGGAAGGTCTCCTGTTTATTAGGTTCGTTATTTGGGTTGGCTTTCATCATCACTTTACGGGCGAAATGCGTGATGATCCAGAACAGGAACAAGATGGACATGCCGCTGGTGAGGGCGCTCATGAAGTTGACGCCACGGGCAGCAGTATGCGGGTTATCGCCGAAGAGGATGATGAAGAATCGGCCCATGAGTGCGAAAAGGGGGGCGCCGGGGGGGTGGGGGACTTCCAGTTTGAAGCAACTGGAGATGAATTCACCGCAGTCCCAGAAGCTGCCGGTAGCTTCCATGGTCATGACGTAAGTGGTGGTTGCTATTATTCCGATGGCCCATCCGACGATGTTGTTGACTTTGGTGAAACGCATATTTGAGCTTTGTATAGGTGCGGGTTTGCCGCATTTGGAGCACGAATTAAGACCAAATAGTGCAAATTTCCGAGAATAGGGGGGTGATTTTTGCTAAAAATCTGTTATTCAACTGCTAGGAGGCGAAACGGAGCGCGGTGGTGATGTTCCTGCGACGGCGGCCAGGTGCGCGTCATTCGAAGTAGACGCGGACGGTTTGGTAGAAGAGGCGGCTTTGGAGGTATTGGTTCTGGGATTGTTCCGTGAAGTCCTGGAGGCCGAAGAGCCCGGCGGCATTGCCTTTTTGTATGGCGATCTCGAGGTAGCCTGCGGCATTGAAGAGGGCCAGTTTTTCACCTTCGCCGACGTCGGCGTAGGTCTCGCTTATTTTATCGATGGTCTCGTCCCGTTTGAAGACGATACGGAAGCTGCGCCCCTTGCGTCGTTCTTCGAATTCTTCCCGGGTGATGTTGACGATGACGTTCTCGAAGTGGTCGATGAAGATGATCTGTCCTTCGATCCAGCTGTCGCTGAAGACGGGGCGGATATGATTTTTTTCGACGAAGCCGGGGTCGGGGACGCCGATGCTGAGGAGGCTGGCGCCCTTGCTGAGCTCGCTGATGGCCTGTCCCATGACGCGGATGCAGTAGAGGGTGTTCTTGACGGCGGTGCGGTCGAGGGGGAGGCCGATGACCATTTCGGGGCGGCCTTCGAGGATCATGTTCAGCAGGCCGTTGTCGGCGCATAGGAGGTATTGCTGGTTATGGAAGGCCAGGAGGAGCTGTTCGGGTTTTTTCTCGAAGAGGTTGACGAGGATGATATGGTAGGTATGGGTAGGGAAATGGCGGATGGCATTGCGACAGACGTAGGCGGCCTGGGGGTAGTTGAACGGCGAAAGATCATGGGAGATGTCCATGACATTAAAGGCCGGGTCGATCTGCGCCAATTGGCCTTTTACAGCCCCCACGAGATAGTCTTTAAGACCGATATCTGATGTCAGGGTGATTAGGGCCATGCCGGTTATTTGACAAACTCCCCTTTTTTGTTGTAATAATGGTTATAGGTAAGGCGGTCGGCCAGCGAGGGCGCCATTTTGTTGATCAGCACGGTGACCTTTCCGAGGAAGGTGAGGACCAGGGTGCGTTTGCGCCGCTGGATGGCCTTGAGGATATGGTCGGCACAGTCGCTGGCGCTCATGAGGCTGCCTTCGTCGAGGACAGTTTCCCCGCGGGTCTCGCCGCGTTGGTCGAGGGCGGCCAGGCGGATGTTGGAGGCGGTGAAGCCCGGACAGACCCACATGACGTGTACGCCGCTATGGAGCATTTCCGTGCGAAGGGATTCCAGCCAGCCCTGGAGGGCGAATTTGGAGGCCGAGTAAGCGCTCCTGCCGGGCAGCCCGCGGTAGCCGGCGGTGGAGGACACGCCTACGATGGTGCCCTTGTTGTTGAGGATGGACGGCAGCGCATATTTGGTGCAGTATACGGCGCCGAGGAAATTGATCTCCATGACCTTCCGGGTGACCTTGGTATCGCAATCCTTGAAGAGGGCACGCATGGAGATGCCGGCGTTGTTGATGAGGATATCGATGCCGCCAAAGGTTTCGATCGTGGACTCGATAAAGCGGCGGCATTCCATTTCGTTACCGATATCACAGGCTACGGCGTGTAGCAGGACGCTGGAATATTCCATCTGTAGTTTATAGATCTTGTCATGGCTGCGTCCGCAGGTAGCCACTTTTGCGCCCCTGGGTATAAGGGCCTCTATGAGTGCTTTGCCGATGCCGTCGCTGCCGCCAGTAATGACTACTACTTTATCCTGGAAGAAAGTCATGGAAGGTTTTGTTGTGCGGCAAATTTAGCACACAAAAACCTAGCGGACATTTATTTTTTGTACAGATTGAGCTGGCCCATATGATAGGCAACGTGTCTGGTCCGGCTGAGGATAATAGAGAGGCGGTTGCGATGGGGTTCTTTGGCAAAATCTTCCTCGGACACAGCGGTGTGTCTTTGCAGCCATTCTTCGGGTGTCCAGTGCCGCAAGTGCTGGGTGATCTCATTGTTAATGGTCGTCCAGGCGTGCCGGAGCTCGTTGGGGGAAGGCATCGGAGTAGCGGGGTTGTCGGGGGAGGTGACAAAGGTTTCGTCGAGGTGCGGGTATTGCCGCTCGCCAGTTCCAAGGAGGGGTATCATCCGGTCATGCACGGCGGCCAGGTGGCCAAGGAGGTAGATGATGCGATTTTTACCCGGGGCAACGGGTTGAAGGAATTCCTGGTCGGTCAAATTGCTGAAGTAGGCACTGGCCTGGCCGAGGGCCTGTTCCCAACTGAATAGGACGGTTTGTACGAATTGTTCCATACATGAAATTAAGAAAAAAATAGGCCGGCTAACCCCGGAAAGTAACCGGCCTATTTTTTCAATGATGTCCGGCAAAGAGGACTTTGCCGGGGAGCCCCCGTGAGGGGGCTTTAAAATTTATGGATTCGTGGCAGTGCCATCGGATCCGGCCTCGAGTAGTTTGAAGAGTTCATCGAGTTTGGGGGAAAGAATGATATCCGTACGGCGGTTGAGTGCCCGGCCGTCGGCGGTGCTGTTGGACTGTACGGGCTCATAAGAGCTGTGGCCGGAGGCGATCACGCGTACCGGATCCACCTGGTAATCGGTAGTGAGGATGCGGACGATGGCCGTGGATCGGGCGACGCTGAGGGCCCAGTTATCCTGGAAGCGGCCGCGAATGGGAACGGAATCGGTGTGTCCTTCGATGTCCACGGTGATGTCCTGGTCGGTATTAAGCGCCTGCGCGAGTTTTCCGAGGGCGTCCTTGCCCTTGGGGTTGACGGTTGCGCTACCGGAGGGGAAGAGCAAGTTTTCTGAAAGGCTCACATACACTTTACCATTCTTGATGGATACGGTCAGGTCACTGGAGTTAAAGCCAACGAGGGCATCGGTCATTTTTTTCCTGATGTCCTGTATTGCTCTTTTCTGTTGGTCCATCAGGGCCTGAAGGGCGACCAGCCGGCGTTGACGGTCGGCGAGCTGTTCTTTGGTCAGGTTGAGCTGATTTTGCTGGTTGCCTGCCTGGTTGGTGAGATCCTCTACCTTTTTGTTCAAATCCCCAATTTGTTGTTTTAATTGCCCGATAGTCGATTCCTGGTTGGCGATCTGGGCGGCGAAACGGGCGCTGTCATCGCGGAGCGTCTGGGCGTCGGCCTGGGCGGCTTTGAGCCTGCGCGTTGGAACGCAACTAACTGCGAATAAACAGGTTGCGGCGAGAATGGCTAAGACCTGAATGTTTCTTTTCATGTTGAAGTAGATTGTTGATTGACAACATATACAACAACATTCAGGCCACGCCGCATTTAGAATGCTCTTTTGCCTGTGAGTTGGATGACCTGCCAGACTTCCGTGTCTTTGAAGAGTTGTTTGTTGCTGCCTCCTCGGCCGCCACCGCCGAAGCCCTGGCCGATGGAAATGCCGAGACCGCCGCCGCTGCCGAAGGAGCCGAAGCCGAGGCCACCGCCTACACCGATGGCGGGCCCGCCGCCGCCGCCCATGCCGCGCGGAACATTGGCATTGGGTGGAAGACCATCGATCAGGAAGCCGACCGCGACGGTTTTGGAGGCATAAGAGGCCGTAGCGTTATGGTTGGGATACAGCAGAGCGAGGGGTATGGATGCCTCGTAAATGAGTTCTCCTGCGTTGTTGTAGTCCATGCGCATCTGGATGCCCTGCGGGTTGTCGTCACCGTAAGTGAAGTTACCGACTTCGGATCCCTTTCCGAATCCGTAGAGGGCATAGTCTTTTTTATCCTGCAGCGTTGCGGCATGATGCTGATAGCGGTCGGGCTGTGCCTGTTCCATAAGATTCTGGTCGTGGTCATTGCGGCTATCGAGCGGGTAGCCGATTCCAACGGCGTCGGCCTGGCTTTTGTCGGCCTTGGCATTGACCCAGACGGTCATGCCGCCCTGGATGATCTTTTGTTGTTCCTGGGGGTCTTTCGTGGACATCAGGATATACAGCGTTTGCCCGTCATTGGCGATCTCATAGCTGATCTTTTCGGAGCCGTTAAAGCCGGGAAGGGGCTTGGTCCAGTCCTTATCCGAGCCATCGATGGTAAAAGGTTCTTGCCGCCAGGTCGCGGTGTCGGGACCTGCCTGGCTCTCGCGGGAAGAGCGGCAGCCGGCGATAATGGTCAGTGGCAGGAGGAGCCAGGCGTATGCAGAGGAAGACATTTTGCAATATTTTTTAATAATTACAAAGATACCTACGCATTTGTTAAGGCAACGTGAAGCCAGTCTCCGGCAGCCTTTGTTCACCTGTAACTTTCGCTATTTCACCGGGGCGGACTGTTCCCGGTCATTTTCGCTATTTCACCGGGTAGAATTGTTCTTCGACGTTCCAGCCGCGGACGGACACCAACGGGGCCGCGGCGCCGGGGCGGGGTGTATAGTCGAGGGTGACCGTTTTTGACTCTCCGGGCAGGATACTCAGATAGTTATCGCTATAGAAAACGGGCAGCAGGCGTTGTTTGGTGACCGGGTCGACCAGCGATATGCGGTCAAAAAAGGCCAGCGGGCCGTCCGCGGGGTTGCGGAGGGTGACGGTGATGCGGGACCCAAGACTATTTTTCAAATAGTTTTGGGTGGCCTCGACGGTGAGAGCTGCACGGGTCATGTGTTGGAGGCCCGAGTAGTTTCCGGTGGAATCGGGTAACCAATAAAGGTTATCGCTGACGATCTGCTGGGCGGTGTTCACGAGCCGAAGGGAGAGGAAGAGGCCTTCTTTACTGCGTATGCGGTCGATGCCGTGACCGATCGGAAGATAGTTCTTGGCCGTGGTGGGGCCGACCTCGAAGAACTGCTGGCTGAGCAGGCGGTTCTTTCCGGCCATATCGATGACCCGCACCTGCATCATGAGATCGCGATGGGTGCGAAAGGTATTGTTGACGATCATGGTCATGCCGGCGATCGGATCGTACATAATATGCAGGGGTTCGCTCCCGGCGTGCAATCCATAGAGACAGGCGTTGGGGTCCAGGTAGTAGTCATACATCTGTCCCCGGAGGGCGGTCCAGGGGTTTTGCGTTTTCCAAATGATGACGCCGGTATACCAGTCCCACATATGCGAACTAAATCCTTCCATGAGGGCGCGGTATTGTTCATAATTGACCAACTGGGCTTTTTCCGCATAGTCGCGCAGGTCTTTTATAGGGCCGTAGGCGTATACGCTGGAGTCATAGCTAATGTATTTGTGGTAGGACCAGATCTCGTTCTCGGTTCCCTCGCCGTGTCTTTGTCTGGCATTGTATACGGGAGGGACAAGATCTTTTTTGGGGATAAAGCGTTCGAGTGATTCGTAGTCGCCCATGCCGACGGAGCCCACTTCAGAATTGAACGGGTAGGTCTTTGTGGCCCAGAAAGTGCGGAGGGACTGGATGCCGTAGGGGCCGTCGCCGTTGCCGCCCAGGGTATTGAAGGACATGCTGTCCGAATTGGAATAATCGATAAAGGTTCGGGTGCCGTCGAGGGTGGGGATGATCGAGTCCTTGAGGGCTGTGAAGATGTCGATGGGCGGGGTGATCTCGTTACCGCCGCACCAGAAGGCGAGGGAGGGGTGGTTGCGGATCATTTTGATCTGGTCGGCGGCGGAGGCCAGGAAGAGGCGGTGGTCGTCGGGGTAGTTGCGGCGTGTCCATTGGTCTTCTTTTTTCATGGGGTCCTGCCAGCGGCCGTTGCAATCGCCGGAGTTCCAGAAGTCCTGGAAGACGAGGAGGCCATAGCGGTCGCAGGCCTCGTAAAATTCGGGGCGTTCGGTAAGGGCGCCGCCCCAGACGCGGATGAGGTTGAGGTTCATGTCGCGGTGGAAGCGGATCTCGGCGTCGTAGCGTTCGGGGGTGAGGCGAAGGAGTTCATCGGAGACGATCCAGTTGCCGCCTTTGATGAAGATGGGCTGGCCGTTGACGAAGGCCTGACGGCTACGGGTAGCCGCGTTCCACGCGGTGGTAATGGTGCGGACGCCGAAGGTGAGGGCGGTTGAGTCGCTGTCGCGGTAGAGCATCCTTTCTGCATGGATGCCGGTATCTTCTGCCAGACAGATCAGGGAAAGGTTATAAAGGTTTTGGGGGCCGTAGCCGTTGGGCCACCAAAGAGCCGGGTTTTTGACGGTGTCAATGGGCAAGTAGACCTGGGTTGTGGAATGTGGGGCCAATATAGTGTCACGGCTAAGTGAATGGCCATTGATCGAGTACCTAAGGTTAACGGTGAGTGCCCTCCCAGCCGAGTTTTGCAACTCCGCGCTGACGTGAAGGTATGCCGGGGCCTGGTTGGCATCATCGGGATAGCGGGTGCCGGGGACGTCGGTGACGACGTGGGGATTGAGGATGCGCACAGCGCCTGTGGTCTGGATGGTCACCTTATCCCAGATGCCGGTATTGCGATCGGCAATGGGTTGGATCCAGTCCCAGCCGGCCACGTACTGGTGGGCGACTCCCCGGGCGATTTCGCCGTCGCCGCCCTGGCCGCCATTGGGGTTGCCGACAGGGTCGGGGGGATAGACGAGGATCGCGAGGCGATTCTCGCCTTTTGGCGAGAGGGCGGCGGTGATATTATAACTCTGGCGGAGGAACATGCCGTAGTGGGTCTTTTCGTTGAGGTGGTGTCCATTGAGCCAGACCTCACAGCTATAATTGACGCCGCGGAGGTTTAGCCATACCTGGCCGTCCTTTTGCCCTGTCTGATGGAAATCGCGGACGAACCAGTAAGTATAATGATCGCGGCCGGTGGTATAGATATCGGGTATCTCGCGGTTGTTGAGCCCGTAGAAGGGGTCGGGGGCGAGGTGGTCGTTGATGAGGGTGGTGAGAACGGTGCCGGGGACGGTGGCGGAGAGCCAGTCGCCCACAGCAAATCCCGGCTGCGAGAGCTTTTCGGGAGCAGCGTGAATCTTGCCGATGGCCTGGCATTTCCAGCCTGTGTTGAGCTCGTAGGTTTGTTGGGCATGCGATGCTAAAAAAGCTAAAAGCAGCAGGAGGGTGGGGAGAGAACGGCGATTCATCATCGAACAAAACTACATCAAGTTTGTCTTAACAACCAAAACCGGCTTTATTCGCTAACCAGCTGACCAATCATGGCTTTCGTCGATCAAATGGCAACCTTGCTCAAGGACAGCAAACTGCGGCTTATCCTGCTCGCGGGGCTAATGGTTCAAGTAGTCGTTTGTATAACGGCCATAGGTATTTATCATCCCGATCAGTATTTTCAGATCATCGAATTTTCCTCCTACCAGTTGAACAGGGCATCGGCGGCTGGTCATGTGTGGGAATTTGCGGCGCAGCTGCGACCGACGTTACAAGTCTATCTCTTCAGTGCGTACTATGAGCTGTGCAGCGGGTTGGGTATCCGCGATCCTTATTTTCAACTGGAGCTGCTGCGACTGTTATTCGGCTTGTTGCTGTTTGTTTTTTTCAACGGCATGGCGTTGTTCTATTTTCGACGGGAGGACAGGCGCATTCTTTATTTTGTTTTACTGCTGCTCAATTTCACCTGGATATTGCCCTATACGCGGACGTTGTACAGTTCCGAGATGCTATCATCGGTCCTGTTCTTTGGTGCGGTGTTGTTGTGGAAGCCGGGCGGGCGGTCCGGGAAGCCGGACAGGCGCCCAAGGCAGAGGGGCGCCGACGGTCCGATGGAGACGGGCGCTATTGGACGGGGGGGAAGCTGGGTATGGCTGGCAGCAGGATTTCTGATGAGCCTGGCTTTTTACACCCGGTTTCAGACGGGTTTTGCCATCGTCGGGTTCCTGATCTGGATGCTATGGCCGGGGCGGGAGCTCCGCCGGCTGGCGCCGCTGGGAGCGGGCTTCCTGGCGGGTGTGCTATTGAATACGGGTCTCGACCATGGTTTTTATCATCAGTGGGTGTGTACACCCTATAGGTATTTCCGGATCAATATCATCGAGGGCAAGGCGGCCTCGATGGGCGTGTCCAGTTTTCTGGTTTATATCGCGGTGCTGGCGGCGGTGGTGTTGACGCCGCCGCTGAGTATCTTTTTATTGTTTGCGGGATTCCGAACGGCCTTATTAAAGAAGCTGGACAGGCCGATCGTGTTGCCGGTGGTTTGTTTTATCGTCGGGCATTGTTTGGTGGCGCATAAGGAAGAACGTTTTCTTTTTCCCATCCTGAATATTTTGCCGATCATTATTGGCTGGGGTCTTCCAGGTTTGTTCGGCTGGTTGAGGCGACAGCGAGCCGTGTTGCAATGGCTGATCAGGGGTGTGGCATGGTTTAGTGTCGGTCTCAACATTATCCTGCTGGCTGTGATCCTGGTAACACCTTATTCGCAGGCCATCTATTTCACCTGGCTGTTGAAAAAGAACTTCAAGGGAGAGCCTGTGACCATCTATTCGCTTGGGCATACGCCTTTCGAAACGGAGGAGCGGCTGCCTTATGTGTTTTACGAGAGCGGCGCCCGCAACCTCTTATGGAAGACGCTACCTGTGAACGACTCCTTGCCGGCTGTCGGGGACAAGGCATTGTATGTCTCGACCACCTATAACCAGATCGGGGAAAGGCGGCAATACCTGGATAGCTTGGGATATGAAACAGTATTCTATAGCTCTCGCCTCTTGTGGGGGGTCAATGAGTTCCTGAGTTCGATGAAGATGAATACGATCAATGATATCTGGGTTCTTTACAGGAAGAAGTAATCACTCCTTTATCGCCGAATTCGGCTGATAATTGGCATACCAGCTACCCATAGTCGTTAGCTGTCCGTTTGCGCCTATCAGGGCCGAGGGCCAGAGGGCTGCGCTGGTGGGGTCGCCGGAGAACCAGGAATAGCGTTGCACATAGGGAAGCGAGTCCAGCTGCGGGAGCAGGCGTTGCATGAAGCCGAGGGCGCCGGCGGCGGTGTACTGATTGGAGGCGGTGGTCGTGGCGTTCCAGTCCGCGGTAGCGAACTCGGTGATCCAGATGGGCAGGTGGTATTGGTTATATACCTGTTGCAGGGTCTGGACGAAGCTGACATCATCCGTGCCTACATACATATGTACGCATATGAAGTCGACGCGGAGGTGTTCGGCGGCTACAGAATCCATGAAGTCGGTGAACCATTGGATGGTTGGCCAGCTGGTGGCGGGGCTACCGAGCGGCAGGCCGATGCTTTCCAGTTGTGGCCATAGAGCCAGCGCCTGGGACACGGTCATGTTTGACTGGCCGGATTGGTCGGGCTCGTTAAACCCCAACACATATTTTACCTGTCCCTGAGCCTTTAGCTGTTGGACGGCGGCGATGTTTGCCGTGGTGACGTTGGACTGGCCCCAAAACATGGAGACGAACTCACAATTTTCCGGGGAGGGGGAGGGTTGTGGTGTGCCCCAGGTGTAGTACCAGAATGCTTTGAGGTTGACGATATCGTCATTCCAGGTGCCATAGGTCATATTGGTGCTGAAATCTGCGCCCTTTTTTCCTGAAACGGCCGTAGCCGTGGAGTCTGAAGTCCTGGTGGAGGCGGTGGTGCTTTTTTTGCAGGCGCTGGATAAAAATATAAGGGCCGCAAGTGCGAGTGAGGATAGGTATCGGATCATAGTACCGTTTTATAGCAAAATGGGTGCCAATAGGCAACTGGTTATGCGGCAGGACACGTTTAATTTTTGGTGAATAAATTTCATTTTTATCTGTTGTTGGCGATCATTGGTACTACGCTGGTCTCCTGGTTCCAATTGAACAGCATACTGATCATCCTGCTTGTCGCCTATCGTTTGTTGCAGGGCGGTAGTCCCGCGTCGAGGGTGCGAACGGCTTTTTCGGATGGGCGGTTCGTGGGCTTCTTTATCCTTTTTTTACTGGAAGCCGGCGGTCTTTTTCATACGCACAATCTGTACATGGGATGGAAGCATGTGGAGAGCAAGGCTACGCTGGTGGCCATTCCCTTTATCCTTTGTTCGGGTTCTTTTGCGGATGGGCCAGGCTTCCGCCGGTTGATGTGGGCCTATTGTTGGTTATTGGCGGGGATCTGTGTCTGGTGTCTGGCGGCGGCCTTTGTGCAATATGTGCAAACGGGGGATGCGGGAGAATTCTTTTATCATGCTTTGACGGAGTCATTGCATGCCAATGCCGTTTTTTTTGCCGCATATGTGTTGATGGCGTTGCTGTTCCTGTTGTCGGCGGGAGCGCGGCAATCGGACTTCGGGCAGTCGTACTGCCCCCCAAGGCAGGGGGGCGCCAGTGGTCCGATGGGGGGACGCATCGGGCTGCTGCTCTTTTTTACCGCGATGATGGTTTTGCTGGCTTCGAAGTTATTGCTGGTGTTGCTGCTAGTCATCTTTGCGGTCTATTTGTGGCGCGCCCGGCGGGCGATGCCCGGGTGGCAGTCATTGGGGCTGGCAGTGGGCTTGTTTTTGGGAACGGTGCTGCTGGCCGCTACGAACAACCCGGTCGTGGGCCGCTACAAGGACATTCTTTTGAAAGAGCGGACGGCTGACAGGGGGCCCGTTGTGCATCTCTTCAATGGCTTATCGCTGAGAATTTTTATCTGGAAGGCTGCGGATGAGATTGTAGATGAGCGGCGGGCCTGGGTCTTTGGGGTAAGCGCGGGAGACAGCCAGGACCTGCTGGACGAAAAATATTATCAGGTGGGCATGAATGAAGGTTTTCTGGGATATAATTTTCACAATGAGTATATCGAGACGCTGGTGAGCGGTGGCATTTTTGGGTTTTGTGTGTTTGTGGGCGCGATGGTATTGTTGTGCAGGTCTGTAGGGAGGAGGGCAGGGTTAGAGGGGTGGCTGGTCCTTGCGGTCATTTTGTTGCTGGCGTGTACGGAATCGAGTCTCGAGATGCAGCAGCCGGCTTTTCTGTCGTGTTTTTTTCCGCTGTTAGGGTGGAAGAAAGTGGAAGAATAATGCGAAATTTGCCCGGTCGCCAAAATGCTCGCTGATGAGAAATAACCGCTATATTTTCTGGGTCTGTCTGTTGGGCTGTGGCTGGATGCTTTCGTGCAGCACGGCAAAGCATGCCGGAGATGCCAGAAATTTCACCTATAGTTATTGCGAGCCTATTCATCCCGGTGCAGGGTTGGTTTGGGCTGATGGTGCCGAGCCGGAATTGCCGGCGGGCAGGTTTTCCCCTCATGACCGGGTGCTATACCAGGAGCTTGGCATCGGCAGTCTCATCCTGGAGGCTTTATCGCTAAAGGGGGATACGGTCGACTATGCCAGGATCGGGTTGTTAAAACAGCGGGTAGCCGACCGGGTGAGAACTGCCAGGGTCGAACTGGAATCGGTATCTGCCGAGTTGGATTGTGAAGGCGAAAGGGCGAACCTTGCGGCTGTTTATCTGGACAACCTGAATAGCCGGCGAAACAGGAAATTGACTGTAGCGTCGGTGGTAACCGGTGCGTTGACGACTGTGGCCAGTGTGCTTATCCTGGGCAGGAGCGGCCAGATCGGCGTGGGTGTCGGTGGGGGGCTGTTGAGTGCCGGTCTGGCGTTGTCCACCATCAATCCAAAGGGGCGAAAGATCGGATTTTATCATGAGCGCAATCTGCTTCACGGGATATGGGTGGACTCGGCGTCGAACAAGAATTACCCGGTCTTTGTTTGGAACATCCTGCATGAAAAGCAGTTCAGCAATAGCGGGGAGGTCACATTGGCGCAGAGCATCCGCGGGAGGTGGATGCAATTCGAATTCAACGGCAAGCCCGACAAAAAGCAGATTGACCTGCTCTTTGGGAGCGGCGGTTTCTATCATGCCGACGATTTGCATATGCGGGCGGCCATGCTCAACCAGCTGCAATCGACGATCCGGTCCATCAACCAGGACCTGGTCGGTGTGGTAGAGTTCATCGAAAAGATGTAGTCGGGGTCGCGCCTTCCGGGAAGGCAGCGCCCGCCGGCTATCTATTCCGTCTTCAGGCTTTTTGCCGGGTTGGTCGAGGCCGCGCGCAGGGCGTGGAAGCTGACGGTGGCGAAAGCGAGGAGGATCACTCCGACGCCGGCTGCCGGAAAGATCCAGAAATGGACAGGGACGCGATACGCGAAGCCTTCCAGCCATCTGCCGGCTGCCAGCCAGGCCAGTGGTGCGGCTATCGCAATAGCTATGAGGACCAGGCGCAGAAAATTGTTGCTGACAAGCAGGCAGATGTTGAGCAGGTCGGCGCCGAGGACCTTGCGGATGCTGATCTCTTTGGTCCGCTGTACGGTGCTGATGGCGGCGAGGCCGAATAGTCCGAGGCAGGCCAGGAGGATGGCGAGGGAGGCGAAGAGGGTAAAAATGGCGGCGGTCCGTTGTTCGGCCGTATACAAATTGTTGTAATCTTCATCCAGAAAATGGTAGTCGAAAGCGCGCATGGGGACATAGGTCTTCCAGGTCGAGCCCAGCTGCGCGATGGTCTGGGGTAGTTGCTGGCCCTTGACGCGGATGAGCATATGGCGTACCCATTGGGTGTCGGCGAAGAGCATGAGTGGCCCGATGGATTCGTGCATCGAGGCGAAATGAAAGTCTTTGACGACACCTTTGACGATGCCGGGATCACCGCGCCTGATGGTTTTGCCGATGGCCTCCTCTGGTGTCCAGCCGATCTTGCGGACGGCTGTTTCGTTCAGGATATAGCGGTAGGCAGGTTTGGTGGTGTCGCCGCCGGTGGTATTGGCGGGGAGATCGGCTGCGGTGAAATCGGAACCGGCGACCAGCTGCATGTTCATCGTCGTGAGGTAATTGAGGTCGGCGGGGATGGCTGTGATCGAGAAGCTGATCGGACCGTGGTTGGTGACGGCGCTGAGGCCGTCGCCCCAGTCGGCGGAGATGGGGAGGTTGTAGGAGCCGGAGACACTGGTGACGCCGGGGAGTGCTTTTACGGCGTTCTTGAGGGCATCATACTGGTTGAGTATCCTATAGTCGATGGGCAGTACCATGACATGGTCTCTGTCGAGCCCGAGGTTTTTATTGCGGATATAGCTCATCTGTTGCAGGATGACCACGGTGGTGATGATCAGGAACAGGGAGATCACGAACTGGATCACGATGAGGGTGCGGCGGAGTCCGGCGTGTCCGCCGGTGATGCGGAAGCCCGAGCGGAGGATGCTGATCAGTTTTGTATTGGAGAGGACGAGGGCCGGGTAGGCGCCTGCGAGCAGGCCGATGAGACAACCTGCCACTATGATGGCCGCCAGGGTCTGGACTTGAAGGATGTCCGCGGCCACCAGGTGTTTGCCGGTCATATCGTTGTAGAAGGGCAGGAGTGCGAGGCTGGCGCCGACTGCGAGAACGAGCGCAATAGCCGTTACTACGATAGATTCCCCCGTGAATTGCGTGAAGAGCTGGTGTTTCAGGGCGCCGAGCACCTTCCGGATGCCGATCTCGCCCGTCCTGCTGGAGGATTGGGCGATGGCCAGATTGGTATAGTTGAAGCAGGCGATGGCCAGGATCAGTGCGGCGATCAGGAAGAGGACATATACATAGGTGATGCTGCCGTTTGGCTCGAAGCCATCCAGGGAAGAATACAGGTGCACCTTTTTCAAAGGTTGGAGATCGTAGCCGAGATAGTCGCTGCCCTCGAGGTTGGCTTGTTTGCGAACTTCGGGTGTTCGCATAAAGTCATTGACCTGCTGTTGCAGCCGTTCGACCGAAGAGCCGTCCTGCAGGAGCAGGTAGGTGATATAGTTAGCCGTCCACCAGTCTTCTGTTTTTGAAGCGTCCATGTTGGCGAAACTCGTGACGATATTGAATTGGATCTGGGAGTTGCGGGGCGGGTCCTGGACGATGGCGGCGACGGTAGCATTCCGGGAGTCGTTGACGCGGACGATCTTGCCGATGATGTCGGTGCTCCCGAAGTATTTTTTGGCGGCTGAAGCAGTAAGGACGAGGTTGGCGGGGTCGCGCAAGGCGTTTGGATCGCCTGCCACAAGGGGGAAGGTAAATACGGAGAAAAAGCTTGAATCGGCGTAGAGCCATTTCTTTTCCGTGAAGTGTTCGGCGCCAAGGCCGATGCTGGCCGGGAACAAGACCGCGCGGGTATATTCTTTTATCGCCGGGAAGGTTCGTTTCAGCTGCGGGCCAACTTTTGTGCCTGTCGTGACGACATGGGTGGGAGTGGGGGACGAGCCTCTTGCAAATTCCATCGTCACGCGGACGATGCGGTCCGCATTCGCGTGAAAGGTATCATAGCTCAGCTCGTCGGAGATGTACAAGCCGATGAGGATGCAGCTGGCAAGACCGATAGTGAGGCCGATGATATTGATCAGGCTAAAGCCTTTGTGGCGCAGCAGCTGGCGGAAGGTTAGTCTCAGGAAATTTTTTGGCATATACCAAATATACGGATCGGGTGCAACATTTGTTACAGCGTTGTGTCATTAAACTATAAACATATCGGCATGCTGCGTAATTTTTTCACTGTCGCCTGGCGCAACCTGGTGAAGAGTATATGGTATTCCCTGATCAACACGCTTGGGCTGTCCATCGGGATGGCGGTGGCCTTGTTGATCGGGCTATGGACCTGGGATGAATTGTCTTTTAACCATTATCATGAGCAGCACGACAGGATCGTCCAGCTGATGACGACGCAGACATTTAACGATCATACGGGAACGGGGCAGGCGACGTCCCTGCCGGTGGCGCCTTATCTAAGGATGCATTATAGCTCGGATTTCCAGGAGGTGGCGAGGTCCAGCTGGAATTTTACGCATGTCCTCGCGGTGGGGGACAAGAAGCTCTCGAAGGAAGGCATGTATGCGGAGCCCAATTTTACGCATATCGTCACGCTGAAGATGCTCGGTGGCAGCCGCGATGCGCTGAAGGATCCCAGTTCCATTTTGTTGTCCGAATCGACGGCGGCGGCGTTGTTTGGGAAGGACAACCCGATGGGCAAGAATGTGCTGGTCGATAACAAGGCGGTGCTGAAGGTGGCGGGAGTATACGAAGACCCGCCCCGCAATACGAGCTTCTATGACTGCAAGCTGCTGATGGCCTGGGACAAATACCGGGAGCTAAACGATTGGGTCAAGCGCAGTGAGGACGAATGGGGCAACCACAGCTTCCAGTTATTCGGGCTGCTGGCGCCGCATGTCGATGCCGCCAGTGTCACGGCGAAGATAAAGGACGCGCCCAAGGCGCATAACAAGGAGGGGAAGGAAGCGCTTTTTGTACAGCCGATGAACAACTGGCATCTGTACAGTGAATTCAAGGACGGCCGATTAGCGGGCGGCCGGATCAGGTTTGTCTGGCTTTTTGGGATCATCGGCGTTTTCGTATTGCTCTTAGCCTGTATTAATTTCATGAATCTCTCGACGGCCCGGAGCGAGAAGCGGGCCCGGGAAGTGGGCATCCGAAAGACCCTGGGTTCGCTGCGCGGACAGTTGATCGGTCAGTTCCTGTGTGAGTCGGTGCTGGTGGCTTTTATAGCGTTCCTGTTTGCCATTGGCTGGGTGTTGCTCTCGCTGAACTACTTTAATTCGCTTGCCGATAAGGACATGCGTCTACCCTGGGCGCAGCCGCTGTTCTGGGTGTTGACGATAGGCTTTACGTTGATGACGGGGCTGCTGGCCGGCAGCTACCCGGCTTTTTATTTGTCGGGTTTCCAGCCTATCAAGGTGTTGAAAGGGACGTTGCGGGTCGGAAAGATGGCCTCGCTACCGAGGAAGGTGCTGGTCGTCATCCAGTTCACGGTATCCATCGCGCTGATCATCGGGACCATACTGGTGTTCCGGCAGATCAGCTTTGCGCGAAGCCGGCCGGTGGGGTATGACCGGGAAGGGCTGATCACGGTGAATATGACTACCCCTGAGATTAGCGGGCATTACGAAGTCATGCGGAGCGACCTGTTGAAAACGGGCGGGGCGGTGGGAATGTCGGAGTCGTCGAGTCCTGCCACCGATATCTGGTCCAGCCAGATCGGGTTTGACTGGGTGGGCAAGGACCCGAGTTTTATACCTATGTTCAATGTGGTGGCTTGTACGCATGATTTTGGAAAGACCGTGGGATGGGACATCAAGGAGGGCCGCGATTTCAGTCGTGAGTTTACTACGGACACCGGCGCCAGGGCGGTTCCGGGAGCCGCTGCGAAGGGACTAGACACCCTTGGCTTCGGTGGGGCGCTTATCCTGAACGAGGCGGCGGTAAAGCTGACCGGGTTAAAACATCCGGTAGGTCAGACCATCAAATGGAACGATAAGAACCATACCGTCGTCGGCATAGTGAAGGACTTGGTCATGGGCTCCCCCTATCAGCCGATCCAGCCCTGTATCTTTTTTCTGGACTATGGTTGGCTGAATGTCATTACGGTCCGGCTGAACCCGGCCATGCCTGCGCAGGCGGCGTTGAATGCCCTGGAGCCCGTGTTCAAACGATATGATCCGGGCAGTGCTTTTGAATACACGTTTGTCGATGAGCAATATGCCAAGAAGTTCTCGGATGAGAAGCGGATCGGCAGCCTGGCCAGTGTTTTTGCCGTGCTCGCGGTGTTCATTTCCTGTCTCGGCCTGTTCGGGCTGGCGAGTTTTGTAGCCGAGCAGCGTATCCGGGAGATCGGGGTACGGAAGGTCCTTGGGGCATCGCTTTTCAATCTGTGGAAGCTATTGTCGGTGGATTTTGTCATGTTGGTGATCATCTCCTGTCTGTTCGCTATTCCGATAGCCTATTATTTCCTGTACAACTGGTTACAGCAATATGAATATCGCACGCCCATGTCCTGGTGGATCTTTGCGGCGGCGAGTGGGGGCGCCCTGGTGATCACCCTTATGACGGTGAGCTACCAGGCAGTAAGGGCCGGTTTGATGAATCCCGTAAAGAGTCTCAGGGCCGAATAAGCGGAATCCATATATTTGCCGGCTATGCATCAGGATGAATTCTGGCAACTATTTCGAAAGCAGCTTGCGGAGACGGATCTTCCCACCTGGATGGCGACGGTCTTTGGAGTGGCGGAGGTCTTGCTGGCGCGGGTGAACAATATCCTGCTCTATCCGGCGGGTATCATCAGCTCGGTCATCAGCGTTTATTTGTTGGTTGAAGTGAAGCTATATGCCGATGCTACGCTCAACAGCTATTATGTGCTTATGAGCATCTATGGCTGGTGGTATTGGGCGAGAAAAAGAAACGAGCCGCCTGTGCCCATCAGTTGGACGACGGGAAGAGAGTGGTGGACGGTGACGGGGATCATCGTTATTGGTTTCGGCTTGTGTTATTTCCTGTTGCAGGCGTATACGCCTTCTACCACGCCCGCATGGGATGCCTGGGTGAGCGTAGTGGCATGGGCGGGTACCTGGCTGCTGGCGCGGAGAAAGATAGAGAATTGGATAGTGCTCAATGTATCCAACCTTTTTGCGGTGCCCCTGCTGATCTACAAGGGGCTGCCGATGTTGGCGGTGCTCACCGTCATCTTATTTATCATTGCCGTAGCCGGCTTTTTCGACTGGCGCAGGCGTTACAAATTACAGACCCTATGATCCCGGCGCCATCGGCATTTTTGCCGGAAGGGGTGGCCGGCCGGATCCGAAAGGTAGCTGCCGCCGCGGAGAAACTGGGGCGGCTGCATCCGGACATGCTGGCATTGGCGTATGAACAACAGTGGTTTCGGGCGCTGGTGCCCAAACGATATGGCGGTCTGGCCTTGCCGTTGCCTGCTATGGTCCGGCTGGAAGAAGGGCTGAGTTGGGCGGATGGGTCCCTGGGCTGGACCGTGACGCTATGCAGCGGAGCGGGTTGGTTTGCCGGCTTTTTTCCTGCTTCCTTTCTTGCCATGGGGCGACAGTCGCCCGGGGAGGAAAAAAAGGAGCCCGAGGGTCTCTTCAGTGATCCCGCACTCTGTCTGGCGGGCAGCGGGTCTGCATCGGGCCGGGCTGACCTGGTGGATGGCGGCTACCGGGTGGAGGGAAGATGGGGATATGCCAGCGGTGCGGCTCACGCTACTGCTTTTACGGCGAACTGTGTTATATATGAAGGGGGGATGCCTGTCATCGAAGCCGGCGGTCTGCTGGTCCGGCCCTTTCTGTTTTTGCGGGAGGAGGCGGCTATCAACCACGATTGGAATGCGGTGGGTCTGGTGGCGACGGGCAGTCATGGATTTGCGGTAAGGGGGCTGGTGGTGCCGGCTGAGCGGATGTTTACGATAGCCGCGGAGGAGGCGGTCGATGATGATCCCTTGTACCGATATCCTTTTCTGCCGTTGGCGGAGGCGACGATTGCGGCCAACAGCAGTGGCATGGCGCAGCATTTTCTCGACTGTTGTGTGGAGTGGGGTGTCGGAGGCGCCGATCTGGAGGCAGGAAGGTTGGAATTGGAGGAACGGCGAACGGTGTTTTATAGCGAGCTGGACCATAGCTGGGAACAGGGTGGCCGGGGTACGCCGGAGGGGGTTAGCCGGGCCAGTAAGGAACTGGCAGCGGCGTCCTTGTATTGGGTGGACAGGCTGTATCCCAAGTCGGGGCTTGGGGCGGCGCGAGTGGACACCGTGATCAACAGGGTATGGCGGGATTGTCATACCGCCAGTCAGCACCCCCTTTTGCGGGGAAGTTAATTTTGGCGGGGAAATGCTGTAATTTTGAGGGGCCGGCGAGTCGCACAAAAAAAGGCGGGCTTTTTTGTAAGGAAGTGGCGCTGTTTTCGACTAAGCTGGAAAATCCTGTTTATGAAATGGCAGTTCGAAGACAAAGCCACTCAGGGAAGATTCATTGTCAGCATGGGGGATAACTGGCTAAAAGGAGCCGGTATCCTGCAGGGCCGGGAAGAGATGGTCAATACGATCGTCTGCAACCAGGGGCCGGCAAAGACGGTCGTCATAGACCGCATTTCGTATACGATGCCGGCCATGTCGGTGTTGCCATTGGTGGCCAACCAGCATTTTGTCTTTGAGCGCCAGGATCAGCTGCTTACCTGGCAATTCAACCGGGATTTTTATTGTATCGCGGACCACGATGCCGAAGTAGGCTGCGTAGGATTTCTTTTCTACGGTATCGAGCATCCGCTTTTTATTTCGTTGAGCGAAGATGAGCTGAAGAGTCTTTCGCTGATCGGCCGGTTATGCGTGGAAGAGATGTCGGTGAATGACAAGATGCAGG